>Ga0209797_10000988_pt1 | contig 14299 bp, 13 predicted proteins | sample DOMMetBare3Fresh_2_FD_187472 | JGI IMG/M metagenome (GOLD analysis project Ga0209797, IMG submission 187472) | Wetland sediment microbial communities from St. Louis River estuary, USA, under dissolved organic matter induced mercury methylation -... | ecosystem: Environmental > Aquatic >... | reverse complement strand
TCGGGATGCTGGCCGTCAGCGGCTGGATCAACCGCTACCTGGCGCTATACCCGCAGATGAAGGTCGACGCCGAGATCACCGGGCGCATCGTCGATGTGGTGCACGAAGGCTTCGACCTGGCCATTCGCGTAGGTACCTTGCCCGATTCCATGCTGACCGCACGCCGCCTGGGCACGCTGACCTACGCGCTGTACGCGGCGCCTAGGTACCTGAAGCGGCGCGGCACGCCGCGGTCGCCCAAGGATCTGGTGAACCACGATCTTCTGGTCTTCACACCCGGCAGCGGTTCTTCGGCCTGGCAGCTCGGCAAGCAGGGCGAGACGCACCGCGTGGCCTTGCAGCAACCGCGCTTTCGCGCCAGCAACAGCTTTGCCGTGCGAGACGCTGCCGCGTCGGGGCTGGGCATTGCGTTGCTGCCGCGCTTGATTGCCGATCCGCTCGTGCCGGAAGGCAGGCTATCCAACGTACTCAAGGGCTGGTCGTCGCCCGACGTGCCGGTCAACGCGGTGTTCGCGAGTGCGCGCTTCCTGGCACCGAAGGTGCGCGCCTTCATCGAACTGGCTCATGAGTCATTCGTGCAGAGTTGCCCCTGAGCATGGCAGTGAGCGACGAACGCGGTGAAGCGGAGTGCGGCATCGGGATGACGTTCTGAGCACCTCGATTTCCCTTGGGCGCAGGCAATGTCAGCAGTACCTCCATGACCAGTCATCGAGCCCGCGACATCGTCGGCGTGCGGATGGTCGCAATATGGACACCACCGTGAGATGACAACGTGCCCCTCATGGACTGGAAGCCCCGCACTGCTGACGTCGAGGTCAGCGAGGCGAAGGACTGCAGAGGGTCGACAACCGACCGTCGTGCCCGCTACCTAAAAGAGGTGTCTCGCCAGGAACTCCACGCTGCGCCCGTGGGCCAGCGCAGCGCTGGAGGCCTGGTACGAGGCCCGCGCCCAGCAATTGAAGCCGTGCATCGCGCCGGGGTACACGTGGATCTGGGCGTCCTTGCCGGCCATCGCTGCGCGCACCTTGTCCACCGCCGACATCGGGATGTGGTCGTCGCGTCCGGCGTAGTGGAACTGCACCGGGCATCGGATGTCCGCGGCCTTGTCCAGCTGATCGTGGATGCCGCCGCCGTAGTAGGCCACCGCGGTGTCCACGCCGGCGGTCGCGGCGGCCAGATAGGCCAGGCGGCCTCCCATGCAGTAGCCGATCGCGCCGACCCTGGCGCCGTGCACCTCGGGCCTTGCACGCAACGCCGCCACCGAGGCCACCAGGTCGACGGCTACCTGCGCCGCGTTCAACGCCGTGGCGAGCTCGATGCCGCGCTGGCGCTCGGCGCCTTCGTAGCCGAGCTCGACCCGGCGCTGCTGGCGCCAGAAGACGTCGGGCGCCAGCACCACGAAGCCATCGAGCGCGTATTGCTCGGCCAGCGTGCGGATGTGCGGGTTGACGCCGAAGATCTCTTGGAACAGCACCAGCCCTGGCCCGCTGCCGGCCGGCGGCAACGCCAGGTAGGCGTCGAAGGATGCGCCGCCGGCGGCGGGCACCGAGGTCCACTCGGTTCGCACGGGGAAAGTCATGGCTGCACCTCCTGGATGTTGGATGGGTCTGGCCTCAATAGCTCCGGCCGCGTTTGTACTGCGCATGCGACCTGCGCGCCAGCGGTGTCGACCGCTCGATGGCGGCGAACGATGCGCCCGCATGAGCATGGGTGATGGCCAGGCCCAGGGCATCGGCGGCGTCCTTGCCCGGCAGCGCCGGCAGCGCCAGCAGGCGTTTGACCATCTCCTGGATCTGCGCCTTGCTGGCCAGGCCGTGGCCGACCACGGCCTTTTTCATCTGCAGCGCGGTGTATTCCGCCACCGGCAGGCCGCCGGACACCAGCGCGGCCACCGCGGCGCCGCGCGCCTGGCCGAGCAGCAGCGTGCTCTGCGGATTGACGTTGACGAACACGATCTCCACCGAGGCCGACTGCGGCTCATAGCGCCGCATCACCTCGCCGACGCCGTCGAAGATGATCTTCAGCCGCAACGGCAGGTCGCCGCGCGGCGCCTCCAGCGTGCTGATGGTGCCGCTGGCCACATAGCGCAACCGGGAGCCTTCGGTTTCGAGAACAGCAAAGCCCGTTCGTTGCAAGCCCGGATCGATGCCGAGGATCCTCATGTGGCGGACCCGCCCGATGCTTCGGTGCACGGAGGGCTTCGGCGCAGGCTCATGTCGCCGCAGGCGACGTGAAGCCGCGAGCGCGGCGGGCCGAAGCCAAAACCGGTTCGCTGCAGGCCCGGGTCGATGCCAAGGATGCGCATGCCGCGAAGCCTACAGCCGGAAGTACCAGCGCACCGAATGAAAGAACACCGGCGCGGCAAACGCCAGCGGCGCGATGCGGTCGAGCAGCCCGACGGCGCCGGTCACGGCGCTGGTGTTGCCCCACCAGGCGACGCCGGCGTCCCGCTTCAGCGCGCGCATCACCAGGTCGCCCAACGTGCCGGCGCCGCCCGCGATGAACGACAGCGCGAAGGCCTGAGGTGCCTTGAACGGCGTGATCCAGTACAACGCGGCGCCGAGCACCGCGCCAACCGCGGTGCCGATCAGCCAGCTGCGCAACGAGAACGACCGGTCGATGTGCCGTGCGGCGGGCCGCGAGCGCAGCCGGCGGCTCGCCGCCTCCTGTGCGATCTGCGCGCACGCCGCCACCGCGACCAGGAAGAACAACAGGAACGCACCGCGCCCCGCGTAGTCGCGGAACTCCAGCAGCAGCAGCGCCGGCACGTGGCTCAAGCCATAGACGCAGACCATGATGCCCCACTGGATCTTGGCGTTGCGCTCCAGAAAGCGTTGCGGATCGCCGGCCAGCGCGCTGACCACCGGAATGGCCAGGAACACGTACACCGGGATGAACACCGTGAACAGGTCGAACCAGCGCCCGCCCGCCAGCGCGAACTGTGCCGGCAGCACGACGAAGAACGCCAGCAGCAGGCTGCGGTGGTCGCCGCGGCGCGTGTGCATCAGCGTGATGAACTCGCGCAGGGCCAGGAAGGCCACGATGCCGAACAGCAGCGTCGCGCCAATCGGGCCGGACATCCACCCCAGCCAGAACAGCGTGGCGCCGATCCACACCGCGCGCAGGTCGCGCTTGAAGCGGTCGTGGCGCGCCTGATCGCGATCGGGCGTCTCGCGCAGCGACACCACGAACCACGAGATCGACGCCACCATCAGCGCGCCGAACAGGATGACGAACAGCAGCGCCACCTGCTCGCCGACGCTGAGCGATCGCAACGCGCTCATTTGGCCCCCTTGTCGCCTGCGACGCCGTCCCCCCCGGGGGGAGCGAGCCATCCTGGGGCGGTCCGGCGATGGCTCATGTCCTGTCCGGCCGCATCGCGATCACCGCCGCGCGGGCACGCTCGAGGAATTCGCGCTTGTCCTCGCCTGGGATGTGGGCCAACGGCGCACCGAAGGTCACGGTGCACAGGATCGGCACCGGTACCACCTCGCCCTTGGGCATCACGCGCTGCACGTTGTCGATCCATGCCGGGATCAGCTGCACCTGCGGGAACGCCTGCGCCAGGTGGTACAGGCCGCTCTTGAAAGCCTGCGGTTCGCCCTGGCTGCTGCGCGTGCCTTCGGGAAAGATCACCAGCGAGTCGCCGTGGCTCAACGCCTCCATCAGCGGCTCGAGCGGATCCTGGTCGTCGGTTCGCTGCCGATTCACGTACACCGCGTTGAACACTTCGTGCGTCAGCCAGTGCTTGAACGGGCTCGAGGTCCAGTAGTCCTTGGCCGCGATCGGTCGCGTGGTCGCGCGCAGCTCGGTCGGCAGCGCGGCCCAGATCAGCACCCAGTCGAAGTGGCTCTGGTGGTTGGCGTAATAGATGCGCTGTTCGGCCATCGGCGGGCAACCCTTCCAGTGCCCCTGCGCACCGGTGATCAGGCGGGCCACGAAGGCCAGCAGCATGCCCATGGCGTCGGCGCGGTTCATCGCGCGTCAGGCTGCGGCGTGCCGCGCGCGCGATGGGTCATCAATGGCGGAAGTGCCGCACACCGGTGAAGACCATCGCGATGCCGCGCTCGTCGGCGGCCGCGATCACCTCGGCGTCGCGCATCGAGCCGCCGGGCTGGATGACGCAGGCGGCCCCGGCATCGACCACCACGTCCAGCCCGTCGCGGAACGGAAAGAACGCGTCGCTGGCCACTGCGGTGCCTGCCAGCGACAGTCCGGCGTTGGCGGCCTTGATGCCGGCGATGCGCGCGCTGTCGATGCGGCTCATCTGCCCGGCGCCGACTCCCATCGTCATGCCATCGGCGCAGAAGACGATCGCGTTGCTCTTGACGAACTTGGCCACCTTCCAGGCGAACAGCAGGTCGTCGAGCTGCGCCGGGCTCGGCGAGCGGCGCGTCACGACCTTCAGCTCATCGGGTCGCACGTTGCGCGCGTCGGCCGACTGCAGCAGCACGCCGCCGCCGACGCGCTTGAAGTCGAGCGCGTTCATGCGGTCGGACAGCGGCACCTCGAGCAGACGCAGGTTGGCCTTCTTGGCGAAGCGTTCGCGTGCGCCGGCGTCGAAGGCCGGCGCGATCAGCACTTCGACGAACTGCTTCGCATCGGCGATCGCGTCGGCGACGTCGGCGCCCACCGGCCGGTTGAAGGCGACGATGCCGCCGAATGCGCTGGTCGGGTCGGTCTTCAGTGCCTTGGCGTAGGCCGCCACCGGCGTGGCGCCGACCGCCACGCCGCACGGGTTGGCGTGCTTGACGATCACGCACGCGGCCGCGCGGCGGCCGCCTTCTGAGCCCGCCACGTCGAACGACTTCACGCACTCCCACGCCGCATCGGCGTCGGCGATGTTGTTGTAGCTGAGCTCCTTGCCCTGCAGCTGCGTCCACGACGCGAGCGTGCCCGGCGTCGGCTGAGCCTCGCGGTAGAAGGCGGCGCTCTGGTGCGGGTTCTCGCCGTAGCGCATGTCCTGCGTCTTGATCAGCTGCAGGTTGAACACCGCCGGGTATTCGGCGCGTCCGGGCACGGCGTCGGTGTGGTCGTCGGCGCCCGGCTGCAGCGCCGTCAGGTAGTTCGTGATCATTCCGTCGTAGGCGGCGGTGTGCGCGAACACCTTCTTCGCCAGCATGAACCGGGTGGCGCGCGCCAGGCCGCCGGCCGACAACTCGGCCAGCACCCGCGGGTAGTCGGCCGGGTCGATCACGACGCCGACGTCCTGCCAGTTCTTCGCCGCGGCACGCAGCATCGCCGGACCGCCGATGTCGATGTTCTCGATCGCGTCGTCCAGCGTGCAGTCGACGCGCGCGATGGCCTGCGCGAACGGGTACAGGTTGATGATCAACAGGTCGATCGTGTCGATGCCGTGCTCGCGCAGCGCGGCCATGTGCGCCGGGTCGTCGCGTCGCGCCAGCAGGCCGCCGTGGATGCGCGGGTGCAGCGTCTTCACGCGGCCGTCGAGCATCTCCGGAAAACCGGTGACCTGCGCCACCTCGGTCACCGGCAGATCGGCCTGGGCCAGCAACCGGGCGGTGCCGCCGGTGGACAGCAGCTTGATGCCCAGGCCGTGCAGCGCGCGCGCGAAATCGACGATGCCGGACTTGTCGGAAACGGACAGCAGCGCGGTGGTCATAGGGCCCCCTTCGCCCAGTGGGCGGTCCCCCCGAGGGGGAGCGAGCGCCTTCGGAACGGCCGTGCGGCGCTCATCTTTACCCCCTTGACGCTGCGCGTCGTCCCCCCGAGGGGGAGCGAGCGCCTTCGGAGCGGCCGTGCGGCGCTCATTTGATCAGCTTGTGGTCCAGCAGCTTGCGCCGCAGCGTGTTGCGGTTCAGTCCCAGCCAGTCGGCCGCCTTGCTCTGGTTGCCTTCGGCATGGCGCATCACCACCTCGAGCAACGGCTTTTCCACCGTCTGCAGCATCATCTCGTGCAGCGCGTGGGGCGGCGTGCCGCGCAGATCCTTGAAGTACTGCTCCAGGCTTTCGCGCACGCAGTCCTCGATGTGTCGTCGGCTCATCGTGGCCGCCCCTCGCCGCCGGCATACCGGCCTCGGCCCGCCGCGGGGGCACTCGCCTGCCTGGGGCGGCCCAACGCTGCGATCATGCGGCCACGCGCAAGCTGGGGTCGTTGGCCGACGCGACATCGACCGGCAACCGCGTGTGGCGGTCGGCCAAGCGGGCGAAGAACTGCGCGACGGAATCGACCTGTGCCGCGCTGCTGTCGAGCGTGTTCATCGTCGCGCGAAACGCCTCGCCGCCGGGCAGCGCACGCACCGCCCAGCCGATGTGCTTGCGCGCGCTGCGCACGCCGGCGAACTCCCCGTACAGGCCATAGTGATCGCGCAGGTGTTCGAGCAGCCAGGCCGCAACGTCCGCGGTGGGTGGCGGCGGCAGGCTCTGCCCGGTCGCCAGGTAATGCCCGATCTCGCGAAAGATCCATGGCCTGCCCTGCGCCGCGCGACCGATCATCAATGCGTCGGCGCCGGTGCGCTCGAGCACCTCGCGCGCCTTGGCCGGCGAATCGATGTCGCCGTTGGCCACCACCGGCACGCGCACCGCCGCCTTGACGGCGGCAATGGTGTCGTATTCGGCGACGCCGCCATAGCCCTGCACCCGCGTGCGCCCGTGCACGCTGATCATCGCGACGCCGATCCCGGCCGCCGATTCGGCCAGGCGCACGGCGTTGCGCTCGGTGTCGCTGCGACCGGTGCGCATCTTCAGCGTCACCGGCACGCGGTGCGCCTGACAGGCGTCGACTACCGCGTCGATGATGCGCAGCGCCAGCGCCTCATTGCTCATCAGCGCCGAGCCCGCGAACACGTTGCAGACCTTCTTGGCCGGGCAGCCCATGTTGATGTCGATGATCTGCGCGCCGCGGTCGATGTTGTAGCGCGCGGCCTGCGCCATCTCGGCCGGATCGACGCCGGCGATCTGCACCGCGATCGGCGCCGATTCGCCACGATGGTCGGCGCGGCGCGAGGTCTTCAGGCTCGCCCACAGTTCGCGCTTGGAGGTCACCATCTCGCTCACCGCATAGCCCGCACCGAGGCGCTTGCACAGCTGACGGAACGGCCGGTCGGTCACCCCCGCCATCGGGGCGACGAACAGGTTGTTCGGCAGCTCGATCGCTCCGATGTGCATGGCGGTGTCGGGGGCTGGGTGCTGAAAAAGGAGGCAGGAGTATAGGCGCAGGCGATGCGCATAATCGGCCGGGTGGAAGCCTGGTTGCATTCGCTGCTGACCGCACTGGCGCTGCCCAAGTTCGGCCTGTCCACGGTGTTCGTCGTGGCGCTGATCTCGGCGACGCTGCTGCCATTGGGCAGCGAGCCGGTGGTGTTCGGTTTGGTCAAGCTCAACCCGGAGCTGTTCTGGCCGGCCGTGCTGGTGGCCACCGCCGGCAACACCATCGGCGGCGCGATCTCGTGGTGGATGGGTTATGGCGCCGAGCGCGCCTACGAGTCGCTCGCGCACCGCCGGCCGCGCGAGCTGCGGGCGCTGAAGTGGCTGGAGCGCTTCGGCGCCAAGGCCTGCCTGCTGTCGTGGCTGCCCGCGGTGGGCGACCCGCTGTGCGCGGTGGCGGGCTGGCTGCGGCTGCCGTTCTGGCCCTGCGTGTTCTACATGGCGATCGGCAAGTTCGGACGCTACGTGGTGATGACGGCGATGTTGTTGTGGGTCTTTCCGGGCCGCTTCGCAGCCTGAGGCGCCGCGTCGCGCGGCCGCCGCGCCTAGGGATGCGCGGCACGAACCGATCGCGGCACAATCGGCCACCGACCGAACCACCCGCGCGGCTGCCGGCCACAAGCCGAGCAGGCCGAAAGGACGCCAGATGTCGAATTCCACGCCGAGCTACGACGCGCTGACGCGGACCTTCGCGCGCCTGCACAAGCTGCAGCACCTGCAGTCGATCGTCAGCTGGGACCAGGCCGCGAACATGCCGTCGGGCGGCGCCGAGGCGCGCGCCGCCGCGATGGCCGAGATGGCCACGCTGCTGCACCGCCTGCGCACCGACCCGCAACTGTCCGAGCAGCTCGCGCGCGCCGAACAGGAGGCGCTGGAGCCGTCGCAGCGCGCCAACTTGCGCGAGATGCGGCGCGAGTGGCAGCAATCGAACGCGGTGCCCGAGTCGCTGGTGGAGCGCATGCACCTGACCGGCGCGCGCTGCGAGCACGCCTGGCGCCGGCAGCGCCCGGCCAACGACTGGGCCGGCTTCCTGGAGAACTTCAGGCCGGTGCTGGATGCGGCGCGCGAAGAGGCCGAGGTGCTGTCGCAGCAGCTCGGACTGTCGCGCTACGACGCGCTGATGGACCGTTTCGAGCCCGGCATGACCAGCGTCCGGATCGATCGGGTGTTCGGCGATGTGCGCCGGTGGCTGCCCGGCCTGGTGGCGCGCGTGCTCGACCATCAGGCGCGCGAGACGGTGCTGGTGCCCAAGGGCCCGTTCCCGGTGGCCGCGCAGCGCGCACTGTGCGACCGCGTGATGCGGATGCTGGACTTCGATTTCGACGCCGGACGGCTCGACGTCAGCACGCACCCGTTCTGCGGCGGCGTGCCGGAGGACGTGCGCATGACCACGCGCTTTCGCGAAGACGAGTTCCTGGCGTCGCTGATGGGCACGATCCACGAGACCGGGCATGGTCGCTACGAGCAGAACCGGCCGCGCGGGCTGCTCGGCCAGCCGGCGTCGCAGGCGCGATCGATGGCCGTGCACGAAAGCCAGTCGCTCAGCTTCGAGATGCAGCTGGGCCGGCACCCGGGTTTCGTCGCGCAGCTGGCGCCGTGGATCGTCGAGGCGTTCGGGCCGCAACCCGCCTTCGCGCCGGACAACCTGATCCGCCTGGTCACGCGCGTGCGCGCCGGTCTCATTCGCGTCGACGCCGACGAGGTGACCTACCCGGCGCACATCATCCTGCGCTACGAGATCGAGCGACCGCTGATCGAAGGCGACGTGCAGGCCGAGGACATTCCGGCACTGTGGGACGCCAAAATGGCCGAGTTGCTGGGGCGCGACACGCGCGGCAATTTCCAGGACGGGCCGCTGCAGGACGTGCATTGGCCGAGCGGGCTGTTCGGCTACTTTCCGTGCTACTCGCTGGGCGCGATGTACGCAGCGCAATGGTTCGCGGCCATGCGCCGCGCGACGCCCGACCTGGATGCGCGCATCGCGCGCAGCGACTTCGCGCCGGTGTTCGACTGGCTGCGCGAGCACATCTGGAGTCAGGCCAGCCTGTGGCCGCTGGACGAGCTGGCCACGCGTGCCAGCGGCGAGCCGCTGAACCCGGCCCACTTCAAGGCGCACCTCGAAGCGCGGTATCTGGGCTGAGCGCTGCGCGCGCGAGCACCTGCTCCAGATCGTTGAGCAGGTCTTCCAGGCGGCGCAGCGTGTCCTGCGCCGGACGCACCGGACGCGCCAGCAGCACGCGGCCCGGGTCGTCGAGCGCGGCGTGGTCGAGCATCAAACCGTGGCGTTCGAGCCGCTGCGCCAGGCCGCTGCGCTGCGAGCGCAGGCGACGGCGGGTGCTCTGGTAGGCATGTTCGGCCAGCCTCACCCGCTGCGACACGCTGAAGATGTTGGCCAGGAACATCTGCGGGTCGTGATGGTCCGGCTCGAACAACACGATGTCGGTGCCCGGATGGCTGCGCTCGTAGCCCTTCATGCCGAGTTCGAGCCGCGAGTGGATCAGCGAGCGGAAGGTCTGCGACATCACCACCGGCAGGCCGCCCTCCACCAGGCTCGGGATCGGTGCGTGCGGGCCGTTGGTGCTGTGCCGCCGGCGCGGCGACCAGGCTTCGAACGGCACCAGCGGGTTCAGGCAGAACAGCAGCTCGATGCCGGCATCGAGCAGCACGCTCGCGTGCAGCGTCTTCTTCAAGGCGCCGTCGACGTAGGCACGGCCGTCGATCATCACCGGCGGAAACAGGCCCGGCAGGGCTGCACTGGCTGCCGCGGCCAACGAGACCGGCACCTGGTCGTGGCCGGGCGCACCGAACGGCACCGCCTGGCCGCTGTCGAGGTCGGTGGCCACCAGCACCAGTCGCGTGGCCAGTTCGCGGAAATGGTTGCTGCGTCCCGGGCGCGACAGCACCTCGCGCAGGCGCGATTCCAGCGCCTCGCTGCTGAACAGGCCGACCGGCAGCGCGCGGCCCAGCGTTTCGAGCGAGGCCAGCGCCGATCGGCCTTCGATCGCGTAGCGCCAGAATGCCTGCGCACCGAGCAGCGGCAGGCGGCTCAGACGCTGTGCGAACTCACCCAGCGCCGGGTGGAAGAACACCGTCGGGTCGATGCGATCCGCGGCGTCGCCATCGCGCTCGATGAACGCGGCGGCCAGTTGCCGCGGCGTCATGCCGTTGGCGAGCGCCGAGGCGACGATCGCGCCGGCCGACACGCCAACGTACCCGTCGAGCGCGTCGAGCCGCAGGTCGGGCAACGCGTCTTGCAGCGCGCACAGCGCGCCGATCTCGTACACCGCGCCGAGCGGGCCGCCTCCGGCCAGCGCCAGCCCGACGCGGGCGTTGCGCCCGCGCTCCCGGCGGGCGGCGCCCGGGCGCATGGCCTCGCGCGCTTAGGCGGCCTTGCGCGCGACGCGCTTGGGCGCAGCGGCCGCGGCCTTGCGGGCCGTCGCCTTCTTGGCGGCCGGCATCTTGCCGCCCAGCTTGGCCACCGCGGCGGCGAGCTGATCGACGCGTTGCGTCAACGCGGCCACGTCCTTGGCCGTGGGCACGCCGAGCTTGCCCATCGCCTTGGCGGTGCGCTGCTCGAAGATCGATTCCAGCTTGTCCCACTGCGCGTTGGCCTTGGCGCCGACTTCGCCCGCCATCGCGGTCATCTTGCCGGTGACGGCGCCGATTCGCTCTTCGGCCGCGGACTGGGTCTTCTTCTGCAGGCTCATGCCTTCCTTGATCAGCTTCTCGAACGCGTTGGTGCCCTCGGCCTGGGCCTTGGAGAATGCACCCATGCCGGCCAGCCAGATCTGCTGCGCAGAATCCTTGACCGTCTGCGCCAACGCGCTGTCCAGCAGGCCGGCCGGGCTCGCCGCCTTCTTTTGCGCCATCTGTTTCAGCTTCTTGACCATGTGATCTCCGATGTCGTTGGTGGATGGGCGGCCTGGCGCCACCCGCGCGAGACCGACCGTCGAAGTGTAGGCAGCGCACCCTCGAAAGGCACGCACGATCGCTAGGGGTGCGCATCTAGCGCGGGCGCCCAATCGGCGCGGCCTTGGGGTTAGCGCGTGCCGCGGCGTGCGACCGCTTGCTCAAGAATAGCGGCCTCGCTCGCGCACAACCCCAAGCCCAGGAGACTTCCGCATGCAGTACTTCGTGACCGGTGCCACCGGCTTCATCGGCAAGCGCCTCGTCAAGGCGCTCCTGGCGCGGCGGGGTTCGACCGTGCAATTCCTGGTGCGACCGGGCAGCGAGGGCAAGATCGCCGGGCTGCTCGAGTACTGGGGTGTCGGCAGGCAGCGCGCCGTGCCGGTGGCCGGTGACCTGACGGCCAAGAAGCTGGGCGTGTCGGCCGAGGCGATCAAGGCGCTGAAGGGCAAGGTCGATGCCGTCTACCACCTGGCGGCCGTGTACGACCTCGGCGCCGACGAGGCGAGCCAGGTGCAGGTGAACGTCGAAGGCACGCGCAATGTCGTCGAGTTCGCCAAGGCCATCGACGCCGCGCACCTGCACCACGTGTCGTCGATCGCGGCGGCCGGCCTGTACGAGGGCGTGTTCCGCGAAGACATGTTCGACGAGGCCGAGAACCTCGAGCACCCGTACTTCATGACCAAGCACGAGAGCGAGAAGATCGTGCGCAAGGAGTCCAAGGTGCCGTGGACGGTGTACCGCCCGGCGCTGGTGGTGGGCGACTCCACCACCGGCGAGATGGACAAGATCGACGGGCCTTACTACTTCTTCAAGCTGATCCAGCGCATGCGCCAGATCCTGCCGCCGTGGTTCCCGTCGGTTGGGCTGGAAGGCGGGCGCATCAACATCGTGCCGGTGGATTTCATCGTCGCCGCGATCGACCACATCTCGCACGGCAAGGCCGATCTGAAGGGCAAATGCTTCCACCTGGTCGACCCGATGGGCTACCGCGTCGGCGACGTGCTCGACATCTTCGCCAAGGCCGCGCACGCGCCGAAGATGAACCTGTTCGTCAACGCGGCGCTGCTGGGCTTCATCCCGAAGAGCGTGCGCAAGGGGCTGATGGCGCTGGCACCGGTGCGTCGCATCCGCAACGCGGTGATCAAGGACCTCGGCGTGCCCGAGGACATCCTGACCTTCGTCAACTACCCGACGCGCTTCGACCGGCGCGAGACCGATGCCGCGCTGAAAGGCAGCGGCGTCGAATGCCCGAACCTCAACGACTACGCCTGGCGCCTGTGGGACTACTGGGAGCGCCATCTCGACCCCGCGTTGTTCGTCGACCGCAGCCTGAAGGGCACCGTCGGCGGCAAGGTGGTGCTCGTCACCGGCGGCTCGTCGGGCATCGGCCTGTCGGCGGCGCGCCGTTTCGCCGAGGCTGGTGCGGTGACCATCATCTGCGGCCGCGGCGAGGACAAGCTCGCCGCCGCGGTGCAGGAGATCAAGGATTACGCCGGCGAGGACGCCCAAGTGTTCAGCTACTCGGTGGACATCGCCGACGACGCCAGCTGTGCCGGCTTTGTGAAGGTCTTGCAGGAACGGCACGGCGGCGTGGACTTCCTGATCAACAACGCCGGCCGCTCGATCCGCCGCGCCATCGAGTCGAGCTACGACCGCTTCCACGACTTCGAACGCACGATGCAGCTCAACTACTTCGGCGCGCTGCGCATCACGATGGGCTTGCTGCCGGGCATGGTCGCCAAGCGCAAGGGCCATGTGGTCAACATCAGTTCGATCAGCGTGCTCGTCAACGCGCCGCGCTTCTCGGCCTATGTGGCCAGCAAGGCCGCGCTGGACGCCTGGACGGCCTGCGCCTCCAGCGAGTTCGCCGACCAGGGCATCACCTTCACGACGGTGAACATGCCGCTGGTGCGCACGCCGATGACGGCGCCGACCAAGATCTACGAGAGCATGCCGCTGCTGATGCCCGAGGAGGCCGCCGCGATGGTGATCCAGGCCTGCATCGAGAAGCCGGTGCGCGTGGCCACGCGACTGGGCATCTTCGGCGAGGTGCTGCACGCGGCGGCGCCGCGCATCACGCAGATCATCATGAACACGACCTTCCGCATGTTCCCGGACAGCGCGGCGGCCAAGGGCGAGAAGGCGCCCAAGCCCACGCTGTCGCCCGAGGCGATCGCGATGGCGCAGATGATGAAGGGCATTCACTTCTAGCGTTTGGCCGGCTCACGTGCGCTGCAGGCGACTTCGACACGAAAGGTCGACATCATGGATCGTCAACGACGTCACCTGATCGCCGCGCTGGCGGCTCTTGCCCCTGTGGCTCGGGCGTGGGCACAGGGCGGGCGACTGGCCGCGCTCTCGCTGGTGGGCAACAAGATCGAGATCGTATTCGCCCAACAAGGCATCGGTAGCAACCTCGATCGAAACGATCGCCGCGTATTCGACGACGCGCAGGGCACGCTCGACCGTTTCGTGCTGCAGGCCGTCGATACGGCGGCCCGGCGCCAGCGGAGCGACACCTCGATGGCGATGCTGTCGCTCGGCGGCTCGGCGCTCTTTGACGAGCCCGAACGGCTCTTCGACGGGCGCCAGGTGGCGCTTCCCGGCCGGGTGGTCGATGCCGTCGAGGCCAGCAAGGCCAGCCACCTGATCATCGTCACCAAGCTGCGCGGCGAGGTTCGCATGCCGCTGGCCGACCAGTTGGTCGGCATGGGTACCGTTCGCGGACTCGGTTTCTACATCGACAACAGTATCCGTCTGCGCCTGCGCGATTCGGGCGACTCGGCCGAAGGCGCGCTCGCGCCCTTTGTCTATGTGCGCATGTCGCTCGTCGATGTGCGCAGCGGCGAGGTGGTGCGCGAGGAGCTGGTGCGGGCGATGGAAACGCACGCCACGGCCGAGAACCCGAAAGCCGTCCGGCCGTGGGACGTGATGACCCACGAGGAGAAGATCGACCGGCTGCAGGCGTTGATCCAGCGTGCCGTCGGCGATGCCACCGGCAGGCTACTGCAAGGACCGTGAGCAGCGACGCTACGCGTCGGCGACCTTCAAGACGAGCTTGCCGAAGTTCTCGCCCGAGAACAGTTTGAGAAGCGCGTCGGGGAAGGCGGCGACGCCGCCTTCGACCACGTCTTCCTTGCTCTTCATGCGCCCGTCCTTCAGGTAGCCGGCCATCTCGGCGATCGCCTGCGGGTAGCGGTCGGCATAGTCGAACACGACGATG
>Ga0209797_10000987_pt1 | contig 14301 bp, 9 predicted proteins | sample DOMMetBare3Fresh_2_FD_187472 | JGI IMG/M metagenome (GOLD analysis project Ga0209797, IMG submission 187472) | Wetland sediment microbial communities from St. Louis River estuary, USA, under dissolved organic matter induced mercury methylation -... | ecosystem: Environmental > Aquatic >... | reverse complement strand
CACGCTGTCCTACGCCTATGTGGTCCTGGTCCTGCCCTTCGTCTACCGCTCCCTCGACAACGGCCTGTCCGCGATCGACGTGCGCACCCTGGCCGAGGCAGCGCGAAGCCTCGGCGCCGACTGGTTCACCGTGATCACCCGGGTGGTCATTCCGAACATGGCCCAGGCCGTGCTGAACGCCGCGCTGCTCTGTGTCGCCCTGGTGATGGGCGAGTTCACCATCGCCTCGCTGTACAACTACGTGAACCTGCAGGTCGCCATCGCCCAGGCGGGGCTGGCCGACGCCAACATGTCGATGGCCGTCTCGCTCGCCTCGCTGATGTTCGCGTTCGTGCTGCTGCTCGGCCTGTCGTTCGTCGGCCGGTGGCGCCGGCGCCACGGAAAGGCAGCAGCATGACCCCCACACGGCGCATCACCTGGTCGATGAGCGGAGGGTGCCGCCGATGAGTTCTGTCACCGGGCAACGCAGCGGCGTGGAGGTGCGGCTCGAGGAGCTTCGCCGTACCTATGGGGCGGTCACCGCCCTGGACGGCCTCGACCTCACCCTGCACCCGGGCGAACTGGTCGCGCTGCTCGGCCCCAGCGGCTGCGGCAAGACCACCGCGCTGCGGCTGCTGGCCGGGCTCGAGGACGCCGACGGCGGCCGGGTCGTCGTCGCCGGCTTGGACGTCACCCGCGTGCCGACCAACAAGCGGGACATGGGCATGGTGTTCCAGGCCTATTCGCTGTTCCCGCACATGACCGCCCGGCAGAACGTCGAGTTCGGGCTGCGGCTGCGCAAGCAGGACGGCGCGCGGCGCAAGAAGCGGGCCGAGGAGATGCTCGAGCTGGTGGGCCTCACGGCGCAGATCGACCGCTATGCCCACCAGATGTCCGGCGGTCAGCAGCAGCGCGTCGCGCTCGCCCGCGCGTTGGCGATCCAGCCCACCGTGCTGTTGCTGGACGAGCCGCTGTCCGCGCTGGACGCCAAGGTGCGCGCCCAGCTGCGCGACGAGATCCGCAGGGTCCAGCTCGGGGTCGGCATCACCACCCTGTTCGTCACCCACGACCAGGAGGAGGCGCTCGCGATCGCCGACCGGGTCGGGGTGATGCGCGCCGGGCGGCTGGAGCAGCTCGGGCCGCCGACGGAGGTCTACGCCCACCCGCAAACCCCGTTCGTGGCCGAGTTCGTCGGGCTCAACAACAAGCTGGCGGCCACCGTGGACGACGGCGAAGCCGAGGTGCTCGGCCAGAGGATCCCACTGGTGGACAAGAGCTTCCGGCCCGGAGCGGCGATGGCTCTGATCCGCCCGGAGGCGGTCAAGGTGCTGTCCGAGGACGCCGATGAGGGCGTGGTCGCCACCGTGCTGGCGTCGTCCTTCCTCGGCGCGATCAGCCGGCTCACCCTGGACGTCGGCGGGGCCGGTCACGTGATCGCCCAGCTGTCCACGGCCGACGCCCTCGAGCACCCAGCGGGCAGCGCGGTGCGGGTTCGGGTGCGCCCGGACCCGGTGCTGGTCACCCCGGTCGACTGAGTGGGGAGCCGGCGATGAGCGAAGCACCGGAGGCCGGACCGCCGCCGCTGACCCTGGAACGCTGCATCGAGCTGGGCGAGGTGCTCGGCTCCGGCGCGATCGGCGTCTACCGTGCGCTGGCGTACCGGCCGGGCGAGCAGCATCTGGTGCGGGACGATCTGGTGCCGGACGCCGCCGAGCGCTGGCGCAGGGCGCGGCGCCGTCCGCTGTTCGCGCTCATCCACCTCACCGACCTGCAGCTGGCCGACGTCCAGTCGCCGGCCCGGTTCGAGTTCTTCAACCGGGAGTTCGCCGACCCCCGGTTCTCCCTGCTCGTGCCCACTCAGCGCCCCAACGAGGCGTTCACCGCCCACGCGGTCGAGGCCACCGTGGCGACCCTGAACCGGCTGACCGGCGCACCGGTCACCGGCTCCCCGCTGGAACTGGCGGTCACCACCGGGGACGCGATCGACAACGGGCAGTGGAATGAACTGGCCGCGGTGCTCGCCCTGCTCGAGGGCGGCGAGGTCGCGCTCTCGGCACACGGTGCCCACTACGAGGGCGTCCAGCGCGCGGACTGGCCGGACGCGGTGTTCTGGCGGCCGGACGGCGAGGGGCCATTGCCGGACGGCACGGTCGGCCCCGACCTGTTCCGAGCGGGGTTCGGCTACCCGCACCTGCCCGGGGTGCTCGACCGGGCGATGGCCTCGTTCTCCGCGCCCGGCCTGCGGTTGCCGTGGCTGGCGTGTTACGGCAACCACGAGGGACTGATCCAGGGCGTCGGGCAGATCACCCCGGAGCTGGCGTCGGCGCTGGTGGGCGGTCGCAAACCGCTCGAACTGCCCGATGATCTGGACCGGGACACCGCCTACGAGACGTTCGTGACCGGCGCGCACGCCTTTCTCGACGGGCCGCAGCGGGAGATCACGGCCGACCCGCGACGTCGCCCGGTGAGCCGGGCCGAATTCGTCGAGGCGCACTTCCGTGCCGGTGCGCGCCCGTTCGGGCACGGCTTCGGCGAGCGCAACCGGCGGGACGGGACGGCGTACTACGCCTACGACGTCGCGCTCCCCGGCGGCACGGGGCACGACGCGGTGCGCTTCGTCGCTCTGGACACCACCTGCCTGCTCGGCGGGGCCGACGGCGCGCTCGACGCCGAACAACTGGAGTGGCTGGAATCGGTTCTGCGCGAGGTGCATTCGACGTACCTGTCACCGGCGGGCGAACCGGTCCGAACCGCCAACGGCGACCGACTGGTGGTGCTGCTGAGCCATCACGGCCTGGAGACCCTGACCAATCCCCGTGGCAGTGGCCTGCGGGCCGCCGGACCGGACGGCGCGATCGTCCCGGTGGTGCCCGCGCGTGAGGTCGAGGCGCGGCTGCACCGCTACCCCAACGTGGTGCTCTGGATCAACGGGCACACCCACACCAACGGCGTCCGCGCCCGGGTCAGCCCGCACCCCGCCACCGACGGCGGGCGGCGCGGCTTCTGGGAGATCACCACCTGTTCGATCGTGGACTGGCCCTGCCAGACCCGGACCGTGGAGCTGATCCAGCTGGACGGCGCCGCCGGGTCCCCCGGCGAGCTGGCGGTGGCCTGCACCATGGTCGACCACGACAGCCCACTCGCCCCCGGCGAGGCCCTGGCCCGTCGTGACCTGGCCGCCCTGCACCGCCAGTTGGCCGCCAACGTGCCGCTGCCCGGCTACGGCGCGAGCCTGGCCGGCTCCCCCCGCGACCGCAACGTGGTCCTCCCGCTGCCCGCTCCCTTCCGACCCTGATCCTTCAACGGCAGACCACCTCCCCGCCCAACTCGGCGTGATCATGCAAACCTGTCGGCTCGGATCCGACACATTTGCATGATCACGAGCGAGGGGGAGGGAGGAGTCCTCCGCCGGGCGTGGGGACGACGTAGTACGTTGCGCCCGTGGAGCAGCTGGATCTCGACGACCTGCTGACCCGAGCGCGCGCGTGGCGGGACGACGACCCCGACCCGATCACCGTGGCGGAACTCGACGGCGTGGTCGCCGCGGTCGAGAGCGGTGATGCCCCGGCCGCCGCCGACCTGGCCGATCGGTTCGACGGCACGTTGCAGTTCGGCACCGCGGGGCTGCGCGGCGCCCTGGGAGCCGGCTCGAATCGGATGAACCGAGCCGTGGTGATCCGTGCCGCCGCCGGCCTGGCCGCCTTCCTCAACGCCCACGTCCCCGACGGCCGGACCCCGCGCGTCGTGGTCGGCTTCGATGCCCGGCACCAGTCCGACGTGTTCGCCGCCGATACCTGCTCGGTGATGGCGGGCGCCGGCATCGAGGCGATGGTGCTGCCCCGGCAGCTGCCCACGCCGCTGCTCGCCTTCGCCGTCCGCCATCTCGGTGCGGACGCCGGCGTGATGGTGACCGCCTCGCACAACCCGGCGCGGGACAACGGGTACAAGGTCTACCTCGGGGGTCGTCTGGCCCCGCCCGAGGGCAACGGCGTCCAGATCGTGCCGCCGGACGACACCCGGATCGCTGCCGAGATCGCCGCCGTCACCGCGGTCGCCGACGTACCCCGCCCGGACGACGGCTGGGACACCCTCGGCGAGGACGTGCTCGAGGACTATCTGGACGCCGCCGCCGACGTGGTCGCAGCCGACGGTCCGCGCGAGCTGTCGATCGTGCTCACCCCGCTGCACGGGGTCGGCGGGGACACCGTGGTCCGCGCCCTGCACCGGGCCGGCTTCGCCGAGCCCTATGTGGTCCCCGAGCAGGCCCGACCCGACCCGGACTTCCCGACGGTGAGCTTCCCCAACCCCGAGGAGCCCGGGGCGATCGACCTGGCCCTCGGCGCCGCCGCCGAGCGCGGCGCCGACCTGGTCATCGCCAACGACCCGGACGCCGACCGGTGCGCCGTCGCCGTCCCCGACCCCGCCCTGCCCCGGGACGACGCGGGCCGGCCGGGGTGGCGCATGCTGCGCGGGGACGAACTCGGCGCGCTGCTCGGTACGCATCTGATCAACCGCGGGCTGCCCGAGACCGCCGACGGCCGCCCCCCGGTGATGGCCTGCTCGATCGTCTCCAGCCAGCTGCTGCACCGGATCGCCGCTGCGGCCGGGGTCGAGCACGGCGAGACCCTGACCGGCTTCAAGTGGATCGCCCGGGTGAGCGGGCTGGTCTACGGCTACGAGGAGGCCCTCGGCTACTGCGTGGCTCCGACGCTGGTCCGCGACAAGGACGGGATCACCACGGCGCTGCTGGTCGCCGAACTCGCCGCCGACCTGCGCGCCCGCGGGAAGACCCTGCTCGACGAGCTCGACGCCCTTGCCGTCCGGTTCGGCGTGCACGCCACCGACCAGCTGTCGGTCCGGGTGGACGACCTGGCCCTGATCGGGCAGGCGATGGCGCGGCTGCGCACCGAACCCCCGCAGCACCTCGCCGGCCAGGCCGTGATCAGCGTCGAGGACCTGGCCAAGGGCGCCGGGGGGCTGCCGCCGACAGATGGCCTGCGCTACCGGACGAACGGCGGCATCCGGGTCGTCGTCCGCCCCAGCGGAACCGAGCCCAAGCTCAAGTGCTACCTGGAGGCGGTGGTGCCGGTCAGTTCCGGGGTCGTCGGCCTGCCCGACTCACGATCCCTGGCCGCGGGGCGACTTGCCCAGACTCGTGCCGACCTGAACCGGGCGCTGGCTCTGGACGGCTGAGCGACCCGCCCGGCGCGGTGGCGGCACGTCCCGGGCGAACAGTCCCCGGGGACTGCTTGACGCCTGCCCGCGCCAGGCGGTGCACTCACCGCACGGGATGATCGCGGGTCGATCACTGCCGTGTCGACGGTCAGGAGTGCTGCGCCGGTGGAACCAGTGATCGAGACGCCACCGCGCCGGGCCGCGCCCTCCGGCGCGTCCGGCTGGCCGGTCACGCCACTGGGCGCGCTGGTGAGCAGGCGGCCCGTGATCGTCGAGCCGGAAGCCACCATCACCGAGGTCGCCCGCGCCCTGCGTGCGGTCGGAGCCGGCGCAGCGCTGGTCCGGTCGCGGCCGATGGGCATCGTGACCACGGCCGACCTGCGCGATCGAGTGCTCGCCGAGCGGCTCGATCCGACCACCCCCGTCTCGGCGGTGATGTCCACGCCGGTGCGCTCGCTGCCGGCCGACGCGCCGGCCTACACCGCGCTGGCGCTGATGCTCGACGCGGGCCTCGGGCAGATCCCGGTCACCGCCGCGGGTGACCCGATCGGAGTGGTCACCCAGGAGGACCTGCTCCGGTTGCGGACCGAGGAGCCCCTGCTGCTGCTCGGCCGCCTGCACACCCTGGACCGGTTGGGGGCGCTCGACGGGTACGCCGAGCAGATCGCCTCGACCGCCCGCGACCTGGTCGACGAGGGTTTGGACGCCGTCCGGGTCGCCCGGGTGATCGCCATGTTGAACGACGCGCTGACCGGTCGGCTGCTGCATCTCGCCGAGGACCGTCTCGGCGAGGCGCCGATGCCCTACGCCTGGCTCGCCCTGGGATCCGAGGGCCGGATGGAGCAGGTGCTGCTCAGCGACCAGGACAACGCCCTGGCGTATGCCGAGGAGACCACCGAGGCCACCGCCTACTTCCCCGAGCTGGCCCGGATCGTCGTCGACGGACTGGAGAGCGCGGGCTTCGCCCGCTGCCCCGGCGGTTACATGGCGATCACCTGGGCCCATTCGCTCGACCGCTGGGCCGAGATCGTGCGCGCCTGGCTGCGCAACCCCGAACCGGACGCCTTGGTCGAGGCGGCCGTCTTCCTGGACTTCCGGGCCTCGCACGGGACCCTGGCGGTGGACTCCCTCGACCGGATCCTGCTCGGCGCCGGACAGTCTCCACCCTTCCTGGCCGCGCTGGCCCGGGCCGCGATCCGCTTCCCACCGCCCCTGGGTCACTTCGGTCGGATCCGCGCCCCGGACGGTGTCGTCGACCTCAAGCGCGCCGCGCTGACCTCGATCGTCATCCTGGCCCGGTTGTTCGCACTCGAGGCCGGGTCCACCGCCCGGACCACGGTGGACCGGCTCGCCGCTGCCCGCGACGGGCAGGTGATCAGCCGACGGGCCGCGGAGACCCTGACCGACGGCTTCCGGTTCCTCATTCACGTGCGGCTGCGGGAGCAGCTGCGTCACGCCGCCGCTGGCAAGGAGGTCGACAACCAGATCAGGCTGGAGGACCTGAGCTGGCTCGAACACCGTCGACTCGTGGAGGCCCTCCGATCACTCGCCGACGTGCTCAACACGACCCGCGTGCGACTGCACGCCGACTGAGAGGACCCCGCGATGCGTCAGCGACTCGTCTCCGCACGGCTGGCTGCCGTGGGGGTCCTCGCCTTCCTGCTGCTGAACCACCCGCTGCTCTCCCTGGTCGACCTGCCCCGGCGGGTGTTCGGCGTCCCCTTGCTGTGGGTGTACCTCTACCTGGTCTGGGGCCTGGTCATCCTGCTGCTCGCCCTGGTCGTGCGAAAGGAGGACTGATCCATGGCTGGTTGGCTCGTGGTCGCGATCTCGGCGTGCTACCTCGGCGTGCTGTTCGCGATCGCCTCCTGGGGCGACCGACGCAAGGACGCCGACCGCAGTGTGATCTCCAGCGGCGTGGTCTACGCCCTCTCCCTGGCGGTGTACGCGACGTCCTGGACCTTCTACGGCAGTGTCGGCCGGGCGTCCGGCACCGGACCGGGCTTCCTGCCGGTCTATCTCGGACCGACGATCATGGCGGCGTTCTGGTGGTGGTTGCTCCGCGCGATGATCCGCACCAGCAAGCGCCACCGGATCACCTCCCTGGCCGACCTGGTGGCGCACCGCTACGGCAGCAGCGCCGTCCTCGGCGGCCTGGTCACCGTGATCGCGGTGATCGGGATCGTGCCCTACGTCGCGCTGCAGCTCAAGGCGATCTCGGACACCTTCTCCCTGCTCAACCACGGCACCCCGCTGCCGACCGCGGCCGAGACCGCGACCGCACCCGTGCTCCAGGACACCGCGCTGTACGTGGCCCTGCTCCTCGCTCTGTTCACCATCCTGTTCGGCACCAGGCACATCGACGCCAGCGAGCGGCACGAGGGCATGGTCGCGGCGATCGCGTTCGAGTCGGTGGTCAAGCTGGTCGCCTTCCTGGCCGGCGGCATCTATGTCACGTTCGTGCTCTTCGGCGGCATCGGCGACCTGGTCACCCGAGCGACCACCGACCCTCGGGCCTCGGCCCTGTTCACGCTCGAGCCGCGCAGCTCCTACGGCAGCTGGTTCTGGCTCACCGTGCTGTCGATGTTCGCGATCCTGTTCCTGCCGCGGCAGTTCCAGGTGGCGGTGGTGGAGAACGTGGACGAGCGACACCTGCGGACGGCGGTGTGGCTGTTTCCCCTCTACCTGCTGGCGATCAACCTGTTCGTGCTGCCGATCGCGATCGGCGGGCTGCTGACCTTCGGCGAGGGCGGCCAGGTCACCGTCAACCCCGACACCTTCGTCCTGGCGCTGCCGCTCTCCGCGGACGCCCCGCTGGTCGCGGTGACGGTCTTCGTCGGTGGCCTGTCCGCGGCCACCGGCATGGTCATCGTCGAGACCATCGCGCTGTCCACGATGGTCTCCAACTCCCTGGTCATCCCGTCCCTGCTCTGGTTCGAGCGGCGCCGCTCCCCCGCCTCGGACGAGGTGGTGCCCGACGCGTCGTCCGGAGCCCGTTCCGGAGCGCGAGCCGGGATCCAGGCAGGCTTGCCGTTGGCCAGCTTCGGTTACAGCGGCGACCTCGGCCGGCTCATCGTCTGGATCCGCCGCGTGACCATCTTCGGTCTGCTGCTGCTCGGCTACGCCTACTTCCGCCTCGCCGGGGAGGGACCGGCCCTGGTCGCGATCGGACTGGTCTCGTTCGCGGCCGTGGCCCAGTTCGCCCCCGCGATCATCGGTGGGATGACCTGGCGCGGCGGCACCCGTGACGGCGCGCTGGCCGGTCTGCTCGCCGGATTCGCGCTGTGGGTCTACACCCTGCTCCTTCCTCCGTTCGCCCGGTCCGGCTGGCTGCCGGAGAGCCTGCTCACCGACGGGCCGTGGGGAATCGGCCTGTTGCGTCCCGGGCACCTGCTGGGACTCGACGGTCTGGACGAGATCAGCCACGGCATGTTCTGGAGCATGCTGCTCAACACCGGCTGCTACGTCGCGGTGTCCATGCTGGGCTGGGGTGACCGCGACCCGCGGCAAGGGGCCACCCTGCGGGTGGGCGCCGACCTGACCGCGCTGGACAGCGAACCGGCCGGGCTGAGCCGGGTCTCGGTGCACGAGCTCCAGGTGCTGCTGCAGCGCTTCCTCGGCTCCGAGGCCGCCAAGGACGTGCTCGCGGACTACCTGAAGGCGCGGGACAACCCGTCCTCACCGCTGGCCACCAGCAGGGTCGCCGACGGCGAACTGGTCCGCCACGTGGAGATCCTGCTCTCTGGTGCCGTGGGCACCACCTCGGCCCGGGTGATGGTCGCCTCGGTGGTCAACGAGAACGAACCACTGTGGGTCGACGAGGTGATGGACATCCTCGACGAGGCCTCCCAGGTACTCGCCTACAGCCGCGAACTGGAAGCCAAGTCCCGCGAGCTGGAGCAGGCTACCGCCGAACTGCGCGAGGCCAACGAACGCCTGCAGGACCTGGACCGGCTCAAGGACGAGTTCGTCTCCTCGGTCTCGCACGAGCTGCGCACGCCGCTGACCTCGATCCGGGCGTTCTCGGAGATCCTGTTGGAGAACCTCGAGCTGCCCGCCGAGGACCGTGAGAAGTACCTGCGGATCGTGGTCGAGGAGACCGAGCGGCTGACCCGCCTGATCAACCAGGTGCTGGACATGTCCAAGCTCGCCTCCGGCACCGTGCAGTGGAACATCACCGACGTCGACCTGGCCGGCGTGGTGACCGACTCCTGCCTGTCGGTGCAGCAACTGTTCGACAAGCGTCGCGCACGGCTCGAGGTCTCGGTGCCCCCGCACGTGCCGTCGATCCAGGCCGACCGGGATCGGATGATGCAGGTGATGCTCAACCTCCTCTCGAACGCGGCGAAGTTCTGCGACCCCGACGACGGCCGGGTCACCGTGCGGCTGAGCGTGATCCACGACGACCTGCGGGTGGATGTGACCGACAACGGGCCCGGCGTGGCCGAGACCGAGCAGGAGAAGATCTTCGAGCGCTTCCAGCAGGGCGAGTCCACGGTGGCCGGCGGCACCGGGCTGGGACTGCCGATCAGTCAGGAGATCGTGCGGCACTTCGGAGGTAGGTTGTGGGTCCAGAGCACGCATCGGCACGGAGCGACCTTCTCCTTCACGGTACCGATGAAGCCGCTTCAGTCGGGCAGGAAGGCGGACACGTGATGGCGACCCGGGTCCTGATCGTCGATGACGAGCCGAACATCGTGATCTCGCTCGAGTTCCTGATGAAGCAGCAGGGTTTCGAGACCGCGACCGCCGCCGACGGCCAGGCCGCGCTGAGCCAGGCGGAGGCCTTCGATCCCCAGCTCGTCCTGCTCGACGTCACGCTGCCCGAGCTCGACGGATTCCAGGTCTGCGAGCGCCTGCGCGCCGCCCACGGCGAGGCGCTGCGGATCATCATGCTCACCGCCCGCGGCCGTGAGGCCGAGGTCGCCAAGGGCCTGGCACTCGGTGCCGATGCCTACCTGACCAAGCCGTTCTCGACCCGCGAGCTGGTCGACCAGGTGCAGAAGCTGCTCCGGGACGAGTGATGCGCGAACGGCTGGGGCTCTTCGCGGCGATCGGGGCGGCGGCAGCCGTCCTGGCCGCAGCCCTCGTCGGCAGCCTCGTGGCGGTGCTCTCCTCGCTCGTCCCGGCCGAGCGCGCAGCGGTGGAGCAGGCGCTGCGCCCCCAGGCCGGGGTGATCTTCATGGTCTGGGTGCTCGCCTCGGTGATCTGCGGGTTCGCCGTCACCTGGCTCTGGGGTCGGTACGTGCACCAGCCGTCGCGCCTGGCCGCCGACACCACGGTGATCGCCACGGTGAACCCGTCGCACCGGCTCACCGAACAGGGACCGAAGCCGTTGAGGCGACTGGCCGCCTCGGTGAACCAACTGGCCGAGCGGTACCAGCGCGAGCAGTCCGATGTCGCCGCGCGGATCGCGGAGGCCAGCGCCGACCTCGAGCAGGAGCGCAACCGGCTCGCCGTCCTGATGTCGGAACTGAGTGTGGCCGTGCTGGTCTGCAACGGCGAGGGACGGATCCTGCTGTACAACTCCGCGGCCCGCCAGCTGCTCGACCCGCAGGACGGCCGAGCCGCCGCCGTCGGTCTGGGCCGTTCCGTCTTCGCCGTGCTCGACCGCAACCTGGTCGCCTACGCGCTCGAGCAGGCCGCCTCCCCGCGTGGACCGCAACCGGTGGCGACCGTCTACGGCACGCGGCTGCTGCGGGTCCATATCGCGCCGGTCGCCGGCACGGAGGCCCAGCCGGCGGCCAGCTCAGGCTTCGTGGTGACCCTGCAGGACATGACCCGCCGCGCCGCCGGATCCCAGGCTCGGGACGAGCTGATCGGCTCGCTCACCCGGGCAGCCCGCTCCAGTCTCGGCGCGATCCGCGCCGCGGCCGAGAACGTGCTCGACTACCCCGACATGGCCACCGAGCAGCGGGTCCGCTTCCTGGAGATCATCGGTGAGGAGGCCACGGCGATGGGCCGGCGTCTCGACGACACGGTGAACGCCTCGGCCGGGCTGCTGGACGACGACGCGCTGACCGCGGACCTGAGCGTCACCGACCTGCTGGAGACGCTGAGTCGGGCCTTGCAGAGCGAGGGCCACACGGTCGATCAGCCGGAGTCCCCCACGGACCTGTGGTTGCACGCCGACGGGTTCGCGGTGCAGCGCGCGGTGGTGGCGCTGGCCGCCCGGCTGCGCGAGGAACACGGCGTCGAGGCGGTCGGGCTCCGGGTGCGCGGCACGGGAGGGCTGGCCGAGCTCGACCTGACCTGGCACGGCCCGCCGCTCGAGGCATCCGTGCTCGAGGAGTGGACCTCCGAGCCGCTGACCGCGGGTGCCGTGGGTACCCGGACCCATCAGGACGTTTTCGCCAAGCACGGCGGGGAGATCTGGAGCGGGGTGGACGACCCCGCCACAGCGGGCGAGACACAGCCCGGGCCGACCGCCTACATCCGAATGATGATCCCGCAGGCCCAGCCCCAGGACGACATGGCGGCCGGCCGCTCGCCGGCCACCACCGAGCCGGTCTCCGCGGATGCCCTGCTCGCCACGTACGACTTCTCCCTGCTCACCCCGTCGGCGATGGCCGACGCCTGGCAGGACCGTGCGCTGAAGGACCTCACCTTCACCGTGTTCGACACCGAGACCACGGGCCTCTACCCCGATCAGGGCGACGAGATCATCTCGATCGGCGCGGTCCGGATCGTGAACCGGAGGCTGCTGCGTCACGAGACGTTCGACCAGCTGGTCGATCCGCAGCGGTCGGTCCCACCGGCCTCGATCGCGATCCACGGGATCGAGCCAAAGTTGCTCGTGGGCCAACCGACGATCGACGTCGCGCTGCCGGCGTTCGGCGCCTTCGCCGAGGACACCGTCCTGGTCGGCCACAACGTGGCCTTCGACCTGCAGTTCCTGCGCAAGAACCGGGCCCACGCCGGTCCGCTGTTGACCCTGCCCGTGCTCGACACGCTGCTGCTCTCGCCCGCTGTGCACGCCGAGCACGACGAGCACAGCCTGGAGGCCATCTGCGCCCGGCTGGGGGTTCGGGTGATCGGACGGCACAGCGCACTCGGCGACGCCCTGGTCACCGGCGAGGTGTTCCTCAAGCTGATCGAGGAGATGATCGAGCGCGGCATCCGGACCCTGGGCGAGGCGCACCACGCCTCGCAGCAGACCTATCAGGCCAAGGTCAGCGAACAACTCTACGTACGAGCCTGACGAGCCGGCCGAACCCCGTCGAACCAGCCGAATCAACGGCACATCGGGGCCTTCCCTGAGAAGCCTTTCAGGCCACACGCTGCCTTATGTGACCGCTGTCACGAGCACAGCGTGGTGTTCGGACGGGTCGCACTTTCCGCCGGCAGGTGTCCCGGACGGGTCTCCCGTCGGCGTCCTCCGCCCGGTCCACCACGAGTCGATCCCCGACAGATCACGGTCGCGCGCTGCGACCGTTGGACACAGATGGTGGTGGTGGGTATGTCAGAGCATTCACACAGCACGGCCCCCGCACCCATGAGTCCCGAGGCGGAGCGGGCCCTGGAGGCCCTGGCCGCGCGGCGGCTGCGGATAGGCGCCCTGCTCACCGCGGGTCAGCTGGTCGTCTACTTCGGTTTCATCCTGCTGATCGCCTTCAACAAGAAGGGCCTGGGACATCTGCTCGCCGACGGGCTCAGCGTGGGCATCCTGCTCGGCGTCCTGGTCATCCTCGCCACCTGGGCCCTCACCTGGACCTATGTCGGCTGGGCCAACCGGGTCTACGAGCCCGAGCTCGCCAGGCTGCGGAGGTGACTGCGATGGTTGCGGCAACGACGATCGGCGAGCCCACCGCGCTCGCGATCATCTTCTTCGTCCTGTTCATCATCGGAGCCCTCGGCATCAGCGCCTGGGCGGCGCGCAAGACGCACAGCGCGAAGCAGTTCTACGCCGCCGGCGGCCAGATCACCGGTACGCAGAACGGCATCGCGCTGGCCGGGGACTACATGAGTGCGGCGAGCTTCCTGGGCATCGCCGGTCTGGTGGCGCTGAACGGCTTCGACGGACTGATCTACTCCGTCGGCTGGCTGGTCGGCTGGCCGATCGTGTTGTTCCTGATCGCCGAGCCGCTGCGCAACCTGGGCAAGTACACCTTCGCCGACGTGGTCTCGTTCCGGATGAAGCAGACCCCGGTCCGTATCGCGTCGGCGATCGGCACCCTGTCCGTCGTGGTCTTCTACCTGATCGCGCAGATGGTCGGTGCCGGATCGCTGATCAAGCTCCTGTTCGGGATCAGCTACCCGGTCGCGGTGATCATCGTGGGCAGCGTGATGATCGGCATCCTGCTGCTCGGCGGGATGGTGGCCACCACCTGGGTGCAGATCATCAAGGCGTCGCTGCTCATGGGCGGCGCCTTTCTGCTCGCCGTCCTGGTGCTCGCCAAGTACGGCTTCAACCCGCTCCGGTTGTTCCAGGAGGCCTCGGACAGCGCCGGGGGGCCGGCCCTGCTCGGCCCCGGCAACAAGGTGGTCACCGGCAAGTGGGACGCCGTCTCGCTGGGCCTGGCCCTGATGTTCGGCACCGCCGGTCTTCCGCACATCCTGATGCGGTTCTACACGGTGCCCGACACCAAAGCAGCGCGGAAGTCGGTCAACATCGCCACATTCCTGATCGGTTTCTTCTACCTGCTCACCTTCATCCTCGGCTTCGGCGCGATGGGACTGGTCGGCAAGGCGACGATCACGTCGGTGGAGAAGGGCGGCAACATGTCCGCGCCGCTGCTCGCGCAGGAGCTCGGTGGGGATGCCTTCCTCGGCTTCATCGCCGCGGTCGCCTTTGCCACCATCCTCGCTGTGGTAGCAGGCCTGGTCCTGGCCGGAGCCGCCGCGCTGTCCCACGACCTGTGGGTCAACGTGGTCCGGCACGGTGATGCCCCCGAAAGCGAGCAGCTGAACGTGGCTCGGGTGGCGACCCTGGTGATGGGTGTCGTGGCGGTGCTGCTCGGCATCCTGCTCGAGGGGCAGAACGTCGCCTTCATGGTCGGTCTGGCGTTCGCCGTCGCGGCCAGCGGCAACTTCCCGGCCCTGGTGCTGTCGCTCTACTGGCGCCGGCTCACCACGTGGGGCACGGTCTCGGCGGTCGTCGTCGGCACGGTCTCCGCGCTGGCGCTGATCTACTCCCCGCCTACGGCC
>Ga0209797_10000985_pt1 | contig 14319 bp, 13 predicted proteins | sample DOMMetBare3Fresh_2_FD_187472 | JGI IMG/M metagenome (GOLD analysis project Ga0209797, IMG submission 187472) | Wetland sediment microbial communities from St. Louis River estuary, USA, under dissolved organic matter induced mercury methylation -... | ecosystem: Environmental > Aquatic >... | reverse complement strand
GTAAATCTCAGAGCCGATACAGGATCTGGTCGGTCCAGAAGCGCTCGAGGCGATGCAGCGACTTGTTCAGCGTCGCGAACTCCTCGTTGGAGATGCCGCCGACCTGCTCCACCGTCTTGACGTGCTTCTGATAGAGCGCGTCGACGATCTTGCGGATTTCCTGGCCCTGCGCGGTGAGGCGGATGCGGACCGAGCGGCGATCGACGCGCGAACGCTGATGATCGAGGAAGTCGAGTTCGACCAGCTTCTTCAGATTGTAGGAGACGTTGGAGCCGAGGTAGTAACCGCGCGTGCGCAGTTCGCCCGCGGTCAGTTCCTTGTCGCCGATGTTGTAGAGCAGCAGCGCCTGCACCGAATTGATGTCGGCGCGGCCGCGGCGATCGAATTCGTCCTTGATCACGTCGAGCAGGCGGCGGTGCAGCCGCTCCACCAACGTCAAGGCCTCGAGATAGAGCGGTCTGATATTCTCATGCCGCACTTCCCGATCAGCAGCCGGCTCAACCGTCTTGGCAACGGCCTTCATGATGACGCCTCACTGTTGTCGTTTTCTATGCGACGAGGCCCTGTTTTCCCCCGTCTTAACGCCGCCACATTAGCGCCCACGGTCTAAATTCGACTTAAACAACACGATAAAGATAAAGTTTATTTGCCAAGGTGAATCAGCAATTGAAGCTAAATTTGCAGCGTTGCTCGTAACATTCCGTTCACGCTGGAAACCCGCATCAACGCAGGCATTCCGCGTTTTCCTGCATGCGTCAGTCGCCCTGCAGCAACTTGATGATGCCGGAAAAGTCGGTCGCGGCATGGCCGTGGTCGACGAACAAATCGTAAAGCGCTGCAGCACCCGCTACCATCGGGGTCTTGGCGCCCACGTTCTTCGCCGCTGCCTGCGCCAGTTTGAGATCCTTCAACATCATGGCCGCGGTGAATCCGGGCCGGAAGTCGCGATTGGCGGGCGATGCCGGCACCGGTCCCGGCACCGGACAGCATTTCGCCATCGCCCAGCATTGTCCGGACGACTGCGAGGCGATGTCGAACAGCTTTCCGGCGTCGAGGCCAAGCTTCCCCGCCAGATTGAATGCCTCGCAGACCGCGATCATCGACACGCCGAGCATCATGTTGTTGCAAATCTTGGCGGCCTGGCCGGCGCCGGAGCTGCCGGCATGCACGATGGTCTTGCCCATCGCAGCAAGGATCGGATTCGCCTTCTCGAATGCAATATCGCTGCCGCCGACCATGAACGTCAGCGTCGCCGCCTCGGCGCCGGCGACGCCGCCGGACACGGGCGCATCAATCATGCGCAGCTCGTTGACCTGCGCCGCAGCCGCAACCGCGCGCGCGGATTCCACATCGATCGTGGAGCAGTCGATCAGCAACGCGCCATCGGGCGCGGAGGCCAGCACGCCGCCCGAGCCGAGATAGACCTCGCGCACCTCCTTGCCGGTCGGCAACATGGTGATCACAACCTCGGCGCCCCCGCAGGCGACGTCGATCGCGGTTGCGACGGTGCCGGAGACCGAGGTCAGCCGCTCGGCCGCCGCGCTATCGATGTCAAAGCCGGTCACCGCGTGGCCGGCCTTGATCAGGTTCCGCGCCATCGGATAGCCCATATGGCCAAGCCCGATGAAGCCGATCTGGGTCATGTCCTGCCCCTCCTCAACGCGCGAGCCGGCGCTGATTGCCCGTACCAATCCGCCGCTTGAGATCGGGTAGCAGCCGTTCGGCGCTCGCGCCATCAACCATGGCGCGCGCGTCGGGCCCGAGCGCGCGCACGGCCGCGATATAGCCGGCGACTTCGTCGGCATCGCGCACCGCCTGCGGATAATCTGTGGCAAACACGGTCTGCGACAGCGCCACCTCCTGCAGGCCGAAGCGCACCCACTCGGCCCCCCACTCGGCGCAGTGGTCGGGGCCGGCCCAGCCGGCGCAATCGTAGAACAGGCGCTGCTCGAGATAATGGTCGAAGGGCCGTTGCGGGCGCCGCCCATGACGCGGAATCGCTGCCGTTCCCCATTTGTCGCGCTGTTGGAAGCCGCGGATGCGCCCGAGGTAACGGCCGATGCCGCCGGAGAAATGCGAGAACTGGATTCTGAGCGTAGGCAGCTCGTCAAGCAGCCCGCTGTTGATGATGCGGATCGTCGCCACCATCAGCGAGAACTCCCAGCCGAGCATGCGACCAAGATCGTCGGCATAGAGCTGCGGCCAGGACACGACCTGCGGGAGCGGATGGATGAAAACATAGAGGCCGAGATCGGCTGCCGCGCGCCAGAACGGGCGCAGCGCCTCGGCATCGAGCGGCTGGCCTTGCAGCTCCGAGCCGATCACGACGCCGGGAAAGCCGAGATCGACCGCACAGCGCTTGAGCTCCGCGCTCGCCTCGTCGGCCTTCAGCGCCGGCACATGGGCAAGCCCGATGAACCGTCCCGGATGATCAGCAACCGCCTGGCGCATGCGGTCGTTGATCAGGCGGCAGGTGCCGAGGTCCGGCTGGTCGAAACCCGCACCGCAGGACAGCACGCCGGCATCGATCCCGGCCCGGTCCATCATGCGCACATGGGCCACGAGATCGGCGAGGAGCGGATTGAGCAGGTAGTTCGGGTTGCCGTTCTCGTCGAGCCGCGCCGAGACCGCGTTGCGGTCGCCCTTGAGAAGCTCGGGCGGCGTGTAGTGCTGCTGGAAGTCGATGATCACATCTATCTCCGGAGAAGTAAGAAACTAGTAATCAGACCGGCTGCTCGCGCGCGGCTCGCAGCGCGAACAGCAGGTAGGTTCCGAGCAATACGAATTCGATGATGATCAGCCAGATGCGCCCGCCGTAGATCTGCGGAAACAGCATCTCGACCGCGATCATCGAAATGACCGACGTGAGCCACACGACCGCGCCCCAGGGGGCCGCGAGCCAAAGCCCGACGGCGGCAACAAGATCAATCACCGCAAAAAACGCCGTCGCCGACTGGTAGGGCGTCGAGTAATCCGCAAAACCTCCAGGCGTCGGGGCGTCGATGCCGCAAACCACCGCCCAGTGATAGAGCCCCTTGATCATCGACAGGCCCGCCATGGCGCGCAGGAAGGTGACCAGCCGTCGGGCCCAATGGTCCGGCCGCGACGGGTCCTCCCCCCTGGCCTGCACGGCCTGAACCGGCTCGAGGGGCTGGCGCTGCCCGATCATGCGCGGGTCGCTCATGTCAGATCGAGCTCGCGGGCGACTGGCGCAAAGTGGCGCTCGACCTCGGCCTCGCTGATGGCCTCAAGCGTGGACGGCCGCCATTGCGGTGCCTGGTCCTTGTCGATGATCACCGCCCGTATCCCTTCGTAGAAGTCATGCCCCCGAACGACACGGGAAACTACCCGGTATTCCATGCGCATGCACTCGTCGAAAGCGAGTGTGCGGCCACGCCGGAGCAATGCCAATGCGAGCTTGAGGCTCAGCGGCGATTTGGTCCTGATGATGGCCGCGGCGGAGCGCGCGACATCGCCGTCAAAGCCAGGCTCGGCGGCGCTCGCGTCGAGGCCGGCCAGAACGTCCTCGACCCGGCCAGCCCTGAACAGGCGGTCGATCAAAGGGCGGCGGCGGGCCACGACGCCCTCTTCTGCCGGCTCGGCAAACGCTGCGAGCACGGCCTCAACCGGAGTAGCACCGCACAACGCCTCGACGAGTTGCGCAAATCGCGCCGATCCAACCCGATGGGTCGCGATGCCACAAGAAACCCCATCAGCGGCATCGAGACGATCGCCGGTGAGCGCGCAATAGGTGCCGAGCTCGCCCGGCAGGCGCGGCAGGAACCAGGTCGCGCCCACATCGGGAAAAAATCCAATGCCGACCTCGGGCATCGCGAACCGGAAGGCATCGCCGGCCACCCGATGCGAGCCATGCACGGAGATCCCGGCGCCACCGCCCATCACCGCGCCGTCGATCAGCGCCACATAGGGCTTGCGATAGCGCTTGATCAGAGCGTTGAGCCGGTACTCATCCCACCAGAACGCCAGCGCCTCGTCGTGGCGTCCGGCGCGCCCGAGCTCGTAGATTGCGCGCAGATCGCCGCCGGCCGAGAACGCGCGCGGCCCCGCCGCCGTCACGATCACGCGCGTGACGGCATCATCCTGCGCCCAACCCGCAAGCGTGTCCGCCAGCGCGCGCACCATGGTGTGCGTCACCGCATTGAGCGCCTGCGGGCGGTTGAGGATGACCACTCCCGCTACACCGCGGCGCTCGAACAGAATGTCGGTGGTCGGCTTCAAATCCACGTCACATGTTCGGCGGCCAAGTTCGACGGCAAAGCCGCGGCGCCGGGCGTCATCCGAACATCCATGACGCAGGATTCTTAATCGGCCTATGTTCGTTGAGTGCGAGCACGCCATTGATATTGCGCGCCAGCGACCAGAAGAACCACCAGAGCAGCAGGGCAAATCCGACGACGACAAACGCCAGGATCGTTCCGACCACCAGGTAGAGCAGCCCGATCCAGAAGGTGCGGATCTGAAAGCGGTAATGCGTGGCCAACATCGGCTCGGCAGTGTCCACCTGGACGTGCGCCATGATGACGCCGATCAGTGCGGTGATCCCGGTGAAATAGCCGACGAAGTACAAAATGTAGATGCTAAGCGCGATCGCCGTGCTCGGCACAAGCGGCTCGGGCGTCGAACTGGGTCCAGTCGCCGTCATGGTTGGCCTCTCGCTGATGTCGCCGCCCTATCATAGTGGCATGCCGATAGGACCGCCGCCAATCAGAGGTGGCCATGCAGGCCGGTACAACGCCGCCTTCCACTGGCAGCCCCTCTTTGGAACGGCTACAAAGAGCTGCGCAAGAGAGGAGTGCCGCCATGGCGATCAAGTATGGACGCCCGATCGAAGCCCGTCTCGCCCCGGTAGAGGCGAAGGCGGCCCGGCTCGACCTCTCCGTGCGCCCCCGCCGCAATCGCAAGGCCGAATGGACGCGCCGCCTGGTGGCGGAGACCGTGCTCACTGCCGACGACCTGATCTGGCCGCTGTTCCTGGTCGATGGGTCGAAGACGCGGGTGGCGGTTCCCTCGATGCCGGGCATCGAGCGGCTCTCGGTCGACGAGGCGGTCCGCGAGGCCGAGCGCGCGGCAACGCTAGGCATTCCCTGCCTCGCGCTGTTTCCTTACACCGACCCCACGCTGCGCGACGAGCATGGCAGCGAGGCGCTCAACCCGGACAATCTCGTCTGCCGCGCCATCCGGGCGATCAAGAAGGCGGTGCCTGAGGTGGGCGTGCTGTGCGACGTCGCGCTCGATCCCTACACCAGCCATGGCCATGACGGGCTCCTGCGCGAAGGCATCATCGTCAACGACGACACCGTCGCGGTATTAGTACGGCAGGCACTGGTCGAGGCAGAGGCCGGCGCCGACATCATCGCGCCCTCCGACATGATGGACGGCCGCGTCGGCGCGATCCGCGCTGCCCTCGACGCGGCCGATTTCACCGACGTGTCGATCATGGCCTATGCGGCGAAATACGCCTCCGCCTTCTATGGCCCGTTCCGCGACGCGGTCGGCTCGTCGAAAACGCTGACCGGCGACAAGCGCACCTACCAGATGGACCCCGCCAACACCGACGAGGCGCTGCGCGAGGTCGAGCTCGACATCGCCGAGGGGGCCGACATGGTGATGGTGAAGCCCGGCATGCCCTATCTCGACGTGCTCCAGCGCGTCAGCGAGACTTTCGGCATGCCGACATTCGCCTATCAGGTCTCGGGCGAATACGCGATGATCACGGCCGCCGCGCAGAACGGCTGGCTCGACGGCGAGCGCGCCATGATGGAAAGCCTGTATGCCTTCAAGCGCGCCGGCGCCTCAGGCGTGCTCAGCTATTTCGCGCCGCGGGTGGCGGAGAAGCTGAAGACACAGTCTTAGAAAATTGGCGTGGTACCACGGCGTTACCGTGTGACGACTGCCGATCTCAGCTACTGATTGAGCCCGGTAGCGCCCCTTCGTGCATCGAGAGGCTGACCGATGACCTCGGCTCCAAGTCATGCTCCACGTCAAGCAGTGCGCCCACGACGCGTGCTCGGGACCGTGCTTCTTGCCATTGTCCTGATCCCGCTGCTGATCGTGCTGCTGCTCAGTCCCTTGCTGATCCGGACATTTCTGTTCCAGCCGTTCAACATACCAGCCGGCTCGCTCAAGCCGACGCTGCTCGTGGGCGATTACATTTTTGTCTCCAAATACAGTTATGGCTACACTCGTTACTCGCTCCCGTTCTCGCCACCGTTGGCGCTTTTTTCCGAGCGCGTCCTCGCATCGGAGCCACAGCGCGGCGACGTGGTGGTGTTCCGACTGCCGAAGGACCCCTCGATCGACTACGTCAAGCGCATCGTCGGCCTGCCGGGCGACCGCATCCAGATGATCGATGGCCGCCTCCATATCAACGGCGAAGCAGTCAAGCGCGCGCGGATCGACGACTTTGTCGAGACCGAGGAGAACGGCCGCCAGGTCCGCGTCAAGCAATGGCGCGAAACCTTGCCCAATGGTGTCAGCCACCCGACCCTCGACCTGATCGACAACGGCTTCTATGACAACACGAAACAATTCCAGGTCCCGCCCGGTCACTACTTCATGCTGGGCGACAACCGCGACAACTCCACGGACAGCCGCGTGGAAAGCGCGGTGGGCTATGTGCCGGCGGAAAACCTGATCGGGCGCGTGCAGGTCATCTTCTGGTCGGTCGATGAGGGCGGACGCATTCGCTCCAATCGCATCGGGATGCGGGTGCGGTAAAGCGGCTACGCCCACAAACGCTGTAGGGTGGGCAAAGGCGCAAGCGCTGCGCCTCCGCAAGCAGGATCTATCGTACGCCGTGCCCACCTCAAACTTCTCCATTCACGCAGACTCCGTTGGTGGGCACGGCACACGAGAGTCTTGCGCGCGTGGGAGAGTGGTGCCAACGCCTTTGCCCACCCTACGAGCCCGCGCCAAGCTCCGCCACGCACCGCCGCAGCGCCGCGATCAGGTCCTTGCTTTCGCCGAGGTGCTTCTCCTCCGCGTCGAGGACCTGCGTGAAGGCACGTCGCTTGAGCGCCGTGACATCGATCTTGGCGACGCAATCGGCGCCCGCGGAATCGCACACGATGTCGATCAGCCGGTCGACCGCGTGCAGGCGGCCGAGCAGGTAGTCGTTCTCGCGATAGGCGCGCGACAGGAACGCTGCGAAGTGGGCAAAGCCGATGCCCTTGAGGCTGCCGATTCCCTCGAAGCCCTTGAGCGTGCGGGCATCCTGCGGGCTGATCCGGTCGACCAGGATTTCGTTGAGCTCGCCCATCTCCTGCGCGCTGATCATCGGGAAGGTCAGCACATCCCAGAATGGAAAGCCGAGATAGTTGACCAGCACCTCGCGCCGCGCTTCGGCGTGCCACTCCTTCGGATCGAGCGCCGCGAGCAGCACGTCGAGATCGTGGGTTGAGGACTTCAGGTCGATCTCGGATGCGAGCTGCTCGATCAGGCGATCGAGCCTGTTGAAATGGCGGTCGGCGAACGCCTGCGCGTAGGCATGCAGATTCCGGATCTCGTTGGCGGAGGGCTCGGTCGGAAAGATCTCCTCGACCAGCTGCTGGGTGTCCTCGCTGTAGAATGATGCGCTCTCGCGGCGACGCAGCGCATCGAGCCGGCCATAGAACTCGCGCTTGAGCCGGTCGACCACCGTCGGATCAAGATCGGAAAAGCGCGCCTGGTCGAGCATGTCGTAGATCCGGTTCTGCCCCTCGATCAGGAAATGCAGGCGCCGTTCGCGATATTTGACGTCGAAGGCCAGGAGATATCCCACCCAGGCGGGGAGGTGGTCGGCGCTGCGTGCCGTGAATTCGAGCGCCTCGCTGTTGGCGCGCTCGTAGACGATACCCTTGCGCAGCGCCCAGGCGTCGATGATGTCGGCGACCACGCGCGAGAGCGGCGACTGCGCCGGGATGCCGCGCAGCTTGACGATCAGCTGCGCGCCGAAGGCGCGCACCGACGCAAGCTTGAGCCGTACATAGGCCTGGTAGGCAAAGCCAGCGTCGATCGCGACCTGATCGTTGACTTGCTCGCGCCAGCCGCGCAGGTCGTCCTCGCTAATGACGCCGTCGATCCGGGCCGGCACCAGCTTGGCGACCAGCTCGCTGATGTGCGGGCGAGCGCTGTCGATGATGGCGCGCAGCCGCCGCACCCGGTCGTTGAAATCGACGACCCAGCCAAGCTCGTCGGTCACCGGCTGCGAGGCCGGGATGTCCGACATCGCACCGCGCAGCGTCGCGAAGAAGCCCGGCGGCCGGCGTCGCGTCGGCATCACCGGTGGTGCCGGGTGCGGCTCGATATAGACCAGCCGCCGGTCGACCTGACGATAGGCCGGCCGGCCATGGATCGCCGAGATCGCCAGCTGGAACGGCCGGTTGTTGAGCACCGCGCCATCGATGAAGGACACCATCGCGGGCTCGACACCGGCCTCCTGGTGGTGCTGGAACGCCTTGGCGATGAACGCCTCGCGCCTCGGCCAGGTGCCACCGCGCTGCGCGACCACCTCGTCCATCTCCACGATCTGGGCCGGCGGAAACGCGCCCGGGAACGACGACGTGGCGCGCGCCGCGAAGGCCAGCGCAGGGGCATTGTCGAGATCGAAATCGCTTTCGACCTCGCCATTTGGCCGCCGCCGATAGGTGAATTGCAGAACGTGGTGATGGTCGAGCTCGTGAATGAGCGGCGGATCGTGGATTTGCACAAGCTGATGGTAGCCGTGATAGTCGGTGAGCGTCACGAACAGATCGAGCGTCTGGTCGGAAGGGAGCAGCGACGCCGTGGCGCTCCTGGGCCTCCCCATCGAAGTAATCGCGTCGTACATCAGGCCCGACATGATCCGCCCGCCCAGCGGCGGTCGAAACCAGCGCGAGCGCACGAACAGCGAGAGCTTCTGGCGGACCTCCAGATCACGGATCGCGTGCAGCATGCCGGTCGCGGCCGCGCCCCACAGGAACGGCTTGAGAAACCACTTGCTCCACTTGCCCGCGCGCGTGTCCGGGGACAGAAGGATGGTTACATCCGCATTGTTGAGCCAGAGATCCCGGATCGGCAGCATCGGCAAATCATGGCTGAGCGCGCGCGCCAGCATGGTCCCGTTGATGCCGCCTGCTGAGGCCCCCGCTACGATGTCGACAACAACCCGCAGCTCCATGGTATGGCCGATCTCGCGCAGAAGCTCGAAATAGGTCTCCTCGGTGTCGTATTCAGGATCGCTGCGGTCGGCTTCATCGAAAAACGTCGCTTTGGTGCGTCGGGTGCGGTCGGCGATCCGGTGCAACGCGCTGGAGGCGCGCACGAGCTTCAGAATCTCGAAGCTGATCCCATGCATATAGACAGCGAGCGACACGCCGCCGAAGCAGACGAGCGCGATCCGCAGTTCTTTTTCGCGCAAAGCTCCACCCCCCGGGCCGGGTGATTCGTCAGAGTGCTCCGATCATGTCGGGAGAGGAGCGCGCACGAAACCCCAAATTTCGTCATTCCATGGCGACTGCCGCCTCGATTCGCAACGGCTGATAGCCTTCGGCTTCGAGCGCGGCCAGGATTTCGTGGACATGCGCACGATCGCGGGTCTCGACCGTGACATCGACCCGGGCGCCCTTCGCCGGCACATCGAGGAACAGCCGGTGGTGATCGACCTCAAGGATGTTGACGCCGAGCTCCCCGAGCCTGGTCGCGATCTGACCCAGGATGCCCGGCCGGTCGGGAATCGTCAGACGAAACGAGACGATCCGCTCGTCGCGCTCGAGCTCACGCACCATGATCGAAGCGAGAATGCGTGGATCGATATTGCCGCCGCACAGGACGAGGCCGACGTTGCGGCCGCGGAACCGCTCGGGTTTCGCCAGCATGGCGGCAAGCCCGGCGGCGCCGGCGCCCTCCGCCATGGTCTTCTGCAACGTCAGATAGGCGTTGACCGCGCGCTCCAATGACTGCTCGTCCACCAGCACGATCTCGGCAACGTGCTCGCGCACGATCGGCAGCGCGAGCGCGCCGACGTTCTTGACCGCGATGCCCTCGGCGAGCGTCGGGCCGCCGAGCGGACGGGTCTCGCCGCGCAGCGCATTCCAGAACGAGGGATAGAGCGCGGCTTCCGCCCCGACAATCTCGATTGCGGGCTTCCTGGCGCGCGCCGCCACCGCATTGCCGGCAATGAGACCGCCACCTCCGATCGGAATCACGATCAGGTCGAGATCGGGTGCGTCCTCCAGCATTTCCAGCGCGATGGTGCCCTGCCCGGCGATCACCCTGGGATCGTCGTAAGGGTGCACGAAGGTGAGGCCGCGCTCGCGCGCCATGGTCTCGGCCCGCAGCTGCGCATCCGCGATGGTCTCACCATCGAGCACGACCTCGGCGCCGTAGGCCTTGGTGGCGTGGACCTTCACGAACGGAGTGATGACCGGCATCACAATGGTCGAGGGAATGCCGATCTGTGCCGCATGATACGCCACCGCCTGGGCGTGATTGCCGGCCGACATCGCAATGACACCACGGGCGCGCTCGGCCGCCGTCAGCGACGCGAGCTTGTTGAGCGCGCCGCGCTCCTTGAACGAGTTCGTGACCTGCAGGTTCTCGTATTTGACGCTGACGGTCGCCCCGGTCAGCGCCGAGAGCTTGGGCGCCGGCAACATGGGCGTGCGCAGCACCCGCCCCGCGATGGTACGGCGGGCCGCCTCGACGTCCGCCAGCGTGATCGCCATGCCTTACCCTCCTCAAGTGCGGCGCTGACGCCCGCTCCGCAGCGTCGGCGCCAAGTCACGGGCGCCAAGTCACAGGCGCGCAATTGACCCGTGCCTCTTGCGCCCGGACAGTCTACTCTCCATTTGCCGGTGGATTCGAGCTAGCGCCCTTTGTTTCCGAAGTTCGTGTCAGAGGGTGCTGCGACGTGTTACGAACTTCGGAAACCGGGCACTAGAGGAAAGCGATGAGCGACGGCGGACCACGACGGATCGGCGTGTCGATCGAGCTCAAGCCGCACGCCTATGACCCTTTCGCCAGCCCCGAGCTGTTCGACGGCGTCCTGTCGCGGCGCGTGATCGCGTTCCTGATCGACCTGACCATCATCAGCATCCCGGTGCTGTTCGCGGGCATCTTCATTTTCGTCTTGGGGCTGCTCACACTTGGGTTCGGCTGGGCGCTATACTGGCTGCTGTCGCCGGCGGCGGTGATCTGGGCCTTGTTCTACTACGGCCTTACGCTCGGAGCACCGGCCTCGGCCACCATCGGCATGCGGGTCATGGACCTCGAAATGCGCACCTGGTACGGCTCACCTGCCTATTTTGTGCTCGGTGCCGTCCATGCGATCACCTATTGGATCTCGGTCTCGTTCCTCACGCCGCTGATCCTGCTGGTCGGATTCTTCAATGAGCGGCGCCGGCTCCTGCATGACATCCTGATCGGAACCGTGGTTATCAACAATCCGACCCGGGCCCAGATGCTGCGCGCCCAAGTCCTGCACCCCCAGGTCCTGCACCCCAACCAAACCAGGGGCTGACAGGGATTTGACTGCCAGCCCGCAGCGGGCGATGCTTGAGGTGCCGGCAGTAAGAGCAATCCAGTGACCCAGCATTCGCGCAACACCCCGCAGTTCTATCTCACCGCCCCCTCGCCCTGCCCGTATCTGCCGGGCCATGAGGAGCGCAAGGTTTTCACACATCTGGTCGGGGAGCGCGCGGCCGAGCTCAACGATCTCCTCACCCAGGGCGGCTTCCGGCGCAGCCAGTCGATCGCCTACCGGCCGGCCTGCGAGCACTGCCGGGCCTGCGTCTCGGTGCGGGTGATCGTGGAGGATTTCCAGCCGACGCGCAGCATGCGCCGGATCGCCGAGCGCAATTGCGACCTCGTCGGCGACATGCGGGCGGCGGTTCCGACCTCGGAACAGTATTCGGTGTTTCGCTCCTATCTTGACAACCGCCACCGCGACGGCGGCATGGCCGACATGACCGTGCTCGACTACGCCATGATGGTGGAGGACAGCCACGTCGAGACCCGCATGATAGAATACCGCCGGCGCGGACCGGACAGTAGGATCAACGGCCGCGGCACCGGTGAGCTGCTCGCGGTCGCGCTCACCGACGTCCTCGCGGACGGGCTGTCCATGGTCTACTCATTCTTCGAGGCTGATCAGGCGGCGCGCTCGCCGGGCACGTTCATGATTCTCGACCATATCGCGCGGGCGCGGCGCGTGGGGCTGCCTTACGTCTATCTCGGCTATTGGGTCGCAGGCTCGCGCAAGATGGGCTACAAGGGCCGCTTCCTGCCGCAGGAACGGCTCACCTCCGACGGCTGGACGCGCGTCGAAGCCAACTAGCCCCGCACAAAGTCGACCAGGAGCTTCATGTTCAAGGCGATGATGATCGCCGCGATCGTGACCGCGCATGCGGTGACCCAGCGCGGCGCGACAAGCTCTCCCATCTTGCGCCGGTCGGCGGTGAACATCACCAGCGGCACGATCGCGAACGGAAGCTGCAGGCTCAGGATCACCTGACTCAGGATCAGGAGCTGAGCGGTCCCCTTTTCGCCGTACCAGACGGTGACGATCGCGGCCGGCACGATCGCGATCGCGCGCGTGGTCAGCCGCCGCAGCCAAGGCGCGAGCCTGATGTCGATGAAGCCTTCCATGACGATCTGGCCGGACAACGTGGCGGTCACCGTGGAATTGAGCCCGCAGCACAGGAGCGCGACCGCAAAGAGCGACGGCGCGTAGACCGAGCCCAGGAGCGGCGCCAGGAACGAGTGCACCTGATCGAGCTCGGTGACGTCGGTCTGGCCACGGCTGTTGAAGGTGGCGGCGGCGAGGATGAGGATCGAGGCGTTGATCAGGAGCGCGAACATCAACGCGATGGTCGAATCGATGGTGGCGAGCTTGATCGCCTCGCGCCGGTCCTCGACGCTGTCGCCGAAGCGTCGCGTCTGCACCACGCCTGAGTGCAGGTAGAGATTGTGCGGCATCACGGTCGCGCCGATGATCCCGAGCGCGAGATAGAGCATCTCCGGATTCTTGACGATGTCGACCGTCGGCGCAAAGCCGAGGATGACGCCACGCCAGTCCGGATTAGCGAGCGCGATCTGGATGGCGAAGCAGGCGGCGATGATGCCAAGCAGCGCGACGACGAAGACCTCGATCCAGCGAAAGCCGAGACGCTGCATCCACAGGATCAGGAAGACGTCGAGCGCGGTGAGAACAACGCCGATCTCCAGCGGGATGCCGAACAGAAGATTGAGACCGATCGCGGTTCCGATCACTTCCGCAAGGTCGGTCGCGCAGATCGCAATCTCGGCGAGCACCCACAACGGCCAAGCCACGAAGCGCGGAAACGCGTCGCGACAGGCCTGCGCCAGATCCCGCCCCGCGCCGATGCCAAGCCGCGCGCAAAGCGCCTGCAGCAGGATCGCCATCATGTTGGACAAAAGCGCGATCGTCAGCAGCGCGTAGCCGAACTTCGATCCGCCCGCGAGCGAGGTCGCCCAGTTGCCGGGATCCATGTAGCCGACGGCGACCAGGTAGCCGGGGCCCAGAAACGCAACGAGCTTCTTGCCGATCGAACCCTGCGGGCGGGTCGCGATGGTGCCGAACACCTCCGACAACGACTGATTGGTGCGGGCTCGCCGCCAACCATCGTTGGCCGCCGTCGGCTCGTGCTGGGAAATTGTCGCCATTGATGACCTAGAGGACTTCTTCATTCCTGATATAATCTTCTTGCAAATAATTTGCAATTGCATACTTGGCGAGCCCCATATTGGTCTCGCCTCAATGCTTAAATAGCTGAACGGACGAGATAATCAGTCTCACACCCGAGCGTGGCCGCGGTGCCTGACTACACGCCGCAGCCAGCAGTTCACTCGGCAGCCTGCGGCCCACCGACCGCTTCGGGCTTCCGGTTTCCGCTCCACAGCATGCGGCGAACAACGTCGTTCTTCTTGATGAGGTGATGCCGCAACGCGCCGATGATGTGGATGACTATCAATGCCGCCAGAAGATAGGACAGGTACTTATGCGCATCCTCGAGCAGGTCGTGCATGGCACGCTCCTGACTCACGTAAATCAGCGGCAGCTTGAGCCCGAATAGTTCTTCGTCAAACACCCTCCGGCCGGTGCCGGCAAGCGCCCAGCCCGCGATGGAGGAGGCGAACATCAGCACGTAAAGCCCGAGGTGGCCAAGCTTGGCTGACCACTCCTCCCAGGCATTGAAGTCGCTTGGATAGCGCGGAACCGGATTCATCCAGCGCCACAGCAGGCGCAGCACGAGCAGAGCGAGAACGTCATATCCGAGCGCCGCATGCCATGCATAGAAGGCAGCGCGCGGGGTCGGCGCC
>Ga0209797_10000983_pt1 | contig 14329 bp, 13 predicted proteins | sample DOMMetBare3Fresh_2_FD_187472 | JGI IMG/M metagenome (GOLD analysis project Ga0209797, IMG submission 187472) | Wetland sediment microbial communities from St. Louis River estuary, USA, under dissolved organic matter induced mercury methylation -... | ecosystem: Environmental > Aquatic >... | reverse complement strand
TCGACCGTGGGAGGCCATCACGATCAGGTCGCACTGCTGGCTCTTCGCGTGGTCGAGAATCGCTTCCCACGGGTGCAAGGCTTCCACGGTGTGGGCGTTGCAGGCGATGCCGGCACCCTGCGCCGCGTCCGTCACGGCTTTCACGCGCGCCGCAGCGATGCGTTCCTGTGCGTCGTAGAACTCCTGCGGCGGCACTGGCTGCATCTCGGAGATGGCGCTGTAGGGGAAGGGCTCCTTCACGCTGATCGTGCACAGGCTGCCACCCGAGGACTTGGCCAGCGCAAGCGCGGTCTGGACTGCCTTGTCGGTCACGGTCGAGCCGTCGGTGGGAACGAGGATGCGCTTGAACATAGAACCTCCTGACCAATGCCGTTAGCTTACCTGCTGCGAGCGTGCGCCACGCAGCGTAGACCCGTGTTGCGCGCTGTCAACCCTGGGCTTGCGGCCTGGCCGGGTCGGACGACCACTCGCTCCATGAACCTGGATACAGCGCGCCGTCGCCCAGGCCGGCATGTGCGACCGCGAGCAGGTTGTGGCAGGCCGTGACACCTGAGCCGCAATAGTGGACCACCGGTCCCGCGCCGGCCAGGGCCGACCATTCGTCGTGCAGCAGAGAGCGGGTCTTGAACCGGCCGTCGGGTCCGAGGTTGTCCTTGAACGGACGATTCCGCGCCCCGGGAATGTGTCCGGCCGCCCGGTCGAGCGGTTCGATCTCGCCGCGAAAGCGCTCCGGCGCGCGCGCGTCCACCAGTCGCAGGCGGCCGAGGCCCGCGCGCACCGCGTCGGCATCGAGGGTCGACATCCCCGAGGCATGCGCGTCATAGGCCAAGGGCCGGGCGACCGGCGCCTCGGCGGTAACGGAGCCACCGGCATCACGCCAGGCTGCGCTGCCGCCGTCGAGCACCGCGATGTCGTCGTGACCGAGCCAGCGCAGCAGCCACCACGCGCGTGCGGCATAGGGGCCGCCTTGAGCGTCGTAGGCGACCACCGGGGTGGCCGGGCCGATGCCGATCGCGCCGAGCCTGGCGGCCAGCGTCTGCCGTGACGGCAGCGGATGGCGCCCGAGGAAACGGCCGTCCGGCGCGTGCCGGGGCCCCGCCAGGTCGTCATCCAGGTGCAGGTAGAACGCGCCGGGCAGGTGGCCTTGCGAATAGGCGCGCCGGCCGGCCTCGGTGTCGGACAGCTCGAAGCTGCAGTCGACGAGGACGGGGCGGTGCAGCCCCTGCAGCGCTTGCATCAGTTCGAGGGCGGAAATCAGCGTCTTCATGGTCAGGCTTCGTTCGGTGGCGAGCGGGTCTCGGGACTGTCCTGCTGCTGCCGCGTGCGCAGCAGCGTGGCGGTCAGGCCGGCCCCGACGATCAGGACCATCCCGGCCAGCGCGGAGGGCGTGACGGCGTCGTCGAACAGCAGTGCGCCGAACGCGAAGGCGAACACGATACCCAGGTACTGCAGGCATGCGTTCACGAGCGTGCGACCGATGCGGTAGGCACGCGTCATCATCATCTGTGCGAAGGCCGCCAGCAGGCCGATCGCGAGCAGCAGCCCGATGCCACGTGGCGTGTGTGTCGAGACCCCTTGCCAGGCCATCCACGCGGCGCCGGCCGCGAGGCCGCCGAGCGAGAAGTAGAAGACGATGCGCTCCGCGGGTTCACCCGCGCGTCCGAGCGCCGTGACCTGCAGGTAGGCTAGCGCGGCCAGCATGCCCGACACCAGGCCCGCCAGGCCGAACCACAGCTGCTGCTGATCAATCGTCGGGCGCAGCATCAGCGCCACGCCTGCAAAGCCGGCCAGCACCGCCGCGACGAGGCGCCCGTCGACGCGCGCCGCGCCCACCAGAACACCCCCGCCGATCAGGAACACGGCCATCCACACCGACGACATGTAGTTCAGGGTCATCGCGGTGGCCAGGGGCAGCCCGCCGATCGCGTAGAACCACAGCACGAGGGCGATCACGCCGCTGGTGCTGCGCCAGAAATGCATCGCCGGCACGCGGGTCGCGAGCGAGGTGCCTCGCGAGCGGCTGAGCGCGAGGATGAGCAGCGCGCCGACAAGCGAGCGATAGAAGACGAGCTCGCCCGCGCCATACAGCGTCGAGGCCCACTTGACGCACACGCCCATGACCGCGAAAAGCAGCGACGCAGTGAGCATCAGCCACGGAGCAGACATCGTGGCCGCATTGTCGCCGCGACCTGGGCGACGCCGCTCAGCCTTCGATGCGGTCCATTCGCATCTTGCGCCGGTACCACTCGTGGAAGTGCTGCATGCCGTCTTCCATCGGACTCTGGTAGGGCCCGACCTCGTCGTCGCCGCGCTCGAGCAGGGCCTGGCGGCCGGCGTCCATCCGCAGGGCGATCTCGTCGTCCTCGACGCAGGTTTCCATGTACGCGGCCTGCTGCGCCTGGACGTACTCGCGCTCGAAGGCCGCGATCTCCTCGGGGTAGAAGAACTCGACCACGTTGATCGTCTTGCGTGGCCCCTTGGGGTGCAGCGACGACACGACCAGCACGTTCGGGTACCACTCGACCATCAGGTGAGGGTAGTAGGTGAGCCAGACCGCGCCGTACTTCGGCGGCGTGCCCTGGTGGAATCGACGCACCTCGTCGTGCCACTTGCGGTACACCGGCGAACCGGCGCGGCCGAGCGCCTCGCCGCCGGCAGTCGACACGCCGACGGTCTGTACCGAGTACTCCCGTCCCATCTCCCAGCGCAGGTCGTCGCAGGTGACGAAGTTGCCCAGACCGGGGTGGAACGGCCCGACGTGGTAATCCTCGAGGTAGACCTCGATGAACGTCTTCCAGTTGTAGTCGCACTCGTGGACGATCGTGCGGTCGTAGACGTAGCCCGAGAAGTCGAGGTCGGCGCGGCAGCTCATGCCGGACAGGTCGCTGGCCGGGTTGCGGCCGCCGGCGTCGAACAGCAGCCCGTGCCACTCGGCAAGCGCGTAGTTGCGCAGGTTCAGGCAGGGTTCCTGATCGAAGTGCGGCGCGCCCACCAGGGTGCCCTTGGTGTCGTAGGTCCAGCGGTGCAACGGGCACACGATGATCGATCCCGTGCGCCCGCGTCCGCGCAGCATCACGGCCTGGCGGTGGCGGCACACGTTGGAGATCAGTTCGACGCCCTGCGGGTTGCGCACCAGGACGCGGCCTTCGCCCTCGTGGCCCACGGTATGGAAGTCGCCCACCTCAGGCACGGCCAGCGCGTGTCCGACGTAGCGCGGTCCGGTCCGGCACAGCACCTCGATCTCGCGCTCGTACAGCGCCTGGTCGAAGTAGGTGGCGACGCTCAGCTGAGATGCGCTGCGATCGAGCGCATCACGGGTGATGCTCAGGTCCGACATGATCCAAGCGGGTTCCCCATAAACCGACAACGATCCCCATCGCGCGGCGCGCGAATGGGCCCCATCCGGCTGTACCCTGCGGGAAATCCTCTCGGGCCTCGGCAGCAAGCGGCGGATTCTATCCAACGGTGGGCACGCCGGGCGGCCGGCCCACGGGAATGTGGCGCGAACCGGGAGGACACTCCAGAATCCCCGCGGCGCCGGGCGGCAGTCGAGGGAAAGCCCTCACTACAATCTCAACTTTGATCAGACGATCTGGGATGCCCAAAGCCACGACACCTGCCGCATCGGCACCGACCTACGAGCAGGCCCTGGCCGAACTCGAACGCCTGGTGCAGCGTATGGAGGACGGCCAGCTGCCGTTGGACGAGCTGCTCGCGGGCTACAAGCGCGGTGCCGAGCTGCTGGAGGTGTGCCGCGAGCGGCTGGCGGCCGTCGAGGCGCAGGTCAAGGTGCTTGAAGACGGGCAGCTGAAGGCCTGGACGCCGGCTGTGGGCACTTGAAGATCGGGCCGATGAAATCCGACGATTTCGACGCCTGGCTGGTGGCAGAGCAAGCCGCCGTGGAGGCGGCACTGGAAGCCTGGGTGCCGGCCGACGCGCCGGCGGGCCTGGGCCTGGCGATGCGCTACGGCGTGCTCGACGGGGGCAAGCGATTGCGTCCCTTGCTGGTGCTCGCGGCGGCCGAGGCCACGCACGGCGCGCGTGCCGCGGCCCTGCGTGCGGCGGTGGCGGTGGAACTGATCCATGCCTATTCGCTGGTCCACGACGACATGCCCTGCATGGACAACGACGTGATGCGCCGCGGCAAGCCGACAGTCCACGTCGCGCACGGCGAGGCGCAGGCCATGCTCGCCGGCGACGCGATGCAGGCGCTGGCCTTCGAGGTGCTCACGCCCGAGGACGAACCCGCGATGCCGCCGGCCCTGCAGGCCAGCCTGTGCGGCCTGCTCGCACGCAGTGCCGGCCATGCCGGCATGGCCGGCGGCCAGGCGATCGATCTGGCCAGCATCGGGCTGGCGCTCGACGAGAAGGCGTTGCGCGACATGCACCGGCGCAAGACCGGCGCGCTGCTGCAGGCCAGCGTGCTGATGGGTGCGGCGTGCGGCGAACGCTCGCCCAGGGCCTGGGATGCGCTGTCGCGCTACGGCGCCGCAATCGGTCTGGCGTTCCAGGTCGTCGACGACATCCTGGATGTGACGCAAGCCTCCGAGACGCTGGGCAAGACGGCCGGCAAGGACGAACACCACAACAAGCCCACCTATGTCTCGCTGATGGGGCTCGAAGCGGCGCGGCGCCATGCGTACGAATTGCGCAACCAGGCACACGTCGCGCTGGCCGACAGCGGCCTGCCCGACGCGGCGCGGCTGGCGCTGCTGGCCGACCGTGTCGTCGAGCGCGACAGCTGAAGCGCGACAGCTGAAGCGCGACAATGCACGCCATGACCACATTGCCACTGCTCTCCCGGATCGACGGCCCGGCCGACCTGAGGCGCCTGTCGCGTGCCGAGCTGAAGCTGCTGGCGACCGAGTTGCGCCAGTTCGTGCTCGACAGCGTGTCCAGGACCGGAGGGCACCTGTCATCGAACCTCGGCACGGTGGAGCTGACGATCGCGCTGCACTACGTGTTCGACACCCCGAACGATCGCCTCGTCTGGGACGTGGGTCACCAGACCTATCCTCACAAGATCCTGACCGGCCGGCGCGACCGCATGAACACGCTGCGCCAACTCGGCGGCATCAGCGGCTTCCCGCGGCGCGACGAGAGCCCCTACGACACCTTCGGCACCGCGCACAGCAGCACTTCGATATCCGCTGCGCTGGGCATGGCCATCGCGGCCCAGAACAAAGGCGAGAAGCGCCATGCGGTGGCGATCATCGGCGACGGCGCGATGACCGCGGGGATGGCCTTCGAGGCGCTGAACAACGCGGGCATGCCGCACGCCGGCAAGGTGCCCAACCTGCTCGTGGTGCTCAACGACAACGACATGTCGATCAGTCCGCCGGTGGGTGCGCTGAACAAGTACCTGGCGCGGCTGATGAGCGGCCAGTTCTACGCGGCTGCGCGCGAGGGCGTCAAGGGCGTGCTGAAGGCCGCGCCGCCGCTGTTCGAACTGGCGCGCCGGTTCGAGGAGCACGCCAAGGGCATGGTCGTGCCCGGCACGATGTTCGAGGAGTTCGGCTTCGAGTACGTTGGCCCGATCGACGGCCATGACCTCGACTCGCTGATCCCGACGCTGGAGAACCTGCGTGACAAGCCCGGCGCGCAGTTCCTGCACGTGGTCACCAAGAAGGGTTACGGCTACAAGATGTCCGAGGCCGACCCGGTGAAGTACCACGGCCCGACGCCATTCGACCCGGCGGTGGGCATCCAGAAGCCCGCCACGCCTCCCAAGCAGACGTTCACGCAGGTGTTCGGCCAGTGGCTGTGCGACATGGCCGAGGCCGACGAGCGCCTGGTGGCGATCACGCCGGCGATGCGCGAGGGCTCGGGCATGGTGGAGTTTCACAAGCGCTTTCCGGCACGCTACTTCGACGTCGGCATCGCCGAGCAGCACGCGGTGACGTTCGCGGCCGGCATCGCCTGCGAAGGCCTGAAGCCGGTGGTCGCGATCTACTCGACCTTCCTGCAGCGCGCCTACGATCAGCTGATCCACGACGTGGCGCTGCAGAACCTGCCGGTGGTCTTCGCGCTCGACCGCGCCGGCATCGTCGGCGCCGACGGCGCAACGCATTGCGGCGCCTACGACATCGCCTACCTGCGCTGCATCCCGAACATGGCGGTGCTGACGCCTTCGGACGAGAACGAATGCCGCATGGCGCTGACGACCGCGTTTGGCCGCGACCATCCGGCGGCCGTGCGCTATCCGCGCGGCTCGGGCGTGGGCGCGCCGATGCACGCCGAGCTCGACGAGTTCGACTGGGGCAAGGGCGAGGTGCGCCGGCGCGGCCAGCGCATCGCGATCCTCGCCTTCGGCACCCTGCTGCATCCGGCGCTGGCCGCGGCCGAGCGGCTCGATGCCACGGTGGTCAACATGCGTTTTGCCAAGCCGCTCGACGTCGAACTCATCGCCGAGCTTGCACTGACGCACGAAGCGTTCGTCACGGTCGAGGAGGGTTGCCTGCCCGGCGGCGCCGGCTCGGCGGTGATGGAGGTGCTCCAGTCGGCGGGTCTGGCCCATCCGGTGCTTGCGCTCGGGCTGCCCGACCAGTTCATCGAGCACGGCGACCCGGCCAAGCTGCTCGCGATGAACGGCCTGGATGCCGACGGCATCGCCCAGGCGGTGGCCGCGCGGTTCGGGGCGCGACCCGCGCTGGTGCGGGCGATCCAGGCCTGAGGCGCGCGCGTCACGGTAATAGGCCCACCGTGGCACCGGACCGCGATCGCTGTCAAGCTCCGTCCCATGACCCACCCGACACAGGCCCTGCACATCCCCGACACGCAAAGTGCGCGGGACGAGCGCCACCTGGCGATCCAGCGTGTGGGCGTGCGCGACGTTCGCTACCCGTTGCGCCTGAACGTGGCCGGCGCGGTGCAGGAGTGCGCGGCGCAGTGGGCGCTGGACGTGGCGCTGCCCGCGGAGAAGAAGGGGACGCACATGTCGCGCTTCGTGGCATGGCTCGACTCGCTCGACGCACCGCTGGATGCCGCGGTGTTGCGCGAAGAGCTCGGCGCCATGCTCGCGCTGCTGGGGGCGGCCGAGGGCCGCATCGAATCACGCTTCGCGTTCTTCGTGCGCAAGCGCGCGCCGGTTTCGGGCGTCAGCAGCCTGATGGACTACCAGGGCCGCTGGATCGCCGAGACCCGAACGGGTGCGACTACCGTGTGGGCCGAGGTGGCCGTGCCGGTGAAGAGCCTGTGCCCGTGCTCGAAGGAGATCTCCGACTACGGCGCGCACAACCAGCGCTCCACGGTGACGATTCGCGTCGAGCTGAAAGCGGCCGTCGAATGGCATGAGCTGGTGCGTTTCGCCGAGGACAACGCCCCCAGCGAGTTGTGGGCCCTGCTCAAGCGCCCGGACGAGAAGTGGATCACCGAGCGCGCCTACGAGAACCCGAAGTTCGTCGAAGACCTGGTGCGTGACGTGGCGCTGTCGCTGAATGGCGACGCGCGTATCGGGCGCTACGTGGTCGAAGTCGAGAACCATGAATCCATCCACAACCACAGCGCTTACGCTCGTATCGAGCGCGTGTAGCGCGGCGGCGCTGATCCTGGTCGGTTGTGCCGGCTACGGACCGGGGGGCCTGAACGCCGGTGCGACCGAGGCCCAGGTGCGCGCCCGGATGGGCGAGCCGACCGACCTCGTCTTGCGCCCGGGCGGTGGCACGCGTCTGGAATACGCGCGCGGCCCCTACGGCAAGCACACCTATCGCGTCGAGATCGACGCCAGCGGCCAGGTGAGGACGGTCGCGCAGATCCTGACCGAGGCGAACTTCGAGTCGCTGCCGATCGGCGTGGCGGCCGACGAGGTGCGCGACCGCCTGGGCCGGCCTTCGGAGAAGCGCGTGGGCTGGCGCGGGGTCGGCGAGGTCTGGTCGTACCGCTACGAGTGGCTCAACTTTTGCCGCTGGTTCCAGGTCTGGCTGGTCGACGCTCGCGTGCGCGAGGCAGCCTACGCACCCGATCCGGCCTGCGAAGAGCGGCGCCGGATGTTCGGGGACGATTGAACTCTCGGTTGCCTACAGCGCGAGGCTGAAGCGGGCTTGCGCCGCCGGGCGCCCGTTGATGCGGATCTCGATCGCGTGCCGTCCCGCGTGGTAGCGGCGCGTCGTCACCGGGCGCAGCGAGTGGCGGCGTGTCAACTCGATCGAGGCCTTGGGCTGCAGCGTCAGCGTCCAGCCCTTGAACACCTTCGGCCGCGTCTGGCCGTCGGCCTTGACATGGTGCACCGCGTAATCGATGACCAGGCGCTGGGGCCGCGACGCCATCGAGCGAAGCGCTACGGAGAAGGGCAGATCGTCGCCGACGGCCAGCCGGCGTGTCGCCAGACTGAGCGTGCAGCGGCCCTCGAAACCGTCGCCCGCACCCCACAGGGCGAGCATGCCGGCGTGGCCCTGTCTGACCAGCGTGCGGCTGGCATGCTTGAGCAGCGCCACGCGCTCGGGCGGCGCGCCGTGAAGGTGCTCGCGTACCCAGGCCACCACCCTATCGGGATGGTCCTTGGCGATGTCGTTGAGGTGGTTGGCCACGCTGCGCCGCACGGTGGCGCTCGGATCGTCCTGCAACGCAGCAAGGATCGGCAGTGTCGGCGTCGGGTCGTCGATCAGCGCCCTCAGGCGCAGGCCCCAAGGCAGGCGTGGGCGGCTGCCTTCGCTGCACAGGCGCCGCACATGCGGGCTCGGGTCGCGCGTCCAGCGCAGCAGCGTGGCGAACACGAGCGATGGGTGCGCGACGACCAGTGGCCGGATGGCGAACTCGGCGGTCAGCCGCTGCGTCAGCGCATGCAACGCCTGCAGCGCGCGCTTCGGATGGGCGATGCCGCGCCGCGCGACGAACTCGCCGAGCGGCCAGACGATCCACCCCGCCAGGCCCTGCGGGTCACCGGGCCCGGCGACCGGTGCGCCGTCCAGCGGGATCGGCGGCGCGAGCGAACGTTCGATCAGATCGCAGGCGGCATCGAACGAGTCCGGCAACGCGGCCTCGAGCGCGTCGGCGATCTGCATCGCGCGGGCCTTCATCTCCAGATCCTCGAGCCCGGCCAGCGCGCGGCGCTCGAACGCGCGGCGGTCGAAGTCCGAGTGCTTGCGCTGGAGCGCGCGGCCCGCCGTGCGCACCAGCGCCGGGTTGAGCAGGTTCTTGAACGGCTCCACCATCAGCCCAGGCGCACCGGAAGCCGCCTGAATCCGCGGAAGCGGATGCGCGGGTCGCGCTCGGGCGGGCCGTCGAGCGCGAGGCCCGGAAAGCGCCGCGCCAGGGCGCCAATCGCGATGCGCGCTTCCAGCCGTGCGACGTTCATGCCAGCACAGGCGTGCGCGCCATGGCCGAAGGCCAGGTGCAGGTTGGGCTTGCGCGCGATGTCCAGCGTGTCGGGCGCGTCGAACGCTGCCGGATCGCGGTTGGCCGCGCCAATGGCCAGCGTGATGAAGTCGCCCGCAGGCAATGTGGCGCTGGGCAGCTCGACGGCCGCCGTCGCCAGACGGTTGTTCAGTTGCAGCGGGCTTTCGTAGCGCAGCAGCTCCTCGACCGCCGTCGTGATCAACGCCGGCTCAGCGACCAGGCGCCCGTACTGCTCGCGCTGCGCGAGCAGCGCATGCACGCCGTTGCCGATCAGGTTGGTCGTCGTCTCATGCCCGGCGTTGAGCAGAAAGATGCAGTTGTGCAGCAGTTCGCGCGGCGCGAGGCGTTCACCGTCGGCCTCGCCGTCGATCAGCCGTGTGAGCACGTCCGACGCCGGGTCGCCGGGAGCGGCACGTCGGCGTGCGACCAGGCCCTCGAGCCAGACCAGGAATTCGCGCACCGCGGCATTGCCGCGCGCGAGCACGTCGGCTGACGGCACCGGCTCGAGGGCCGACAGGATCGCGAGCGACCAGTCGCGCAGCGGTCCTCGCTCGTCGCGCGGCACGTCCAGCAGGTTGCCGATCACCTCGACCGGGATGCGCGCGGCGAAGTCGGCGATCAGGTCGGCGCGCGGGCCGTGCGCGGCCATGGTTTCGAGCAGGCCGTCGACCAGCGCCACCACGCCTGGCTCCATGCGCGCGATCGCGCGCTGGTTGAGCGCACCCATCAGCAGCCGGCGCACGCGGCTGTGCAGCGGCGGATCGTTGAACACCAGGCTCGTGGTGTGGTGCTCGTACAGCGGCGTGTCCGCGCCGAACTTGGGCGCGAACTCGCGCCGCTTGTCCGAGCTGACCGCGGCGCTGCGGTAGACCGCGGCCACGTCGTCGTAGCGGGTCAGCAGCCATGCGCCCGGCGCCAGCGCATGCACCGGCGCGTGCGTGCGCAGCGCGTGGTACCAGGGGTACGGATCCTTGGCAAATCCCGCTGGCGCGGCCGCCAGCGAGAAGCCGAGGACGTCGTCACGGCCGGGCACGGACATGCGTCCAGTGTGCCCGAGCTGCGGCCCGGCGCGCGGGCCAGGGCGCTACAGTGCGTCCATGTTCACCGGCATCGTCCAGGGCACCGCCCGCGTGACGGCGGTCACCGACCGCCCGGGGCTGCGCACGTTGCGTCTGACGTTCGTGCCGGGCTTCGATGCCGGGTTGCAGGTCGGAGCCAGCGTGGCCGCGGACGGTGTGTGCCTCACGGTCAGCGCGGTGCACGACGGCGCGGCCGACTTCGACGTGATGCAGCAGACCTTGACGCTCACGACGCTGGGCGCACTTCGGACCGGCGCCACGGTGAACGTCGAGCGGGCGGCCAGGCAGGGCGCCGAGGTCGGCGGCCACGTGCTGTCCGGGCATGTCGACTTCCAGGCCACGTTGACCGCATTGCGCGAACCCGAGAACAACCGCGTCCTGCGGATCGCCGTCGCCGCGCCATGGATGCGCTACGTCTTCGCCAAGGGTTACATCGCTGTCGACGGTGCGAGTCTCACGGTGTCGGAGGCGCGTCGCGAGCATGACGACTCGGGTTGGTTCGAGGTCTGGTTGATCCCGGAAACGCTGCGCCTCACCACGTTCGGCGCCAAGCAGGCGGGCGATTTGCTGAACATCGAGATCGAACGCCAGACCCAGGTGATCGTCGACACCGTGCGCGCCGCTGTCGACGAACGGCTTGGGCCGTACCTGGCGATGCTCGACGCGCTGGCGCGCGAGCGCGGCGGGCACTGAGCGCCGCCGCTCAAGCGGCGCGGCCGGCGCACCAGCGCTCGATCAGCTCGCGCACCTCGAACGGCCGCTCCGTGAGCGGCCAGTGCTCGCAATCGATCGTCTCGATGCGTACCTGCGGCAGTTGACGTGCGCGCTCGCGCGTGGCGTCGGCGCCGGCAAAGGTCGCGCCGGCGGACATCAGCAGCAGCACGGGCACCGTGATCGATGCCAGCGTCGGCGCCGGCCGGAACATCTCGACCAGGTCCTGCAGGTAGTGCGCGGTGTGGATGTGCGCGAGGTCGGCGCGTGTCGAGCTGTAGCGCCGCACGAACTCGCGCGTGGCCTCGGGCGTGCCGTGCAGCGCTTCGCGCGCCATGACGTCCAGCGCGCGCAGGTCGAGCGCGGCGAGCCGCCGGCGCCGCAGGCCGAGCGCGTTGAGCGCGCGCACCGCCACGGCTGCCGCGTGGAGCAAGGGCCCGCCCAGCGCCAGCAGCCGCCAGCGGCCGTGCAGCGCCTCGCGGAAGACCGGGTCGATCAGCGCCAGCGCGTCCGTGGCGCGGGCATGCCGCTGCGCGAAGTGCAGCGCCACCTGCGCGCCCAGGCTGTGGCCGACGAGCACCGCGCGGGCATGGCCTTCGCGCGCGAGCACGGCGGCGATGTCGTCGCACCAGCACTCCAGGTCGATCGCGCCACGCGTGGGTGAGTCGCCGTGGCCGCGCAAATCGACGCGGATCACGTCCCAGGCGCGGGGCAATGTCGTGTGCTCGACGAACTCGGACCAGCGCGTCATGTTGCTGGCCAGGCCGTGCAGCAGCACGATCGCCCGCCGCGGCGCCGCCGGATCGGCGCAGGAAGTGATCCGGTAGGCGATCGAAACGCCGTCGGGCATGGCCAAGGTGCGGGCGGATTCCATCGGCGGTGTTCGGCGCGGGAGCGACGCCATTGTCGCGGGCCAGCGCGGCACTGATAGCATGCTCCGGTCATGCCGATGGCCCCCCTGGTCGCGCTCGAGCGGATGCGCGTGGAGTTCGGCGCCGGCGCCGCGGCGCGGCGCCTTTCGCTGCTGCGCGCGCTGGGCGCTGTCCGGCTGGCGACGGCGGGCCAGGTGAAACGCCTGCACGAGGCGCTGTGTTTCATCCGCGCCTATCCCGACGATGCCAGCGTCCTGGCGCAGGCCGAACGCATGCTCGAGCGCTTTGCCGATCGCCCCGACGTGCGCGCGCACCGCGATCGGTTGGCAGACACCGGCATCGCAGGCACCGCGATCCACTACCGCTTCTTCCATGCCCAGGCGCACTGGCTCGCCGATCGCTGGCCCCGGCGGTTGCGTCTGGACCGCACCGACGACGAGGCCCAGGCGCGTGTGGCCCATGCCTTGCCGCTGATCGTGACGCCGGCGGAGGCACAGGCGTTGATCGAGGCGCGTCTGCCCGGCTATGCGGCGATCGACCGCCTGCGCGGACGGCAGGTCGGCGACGCTGCCTTCGTGCTGCAGCGCATCGCGGCGATGCCGGGCGACACGTTCACCCGCGAGGCGTTCTCCGATGCCGTCGACGCGAGCTTCGTGCTCGATGGGGCTGCCGACACGCCGTCACGGACGGCAGCCGTCCTGCGTGCCGCGCCGCGCAGCCATGCGCGCCCCGGCCCGGTGCTCGGGCGCCCGGATCTGCGCCAGGAGCTGGCGCGAGCGCCGCGCTCCGTGCGCCGGCTGCCGGTTCGCGATGGCGCGGAGCTGGCCGACCTCGCCCGTGCGGCGATGCTGACCCGCGCACGGGCGCTCGCCGCGTTCTCGTATGCCGATGCCCGCGATGCCTGGCTCGTCGACGACGGCCACGGACTGGCGTTCGCATTCATCGGCGTCTTGCCCGAGCGGCGCCAGGCCGTGGCCGCGACCTACGGCGGGCTGACCTTGCGCAACGGCGTGCCGATCGGCTACCTGCAGGCCGACATCGTCGGTTGCAGCGCCGCCGTCTCGTTCAACACCTTCGAGACGTTCCGCGGCGCCGAGGCCGCCTTCACGTTCGCGCGCCTGCTGGCGTCGTTGCACCACGCGTGGGGCAGCCGCTCGTTCACGATCGAGCCGTACCAGCTCGGCCAGGGCAACGACGAGGGCCTCGAGTCGGGAGCCTGGTGGTTCTATTTCAAGCTCGGTTTCCGGCCGCGCGATGCACGGACGGCCAAGGTCGTGCGCGCGGAACTGGCGCGCATCGAGCGCCGCCCGGGCCATCGTTCGAGTCCGGCGACGCTGCGGCGCCTGGCCGAGAAGCACCTGTTCTTCGAGCTCGATCCGAAGCGGCCGCATGGGCTGCCGCCGCTGGCCTTGCTCGGCCTGCGCGCGGGCGCTGCACTATCTGAGCGGGCAGGGGCCAAGCGCGAAGAGGCCGTCGCCGCGGCGAGCGACGAACTCGCGCGGCGCTGCGGCCTGGCATCGCTCGCGGGTTTTTCGCGCGACGAGCGCCGGGCATGGGAGCGCATGGCACCCATCGCCTGCCTGTTCGGCCTGGAGCGCTGGAGTCGCGAGGAGCGCTCATCCCTGGTTGCATTGATCCGCGCGAAGGGCGGTCGCAGCGAGCGCGACTTCGTGGCTGCGCACGTCGCCCATCCCCGCTTCGATGCGGCATTGATCGAGGCCGCCAGGTAGAACGGCCGCGACGCGGGTCGCGGCCGTCGCGGGCAACTGCCGGCCTCAGGCGGCCAGCAGCTGGCGCAGCACGAACGGCAGGATGCCGCCGTGCTTGTAGTAGTCGACCTCGATCGCGGTATCGATGCGCAGCGTGACGGTGACTTCGCGCCGGTTGCCGTCGGCGCCGGTGATAACGAGCTTGGCATCGGTCTGGGGCTTGATCTCGGCACCCAGCACCACGTCGATCGTCTCGTCGCCCCGGATGCCGAGCGACTCCCAGGACTGTCCGCTCTTGAACTGCAGCGGCAGCACGCCCATGCCGATCAGGTTGCTGCGATGGATGCGCTCGAAGCTCTTGGCCACCACCGCCTTGATGCCCAGCAGCTGGGTGCCCTTGGCGGCCCAGTCGCGGCTCGAGCCGGTGCCGTACTCCTCGCCGGCGAACACCACGGTGGGCGTGCCTTCCTTGATGTAGGCCATCGCGGCGTCGTAGATCGCCATCTTCTGGCCGCCCTTCAAGGTGTAGCCGCCTTCCTCGCGGCTGCCGTCGGCCTTGGGCGGCAGCATCAGGTTCTTCACGCGCACGTTGGCGAAGGTGCCGCGCATCATCACGTCGTGGTTG
>Ga0209797_10000981_pt1 | contig 14343 bp, 12 predicted proteins | sample DOMMetBare3Fresh_2_FD_187472 | JGI IMG/M metagenome (GOLD analysis project Ga0209797, IMG submission 187472) | Wetland sediment microbial communities from St. Louis River estuary, USA, under dissolved organic matter induced mercury methylation -... | ecosystem: Environmental > Aquatic >... | reverse complement strand
CGGGCCGACGAGGGCGTCCAGGCGCTTCATCAGATCGGTCATCAGGCAACCTCCGCGCTTCGCGCTGCGGTGTGACGCTTGGGGCGGCCCGGCGCGGTCATGCTTCACCCTGCGGGTTCATTGGCTGCTGCGGGTCGAGTTCGTCAGGCACCGGCAAGGGCGGCAGTTCGCCCGGCATCTCGCCGCGGCCGGCCAGCGCCGCGCGCAGTTGGTAGACATAGGCCAGCACCTGGGCCACGGCGGCGAACAGGGCGGCGGGCACCTCGCGGTCGAGCTCGGCGTGGGCGTACAGCGCTCGCGCCAGCGGCGGCGCCTGCAACACCGGCACGCGCGCTTCCTTGGCGATGTCGCGGATGCGCAGCGCCATCAGGTCCGCGCCCATGGCCACCACGCGCGGGGCGGACATCGTGGCATCGTCGTACTTCAGCGCCACCGCGTAGTGGGTCGGGTTCATCACCACCAGGTCGGCACTCGGCACCGCAGCCAGCATGCGGCGCTTGACGCGCTCGCGCATCAGGGCCTTCATCTTGCCCTTGATCTCGACGTTGCCCTCGAGCTGCTTCCACTCTTCCTTGGCTTCCTGGTGGCTCATCTTCAGGCGGTCTTGCAGCCATTTGCGCTGCAGCGGCACGTCGATGACCGCAAACACCGCCAGTGCCAGCAGCAGCAGCAACAAACCGCCTTGCAGCGTGGCCGCAGCCTGCGCCAGCGCCGCTGGCAAGGGCAGTTCGAGCGTGGCGGCGAAGGCGGGCAGCTGCGCGCGCAGATACAGCGCGCCGATCGTGCCCAGCACCAGCGCGAGCACACAGGCCTTCAGCGTTTCGCCGAGTTGGTGCTTGGAAAACATGCGGCCGACGCCGGCCAGTGGATTCAATTTGCCGAAGTTCGGCGCCATCGGCTTGAAGGTCCAATTCCAGCCGCCGCTGGCCACGCCCGCAGCCAGGGCCACGGCCAGCATCACGCCGCCCAGCGGCAGCACGACCCAGATCAGCTTCAGCCCCAGCTCGGCCAGCCGCTCGGCCATCGCATCCGGTGCTGCCAGCAGGCGTGCGTCAAATTGCAGGCCCGCGGCAAGCAGGTTCTTCAACCACCCGGCCAGCTCGGGCGCCAGCGCGACCAGCAGTGCTCCGCCGGCAGCGACCGCTGCGAAGTGCGACAGATCGCGCGAACGCGCGACCTGCCCGTCCTCTCGCGCTTTCTTGATCTTGCGCTGCGAGGCGGGGAGGTGACGGTCTTGGGCGGAGTCGGCCATGGCGTTGTGCGCCCGCAGGTTGCGAGCCTTGCCATGGTGCTTGACCGCCTGGAAAACTTAAGGCGGATAAGCGGGGGGATTGCCGGCGTATTTGTTCTTCTCGTCCGTGAAACGAACATTCAAGAGCCGAGGCCGGCCAAGCGATCGTCGACCGCCCCGCTGGCAGGAGGCGCTATCTGGCGACGGCAGGCGGACTCGAAGCGGCCGCCGCGGGCATGGGCGCCGGCATCACGGCGCCCTCGGCGGCGAAGGTTTGCGCCAACTCGGGTGCGGTGCGGAACAGGCGATCCTCGGCATCGCGGTTCATCACGATGATGCTGATGCGCCGATTGGTCGCGCTCATCGGATCGGCGCTGTCGAAGAGCGTGCTCGACGCCAGGCCCTGCACGCGCAACACGCGCTCGTCGGGCAGGCCACCGGCCACCAGTTCGCGGCGCGAGGCATTGGCGCGGTCGGCCGAAAGCTCCCAGTTACTGTAACCGCGCTCACCCGCCGAGAACGGCTGCGCGTCGGTGTGGCCTTCGAGCGTGAGGTGGTTGGGCACCACGCCCAGCACCTGGCCGATCTCGCGCAGCAGCTCGCGCATGTAGGGCTGCACCACCGCCGAGCCGCTGGCAAACATCGGCCGGCTGTATTCGTCGGCGATCTGGATGCGCAGGCCGTCGCGGGTCATGTCCAGGCGCAACTGCGACGCCATCGGCGCGAGCTTGCTGCTTTCGGCAATCTTTTGTTCAACCTTCTTCTTCAGGTCTTCCAGGCGTGCGATCTCGGCGCGCACCTGCTCCTGCTTGAGTGCATGCAGGTTGACGCTGTCGCGCTTGGACTCGACTTCGCCGCGCTTGACCTGTCCGGTGGTGCGCGTCAGATCCTGGCCGCCGCCCTTGACCACATGCGACGAGTCACCCGATCCCGAGCCACCGAACATCGCGACCTTCAGCGGCGACTGAAAGTAGTCGGCAATGCCCTTCTTGTCGCCCTCGGAGGTCGAGCCGAGCAGCCACATCAGCAGGAAGAAAGCCATCATCGCGGTCACGAAGTCGGCATAGGCGATCTTCCATGCCCCGCCATGGTGGCCATGACCGCCCTTCTTGATCCTCTTGACGATGATCGGCTGGAGCTTCTTCGAGTCACCGGCCATTTAACCCCCCCCCGAGGCGCCTACGGCGCTCCCCCCCAAGGGGGCGCCGCCAGTGGCCCGGCAAAGCCGGCTCCACAGCGGCTGCTTGGCCGGAGTCCGGCATGGCCTGTTCACTTCTTGCCCTTCACGTGGCCTTCCAGTTCGGCGAAGGTGGGGCGCTCGGTGGAATAGAGCACCTTGCGGCCGAACTCGACGGCGACCTGCGGCGCGTAGCCTTGCATCGAGGCCAGCAGCGTGGTCTTGATGCATTGCAGCTCCTTGCTGCTTTCATCGACTTTCTGCTCGAGCAGGCCGGCCAGCGGTTCGGCAAAGGCGTAGGCCAGCAGGATGCCGAGGAAGGTGCCGACCAGGGCCGAGCCGATCATGGCGCCGAGCACCGCCGGCGGCTGGCCGACCGAGCCCATGGTGTTGACCACCCCCAGCACCGCGGCCACGATGCCGAACGCCGGCAGGCCGCCGGCCAGGCGCTGCAGCGCAGCGACCGCGGAGTGGGCCTCGTGGTGGTGGGTTTCGATCTCGCTGTCCATCAGCGACTCGATCTCATGCGCGTTGAGGTTGCCCGAGACCATCATGCGCAGGTAATCGGTCACGAACTCGACCACGTGGTGGTCGCTGCCGACGCCGGGGTACTTCTTGAACAACGGCGATTCGTGAGGGGACTCGACGTCGTTCTCGATCGACATCAGGCCTTCCTTGCGTGCCTTTTGCAGGATGTCGTAGAGCAGCGCCATCAGCTCCATGTAGCGCGCCTTGGTGTACTTGCTGCTCTTGAAGCAAAGGGCCAGGCCCTTGGCGGTGGCCTTGAGCACCTTGGTCTGGTTGTTGGCCAGGAAGGCGCCGAACGCAGCCCCGCCGATGGCTGCCATCTCGAACGGCAGTGCGTGCAGCACAACGCTGATGTTGCCGCCGTGGGCGATGAAGACGCCGAACACGGCGCCGAGCGCGACGAGCCAACCGATGAGGACGAACATGGGGGATGGGTTGCGGGCAAAGGTCCTGCGCGTTATATCGGCGCGGCGGTGCCACGCTTGAACGCGCAAGGGCAGTCTCGCCCGCCGCGGCGCCCGCCGATCGCCGCATCAGGCCCGCAAAGCCAGCCCTTTACCTGCCCCCGACGCCCTGGGGCGCGGCGTCAGGCGACGGTGACCCGGTCGCGCCCGGTCTGCTTGGAGCGGTAGAGCGCGGCGTCAGCACGAGCGATCAGCGCCGATTCGTCGTCGCCCGGCTGCACCGCCGCAACGCCAGCCGAGACCGAAATGGCCGACAGGATCTTGTCGGTCGTGCGCTGGCGGATCTTCATCTGCTTGGCCCTGACGCGCACCGCCTCGGCCAGCGCCGCCGCCTCCGCCGCCGTCCGGCCCGGCAGCAGGATGGCGAATTCCTCCCCGCCATATCGCGCAACCGACGCCGCCGGCAGCCCTTCGACACTCGTGCGCAGCACCTCGCCCAGCGCTGCCAGCACGCGGTCGCCAAGCAAGTGGCCGTGGTTGTCGTTGACCTGCTTGAAGTGGTCGATGTCGATCATGACCAGGCTGCTCGCGGGCTCCGGTGTCTTCTGCGGGTCGAGCATGGCCTGCAGGCGCTGGTCGAAGCCCTTGCGGTTGAGTACCCGTGTCAATGGGCAACGCACCGCGTCCTCGCGCGTGCGCTCGAGCTCGGTGCGCAAGGACTCGATTTCGCGGTGGCTGGTCTGCACCTGCTGGTGCAGCGCATCGACCGACGACTTCATCTGCACCGTGCTGGCCAGCGCTTGGGCCATTTGCTCGGCCAGCACCGGCGTGTCAGCCTGCTCGAGGCTGCGGTTGAGTTGGCTCAGCCGTTCGCCAAAGGCGCTGGCCGAATCGCCCGTGCGCACCGCCGATTGCGACAGGTCTTTCATCACGCGGCCGAAGTCTTCCCGAACGCGTTCGGCGGTCGCCTCGTCTATTTCGGCAATGTGATCGCGGTACAGGCGTTCGATGGCCCCGTCGCCCAGCCGCGGCTCGACGAGCAGGCATTTCTCGAGGTCGGCGCTGAGCCGCGGATTGGTGCCGGACACGTGCTCGTACCAGACGGCGAACGTGGTCGGGTTGCACGCCGCGTCGTGCTGGCCGATGGCGGCCAGCGTCAACCGCAGCAGTTCGGCGCTCTGCTGCTTCGACTCCTTGTAACGCGTCACGAATGATCCTCCAAGCCTGCCGCGACGGGCGCCGCCGGCGCAGCATGGTCGACGACGATCCCGGGCAACCCGGTGGGAGTATGCGCGACCGCCACCGCGCTCTGCTGCTGTTCGTGCTTGGAGGTACCGACAACGGTGGCCTCGTGCAATGGCTTCGGGCTGAGCGACGTCAGGTCCGCAGCGGCGTGCGCGGGTGCCATGACGGCTGCCGCCAGCGCGGCGCAGAGCACGCATCGCGCGGCGCTGCACGTTGGACGCGCGGTGCCGTCAAGGGAGAGCGGTTTCGGAAATCTCATCGCCAATCCTGCTGAGGATCTGTTGCGGACCCAGCAGAGCGGTCCGATCACAGAGCGTGTCGTGCGCCGCCACGCGGGCCTGCGTGACGGCTACTGCAACGGATTGTCGGCGCGACCTAGCTGCAGCCACAGTGCAAATACGGTGCCATAAGGAGCGCTGTTTGCCGCGCAGATGTTCTCCGCGAAGGAGTTCACGTTTGCGCGTAGCGCGCGTGTCAGTACGCGAGCGCAGCCAGCGCCGAGGGCACTTGCAAGGTTCCGGCGGCCTTGCCCTTGCCGGCGCGGGCCGGCGGGCTGCACAGGCCGCACACGTAGTGCTTGGCGATCTCGTGCGGATGGGTCACGAAATGGCCGCCGCAACTGCTGCACGCCGTCATCGTCAGCATGCCGTTGTCGACGAACTTGACCATCCGCCAGGCGCGGGTGACGCTGAGCATCGGCTCCAGGCCCTGGGCCTGGACCTGCTCGAGGTAGAGCTGATAGGCCTTGATCACGACATCGATCTCGTCGAGTTCGGCCACCTTGTTCAGGTATTCGTGGATATTCAGGTACAGGCTGGCGTGGATGTTGGGCTGCCAGGTCATGAACCAGTCGGTGGAGAACGGCAACTGGCCCTTGCTCGGGCTCTTGCCCGCGACCTCCTTGTACAGGCGCAGCAGGCGCTCGTAGCTGAGGTCGGTCTCGCTCTCGAGCACCTGCAGGCGTGCGCCGAGCTGGATCAGCGTGACGGCACGCTCGATCTGGCGGGCCTCGGTGAGGATGCTCTTGTTGCGGGCCATGGTCGTCTGCTCCGTTGTCTTTGTTCTTATCGCGAAATGCTCAAGCCGCTTCCTGGTGCCGGCCGGCCATCAGGATCGCGGCGTGCAGGCGGCCGACACTTTCGTTGGCGGCGCTCTTGCCATGGCTGGTGATCAGGTTCCAGACCAGTTCGTCGTCCATGCGGAAGCGGCACAGCAGCGTGCTGCTCTGCGCGACCTTCATCATCTGCGCCGGCGTCAACCCACCGATCACGGTGGCGGTGTCTTCGCTCACGCCCAGGCGGTACAGGGCTTGCTCGCGGTCGCTGCGGATCAGGCTTTGCGCGAGCATCAGGTACGACAGGTTGGCTTCGCGAATCTCGGCAAGGATCTGTTCGGTGTTCATGGACTTCGGCACTCCGGGTTGAAAGCTGGTGTCAGCGTGAAACGAACTTTAGAAGCCCGGTGGCGCCGACGCCAGTGGCTGCACGCCATGCCTGGAGTCCATCTTCTTCTGTGCGGCTTGTAGGGCAGATTCCTACAAGGACCACGATGACGGCCAATGACCGTGAGGTTTGCCACATCGGCCCTGCCGGCGCCGACTGCCGCGCAAGAAGACCCGACCCTATGCGTTGCTCATCGCGCGAACTTCCGCGATGGTAGTCACCCCGGACAGCACCTTCTCGATCCCGTCCTGGCGCAAGGTGCGCATGCCATCCGCCAGCCCCTGGCGTTGCAGTTCCTCGACGCGTGCGCCGGTCTGAATCAGTCGACGCAATTCACGCGTGACACAGAGCAGCTCATGCATCGCCGCACGACCGCGCTGGCCAGTGCCTTCGCAACGCTCGCACCCGGGCGACTCGTAGTGCAACAGCACGCCATCCTGCCCGTGGCGCGCGCGCCAGTCGGCCAGCACGTCGTCAGTCTTAGGCCTTGCTTCGGGCGCGAACACGTGCACGTGGTCTTGCAGCAGTTCGTCGATCTCTTCCGGCCGCGCTTCGCGCGCGGTACGGCAATGCGGACACAGGCGTCGCACGAGGCGCTGCGCCAGCACCGCAAGCAGCGAGTCGCCGAAGTTGAATGGATCCATGCCCATGTCGAGCAGTCTCGTCACCGTGTCGGGCGCGCTGTTGGTGTGCAGCGTGGACATCACCAGGTGGCCGGTGAGCGACGCTTCGATGGCGGTGCGTGCAGTTTCAGTGTCGCGGATCTCGCCGACCATGATCACGTCCGGGTCCGCGCGCAGGAAGGCGCGCAGCGCCTTGGCGAAGGTCCAGTCGATCTTCGGGTTGACCTGCACCTGGCGCAGGCCGGCCTGGGTGATTTCCACCGGGTCTTCGGCAGTCCAGATCTTGCGCTCGGCGGTGTTGATGTGATTGAGTGCGGAGTGCAAGGTGGTGGTCTTGCCGCTGCCGGTGGGGCCTACGCACAGCACCATGCCGTAGGGCCTCTCAATGGCAGCGGCCAGGCGACGGTAGTTGCCCGCGGACAGGCCGAGCTGGTCCATCACGATCGGCTTGGCCGACGACAGTAGCCGCAGCACGACGTCTTCGAGGCCGTTGTTGGTGGGAATGGTGGCCACCCGCAACTCCAGGCGGTGCTGCGATGAATACTTGCTGAAGTTGATCTTGCCGTCCTGGGGCTTTCTCTTCTCGCTGATGTCGAGGTCGCACATGATCTTGATGCGCGCCACCAGCGCCTGGCGGTAGGTGTGCGGCAGATCGAGGTAGGAGCGCAGTGCACCATCCTTGCGGAAGCGAATCCGCACCTTTTCGTGACCCGGCATGGTTTCGATGTGGATGTCGGAGACGCCCTGCGCGTGGGCATCGATGATGGCGGTGTTGATCAGCCTCACCAGCGAGTTGTCGGACTGCTCGATCAACGCCTCGTCTTCACGCTCACCGGACGCGTACTGCTGTTCCAGTGACTCGAGCAACATGTTGGCTTCGCCAGCGTCGTACTCGATCGACGCTTCCGACGCCTGCGACACTTGGGCCGACCACACATCGGCGCCCAGACGCTGGTAGGTCGCCGTGATCGCGCTCGACAGGACCTCGCCTGCGGCCAGCGCGGGCACGATCTTCAGCTGGGTGATGAACTCCAGCTCGTCGATCTCGGTGCGACGCGACGGGTCGGCCATGGCCACCACCATCTGCGCACCACGCAAGAGCAACGGCAGCACCGCCATGCGCCGCGCCACCGAATACGGCAGCTTCTTCACCGCGTCGATCTCGACCGGGAACGCAGTCGCGTCGACCACCGGGTAACCCATCTTGCGCGCCAACGCCAGCTGCAGATGCTCACGCGAGACATGCCCGGCGCGCACCAGCAATTCGCCCAGGGGCGTGGAACGATCGGACTTCTGCTGTTCGAGGGCCTGCGCGAGCTGGCTTTCGCTGATGAGCTCGAGCGCCACCAGGGCTTCGCCGAGTCGCACCACCGGCATGCGCGCCTGTTGGTCGATGGCCGCGAGCAGCTGTTCGGGCGCGACGATGCGATTGGCCAGCAGCAGCTCGCCGAGCTTGCGCGAGCGCAGCTTGGCCTGTTCGGCCACGGCAGCAGAGACCTGTTCAGGCGTTGCAATCCGCTGCTCGACCAGCACTTCCCCGATGCGCGGGCCGATCTCGAAATCGCTGTAGGTGCTGGCCGGCACGAACATTCGCTGCACGCTGCCGCGTGCGTCGACCGGCGGGAACAGGAAGATGCCATGCGGCGACACGACGTGGCCGATGCTTCGGCCCGACAGCCAGCCGCCACCATTGGCCAGACGCATGCGGTAGTCCGACACCGGGCGGTGCTCGAGCAACCGCGCGTGCGGATCGCCAGCAGCCGGGGCCTGCACTGCCAGCGGAGTGCTCAAGGTGATGCGGCGCAACTGCGCAAAGCGCAGCGTCATTTCGGTGCCGGTGATGTTGATGCGGATGCGCGCGCTGGCGTCATCGAAGTCGAGCGCCAGCAGGTCGGCGGCGACCGCGGCGCTGGTCAGCCCTTCGATTTCGCAGGGTATGCAGGCCTGGTCTGCAGCCGCGGCGTAGCCGGCGAACGGCGGCGTGGGCCAGCGCCACGGCACCAGCGGCCCCTCCAGGGGCGCCAATGACAGCGGTGGCGACGACAGATCGGACATGGCAGCACCCGGCAAGAATGGATTCGTGCCCGGATGCTAGGTTGCGGCCGCGCCGCGCAATGCCGCGAAGTGCGGCCGAATCCGACGCCTGTTCAGCGCGCGTGCAGCGCGCCCGGCGCGGTCGCCGGGGCCGCCATGTGCAGCGGCACGTTGTCAGCCCAGCAATCGGTGCCCAGGCGCTGCGGCAGCGCCGCCAGCGCCAGCTTGATGCGCTCGCGCGAGGCCAGCACCGGCAGTATCTTCAGGCCGGCCAGAGCCTGCAGGGATTGCAAGCGCGGTATGCGGGCCAGGTTGTCGATAGCGACGATCAGCCTGTCGCCTTGCAGCAGCACGGGCACCGCGCCATGGTCGATCATCGCGCGATGCGACATCTTGCGTGCTGCCTGTTTGTGGATCGGGAAGCGCGCGAGGTCGACCAGCGGATAGCCCATCTTGTGCGCGAGCGCGGTCTGCAGGTCGGCGCTGGATAGCAGCCCCGCCGCCACCAGCGCCTCGCCCAGTGGCTGTTCGCGCGCCGGGCCCTGCTCGCTGACGGCGCGCTCGAGCATGTCGCGTGTGACGAAACCAAGGGCCACCAGAGCATCGCCCAGCGGCTTGATGGGCGCATGGCGCTGCGCGTCGAGCGCCGCGAGCAACTGCTCCGGCGTCCCGATCCATCGTTCGGCCGCCTGCTCTTCGACCGACTTGCCGAATTGAACCGCTTCGCTGGCCGGCTTGGGCACGAAGACACGCCGCAAGGCGCTCCCATCGTCGAGCGGCTCGTACAAATACAAGCCTTCGGCCTGTCGCACATGGCCCAGCGAACGCCCGACCAGGTGTTCGCCCGTGGCAAGTTCGATGCGGTAGTCACGCTCCTGTGCCGTGGTGGGCACACGCTCGACGGGCGCACCGGGTCCGCGGCCGTGCGCCATCGGCCACGGCGTCATCAGCGTGAGGCGGCAGAACTTGGTGAACGGCAACGACAACGGCGGGCTCTCGGGCCGGCTGCAATAGCGCAGAACGCCGGCGTCGGCATCGAAATGCACCAGCAGGCCTTCGACCGCGACGCCGCCCTGGGTTTCGATGCGGCAGGGCTGCATGCCGCTGTCCAGCGGCGTCATGGCGAGGTTGCGCGCAAAGGGCGGTCGCGGCCATTGCCAGGCGCTGGCGACGTCGAGGATCAAGGTCGGCAACGGGGTGTCAAGCACGGGCAGCGCGGTGGTCATGTTGTGGCGTATCGGCAGGGCCGGCCGGCTATTGCAGATGTCAGGAAGGGTATCGACAGGCCGGCGGGAGCGTCTGTGACGGATTACCGCGGCGCGCTTCGCAGGGCGCCTGCCACGCAAATGCGGGGCGGCCAGAGTTCACGCCGCGGGACGTCTGGCGCCTCAGCGGCTGACGCCCATCACGGTGTCGGGAAGCGAAGTGACGATCGCCGGGTACAGCGTGATCAGCACCACCGCCACCAGCATGCAGACAAAGAAAGGGATTGCCGCTCGGGCGATGCGATTGCTGTCCAGCCCGGTCATGTTCTGCAGCACGAAAAGGTTGAAGCCGACCGGCGGCGTAACCTCGGCGATCTCGATCAACAGGATGATGAAGATGCCGAACCAGACCAGGTCGAAGCCGGCCTTCTGCACCATCGGCAGCACCACCGCCGAAGTCAGCACGATCATCGAGATGCCGTCGAGCGCGGTGCCGAGGATCAGGTAGACCAGCACCAGCACCGTGATCAGCGCATAAGGCGACAGCTGCGCCGCCGTCACCGCTTCGGCCAATGCCCTCGGAATGCCGGTGAAGGCCATCGTCTTGGTCAGGAACGCAGCCCCGGCGAGGATGAACATGATCATGCAGCTCACGCGCGTGGCCCCGACCAGGCCCTGCCAGAAATTGGTCCAGGTCAGGTTGCGCCCGGCGGCGGCGATCACCAGCGAACCGAGCACACCATAGGCGGCGCACTCGGTGGCCGTGGCGATGCCCGCCACCAGCACCCAGACGATGAACACGATCAGCAGGCCGCACGGAATCAGGCTGCCCGAGCGGCGCAGCTTTTCGGCCAGCGTGGTCGGCGGCTCGGGCGGCGGCACCTTGTCGGGGTGGCGCCAACTCCACCACGCGATATAGCCCGAGAACAGGCCCATCAGCATGAAGCCGGGCAGGAATCCGGCGAGGAACAGGCGGATCACACTGGCGTCCGCGGCGACCGCATAGACCACCATCGTGATCGACGGCGGAATCAGGATGCCCAAGCCGCCGGCGGCGGCCAGCGAACCGAGGGCGATCTGGCGGTCGTAACCACGCCGCGTCAATTCGGGCAAAGCCACCTTGGCGATCGTGGCGCAGGTGGCGGCTGAAGAACCCGAGACCGACCCGAAGATGCCGCAACCCAGGATCGTGGTGTGCATCAGGCGCCCCGGCACCTTCGACAGCCAAGGCGCGAGGCCGTCGAACATCTGCTCCGACAGCTTGGTGCGAAACAGGATCTCGCCCATCCAGATGAACAAGGGCAGCGCCGCGAGTTCCCAACTCGCCGTCGTTTCCCAGAACGCCGAGAACAGGTTCTTGCCGGGTTGCGTGGTGACGAACAGCGCCTGGCCGAGCCAGCCGACGATGCCCAGCGCCATCGCGATCCAGACCCCGCCGGTCAGCAGCAAGAGCAGGATGAAGAGCAGGAGCCCGCCGATTTCGAGCAGGTTCACAGGTCCTCCGAGAAATCGCCACGCGCGTGGCGGTCTTCGACACAGGTGACGTAGTGCGGCCGCCCGCCGCGCCACACCGTCACGCATTCATCGAGCACGGCAAGCACGAAAAGCGCGGCGCCAACGACGAAACTCATCTGCGGAATCCAGATAGGGATCGCCACCATGTTGCCGGCGATGTCGTTGAACTGCCAGCTCTCCCAGGTGAAACGCGCGGCCCAGTAGCCCAGGTAGCCGACCGCCGCGGCGGCCACCAGCAGCGAAGCGACTTCAAAGCGCCGCCGCATCGTCGGGCCCAGCGCCTCGAGCAGCAAAGTGACACGAACGAAGTCGCCGTTGCGAAAGCTGTAGGCCATGCCCAGGAAGGCCGCGGCGGCGCAGAGCCAGGAGACGATGTCGTTGATCCAGCCGACACGCCAGTTCAGGCTGCGGCCGATCGAGCCGCCGATCATCAGCACCAGGATTGCCAGCACGCACAGCGCGGCGACCGCGGCGCCTGCGGCGTACAGCGTGTCCAGGGTGCGGCGCATCTCGGCTCGCGATGCGCCGCAATGCGCTTACTTGCGGAACGCGTCGACCAGGGCCTTGCCGTCCGGGCCTGCCTTGTCGAGCCACTCGGTGAGCATCGTGTCGCCGACCTTCTTCATGTCGGCCTTCAACTGCGCCGACGGCGGCAGGATCTGCATGCCGTTCGCCTTCAACTTGTCGATCGACTCGGTATTGACGCGCTTGCTCGCTTCCCAGCCGCGAACTTCGGCGTCGGCGGCGGCCTTCTGCACGGCCGCCTTGGTCGGCGCGTCGAGTGCGTCGTAGGCCGCCTTGTTGACGATGACGGCGTTCTTCGGCAGCCAGGCCTGGGTGTCGTACCAGTACTTCAGGCTCTCGTAGGTCTTGCTATCGACGCCGGTCGAACCGCTGCTCATGTAGCTCTCGACGACGCCCGTGGCCATCGCCTGCGACAGCTCGGCGGCCTGCACCGTCACCGGCTGCGCCCCGACCAGCTCGGCGATGCGCGCGGTGGCCGGGCTGTAGGCGCGCCACTTCGAGCCCCTCAGGTCGGCGGCCGAAGCAATCGGCTTCTTCGAGTAGATGCCCTGCGGCGGCCAAGCCACCGCGTACAGCAACATCATTCCTTGTTCACCGAGCTTCTTCTCGAGCGCCGGCCTCTGCGCCTTGTACAGCTTCATCGCCTCGTCATAGCTGTCGGCCAGGAACGGCAGGCCGTCGGCACCGAACAGCTGCCACTCGTTCTGGTAGTTCACCAGCAGGATCTCGCCGGCCTGGGCCTGGCCGCCCTGCACCGCGCGCTTGATCTCGGGCGCCTTGAACAGCGAGGCATTGGCATGCACCGTGATCTTCAATTTGCCGGCGGTTGCCTTGTCGATGTCGGCAGCGAAGGCGCTCAGGTTCTCGCTGTGGAAGTTGGTGGCCGGGTAAGCGGCTGCCAAGTCCCACTTGGTTTGCGCGCAGGCGGCGCCGGCGACAGCCAGCGCAGCGCAGGCCCACAGAAAGGAATGGATCGGTCGCATTGGGGGTCTCCACATGAAGGTGCAAGGATGGCCGCTAGCATAGGCTGCGCCGGGTCATGCCTCGACCGGTGCTTCCCCGAAGACGTTGGCCCAGGAGCCTTTGATGACGCCCCATCTTCCCCGCTGGCAGTTCTGGATCGACCGCGGCGGCACCTTCACCGACATCGTCGGGCGCGCACCAGGCGGTGCACTGCACACGCTCAAGCTGTTGTCGGAGAACCCCGAGCAGTACGCCGACGCCGCCGTCGAAGGCATCCGCCGCCTGCTCGGGCTGAAGCCGGGCGAGCCGATCACGCCCGAGCGCGTCGAGTGCGCGAAGATGGGCACCACGGTCGCCACCAATGCCTTGCTCGAACGCAAGGGCGACCGCACCCTGCTGGTCACGACGAAGGGTTTTCGCGATGCGCTGCGCATCGCCTACCAGGCGCGGCCGAAACTGTTCGAGCGCCACATCGTGCTGCCCGAGCTGCTCTACGAGCGGGTGGTCGAAGCCGAGGAGCGCGTGGGTGCGCAGGGCGAGGTGCTTGCGCCGCTGGATGAAGCGGCCTTGGCATGCGAGCTGCACGCCGCATTCGACGCCGGCATCCGCGCGGTCGCCATCGTCTTCATGCATGGTTACCGCTTTACCGCACACGAAGTCGCCGCCGCCCGGCTGGCGCGCGAGGTCGGCTTCACGCAGGTCAGCGCCTCGCACGAAGTCAGTCCGCTGATGAAGCTGGTTGCCCGCGGCGACACTACCGTGGTCGATGCCTACCTCAGCCCGATCCTGCGCCGCTATGTCGACCAGGTGGCCGGCCAGATGCCCGGCGTGCGCCTGTTCTTCATGCAATCCAGCGGCGGTCTGACCGAAGCCCACCACTTCCAGGGCAAGGACGCGATCCTGTCGGGGCCGGCCGGGGGCATCGTCGGCATGGTGCGCACCGCGGTGGCGGCCGGCCATCACAAGGTGATCGGCTTCGACATGGGCGGCACCAGCACCGACGTCAGCCACTACGCCGGCGAGTTCGAGCGCGCGTTCGAGACCCAGGTGGCCGGCGTGCGCATGCGCGCGCCGATGATGAGCATCCACACCGTGGCCGCCGGCGGCGGCTCGCTGCTGCAGTTCGACGGCGCGCGGCTGCGCGTCGGCCCCGAGAGCGCGGGGGCCAACCCCGGCCCAGCGAGTTACCGCCGCGGCGGGCCGCTGGCCACCACGGATGCCAACGTGCTGCTGGGCAAGATCCAGCCGGCGCATTTTCCGAAGGTATTCGGGCCCAAGGCCGACGAAGCGCTCGACCGCGACGGCGTGACCGCACAGTTCGAGGCGATGGCCGCGCAGGTGCGCGCGGCGACCGGCCGCGACACGACACCCGAGTCCCTGGCCGCGGGCTTTTTGCAGATCGCGGTGCAGAACATGGCCAACGCGATCAAGCGCATCTCGGTGGCGCGCGG
>Ga0209797_10000980_pt1 | contig 14345 bp, 14 predicted proteins | sample DOMMetBare3Fresh_2_FD_187472 | JGI IMG/M metagenome (GOLD analysis project Ga0209797, IMG submission 187472) | Wetland sediment microbial communities from St. Louis River estuary, USA, under dissolved organic matter induced mercury methylation -... | ecosystem: Environmental > Aquatic >... | reverse complement strand
GGTGCTCGTGCCGTGGGGCGGCGGCGGCCTGACGACCGGCATCGCGAGCGCGCTGCACGAGCTCAGCCCGCGCACGCAGGTGTTCGCCTGCGAGCCGGAGACGGGCGCACCCGTGTCCGCCGCGCTCGCCGCCGGCCACCCGGTGCCGGTCGAGTACACCCCTTCGTTCGTGGACGGCGCGGGCAGCAAGGGCCTGCTGCCGCCGATGTGGGAGCGGGCGCGGCCGCTGCTCGCCGGCGCGTTCGCGCTGTCGCTGGACGAGACGGCGGCGGCGGTACGGCTCCTCGCCGAGCGGGGGCGGGTCGTGGCGGAGGGAGCCGGAGCGCTCGCGCTCGCCGCAGCTCTCTCCGGCCGGGCAGGCGCGGGAAGGATCGTCTGCATCGTCTCGGGCGGAAACATCGACGCCGCACGCCTCGCGGAGATCCTGAGCGGCCGGACACCCGGCTGAGTCAGTCGCTGCCGGTCTCCTCGTCGTCCCAGCGGTCGTAGGGCATTGCCAGGGGCAGGGCGAACCACGCCAGGGCGAACGCGGCGGCCGTCACGAGCGTCAGCGCCGCGGCGACGCCGTCCGACAACAGCACGTCCGTGACGAGGAAGACCGAGGCACTCATGGCGACCGCGATGCAGCCGAGGCCGGCGATGGCGAGGCGGTTGCCGATCTGCAGCATCCTGTCCTTGTCGCGCTCGCGCCAGCGCAGCCGGTGGTAGGCGCTCGGCGCGATCAACAGAACGGTGCCGAGCAGGGTCGACAGCAGCGCAACGAGATACGCGGCCTTCTCGAGGCGGTCGACGTCGAATCGCGAGCTGAACGGTGCCACGAGCAGGAAGGCGAACAGCACCTGAGCACCGGGCAGCGCCACCCGCAACTCGTTGAGGAGCTCGATCAGCTCCCTGTCGTGCTTCTTCCGCAGGTCCGCGCCGTCCACCCGCTGAAGGTAGCGCTTCGCGAGAATGCGCGAATGCGGACGGTCTCCATCACAGCCCTGCGACGCCTCGTCATCGCCGCTCAGCGGTACGCCAACCGGAGCCGGGCGGCGACGGGGGGCGAGGTCGAGGCAGCGATCCGGCGCCTCTCGTGCGTCCAGCTCGACTCGATCTCGGCCGTGGAGCGCAGCCACCGCCTCGCAATCGCGTCACGGGTCGGGGACTACCGCGAAGAGGCCGTCTCCCGGCTGCTGCAGCAGGGCCGCCTGATCGAGTACTGGGCGCACGAGGCCTGCCTGCTGCCGGCCGCGGACTGGCCGCTGTTCGTGTCGCAGATGCGCGACGGCGGACGCCGCTGGTACGGGGCGATCGGTGAGACGCACCCGCATCTCGCCGACGAGATCCTCGAGGAGATCCGGGCGCGCGGACCGCTCGGGTCGCGCCACTTCGAGGGCGCAACCGCGGGCGGCATGTGGAACTGGAAGCCGGCCAAGGCGATGCTCGACCGCCTCTGGAACCACGGCGACCTCGTCATCGCCGGTCGCCAGGGGTTCCAGCGCCTCTACGACCTGCCGGAGCGCGTGCTGCCGCGCGCCGTGCTGGAAGCACCGGTGCCGGGCGAGCCGGAGCGCCTGCGGGCGCTGGCACTGAAAGCGGTGCATGGGCGTGGTGCGCTCACCGACGCGGGCATCGTGGAGCACTGGCGGCTCAAGGGCGGGGTCGGTCGAATCCGCCCCACCCTCGACGGTCTCGTCGCGGACGGGCTCCTCGAGCGCCTGGCGGTCGAGGACGGTGGCGCGCCCGTGCTCGTGCCTGCCGGCGCCGACCTCGAGCCGGCCGCGCCGTCCGGGGCGGTGCTGCTGTCCCCGTTCGACAACCTGCTCTGGGACCGGCCGTTCGCGCGCCGGGTGCTCGCATTCGACCACCTGATCGAGGTGTACAAGAAGGCGCACGAGCGCCGCTACGGCTACTACGTGCTGCCGTTCCTCTGGCGCGACCGCATCGTCGGCCGCGCCGACCTGAAGTCAGAGCGGGCCGACGGCGCGCTGGTGCTGAAGGCGTTCCACCGAGAGGACGGGGTGCGCGCCTCGGTCGCGCTCGACGATGCGCTCGACAGGGCCCTCGACCGCCTCCGTCGCGCCTGTGGGCTCGAAACGGTGCACCGGTGAGGCTCGTCTCCGAGACCGAAGCACGGAGGATCGCGGTCAGATCGCAGCTCCTCGACGGCTCGGCGACCGACGTCCTCGACACAGTGCGGCGGCTCGGCTTCCTGCAGCTCGACCCGATCGCCACGGTGGCGCCGCCCCAGCACCTCGTCCTCTGGGGACGCCACCGCGACTACGACACGGCGGAGCTCGACCGGTTGCTCTGGCAGGAGCGGAAGCTGTTCGAGTGGAACGCATTCGTCTGGCCGATCGAGGACTTACCGTTCGTGCGCGCCCTCATGCGACGCTGGCGTCGATCGACCCACTACGCCCACGAACGCTGGGTGCGTGAGTTCGTCGCCGAGAACCGGGCCTTCCGCCAGTACGTCGTCCGGGAGCTCGAGCGGCACGGCCCGCTGCTCTCGCGCGAGCTCGAGGATCGAGCGACCGGTGATCCGACCAACCATCGGTGGTACGGCACCCGACGGGTCGGCCGCATGCTCTCGGCACTCCACCTGCGCGGCGAGGTGGCGATCACCGGGCGGAGCGGAGGCCAGCGGCTGTGGGATCTGGCGGAGCGCTGGTACCCGGAAACGCAGCCGGTCACGCTTCGCGCGACGGAGCAATTCCTCGCAGCGAAGCGCTTCCGCGCTCTCGGCGTGCGCCGCGCGGATGCCGGATGGGAAGCGCATCCGGACGCAGCCTCCGGGGACGTCCCGGTTCCTGATCGCGTCACGTTCCTCTCGCCGTTCGACCGCCTCGTCTACGACCGCGACCGGGCCGAGGCGCTGTTCGGCTTCCGCTACAGGCTGGAGATGTACGTCCCGGCGGCAAAGCGCCGGTACGGGTACTACGTCCTGCCGATTCTCCACGGCGACCGGCTGGTCGGGCGCGTCGAGCCCGTCGTCGACCGCAAGAGCGACGTGCTGCGGGTGGTCGGTCTCTGGGACGAGCCCGGGGCGCCTGCCGAAGCCGGGCCCGGCATCGCGGAGTCGCTGCGCGGACTGGCCGCCTGGCTCGGTGCGGACGCCGTCGTCTGGGACTGTGCTCCGCCGCGGCGTTGGGCGGACGCCGTCGGCACGTAGGATCCGGGCATGGACTTCGAGACGCGCGCCATCCACGCCGGGCAGGAGCCCGACCCGGCCACCGGCTCGGTGACGACGCCGATCTACCAGACCTCCACCTTCGCCCAGGAGGCGGTCGGCGTGCACAAGGGCTACGACTACGCCCGTGTGGCCAACCCGACGCGCACGGCACTCGAGGAGTGCCTCGCCTCGCTCGAGGGCGCCGCCTACGGTCATGCCTTCTCGTCCGGCCTCGGCGCCGCCACGACGATCATGCACCTCGTCGACCCCGGCCAGCGCGTCGTCTGCGTCAACGACGTCTACGGCGGCATCTACCGGATGTTCTCGCAGGTGTACGAGCCGAAGGGGTACGCCTTCGAGTACCTGACGCCCGAGGAGTTCTCGACGAACCTCGCCACGCACCTCGACGAGCGCACGCGGGTCGTCTGGATCGAGTCTCCGACGAACCCGCTGCTGAACATCGTCGACATCCGTGCCGCGGCCGAGGCGGCCCACGCCGCGGGGGCGCTGCTCGTCGTCGACAACACCTTCGCGACGCCCTACCTGCAGCAGCCGCTCGAGCTCGGCGCCGACATCGTCGTGCATTCGACGACGAAGTACCTGGGCGGCCACTCCGACGTCATCGGCGGCTTCACCGGCACGAACGACCCCAGCGTCTCCGAGAGGCTGCGCTTCCTGCAGAAGTCGCTCGGCGCCGTGCCCGGGCCGTTCGACGCCTGGCTCGTGCTCCGAGGCCTCAAGACCCTGGCCGTGCGGATGCGCCAGCACTGCGACAACGCGCGTCAGGTCGTCGCGTTCCTGCAGGAGCACCCCCGCGTGACGGACGTCCTCTACCCGGGGCTGCCCGGGCACCCGGGCCACGAGCTCGCGGCGCGGCAGATGCGCGACTTCGGCGGCATGGTCTCGTTCCTCGTGGAGACGGAGGAGGAGGCGGTGGAGCTCGTCGCCCGCACGAAGGTCTGGACGCTCGCCGAGAGCCTCGGGGGTGTCGAGAGCCTGATCGAGCACCCCTTCCGGATGACCCACGCGGCCACGGCGAGCGGGCCGTTCGCCTCGCCCCGGAACCTCGTCCGGCTGTCCGTCGGGATCGAGTCGGCCGCCGATCTGGTCGCCGACCTCGAGCAGGCGCTCGTCCCCGCCGTGGTGCGTGCCGGCTAGTGCGGCGTCTCACGACGTACGATTCCGGTCGAACGTTGTGAGACGCCGCGCTACGCCTTCCTGACTCGCACGGCCGTGCCGTAGGCGCAGATCTCGGTCCACGTGGAGCCCAGCTCGGAGGTGTCGAAGCGCATCGCGAGGATCGCGTTGCCGCCTTTCGCCTCCGCCTCTGCGACGAGGCGGGAGATCGCCTCCTCGCGCCCCTGCGCGAGCATCTTCGTCATGCCGCCGAGCTCGCCGCCGACGAGCGACTTGAGGCCTGCGCCGATCTGTGAGCCGATGTTGCGGGAGCGCACGGTCAACCCGAACACCTCGCCGAACACCTCCTCCACGTGATACCCCGGTACGTCGTTGGTCGTCGCGATCAACATCGGCTCCTCCTTCTCGCTCGGTCGGCTACGGTCCCCACGTGAGTCGCATCGAGCCTATCGACCTCGGGCATGGAGGAGCCGGCCGGGTGATCGCCTCCTACCTCGTGGAAACGGACGACGGGCCGGGGCTCGCCGACTGCGGGCCGGCCAGCTGCCTGCCCGCCCTGAAGCGCGGCCTCGCGGCCCGCGGGCTCGAGCTGACGGACGTCCGCCACCTCCTGCTCTCGCACATCCACCTCGATCACGCGGGCGCGGCGGGGGTGATCGTGCGCGAGCATCCCGAGCTCCAGGTGCACGTCTCCGAGGTGGGCGCCCCGCACCTGATCGACCCGTCGCGGCTCGAAGCGAGTGCCCGTCGCCTGTACGGCGACTCGTTCGACGGGCTCTGGGGCGAGCTCGTGGCGGTGCCGGAGGCAAACGTCCACGTCGTGGGCCAGGAGGTGCTCGGCCTCGAGTGCTTCCCGAGCCCCGGGCACGCCTGGCACCACGTCTCCTACCTGCACGGGGACGGAACGCTCTACACGGGGGACTCGCTCGGGGTGCGAATCGCGCCCGCCCGCTTCCTGCTCGCCCCCACGCCCCCACCGGAGATCGACCTGGAAGCGTGGGAGCAGACGCTCGTCGAGACCGAGCGACGCGGACCGGCGCGCATCGCGCTGACCCATTTCGGCGTCTTCGACGACGTGGAGGAGCACATCAGCAGGCTGCGTGGCACGCTGCACGAGTGGGCCGAGCGGGTCGGGCACGGGATGGACGAGGCGACGTTCGTCGCGGCCGCGCGGGCCGACTGCGCCGCGTCCGATCCGGACGAGGTCGAGGCCTACGACCGCTCGGCCCCCTACTGGCAGTGCTACCAGGGGCTCGAGCGCTACTGGCGCAAGCGGAGGCCGGCAACTGCTTCATGACGTGACGGCGCCGCTGCGCCACCGCGACTTCCGTCTTCTCTTTCTCGGCCGTGTCGTCTCCTTCGCCGGCTCGGCAATGGCGCCCGTGGCGCTTGCGTTCGCCGTGCTCGGGCTGGGTGGCTCGGCCACCGACCTCGGGCTCGTGCTGACGCTGGCGATCTTGCCCCAGGTGGTCTTCCTGCTCGCCGGCGGCGTGCTGGCCGACCGGCTCCCGCGTCACCTGCTGATGGTCGGCTCGAACGTGGCAGCAGGGGTTGCACAGGCCGTCGCCGCGCTCCTGCTGCTCACCGGGCGCGCCGAGATCTGGCACCTGGCAGTGATCGCGCTCGTCCGTGCCGTCGCGAGCGCGTTCTTCTTCCCCGCGCAGCAGGGCATCGTCCCGCAGACGGTGCCGCCGCCGCTGCTGCAGTCGGCCAATGCACTGCTGCGGCTGACGCTGAACGCGACGAGCATCGGCGGGGCCGCGCTCGGCGGGCTGATCGTCGCCACGGCGGGGCCGGGCTGGGCGATCGGAGTCGACGCGGTCAGCTACCTCCTGGCGGCCGGCTTCCTGCTGCCGATGCGCGTGCGGGCGCCGTCGCCCGGCGAGGACGAGAGCTTCGTGCAGGAGCTCGCGCACGGCTGGCACGCCTTCCGGACGCGGACGTGGATCTGGGTGATCGTGCTCGGCTTCGCCTTCACGAACGGCGCCGAGTCGGCGGCGCTCAACGTGCTCGGGCCGATCGTCGCCAAGGAATCCCTCGGGGGAGCATCAGTCTGGGGCTTCATCCTCGCCACACAGGGCGTGGGGCTCGTGATCGGCAGCCTCGTCGCCCTGCGCCTGCGACCCGGCCGGCCGCTCTTCGTCGGTGTGGCGGTCATGGTCACGCTTGCACCACCGCTCATGCTGCTCGCCGTCGAGGCACCGTGGCCGGCGATCGCGGCCGCGACGCTGCTGACCGGGGTCTCGATCGAGCTCTTTTCGGTGTTCTGGGACACGGCACTGCAGACGCATGTCCCGAACGACGTGCTCTCCCGTGTCGCCGCGTGGGATGCGATCGGGTCGCTCGTGCTGATCCCCGCCGCCTACGCGGTCGTCGGCCCGGTGAGCGACGCGATCGGCATCGAGTCGACGCTCTGGATCTGCTCCGTGGTCGTCGTGATCGGGATCCCTGCCCAGCTGCTCTCCCGCAACGTGCGCGGCCTTCCCCGCGAGCCCGTGCCCGATATCCTCGCGCGGTGAACCGTGACGAGCAGGTGGTGCGCAAGGCCTACACGTGCCTGTATCCGGACGCCGTCGAGCTCGGGGGCGCGACCGTGCTGCGCAGCCCCTCGGCGCCCTCCTCCCCCATGCTCAACCGCATCGTCGGCCTGGGAGCCGACCTGCCCGCGACGGAGGAGACGCTCGACGTGGCCCTTGCCGCCATGGGCGACGAGACGACCTGCTACGTGTCGCTCTCGCCCGGCGCACGACCCCCGGAGGTGGTGGACTGGCTCCAGGCGCGCGGTCTCGAGCCGGGCTGGGGTTGGATGAGCTTCCGGCGCGGCGTCGAGGACCCTCCGGCGACCTCCACCACGCTCCGCCTGGTCGAGGTCGGGCCCCGAGAGGCAGACGCGTTCGCGCGTGTCGTGGCGACCGGGTACGGCCTGCCGGACGCCTCCGTGCCGTGGATCGCGGAGACGCCGGAGCGCGGCTGGGCGTGCTGGCTCGCACTCGACGGCGACGAGCCGGCGGCTGCCGCGGCCGTCTACATCGCCGAAGGGGCGGGCTATCTCGGGTTCGCAGCGACACTCGACGAGCATCGCCGCAAAGGTGCGCAGAGCGCGCTGCTCACGGCCCGCATCCGGCAGGCCCGCGCCCGCGGCTGTGACACCGTGCTGACGGAGACCGGCGAGCGCCGCGAGGGGTTGCCGAGCAACTCCTACCGCAACATCCTCCGGGCCGGCTTCGAGGAGGTGGCGGTCACGGCCAACTGGCTGCGGCCCGGCCGCTCGTGATCATGCGAATCCGGTCACGAGCCAGCGCCGCCGCACGAAGCGGGCGCTCATCAGGGCGAGCCGCACCGCGATCAGCACTGCGAGAGCGGCCCAGACGCCCCGCACGCCCCAGTCCCCGACAAGGGTCGCGGCGAGCACGGCCGCGCACGCGGCGAACGCCGCCGCCATCGAGAGGGCCAGGTAGGGCCCGTCGCTCGCCCCGATCAGGATCCCGTCGAGGGCGAAGACCGCTCCGTTGAACGGCTGCATGAGCGCGAAGATCGGCCACAGCAGCGCGCACTGCGCCAGCACCTCGGCGTCGGAGGTGAAGGCCCGCGGGATCACGGCCGAGAGGGTGAGCAGGAGCACGCTGAAGGCGCCGCCGAGAACGACCGAGAGCCAGATCATGCGGACGCTGGCGTCGTAGGCCGCGTCGGCACGATCCCCCCCGAGCTCCCGCCCGACGATGATCTGTCCCGCGATCGCGACCGAGTCGAGCACGAGCGCGAGGAAGATCCACAACTGGAAAGCGATCTGGTACGCGGCGAGGGGCCCGTCGCCCATCCTCGCGACGACTGCGCCGGCGAGCACGAACGAGCTCATCAGAGCGATCGTCCGTAGGAAGATGAACTTGCCCACTCCGAGCAGCCTGCGCGCGAGCGCTACGCGCAGGCCGACGCTGCCGCGGCCGACGCGGCGCAGGATCGCCCAGGCCATCCCCACCCCCATCGCCGTCTGCGCGATCGCCGTACCCCACGCCGACCCGGCGATCCCCCAGCCGAAGCCGTAGACGAACACGAGCTCCAGCACAACGTTGACGAGATTCCCCGCGATCACGATCGCGAGCGGCGTCCGCAGATCGGAGACGCCGCGCAGGAAGCCCTGCCCTCCGAGCGCGAGGAACGCGCTGGGAACCCCGACCGCCGCGATGCGCAGGTAGAGCACTGCGTAGTCGGCCGTCTTCCCGTCGACGCCGAAGAGGCTGACCACAGGCCCGGCGAAGGCTGCGATCAGCGCGGCGAGGACGACACCAACGGCGAGCGAGAGCCACAAGGCCTGCGCGCCGAGCCGAGCCGCCGTCTCGTGCTCACCCGCGCCCGTCGCCCGCGAGACCTGTGCCGTCGTCCCGTACTGGAGGAAGTTGAACATCGCGAGCACCGAGAGCACGGTCGCGGCGGCCCCGAGGGCCGCAAGCTGCGAGCGGCCCAGGTGGCCGACGATTGCCGTGTCGACGAGGACATAGCTCGGCTCGGCGGCGAGCGCGCCGAGGGCGGGAACCGCGAAGCGCAGGATCTCGCGGTCATACGAGGAGCGGAGCCGGATCACAGAGGTCGCGGCGGGCGCGGGCGAGGCACGCGCGACCCTACGGCGCAGTCGTCCGCCGCGCGACACGCGCACCGGAGGACTGCTGCAACGCCTTGATCACGATCTCGTCGAGGTTCACGTGCAACGGGCGGGTGAGCGCGAACATGACGCAGTCGGCCACCTCGTCCGGCGTGACGGGGTCGACCCCGTCGTACACGGCCTTCGCGGCCTCCTCGTCCCCTTTGAAGCGGACGATCGAGAACTCCGACTCGACGAGCCCCGCGTCGACCGTCGTGACCCTGACCGGCCGTCCCAGCAGGTCCTCGCGCAACGCGTACACGAAGCCGCGCACGGCGAACTTCGAGGCGATGTACGAGGCTCCGTTCGGGTAGGCCTGACGGCCCGCGACCGAGCCCATGAAGACGATGTGACCACCGTCCCGGACATGGGGCAGCACGAGGCGCGTCATGCGCAGGACGCCGTCGACGTTCGTGTGCAGGACGCGTGTCTCGTCGTCCTCGTTCGAGTCGGTGAAGGGGTACCGGCCGAGCGCGAGCCCCGCGTTGTTGAAGAGGATGTCGACGCCCCCGAGCCCGCTCACGCAGGCCTCGACGAAGGCGCGGCTGCTCGCCTCGTCCGTGACGTCGAGCGCGAGCGCCAGATCCGCCTCGACCCGCTCCACGCGGCGCGCGCCGCCGGCGACGCGAACGCCCGCCTCGCGCAGCTTGCGTGTGGTGGCGGCGCCGATTCCCGACGAGGCGCCGGTCACGATCGCCGTCTTCCCCCGGAGGTCCACCGTGCGAGCCTACTGGAGGATCACCGGCGGGCGAAGTACCTCGTTCGGGGGATGCGAGGCGCAGCCGTGGGCCGATGATGAAGGCAGACATGAACCAGAGCCACCCCCGTGCCCTGACCATCGTCGACCCCTACGAGCGGATCGCCCTCGCCGTGCGCGAAGCGCTGCCCGGCGACGCGGGCGACCAGCTGCTCACGCGCATCGCCGAGGAGCTCGCAGCTGTCGACGAGACAAACGAAGGCGACGCCTACGCCCGGCTGCACCTCGAGCTGGAGCGCCAGATCGCCACCGATCCGGTCACCGGCCTCCCCAACCGCGTTCGCTTCATGGACGACCTCACCCGGGCGATCGCCGCCTCGGCGCGCTACGACGAGCCGCTCTCGCTGATCGTCCTTCACCTGGTCGACCCCGAGGCGGACGAGCAGGCAGCCGGCGAGGCGCTGTTGCGGCTCGTCCGCATCACGGACGTGGTCGCCCGCATCGCGCCGGGACGCTTCGCCATCATCCTCCCGCGCACCGGCACCGTCGGTTGCGCGCTCGTCGCGGCCCGCGTGGCAGGCCCCGACGAGCATGCGTTCACGCTTGGCAGCGTGACGTTCGCAGGTGAGTCCACGGACGCGACGGCGCTGCTCGCCCACGCCGAGGCCTCCCTGGACGGTCAGCCCTCCTGAGCCCCGGCGATCTCCACGCGGTCGATCGTGACCGGAGTGGTGGGGCGGTCGCGGCCGTCACGGTCGACGTGCTGGATCCGGTCGACGACGTCCTGGCCACGCACCACCTGTCCGAAGACGGTGTGCTTGCCGACGAGCCACGGCGTCGCCTCGGCGGTGACGATGAAGAACTGGGAGCCGTTCGTGTTCGGCCCGGCGTTGGCCATGGCGAGCGCGCCCCTGACGACGGGGTGGTCGTTGAACTCGTCCTCGAACTGGTAGCCGGGGCCGCCGGTGCCGGTGCCGAGCGGACAACCGCCCTGGATCATGAAGTCGGGGATGACGCGGTGGAAGACGAGGCCGTCGTAGAAGCCCTCCCCGGCCAGCCGAGTGAAGTTCTCGACCGTCTTGGGGGCGTCATCGGGGAAGAGCTCAATCTCGATCGCGCCCTCGCTGGTGTGGAGCGTTGCGTTTGTCATGGCTCCGACGCTAGCAGCGCGGTGACCGCTTAACGGGCCGTCAACATGCGTTTTTCGACACGATGCGTACACTGAGCAAATGGCGACGGCTGAGCCGCTGACCGGCCTTCCCCAGGGCGAAAGCTCGCGCGAGCTCGCGCGCGGCTGGCGCACGCTCACCCGCGCGGCAACGGCCGTCGCGGTGCTCACGAGCCCGGCCCTCTTCGTCTGGTTCACGCAGCAGAACGGCTGGAGCTGGTGGGTGTCGCTGCTCGCGACGGTCGGCGTGATCGTCGTGTTTCGCGGCTTTGCCGACCTGCTCTTCCACCGGCTGATCCCGTGGCCGAGCCTGTTCGGCACCGAGAGCCTGCAGCTGCGCGAAGAGGACATCGTCGGGCGCCGCCGCGCCTGGTTCTGGCGCTACTGGTTCCGGCTGGCCGTCTTCTTCTCCCTCCTCGTCACCGTCATCTACGTGATCCGCCTGGCCCAGGGCAAGGAGGACGTGACCTGGTGGGGCACGGTCGGCTCCATGTTCAGCTCGATCGGCCGCATCCTCAGCTCGTCGACCCTGTGGGTGCAGGCCGTGTTCGTGTTCTTCCTCTTCTTCGCGAACTTCGCGATCCTGATGGGCCCGATGCTGCTGATGGGCATCAGCCAGATCAGGGCGTTCGAGCCGGGCGACGCGCAGTGGGGCGTCAAGCTCGACGACGTGCGCGGCCAGCAGGAGGCGAAGGAAGAGGTGCGGCGCGTCGTCACCATCTGGCAGTCGGGTGAGGCGTTCGAGCGCGCGGGCGGCAAGCGCGAGCGCGGCCTCCTCTTCCTCGGAGCGCCGGGGACGGGCAAGACGATGCTGGCGAAGGCGATCGCCACCGGCTTCAACTCGCCGTTCATCTCGATCCCGGGCTCGGGGTTCGCGCAGACGTTCATCGGCATCGACGCGATCATCGTCCGCTACCTCGCCTGGAAGGCGAAGCGCATCGCGCGCAAGTGGGGCGGCCAGTGCATCGTCTTCATCGACGAGATCGACGCCGTCGGCATGCGCCGCGCCTCGCTCGGCACGGGCGGCTTCGCCGGGGCGCACAGGGTCGGCCCCACCGACCCGAGCGACCTGCTCTTCTTCGGGCCCTGGGGCGCTCTCAACCCCTCGGGCGACCTCGTGCTGGAGACAGGGCGCTGGCGCGACCGGCTGTTCGAGGAGCGGGCGCCTGAGCGCCAGGGACCGTCCGGCCTCCACCAGCGGCTCGCCGGCATCGCTAACTTCATCATGCCGGGCGGCATGGGCGGCGGCATGGGCGGCGGGCTCGCGCTCAACCAGCTGCTCGTCGTGATGGACGGCATCGACAACCCGCCGTTCCTCAAGCGCACGTTCACGAACCGGCTCAACACGCTGCTCGACGCGTCGTACATCGTGCCCCGGCGCCTCGGGAAGGTGCCGCTGCGGCGGCCGGCGCCGCGCCCTCGCGCGGAGCAGATCTACTTCATCGGCGCGACCAACGTCCCCATGGAGATGCTCGACCCGGCGCTCACGCGTCCGGGCCGGATGGGCCGCCACGTGTCGTTCCGCACGCCGACGCAGCAGGACCGGCTGGACGTCTTCGACCTGTACATCAACAAGGTCACGCACGACCCCGACCTCGACACGCCGACACGCCGCGACGAGATCGCGCGCATCACGAACGGCTACTCGCCGGCGATGATCGACCAGGTCTGCTCGATGGCGCTGACGATCGCCCACCACTCCGGACGCGACGCGTTCGAGTGGGTGGACCTCGTCGAGGCGATGACGACGCTCGAGTCGGGCACCGCCGTGGGGGTCGAATACGTCGCCGAGGAGAGCAGGGCGGTGGCGATCCACGAGGCCGGCCACGCGATCAGCGGGCACGCCTACATGAAGGACATCGAGTCGACCCGCCTCTCGATCAGGATGCGAGGCGGATCGCTCGGGCACCACCAGGCGGCGGCGAAGGAAGAGCGTTTCAGCAAGTTCCAGAGCGAGGACTTCGCGAACCTGATCTGGACGCTCGGCGCCATGGCCGCAGAGCGCGTGTTCTACGGCGAGAACTCCCGTGGCGTCGGCGGCGACGTCTACAGCGCCACCGCGCTGACGGCGACGATGGTGGGCCAGTGGGCGATGGGGCCGCAGCCGTTCACGGTCGCCCCCCGCGAAGGCGAGACCGAAGAGCAGGCGCGCCAGCGCGTGCTGGAGCGGTTCGAGCGCATCGGCCTGCAGATCATGAACCGGACGGGCGGCAGCCCGATGACCGCGGATCCGGTGGCGAGCGCGCTCGGCGACCCGTCCAAGCGTCGGGTGGCCGCCCAGATCCTGGGTCAGGCGTACGTCACGGCGCACAACCTCGTCCGCCACAACCGGCATGCGATCGAGCACGTCGCCGACCGGCTGATCGAGAAGAAGGAGATCTTCGGCAACGACCTCCTCTCCCTGCTCGAGTCGGCGACGATCCGCATTCCCGAGGTCGACTACAACGACGAGTCCAGCTGGCCCGGAGCGTTCTTCGCGAGCGGCTCCGACTCGCGGCCGGCTGGCCCAAGCACTCCGCCCCCGCCGATGCTCGAGGCAGCGTCGTGAGTGACGGCACCAAGGAGACGACGGTGATCGAGGCCGAGCCGGCCCGCCCGGTGGGAAGCAGCGCCTCTACCCCACGCTCGGACCGCGCGCGCCAGTCGTCCTACCGGGCCCGCTTCGGGCTCGTCTACTTCCTGCTGGCGCTCGTCGCAGGCGTGGCCGTCGGCGGGTTTCTCGTCGCCCTGACCCGACCCGACCCGGCGCCGCCCGTTCCATGGTCTCCCGGCTTCGTGCCGGAGGGCAGCGAGGCGGCCAAGGCGAAGCAGATCGCCGCCCGGATCTCCGAGCGCTACAAGCTCGCGAACGGCCAGCAGCTCGCCGCAGCCCTCGTGGGCCCGCCGGAGGTCTCGGCAGGCGCGAGCCAGGGCGGCAACATCCCCGTGCGCGCCATAGCGATCCGGCCCGACACGTCGACGGGCAAGCAGGAGGAAAACGACATCCAGATCATCGACGCCAGCGGGAGCCTGGTCTTCGTCCTCTGCGGCCTCGGCCAGAACTGCTCCATCAAGGGCGGCACGCCCTCGGAGGCCCGGCACGCCATGCTGCGCCGTGAGGCGCTCGAGCTCGCGCTGTACACGTTCAAGTACGTGAAGGACGTCAACGCGGTGACCGTGTTCCTGCCGCCGCGGCCGGACGGCGCCGCAGCCGGCACCTCGGTCTTCCTGCAGAAGCGCAACGTCAAGGACGAGCTCGCAAAGCCCCTGGCCAAGACGATCCAGCCGGTCGTGCCCGCGATCGGGAAGATGACCAAGGCGGAGCTCGCCGCCGTCGACCGGATCACGGAGCCGCGCCTCTACACCTACGAGTACCAGCAGGCACAGGACGGGAGCGCCGTGCTCGTGCTCGACCCGGTCATCCTTGGTGCCTAGCAAGCGGACTGCCTAGTCCCGCAGAGGCGGGATCCCCGAGTGGGAATCCCGCCTCGCGAAAATCCCTGAAGCCGGGAACCTACGGTTCCCTTCTCTCTGCAAGCGGACTTCCGCTGTCGCGGAAGTTCGGAAACCCGCA
>Ga0209797_10000979_pt1 | contig 14353 bp, 13 predicted proteins | sample DOMMetBare3Fresh_2_FD_187472 | JGI IMG/M metagenome (GOLD analysis project Ga0209797, IMG submission 187472) | Wetland sediment microbial communities from St. Louis River estuary, USA, under dissolved organic matter induced mercury methylation -... | ecosystem: Environmental > Aquatic >... | reverse complement strand
CCCGATTTATCCAGCGCATTGACTTCATGTAAAACGGTTTTGCCGTCCCGGATCATTTTGTCTTCAGGAGGCTCCAGAAACGGAAAGTCTTCAATATCACCCAAATTTAACGCCGTCATCTGCAAAATGACGGCAGACAAATTCGTGCGCATAATTTCCGGCTCGGTAAATTCAGGCCGTGCCAAATAATCATCATGCGAATAAAGCCGGATACAAATACCTTCGGCAACACGGCCACACCGCCCAGCCCTTTGATTCGCGCTGGATTTCGAGATACGCTCAATCGGTAAACGCTGAATTTTGCTGCGATGACTGTAGCGACTGATACGCGCATGACCGGTATCGATTACACAACGTATGCCCGGCACGGTCAGCGACGTTTCCGCGACATTGGTTGCCAGGACTATTCGTATTTTTCCACCTTTGGGCTTGAAAACCCTCTCCTGTTCACTGACACTGAGTTTTGAATAGAGCGGCAGGATTTCATATTGCGTGGGATGGTGTTTTTTTAAGGAATCGGTGGTTTCCCTGATTTCCCGTTCACCACTCAAAAAAATCAGGATGTCGCCGCGCAAATCGCGGTAAAGTTCATCCACCGCATCGAGTATCGCGTTTTGTAAATCGTCACTGGTTTCATCAAGGGCTGTCCCTGCCCTTGCCCCTTCGGGCGTATTGCGTGCCAATCCGCTCCCGGCGAATGGGTCATCCGCTTCTTCGCGCTGTTCTATAGGCCGATAACGCATTTCGACCGGATAAGTCCTCCCCGACACTTCAATAATCGGTGCGTTGTTAAAATGGGTGGAGAAACGTTGCGGATCGATGGTTGCCGAAGTAATGATCAGCTTTAAATCGGGGCGTTTGGGCAACAGCCATTTCATGTAACCCAGCAAGAAGTCGATGTTTAAACTGCGTTCATGCGCCTCATCAATGATGATCGTATCGTATTGGTTTAAATAAGGGTCATTTTGCGATTCCGCCAGCAATATACCGTCAGTCATGAGTTTAACTAACGATTCGGAGTGCGTTTTATCATTAAATCGGATTTTGAAACCGACTGATTTGCCGATAGCTTCGCCGAGTTCCTCGGCAATGCGATCGGCAACAGTACGCGCGGCAATTCGTCGAGGTTGTGTGTGGCCGATAAATCCCGCAGCCCCTCGCCCGATAGATAAACAAATCTTGGGCAACTGCGTGGTTTTACCTGAACCCGTTTCGCCGCACATAATCACCACTTGATTTTCCTGTATCAGTTTGGCGATGTCATCTTTTTTGCCGGTAACGGGTAAATCGGGGAAATTCAGAGGGGGAGTGCTGGCAAGGCGTTTGTTTCTTGCCGCAACCGATCTCTCAATACGGTTAGCTAAAGCGTTGAGATGCTCTACCGGATTTTTACCTTTCTGACTTTCACTCCGTAATCGGTCTAACTGTTGTTTTAAAACAGGCCTGTCCTGATTAAGACTATGCGTGAGCTGTTGAGAGAGTTGTTTAATAAGGTCGAGAGCAGTCATTCAGCTGAGGCGAAAAATGAAAGTATTATATGCTATGCCTCTAAACTTAGGTGTAATCTATAAAACGCATACCGCGTTAAAAAAGTTTTTACAGGGGGATTGTACTTCAGCAATCTCAATAGTTGGATCGGCGTGATTTAGCGCTTTTGCCAAGTCTCAAACATTTCGGGTAGTTCAGTTGAAATCTCAGGAAACAAATGCGGGGTAATAATATAGGCATCGGTATACATTTGTTTAAGTTGATAACGCCCATTTTCAATTATAAACAAATTGATTAATAGCTTGGTCATTGGGATTTACAGTCTAGTATTCATGCACTTCGATTTCTTGATACAGCTCATATTGGGTTGCATCCCCACCTTAGAATTATTTTTTGACAAAATCTCAATAATCAAATCGGGCGCAACGTTACAGATTTGTTAATCCAAACCACAGAGCTTACAAATCCCTTATAAACAAGGTTTCACTTCTGTGCAGATTTCCTTACTGGTCAAAATGAATTTTTTGCAATCATAAAAAACTGAGATGTAATTTCAGCCATCCTTGGCCTCGGATTCAGGCAATCCCTGATGGAACGACATTGGCTTTAGATGGGGGGTAGTGGACGAAGATTTCCCCTAATCAGGTTAGTTTTTAATGTTTTTATAGCTTTCTTCGCTTTCGCGCTTCACTTTTTCACCTTCTTCAATCATTCGGTTGCCTTCATCAATTTTGTTTTGACCTTCGCGAACTAAAATATTGCCCCGGTCGACCAATTGCTTACCTTTTTTCCATCTATCGCCCAGGCTTGCTATGCCTTGGCTTTCGCGTAGCATTTGTTCGCCGGAAAGGATGGGTTCGGTTACGGGAACAGGGTCAGAAACGCAACCGCCGAGTAATAAAGCTAAACAAGTAATAGTTAGTTTCGGCAGGATATTGAAATGAGTTGGCATGATCAGATACTCTTAAATAATGTAGAGATAAAAAAGATGGATAATTTTACAAAACGTTTTGATGGTTGCATTCAATTTCTTATTGCCATCGAGAAGATAAATCAGATGGGCAAATTTCGGGCTTGCACTTCGGAGTTATATTTACGTATTCATATAAGCTTGACGGTTATTTTAGATACATGAATTTTTTTTGTCATAAAATTTGCTGTTTAAATATTTTTGAAAATTTCCGGCAAAAAAAACTCACTCACCAGCATTTGCTTATGGGCAATGGCGTAAACCGTTCTTCTGCCCCATATTGATTGATCAATACCGGCTTCAGCAATCGCCGATTGGGACCATGTGGACTGGTCAATTAAGGTAATGTCCATAGCTATGCGTTCCAGTTTGGGATAAGAAAAAATGATCTCACCCAGCGGACGGTTGCCCAGATGAGATAAGTTATTTTTCGCCGCCTTGATGGTGCTAGTTGGAATGATTGTTCTTGCCAGAATCAGTGGCTTGCCCTCAACATGGAGTAACACCTCGCGGGTTAAGCTGTAACGGTTTTCAGGTAATTTGAGTAAACGGCGCTCACTTAAAAATGGATTATGCCAGCGCTGTAGCAGTATTTTAACAGCAACAGCATCACCGTAAACATTGCGCAAGCGTTGGGTCAACGAGCCTGATTCATAGGTCCAAGATTGAACGATATCAGGTAATTTATTGCGCAAACCCTGACGATTTTCCAGCCAAAAGGGTTCCCGTTTAAATAAAAAGCTTTTTGTAGTCAAACTGAACTAAACCTCTGCATAGTCTGTGGATGCGCCCAACCAACGATTACACAGAGGCTTTATGGCGTGGGGCAATTCGGCAAAAAATTGATCGCCCGTTTGCTGGATATTATCCAGCAAATCGGCATCTCTGGCTAAATCAGCAATTTTAAAGTGTACGGATCCTGTTTGTCGCGTTCCCATCACCTCGCCGGGGCCGCGTAATTCCAGGTCTTTTTCGGCAATGACAAAACCGTCATTACTATCTCTTAATATACCCAAACGCTGACGGGCAGTATCCGATAGCGGCGATTGATACATCAGCAAGCAGTAACTGTCACCGTCGCCACGGCCCACCCGTCCGCGTAATTGATGCAGTTGAGAAAGCCCCAAACGTTCAGGATTTTCGATAATCATTAATCCCGCATTAGGCACATCGACACCGACTTCAATAACGGTAGTGGCAACCAGCAAATCAATCTGATGATTTTTAAATGCCTGCATGACGGCCTCTTTGTCGTTGCTTTTCATGCGACCGTGAATCAAGGCAACTCGCACATTGGACAAGGCCCGGGTTAACAATTCGGCGGTTTTTTCTGCGGCTTCGCACTGTAAAACTTCTGATTCTTCTATTAGCGTACACACCCAATAAACCTGGCGATTTTTGCTTACCCAATTATTAATTCTGTCGATAACTTCAGCGCGGCGTTCGGAGGGAATCACGCTGGTTACAATGGGTTTTCTACCGGGTGGCAGTTCATCAATAATGGATATGTCCAGATCGGAATATTGCAGCATTGCAAGGGTACGGGGAATCGGGGTGGCGGTCATCACGAGTTGATGGGGCCTGGTCTCACCCTGTTGTCCTTTTTCTCTTAGCGCCAGCCGCTGATGAACCCCGAAACGATGTTGTTCATCTATTATAACCAAGCCCAGTCGATGAAAGTTTACACTCTCTTGAAATAACGCATGCGTGCCAATAATGATACCCGCCGAGCCATCCGCCAAGTCTTTTAATAAGGCTTTGCGGGCATTGCCTTTCAGTTGTCCGGTCAATAACACGACTTGAGTCTGGAAACCTTTAAACCACGCGCTGAAATTGCGTTTGTGTTGTTCAGCCAATAATTCTGTGGGCGCCATGACCGCCACCTGGAAGCCCGCTACTAACGCCAGTAAGGCCGCATAAGCAGAAACAATGGTTTTGCCTGAGCCGACATCGCCCTGAACCAGTCGCATCATAGGATGCCTCAGACGGCAATCCGCTTCAATTTCGGCAATGACGCGTTGCTGCGCGCCTGTTAATTTAAAGGGTAAGGAGCACAGAAACTGTTCTGCGCTGGTATTATCGCTGGGGCTTGCGAACACCGGGGCTTGCCAGGCCTTGGTTTTGTTCCTGGTTAAGCGCAAACTCAGATGATGAGCCAGCAGTTCTTCAAATGCCAGACGCTTCAGCGCGGGAACACTGCCGTTTTGTAATGCTTCAATCGAGACTGATTCATCGGGAGCGTGCAGAGTTTGTATTGCCTCTGCCAGGGACGGGTAATGGTATTTTTTCAAAATCGCTTCAGGAATCCAGTCTACCAATAGCTGGGGTTCATTGTTGCAAAGACTTAACGTTTGTTTTACCGCTTTTCTTAACGTAGTTTGGCTGAGGCCCTCCGTTAGCGGATAAACGGGCGTTAAGCGGGTTTCCGTAATATATGCGTCAGGATTTGAGATAACCTGATAGTCAGGATGAACCATTTCCAGCCCGGCGAATCCGTGCCGAACTTCAGCAAAACAACTGATTAATGTCCCCGGTTTCAAAGTATTGTGCTGGTTGGCGCTGAAATGAAAAAATTTTAATGAAATAAAACCGGTGTCATCGCTGATTCTACAAATCAGGCTTTTGCGGCCTCTGGGTAAAATATCAATGAATTCAACTCTACCGCATATCAACACAGTCATACCCGCCATCAAAGAACCGATAGGATAAACCCGTGTTCGGTCTTCATAACGGAGGGGCAGGTGAAAAATAAGATCCTGAATAACACGGATACCGAGCTTTTCAAGACGGTTTACCGTTTGGGCGCCTATCCCCGTCAATTTAGCGACCGATTGGTTAAGATAATTCATAACGGGGAATTCAAGTCTTTTTTGTCAGATTAATTTGCAAGCACTGGATACCCGTCGGGATAAGGGTATCCATTGCCAGGGATGGTAAGTTCAAACCCATCCATGGGGCCTGGATTCCGGCAATCCATGCCGGAATGACGAATTTGGAAAGGATAAATCATGTACTCTGACAAAGTAGTATTTAGGATAAGGGTAACCTGAACAATGGCTAAAGTGGATATTCCTGGGGTTTAAGAAACATAATCGCATCCATTTCCACGCCGGCGTCTTTAGGCAAAGCGGCGACACCAACGGCAGCGCGCGCGGGATATGGCTCTTGAAAATAAAGCCCCATGATTTCGTTGACTATAGGAAAATTTGCTAAATCGGTTAAAAAAACATTCAATTTAACAATATCGCCCAGCTCACCGCCTGCGGCTTCTGCAACAGCTTTTAAATTGTCAAATACCTGGGTGATTTGAGCAGCGATATCGCCTTCAATAAGCATCATGGTTTTAGGTACTAAAGGAATTTGTCCCGAAAGATAAACAGTGTGGCCGACTTTGACCGCTTGTGAATAGGTTCCAATTACCTGGGGTGCTTGATTAGTCTGAATGATTTCTTTGGTCATTATTGAGCCTGCTTATACGTTTTACCAGAGGGCGAGGTATTATGCTTTCATCTGTCCGGCATTATATCGATAATTGCTAATGGATAGAAAGACTAAGGCGAGAGTCATCAATAGGTGTTTTTGTGGCGCTGCCCTCAGCGTTTATAAACTAATCATTCTGAGGGCCGCGCTCCTTTTTGTTTTGTCTGAATTTAAACCCTTGAAGCCTTTCAAATTAGGCCTGGAGATTAATAATAAGACGCCTATTATCTGATTAGAGTTGGGTGTATGTCCTATAAATTCTCGATCAACACATCGGCAAATTCGCTGCATTTGACTTCTATTGCATTATCCATCAAGCGTGCGAAATCATAGGTTACCCGTTTGCTGGCGATAGCGGCATCCATTGCTCTGATAATGGCATCGGCGGCTTCTGTCCAGCCCATATAACGCAACATCATTTCACCCGATAATATTAATGAACCGGGATTAACTTTATCCTGATCCGCGTATTTTGGCGCTGTCCCGTGAGTGGCCTCGAAAACCGCTGTGCCTGTTTGATAATTAATGTTACCGCCGGGTGCGATACCTATTCCGCCGACTTGTGCCGCCAGGGCATCGGATAAATAATCGCCATTCAAGTTCAATGTGGCTATCACATCAAAGTCTTCAGGCCGGGTTAAAACTTGTTGTAGGGCAATGTCAGCAATGGCATCTTTAATTAAAATACGGCCACTTGCCAACGCGTCTGCTTGTTCTTTATTTGCGGCAGCCTCGCCTGATTGCGCTTTGGTTTTTTCCCATTGTGCCCAGGTATAAGTTTGCTCGGGATATTCACGTTCAGCAACGGCATAAGCCCAGTTTCGAAATGCCCCTTCAGTGAACTTCATGATATTGCCTTTGTGGACTATCGTCAGGCTTTTTCTTTTATTGGTGATGGCATAGTCAATAGCTGAGCGTAGCAGGCGTTCCGTGCCTTCTCGCGATACCGGTTTGATACCAATGCCTGATGTTTCTGGAAAACGAATTTTACTAAATTGTGCTGGGAAGTTTTCATGCAGAAGGCGCAGAAACAACTTGTTCTCGTCACTGCCTTGTTCAAATTCCACTCCAGCGTATATGTCTTCAGTATTTTCCCTGAAAATAACCATATCGACGGCGCCAGGATTTTTTACGGGTGAAGGCACGCCTTGAAACCATCTGACCGGACGCAGACACACATACATATCAAGCAATTGCCGCAACGCCACATTTAAGGACCGGATACCGCCGCCTATTGGCGTGGTCAACGGGCCTTTAATCGACACCAAATAATCCCGGCAGGCATCAACGGTTTCATCGGGAAGCCAGGTATTCAATAACTTGTTCGCTTTTCCGCCGGCATAAACTTCCAGCCAGTGAATTTTCCTTTGCCCTGAATAAGCGCTTGCAACAGCCGCGTCTAGCACACGTACCGTGGCACGCCATATATCCGGCCCGGTTCCGTCCCCTTCAATATAAGGAATAATAGGGTTGTTGGGCACGACAAGTTTACCGTTTTGCATCGTGATCGGGCTGCCATTCGGCGGGGGAGTGAGACGGGCCATAGATTGCTCCTGATATGATTGAATCGATTGTCCATCGATGTAAACGCAAGGTTTTTTAAAGTCATGATCCACGCGCTATACTGTTCGATGACTGCCGGTATCATAACAAAGGAATAAGCGGTTGTCTTAGGCTTATAAGGTTAAATACGCATTTTGAATAATAAAACCCGGAATTTATAAAACGGAAACAATATGCCCTGTTCAAGCGGGGAGCCATGAAAATAATCCACAAAAACAACCAATTCATGTTGCATTGTAAACGTTCATGTTTTGGACTTTAAAACACAAAGCTGTGTAATGTCAGCTATTCAGTTAAAATTCACTATACGTGAGCTATTTTTATGTTTCTTGAAGGCTCATGGACGTTACTTTCAGTAATGGTAAAAAGATGAACTTAACCCCTGGATTACCCATGATAACCTTGATCAAAGAAGAGACGCGATTAATCTCGTCTATGCAGCCCCTATTAATCGTATCTTTGTTGGTGTTGTTACTTTCCTTTAGTTGTTTTGCAACAGAGGCAGATCAGCCAACATACATCAGCCTTGATCAGGCAACAAAACAAATTATTAAGAATAATAGCAACATCAGGGTGCTTGGTGCTGAAACAGAAATAATTGATGGAAAAGAAACACATGTGATTAAAGTTTTAACGCCGGATGGCCATATCCAGCATTATAAAATTGACGCTGAAACTGGCGAAATAATTCATTAAACCGCTACTACTATCGGAGCAACCATGCGTATTCTTATCGTTGAAGATGAAATTACACTCTGTGAGCAAATTCATCAATATCTGGCTGGTAAAGGTTTTGCTGTTGACACGGCAAATACCGGTAGTGATGGTTACTACATGGGCAGGGAGTACCCAATTGATGCGGCTGTGATTGATATTGGCCTCCCCGATTTTTCAGGCATCGAACTCATTAAGCGCTTACGCAAAGATAAAGTGAGCGTACCAATTTTAATTTTGACTGCCCGTAGTCGATGGCAAGAAAAAGTGGAAGGACTGGAGGCCGGTGCAGATGATTATCTTGTAAAACCTTTTCATTATGAAGAGTTGCTCGCTCGTCTAAACGCCTTGATCAGACGATCAGCAGGGCAAGCGCATCCAATATTAACCCATGACAATATTGAACTGGACACCGTGGCGCAGGAAGTTTCCGTCTCAGGCGTAAAGCTGGAATTAACAGCTTACGAATACAAGGTACTGGAATATTTGCTGTTTCGTAAGGGTGAATTGATCTCAAAGTCGGTTTTGACGGCACATATCTATGATGAAGATTTTGATCGTGACAGCAATGTTATAGAAGTTTTTATCGGCCGATTGAGAAAAAAACTTGACCCTGACGGTACCCGCAAGCCAATTGAAACATTGCGCGGAAGGGGTTATCGGATTCCAGTTGGACACTCTTGATCCTGGCTTTTATAAGACGCGATAAATAGTGTCTCAAACTATCTTAAAGGCCTTGAATGCCGGTTAAGTCTTTAAGCTTTCGCTTGCTGATAGCTGAAGGCCTGGTGCTAGCCGTTTTTTTTGCGTTTGTTGCCGTCGCTCTTGAACAAGGCTTTCGTGAAAGTGCTGAACAGTCCTTACAGGAAAGATTACAGATTCAAGTGTATTCGCTTTTGTCAGCGGCTAAACTCAATAATGCGGGCGAATTAATCATGCCCCCCAGTTTACACGAACCACGATTTGAAAACCCGGGTTCTGGTCTCTATGGTTTTATTCAGCAAGCCCAAAACAAGCTGATTTGGCGTTCACCTTCGGCTATTGGACTGGATGTCATTGTTCCTCCTAAATTTAGGTCAGGAAATTCCACATTTGTGTTCGATAAGCATGGCCGTTATGTTCTGCATTACGATGTTCTTTGGCAAAATGTGGCGGGTATAGAGCGTGAATACATCTTTACTGTTGCTGAGGATGCCCGATCTGTCAGTAGTCAGGTGGAAGAGCTTCAAAAAACCTTGAGGATATGGCTTGTGGCTATTGGGATAGTTTTGGTTTTTATTCAATTTGTAGTCTTCCGCTGGAGTTTAAAACCACTACGGAGGATCGTAGAGGATCTAGAAGCCATCGAACAGGGGAAAAAAAACCTTTTAGACGGTCAATATGCAACGGAACTGGAGGGCCTGGCAGGTAATATGAATGCCTTCATTACCCATGAGCGAGCGCATTTGGAACGATATCGCAATAATCTTGCTGATTTGGCACACAGTTTAAAAACCCCCCTAGCCATATTGCGCGGCTGTGTTGAGTCTTTCAATGACAATAAAGTGACGGTGCAGCAACAGATTTCTCGTATGAATGAAATCGTTGAGTATCAATTACAGCGAGCAGGTGCCAAAGGTGAAAATATAGCAATCAAAACAGTAGACATAGCTGTCGTTATTAGAAAAATTTGTGAAACACTAAACAAGGTTTATATCGATAAAAAAATAAATTTCGAAATTTCAATACCTGAACAATGCCTGATTTATTGTGAAGAAGGCGATCTTTACGAAATAGTCGGAAATTTAATGGATAACGCCTGCAAGTGGTGTCAGCACAGCGTTAAAGTCAGTATTGCGCTTAATCAGCGCAAAAACCGGCGTAATTTTTCAGTTCTGCTTCAGATTGAAGATGATGGGCCGGGGATTCCTGTGGGAAAATTTAATAGTATTTTAAAAAGAGGGATTCGTGCCGATGAAAATATTGATGGGCACGGTATAGGGATGGCCGTCGTTTATGAATTAATAGGTTTGTTGGGCGGCTACTTAGAGGGAGGAACGAGCATTATGCTGGGCGGAATGAGATGGAGTGTTTATTTGCCGTGATGCTTTAAGTTCATGTCGAATTTTAATTTTATTAGAAGGCGAATTCAAGTCCATTGATTTGAAGATAAAATCATAATCAAGAAAATTAGTATCTGCTATGATGGCTCAAAGAATAAGACGGATGAGCAATAAATCAAAGAACCCGTGCAAACCAATGTTCTCAAACCGGCCAAAGCCATAAAGCCGCTTTATTCATTTTTCCAGGCAGGCCCCATATAGTCGTCAATTACCTCATTGCATGGTTTATTCAGCGCATGATCAAAGCAGCCATGTCCGGGCCAGAAGCTGCACTAACCTCATCGCCGCCAGCGCTTCGAGTCTTGCCGAGATACCTGTCTTCGGACAGCCTAAGCCTTTTGATAATCAGAACAGCATAAGGAGTCTTGATGGCGATTACTGATTACTTCCGTATTAACTGGTCATGGAATCGACTGGGTAAAGCGCTGTTCAGTCCAAAGCCTGAAGGGCTGGATGCTAAAATCGAGGAGGTAAAACCGCACCTTCCTGCTCCCGTTTTCTGGTTGTTAGGTAAAACACAATCGGGAAAAACGTCTCTGATTCGCGAGTTAACCGGCAACGATTCGGTGGAAATAGGCAATGGTTTTCAGCCTTGCACATCAACCTCACGCTTTTACGATTTTCCCTCGCGCAGTCATCCTATGATTCGCTTCCTCGACACGCGTGGAATAGGGGAGGCTACCTATGATCCGAGCGAAGACTTGGCTTGGTGCGCCGGTCAAGCGCATCTTTTACTGGTGGTGCTGCGCGCTCTGGATATGAATCAAGACGGTGTGGTTGCATCTGTGAAGGAGATTCACGCACAACATCCAAGCTGGCCGATTGTGGTGGTTCAGACTACCCTTCACGAGGGCTATGCCACGCCTGGTGCAGAGCATATTCTGCCTTATCCTTATCAACAAACACCTTTCCCCGCTGCGGTGCCCCATGGTCTAGCTCAGGTATTGCTGCATCAGCGCGATTGGTTCAAATCGATGCCGGTTCATTTTGTTCCGGTTGACTTTACTCTGGCAGAGGATGGTTACGAACCAGCCGATTACGGCTTGAACGCTTTATGGGAAACCATCGAAAGCGTGCTGCCGTTCGGAGTCATAGGATTGTTGCGAGGCTCGGAACAGCATAAAGAACTGCTTGATTTTCATGCCAAGCAAGCGCATCCACACATTATCGGTTACGCGCTAGTGAATGCGGGAGTGGGTGCGATTCCGGTGCCCGCAGCGGGCTTGCCGCTGGTGCTGGCGGTGCAGGCCAAGCTGTTCCACAGCATTGCCTCGATCTACGGGCTGGAACTGACCCGCAGGCTTTATGCCGAATTCAGCACACTGCTTGGTGCCAGTATCAGTGCGGGTCTGCTGGGACGTGAGTTGCTCAAACTGGTGCCTGTTTACGGATGGGCTTTGGCAGGTGTTTATTCCGGCGCCATGACCTATGCACTGGGTAAGGTTTTTTGCGTTTATTTGTATGGTGTCAAACGTGGCGCTTTGCCCGATCATGAGACCTTGAAAAAGGTTTATGACGAGGCATTTGTCCATGCCCGTCAACTTCTCAAAACCCGGAGCGGCTGATTCTATTTTGTCAGATTATATGACCACTATTTTTCTACTTCGTCATTTCGGCAAGGATTCCCGAAATTTGGGCTCCACGGATTGTTTGAGCTTACCATTCATGGCACTGGATATCCGCTTCCCGGCGGATATGTCGAGCTTACGCATAATCGGCTAAAGGAGAAAAACTAAGTCATGCCCATTCAACTAAAGCGCTTTGGCATTCTGTTGGGTTTCCTGTTTTTGTTACCCTGGCTTGCCTTGATGGCACTGGGTGGGCGCTGGCTGTGGGAACATGGCTGGCTGTCTTATGGACTGGGAGGACTGGCGGCATTCTTATCACTGCTGTCGGGACTATTGCGCTGGCGTATCAAGCAGACAAAAGCTCAGATTATCGAGCCAATCACGATTGCTCCCAACCAAAACTGGCCGGATACAGCTCAACCCGCTTGGGCGGCTATTGAAAAACTGGCGAAAACCGGGTCCACGCGCACCGATCTTTTTTCTGATCAGGGCGCTCTGTTGAAACTGAGTAACGAAGTGTTGAGTACCGTTGCCGGATATTTTCACGCCGATTCCAAACACCCCATCATGGAATTTCCTTTACCTTATTTGCTCAAGCTGATTGTGCTGGTCTGTGAAGATATCCAGCACGAGGTACTGGACAAGATTCCGGGTAGTCACGCCGTGAGTGTGGGCGATTTACTGCGTTATAAACAGTTGTATGACACGCTGGCGACAATGAAACAAACCGTTGAGGTCGGCAAGGTTTTTTTCAATTGGACTGGGGTTGCATCAGGCAAAGCGCGTAGTGCACTTTTGGGAAAGGGTCTGAATTTAGTGACGGACGAGTTACGCCAGCGACTGGTTAATGCTTATATCCGCAAACTGGGTTATTACGCCATTCAACTTTATAGCGGCCAGCTTACCCTGGATGCCATGGAGCCGACCGATACCTTAACCCAATATGCAAAACAGGATATTGAACAGGCCGAGCATGTTGCCGAGTCGGTGGAACCTTTACGCATCCTTATAATGGGTCAGGTCGGCGCTGGAAAATCCAGCCTGATCAATGCCCTATTTGGAGAAATCAAAAGCGCTGAAGGTCTGTTGCCCACCACGCCCGAGATCACGCCTTATGTGCTGGAACGCGACGGATTGCAACAGGTCATCGTGCTGGATAGTCCAGGCTACGGCGGTTTGATGCACGAGAATGTTTCCGGGGCTTTAAAGCAGGAATGGGCCAAGGTGGATCTGATCCTGATGGTTTGCAATGCCGCTCAAGCAGCACGGCAGGAAGATGCCCAACAGCTTGATGCCATCCGCCGCTATTTTCAGGAAGAATGCCAAAATCAAACCTTGCCGGTCATTATCGCTATTGCCACTCAAATTGACCGACTTCGCCCATTGCGGGAATGGCAACCGCCCTACAATATTCAACACCCTACGCGCCCCAAAGAACACAGCATTCTTAAGGCGTGCTCAGTTATTGCTCAGGACTTGAGCCTGCCGCTCGACCATATAGTGCCGGTTTGCATGGCACCGGAACACTCCGCTTATAACATCGAAGAGGGGCTCATTCCACTGATTCACGAACAGCTCAATGAAGCCCAACGGGTGCGGTATTTACGCTGCTTGCGTCACCAGCAAGACAGTAGTTACTGGAAGCTCTGGAAACAACAAGCTATCCAGGCCGGACAGCTAATTATAAAGCTTGGGACAAAACTGAGCTAGCTCATAGGTTGATGAGATGGACTCATCACACACCTTGTTGCAATAAACAGAAGCCAAACAACGCTTGGGTTTTCTGAAAGAGCAAAGCAATCACTATGCGGCCTATATCGCTTCTATCCAATTAAGGGCACTTCGGTTTTGTTTACTGGTGATCGCCAAACAAACACAAGGCTTTGGCAATATTACGCAGACGCGACAGACGCTATGCAGCAACAGTATGGGCATTAGCTTTTTGGGCAAGCTGTGGTAAGCTTTTCGTGCAGTAATTTTCGGTGCTTTGGATGGCTTGAAAGCACTTTTAAGTGATTCAGTTTCCATGGTTATGGATGCCATTGACGGACTCATAGTGTGCTGGTTTGTGTAAGTCCAGCAACTTGACATCAAGACGCTAAGGCTTGAAGCTTTGGAAATCAGAGATGAGTAACGTCCGTGACGGTAAAAACGAACGTCGAAACTTTAGATATTAATAGCCCATATAATTTATAATCTCGTTTGGAATTAACCAGCAGGAGTAAGATCATGATAATTGACCTTCAAGCACATAATGTTTACCTGACTGAAACATTACGCAGTTAGGTGTTTAAACGCATTAATAGCTCATTAACTGGCAATAACGATTATATACAGAGAATTGGGGTTCGACTTTCGGACTTAATGGCCCAAAAAGCGGCATTGATAAACGCTGTCATATTCAGGTGGTCATGCCTCATCAACCTGATGTGATCATTGATGATGTCGAGAGCTGTCTTTATGCCGCC
>Ga0209797_10000977_pt1 | contig 14357 bp, 13 predicted proteins | sample DOMMetBare3Fresh_2_FD_187472 | JGI IMG/M metagenome (GOLD analysis project Ga0209797, IMG submission 187472) | Wetland sediment microbial communities from St. Louis River estuary, USA, under dissolved organic matter induced mercury methylation -... | ecosystem: Environmental > Aquatic >... | reverse complement strand
AGGAACGGGATGTGGCCGTGGAAGATGCGCTGCAGCACCAGGATGTCGACCCAGCTCTGGTGGTTGCTCGACACCAGGTACCAGCCGCGCGGGTGCAGGTCGGCCACGCCCTGCACGTCCCAGGGCCGGGGGCAGACGGCGGCGATCCAGGCGTTGTTGATCGCCACCCACAACGAGGCCAGCGCGGTGAGCGCGAGGTCGCAGGCACGGCGCACCGATTCGATCGGCAGCAGCAGCTTGACCAGCGCCGGCGGCACCATGGAGAGCGTCAGGACCAGCGTGTTGAGCCCGAGCGTGAGGCCGGTGAGTGCACCGCGCAGGGGGGCCGGCAGGCGTGCGAGCATCGGGCGGTCAGGGTGTGGTCTTGGGCGAGCGCGCATTGTCGACGAAGCCGCGCAGCCGATCGCGCACGCCGCGCCCGACCTGGCCGGCCACCGCCACCGTCAGACCCGCGCCCAGCAGGCGCGCGAAGGCTGCGCGCACCGCCTCGGAGGTCACCGCTTCGATGCGCACGGCGCGTTCGGCGCGGGTGCGCACGCGGCCGAGCGCGAACAGGTCCAGAGCCGCGTCCTCCAGCAGCTGCGACGGCCGCTCCTGCGCACGCAGGTGGCGCACCAGGATCTGGTGCCGCGCGCGCTCGAGGTCCACGGCGTCGACCGAGCGGGTGTGCCGCTCGACCAGGCACAGCGCCTCGCGCAGGCACTCGTCGAGCTTGTCGGGCGCCATCGAGGCCTCGACGACGAACTGGCCGGCGGGGTCGTACACATCGGCCGAGCAGGCGGCGTAGTAGACCAGGCCGCGCTCCTCGCGCAGGCACTCCATCAGCGGCGAGCTCATGCCCTCGCCGAGCACCGCCGCGGCGACGATGCTGGCCACGTCGTCGCTCGCCAGCGGGGCAATCGCGCCGCCCAGCACCAGGTGCGCCTGGCCGGTGCCGGCGACATGGCGCGAGGCCAGCCCGCCGGCGTAGGCCGCCGGCGCCACGCTGTGGGGCTCGCCGCGCGGCAGTCCGGCGAAGGCGGCCCGTGCCGCGTCGACGATGGTCTCGGGTGCGAACGGCCCGGCCGCGGCGACGATCACGTTGGCGCCGGTGTACTGCCGCTGCACATGCGCGGCCAGGTCGTCGCGGCTGAAGCGCTCGATGTTGCGCCGGCTGCCGATCACGCTGCGCGCGAACGGATGCAGCCCGAAGCAGGCCCGGTCGAAGAGCTTGAAGGCGGTCGACATCGCGTCGTCCTCGTCCTCGGCGAATTCGGCCAGCAGCACCTGGCGCTCGCGCTCGAGTTCATCGGCCGGGAAGGTGGGGTTGCGCACCAGGTCGCCCAGCATCCGTACGAACAGCGGCGCATGCGGCGCCAGCCCGCGCATGTGGAAGGCGGTGTGGTCCTTGTCGGTGTGGGCGTTGACCTCGGCGCCGAGGCGCTCGGCCTCGAGGTTGATGCGCCGCCGGTCGCGCTCGGCGGTGCCCTTGAACACCATGTGCTCGACGACATGGCCGATGCCGCTCGAGCGCGCCGATTCGTGCGCGCTGCCGCTGCGCACGAAGACGCTGACGTTGCCGCTGGCGAGGTGCGGCTGCTCGAAGGCGAGCACGCGCACGCCGTTGGGCAGCGTCGCGAGGTGGGCCAGCGGCTCGGTGACGACCTGCCCCACCGCCTAACGCCCCATCGCCAGATGCGCCAGGGGCAGCACTGTCGTGCGCTTGATCTCCTGCAGCACGATGTTGGACTTGACGCTGCGCACGCCGGGCACGCGCAGCAGACGGTGCAGCATGAACTCCGACAGCGCGGCGAGGTTGGGCGCGACGATGCGCAGCAGGTAGTCGGCCTCGCCGGTGACGGCGAAGCATTCGAGCACCTCGGCCATGTCGCGCAACTGCTCGTGGAAGGTCTCCGACGAGTCCTCGCCATGGCGTTCGAGCGAGACGCTGGCGTAGGCCATCACGTCGAGGCCGGCGGCCGCCGGGTCGAGCAGCGCGACATACGAGCCGATCAGCCCGCTGGCCTCCAGCCGCTGCACGCGGCGGCTGACCTGCGACGGCGACAGGTGCACGCTCTCGGCGACGGTGGCATTCGACGCGTGGGCGTCGCGCTGCAGATGGTCGAGGATGCCCAGGTCCAGGCGGTCGAGCTCGATGGTTTGCATGAAGAACGCATTCTACGCACGCCTTGTGCGCGCAAACGTCGATCGAGGCGCCACGACGCACACCCGATGCGCGGACTGCGCACTTCGATCGCACATCCTCCCACCCGTGTCGCGGAGCCCGCATGGACCGGATCGACGAGGCCCTGCTGACGCGGTCCGACTATTTGCTATCGGACAACCTGAGCGCACGCTCGGGAACCGTCTTCATCACCGGCACCCAGGCCCTGGTGCGCCTGCCGCTGATGCAGCGCGCGCTCGACGCGCAGGCGGGCCTGGCCACCGCCGGCTGCAGATCACGCTGGACGATCTGGAAGCCGCCGGTGTGCGCGTCTACAAGGTCGGCCAGAGCTTTCCGATCGAGCGCGGCCGCATGCTCGAACTCGTGCGGGGCCTGCGCGAGGTCTTCGTGATCGAGGAGAAGGCCTCGTTCGTCGAGCAGCAGATCGTGGAGCTGCTCTACAACCGGCGCGAGCTCGCGCCGCCGATCGTGATCGGCAAGCACGACGCCGGCGGCGCGCCGCTGCTGAGCGCACTGGGCGAGCTGCGGCCTTCGCGGATCATGGACCCGCTCGCCCACTGGCTGGCGCGCCACAAGCCGGCGTTGGACCGGCGCGCGCAGACCATGTACTTCACGCGCCAGGAACTGCTGTCGAACGCCGCCGACGCACTCAAGCGCACGCCGTACTTCTGCCCGGGCTGCCCGCACAACAGCTCGACCCGCGTGCCCGCAGGCTCGCGCGCGCCGGCCGGCATCGGCTGCCACGTGATGGCCTCGTGGATGGACCGCGACACCACGGGCCAGATCCAGAAGGGCAGCGAGGGCGTCGACTGGGTGGCGCACTCGATGTTCACGCGCACCCCGCATGTCTTCCAGAACCTCGGCGACGGCACCTACTTCCATTCGGGCTTTCTCGCCATCCGCCAGGCGGTGGCGGCGGGCACGCGCATGACCTACAAGCTGCTCGACAACGACGCAGTGGCGATGACCGGCGGCCAGCCGGTCGATGGCCGGGCGACGGTGGAGTCGATCGCGCGCCAGGTCCAGGCCGAGGGCGTGCGGCAGGTGGCGGTGGTCAGCGACGACCCCGCGCCGCACCGCGCGCGGCGGGCGCACTTTCCCGAGGGCACGAGCTTTCACCACCGGCGCGAACTCGATGCGGTGCAGCGCGCGCTGCGCGAGGAAAGCGGCGTCACGGTGCTGATCTACGACCAGACCTGCGCCGCCGAACTGCGGCGCCGGCGCAGGAAGGGCCAGGCGCAATGCCCGAACCGTTTCCCCTTCATCCACGCCGGCATCTGCGAAGGCTGCGGCGACTGCGCGGTGGCCTCGAACTGCCTGGCCATCGTGCCGCTGGAGACGGTCGACGGCCGCAGGCGGGCGATCGACCCATCCGCCTGCAACCACGACTTCGCCTGCCTCGGCGCGAGCTGCCCGGCGCTGGTGACGGTCGAGGGCGCGCACCTGCGCAAGCCCAGGCCCGACGCCGCCCTGGCCGAGAGGCTCGCGCAAGCCGAGCTGCCGCAGCCCGCGATCGCGCGCTGGGACGGGCCCTACGACCTGCTGATCACCGGCGTCGGCGGCAGCGGCGTCGTCACCCTCGGCGCGCTGGTCGCGATGGCCGCTCACCTGGAAGGCAAGGCCGCCTCGGTGCTCGATTTCACCGGCTTCGCGCAGAAGGGCGGGCCGGTGCTGTCGCATGTCCGGCTGGCCTGCGATCCGGCGGCGCTGAACCAGGCCCGCATCGACACCCAGCAGGCCGACGCGCTGCTGGCCTGCGACCTGGTGGTCGGCGCCAGCGCCGAGGCCTTGCAGTCGGTCGGGCGCGGACGCACCGCGATCGTCGCCAACATCCACCCGATCCCCACCGGCGACTTCCTGCGCCAGCCCGACGCGCAGTTCCACGTTCCCGCGTTGCTGGCCAAGATGCGGGCCACCGGCGCCCGCGCGCTGACGACGCTGGACGCCCATGACCTCGCGCGCCGCGTGCTGGGCGACACCCTCGCGGCCAACCTCGTGGTCCTCGGCCACGCCTGGCAGCAAGGGCTGGTGCCGGTGTCGCTGGCCGCACTCGAGCGCGCGATCGGGCTCAATGGCGTCGCGGTCGGGCTCAACCGCGCGGCATTCAGGCTCGGGCGACTCGCCGCCGCCGATCCGGCGGCGACAAGCCGCCCGACGCCGGCTCCCGAATCGCTCGCCGCGCAGGTCGATCGCCTGGCCGCGCATCTGACGCAATATCGAGATGCGGCGCTGGCCGCGCGCTACCGCGCGCTCGTCGCCCGGGTCGAAGCCGCCGAGCGCGCGCTGGGACCGGCCGGCGATGCGCTGGCGTTGACGCGCGCGGTGGCCACCCAGTACGCGCGGCTGCTGGCGGTGAAGGACGAATACGAAGTCGCGCGGCTGCTCGGCGAGCCGGCGTTCCGCGCGGCGATCGCGGCGCAGTTCGAGGGAGCGTTCCGCCTGCGCTTGCACTTCGGCGGTCTGCCGTTGCGGCGCTCACAGGGCAGCGACGGGCGGTTGCGCAAGGTGAGCTCGCTGCCTGGTGGGCGATGCCGCTGCTCGGGCTCCTGGCGCGTGCCAAGGCCTTGCGTGGCACGCCGCTCGATCCCTTCGGCCGCACAGCGCAGCGTCGGCGCGATCGCCAGCGCGCGGCCGACTACGCGCGCACCATCGACGCCCTGCTGCCCACGCTGAAGGCGCAGACGCTGGGCCTCGCCATCGAGCTCGCCGCGCCGCCGGCGGGCGTGCGCGGCTTCGGCCCGGTGCGCGAGGCGGCGGTGGCGAAGCTGCGGCCTCGCGAGCAGGAACTCGTCACCACGCTGGCCCTGGCGGGCTGAGAGGAACCTGCGTTCCCTCGCGGGGAAGTGGCGCTCTGTCGGCAACGAGCGGGCACCGGTACTCCTGTCGTGCGTGTTCGAGAAGCCGATGGCCGCTCACGCGGCACGTGTCGATCCTCACGTCACGCGGCCGAAATCGACGTCCTTGGTCTCGATGGTCCCGGCCGTCCGGCCAGGAGCAGTCTGATAGGTCCAGTACAGGTTGGTGTGGGCGACAACCTGGTCGGGTGGCGGTGCACCCCAGGCCGTATGGTCTTCGGTCGTGTGGGCGTCGCCCACGAGTGCCGTGTCGTAGCCCCTGACGAACGCGCCGTGGAGGGTCGAACGGATGCACGCATCGGTCTGCGCACCGACCACGAGAAGCCGCCCGACACCGTGTGCGGACAGCACGCTCTCAAGACGGGTGTCTTCAAAGGCGTCACCGAAGCTCTTCTCCACCAGCGGCTCGGAATCATCGGGACTGAGCTCAGGCACGATCTTCCATTCATCGCTCCCCCGCACCAGCTGGTCGTCGGAGTGCTGAATCCAGACGACGGGAACCCGGTCCCGTCGCGCCTTCTCGACCAGAACGCCGATCTTCGCGACCACCGAGGCCCGCGCATGCGCATTGGCGACGACACCGTTCTGCATGTCGACAACGAGAAGTGCGGTGTTGGGCCGGCTCTGCAATGTGGTCATGATGTCCCTCCAGTCCAAGAAGAGGTACCGGTCGTCGAAGCGATGCCCTGCTGGTTGCGATCCATCGAAACTCTACCGGATTCGATCGGCAAGCCCAGTCCTTGAACGCGCTGGGTGGCGATAGCCGCCGAGCGGCGCGCCACGGCCTCCTCGGAGCCGATCGGGGGCCTCAATGCGCAGAGGTGGCGTGCGCCGCATGCCAGGCGCGCGCGTCCTCGACGTCGCGTTCGATGCCCTGGCGCAGCGCGTCCAGCGACTCGTATTTGCGCTCGTCGTGAAGCCTGTGCAGCAGGTCCACGCTGAGGGTGGCGCCATAGCCACCCTCGAGGCCCAGCGTCGATGGCCAGTGCAGGCAGTGCACCTCCAGCAGCACCCGGCCGGCGTCCTCGACGGTGGGGCGCACGCCGAGGCTGGCCACGCCGGGCAGCGCCCGATCGGCCAGGCCGTGCACGCGGACGACGAAGATGCCCATCGCCGCCGGCCTCGGATGCGGGAAGCGCAGGTTCAGGGTGCGGAACCCCAGCTCGCGCCCGAGCTTGCGGCCGTGCATCGCGTGGCCGCTGACGCTGTAGGGCCGGCCCAGCAGCGCCGCCGTGCGCGCCATGTCGCCGGCCGCGAGCGCGTCGCGCACCGCCGAGCTGGACACCCGCAGGCCATGGACTTCATAACTCATCATGCGCGCGACATCGAAGCCCTCGGCCTGGCCGGCGGCATCGAGCATCGCGTAGTCGCCGGCGCGCTTGGCGCCGAAGCGGAAGTCGTCGCCGACCAGCACGTAGCGCGCATGCAGCCCGTCGATCAGCACGTCGTCGATGAAGGCCTGCGGCGACTGGCCGGCGAAGTCGCCGTCGAAGCGCATCACCACCGCCTGGTCGATGCCGCAGCGCTCGAGCTCGGAGAGCTTGTCGCGCAGGGTCGCGATGCGAGCCGGCGCCTGGCCGCTCTGGCCGCTGCGGCGGGCGAAGTAGTCGCGCGGATGGGGCTCGAAACTGAGCACGCAGCTGGCGATGCCGCGGTGGCGCGCTTCGTTGGTCAGCAGCGCGAGCATCGCCTGGTGGCCGCGGTGCACGCCGTCGAAGTTGCCGATCGTCAGCGCGCAGGCATCGGCCAGGCCGGGATGGTGGAAGCCGCGGAAGACGCGCATCGGTCGATTATGGGTTCGTCGTAGTGACGGCCTGGATGTCGTCGACCCAGCGCCACTGGCCCGGTGCCAGGTCGGCCGGCAGCGCGAGCGCGCCATAGGCGCTGCGATGCAGGGCGGTGACATGGTTGCCCACCGCCGCCACCATGCGCTTGACCTGGTGGTACTTGCCCTGCACCAGGGTCAGTCGGAGCGCGCGCGCGCCCGTGATCTCGCAGGCCTGGGCACGCACCGGGACGGGGCTGTCATCGAGGACGACGCCTTCGAGCAGGCGGCCGACCTGGGTCGATTCCACCGGACGATGGGTGGCGAGCTCGTAGACCTTGGGCACCTTGTGCTTGGGCGAATTCAGGCGATGGATCAGGCTGCCATCGTCGGTCAACAGCAGCAGGCCGGTGGTGTCCTGGTCGAGCCGGCCCACCGGTTGCAGGCCACGGCGGCGCAGGGGTGCGGGCAACAACAACAGCACGCTGGGCCAGCCCGAAGGCTTGGTCGAGCATTCGTATCCCGCCGGTTTGTTCAGCATCACCAGCGCCTGCTCGTGGCACTGCCAGGGCTGGCCCTGGACGGTGAGCGTCAGCCGGTCGGCGACGAAGCGCTCGCCGGGGTCGTCGACAAGGCGGCCCTCGACGCCGACCTCGCCGCAGCGCACCAGCGCGTCGCAGTCACGCCGGGTGCCGAAGCCCTGCGCGAACAGGATCTGCCCCAGCGTGGGCGGGATCGACGGGGGACGGGTCATGGGCGCGGCTCGTTGGCGCGGCGGGTCGGCCGGGCTGCGTCCGACGCGGCTCAGTCGGTCAGCTCGAGCGTCACCAACCGCTGCTCGGCCACCGGCCAGGCCCGGCCGACGATGCGTTCGTGGATCGCGCCCGAGCGGAACTCGCCGACCACCGCGCGGCCGACGCCCTCGCTCAGCCGCAGCTTGCTGCTGGCCACGCCGGCCACACCGGGCGGAATGCCGGGGGCGGGTTGCTCGCCGTCGAGCACCACGGTGTCGCGCGGCACGCCGAAGTAGCCCCGCGGGCGGGTCAGGCTGACCACCGCGGCGGCGGCCTTGTCGGCCTCGACCAGGCGTTCGGCGCGCAGGTGCACCACGCTCGACGAGCGGCGGAACGGCGAACGGAAGACATGGCTGGTGGCGTAGCCGGGCGCGCCGAGCACGAACTCCAGCGCGGTCGTGGCGTCGGTCACCAAGGGTCCCCAGCGGCCGTCGCCGGCGATGGTCTTGTCGATCAGCGCAGTGCCCCGGCGCGCGCCGGTGGCCGCATCGACCGCGTACACCTGCACCGTGGCGCCGACCAACGGCAGGTTGGTGGGTCCGGCGGCGGTGCTGCCGCTGACCAGGCCGTCGAGAACCACCCGCTCTTCGGGCGCGATGGCGCTGCTGGCGTGCGCGCGGGGGGCGATGAAACGCAGGGCCTGCTCGAAGGCTTCGGCATGGTACGAGACCTCGCGGTGGTCGCGCCCGGCGAGGACGACGTTGGTCGCGCCTTTGAGGGCCGGGCCGTCGAAGGCGACGTTCGTCGGCCGGCCCTTGGCGCCGATCCACACCCCGTCGGGCTGGGCGAACTTGTCGTTGTTGTCCGAGCGGATGGTCATCCAGCGCACGCCGGGCGTGACCTCGGCGCCGTCGGGACCCTTGGGCGCGTTGAGCGCGGTGAGGAAGGCGCCGGCGCCGTTGAACTCGCTGCCAGGGCGGAACTCCGGGTCGGCCCACACGCCGTGGTTGGGCGTGCCGCCGAGGATGGCGTGCGAGACGCGCTGTGAGCCGCCGCCGTTCTGGATGTAGTGGCGGATCGCATTGCCGCCGCGTGAATTGCCGATCAACACGACCTGCGCCGCGCCGGTGGCGCGCAGCACCCGGTCGACCTCGGCGGCGAGGTGGCGCATCTGGTCGTCGGCGCTGCTGCGGCCGGCCTGCGGCTGGCGGTCGTCGTCGCGCGCCAGCGGGTGGGGCATGTCCACCGCGTGCAGCCGGTCGCGTGGCCAGCCCCGGCTCTCGAAGCGCCAGATCGTCGTCGTCCACAGCGCGGCGCTGTCGCCATTGCCGTGCACGAAGACGATCGGCGGCGGCGCGGTGGTGGGAGTACCGGCGCAGCCCCACAGCAGGGCCGCAAGGAGCAAGGCGCCGAGGGCACGGCGGGCAAGTCGCATGGGATTCCTCGTCGCTCAGGCCAGGCCCAGGTCGCGGGCCGAGGGCAGGTCGGGTTGCGCCAGGCCCTGGGCCGCGCGCACCGCATTGAGCACCGCGCGTGCGCTTACTTCGGCCGCCAGGGAACCGAGCACGGTCATCTGCCCCGGCAGGCCGCTGCCGCCGGTGGCCAGTGCGAACAAGGTGTCGCCGTCGACGGGGGTGTGCACCGGGCGGATGCTGCGCGCCAAGCCATCGTGCGCCATCGAGGCGAGCTTGCTGGCCTGGGCCTTGGTCAGCCGTGCGTCGGTGGCGACGATGCCGATGGTGGTGGCCATGCCAGCCAGCAGCGGCGCCGGCAGGCGGCCTTCGAGGATCGCCACGGCGGTGTCCAGCGGCTGCCTGCCGTCGTCGCCGCGGGCGCCGGCGACCACGCGCCCGGTGGCGGGGTCGACCACGTCGCCGATCGCATTGACGGCCACCAGCGCAGCGACGGTGATCGCGCCGACCCGGATCGACGCGCTGCCGACGCCGCCCTTCATCGCCCGCTCGGGGCCGAACAGCTTGCCCACCGTGGCGCCGGCGCCGGCGCCCACCGAGCCCTGCGACGGCGCCTTGTCGGTGGCGGCCTGGCAGGCGGCATAACCGGCATTCGCATCGGGCCGGATCGATGCGTCACCGACCCACAGGTCGAACAGCACCGCCGCCGGCACGATGGGAACGCGCACCGCGCCGACGGCGATCCCGTGGCCGCGCTCGTCGAGCCATCGCATCACGCCATCCGCGGCGGCCAGGCCGAAGGCGCTGCCGCCGGTGAGCAGCAGCGCATGGACCTGCTCGACGGTGTTGCGCGGGTCGAGCAGGTCGGTCTCGCGGGTGCCGGGCGCGGCACCGCGCACATCGACGCCGGCCACCGCGCCCTGCTCGCACAGCAGCACCGTGCAGCCGGTCGGTCGCCGCGCGTCGGTGCAGTGGCCGACCTTGAGGCCGGCGATGTCGGTGATCGCGCCCGGAAACATCGCTGATGCGGCCACTTGGGCGCAGCGGGGTGGCTCAGGCGAACACGCCCGCGGTGTCCTGCATGTGCGCGCTGACCTCGCCGAGATGGTGCAGGCTGTCGCCGAAGCTCATCTCGAGCATCGTCAGGCGCTTGAAGCAGTGGCTGCCGACGTACTCGTCGGTGACGCCGATGCCGCCGTGCAGCTGGATGCACTGCTGGCCGACGAAGCGCATCGACTGGCCGAGCTGCACCTTGGCCTGCGACAGCGCGCGCCGCCGCTGCGGCGCCGGCTCGCCGAGCTTGAGGCTGGCGAAGTAGCTCATCGAGCGGCCGAGTTCGACCTGCATCTTGACATCGGCGATGCGGTGGCGCAGCGCCTGGAAGGTCGACAGCGTGACGCCGAACTGCTTGCGCGTGTTCATGTACTCGACGGTCAGCGCGAGCAGCCGGTCCATCAGGCCCACGGCTTCGGCACAGACCGCCGCGATGCCGACATCGACCGCCTGCTCCAGCGCCGCGAAGCCGTTGTCGGTGATCAGTGCCGCCTGCGACCGGGCGAGCACCAGTTCGCCGGCACGGGCGCCGTCCTGGGTCGGGTAGCCCTTGACGACGACGCCTGGGGCACCCTTGTCGACCAGGAACAGGCCGATGCCGTCGGCGGCGTCGGCGACGCCGCGGATGCGCGCTGGCACCACGAAGGCATCGGCCTCATCGGCGGCCGGCACCACGCTCTTGTGTCCCGTCAGCACCCAGCCGCCGCCATCGGCCGAGGCGGTCGTGGACACCTGGGCCAGCCGATAGCGCGCCTGCCTTTCGTGATGGGCCAGCACGACCAGCGACTCGGCGCTCGCGACCTTCGGCAGCCAGGCGGCCTGCAGCGCCGCCGGCGCCGCCAACAGCAGCGAAGGCGCGACAAGCGCCCCGGCAGCGTAGGGCGCGTTGACCAGGCCGCGGCCGAGTTCCTCCATCACCACCATCGCCTCGACCGCGCCGAAGCCCATGCCACCCTGGGCCTCGGGCACGGCCAGGCCGGCCAGGCCGAGTTCGGCGAGTTCGCGATAGACCTCGCGCGTCGCGCCACCGGCCTTGGCGATGGCATGCCGGCGCTCGAACGGGAAGCCCTTGTCGACCCAGCGGGCGACCATGTCGCGCAGGGAGTTCTGGTCGTCGGTGAAGTCGAAGTTCATCTCAGGCTCCCAACACGGTCTGCGAGACGATGTTGCGCTGCACCTCGTTCGAGCCGCCGTAGATCGTCGTCTTGCGATGGTTGAAGTAGGTCGTGGCCAGCGGCACGCACAGCTCGAAGCGGGCGTAGTAGTCGCCCTGCCAGCCGGCCTCCATCGCCTCGTGCACCCAGGGCAGGCTGAAGGGCCCGGCGGCGAGCATCATCAGCTCGGTGTAGCGTTGCTGGATCTCGCTGCCCCTGATCTTCAACAGACCCGCGATGTCCAGGCTCTGCTTGCCGCTCTTCTCGGCCGATAGCACGCGCAGCACCAGCATCTCGAGCGCGACCACGTCGACCTCGAGCAGCGCGATCTGGTCGCGGAAGCGCGCGTCGTCGTAGACGCCCTCGGCCCTGGCGATGCGCTTGAGGCGCTCGAGTTCGCGCTTGGTGCGGTTGACGTCGGCGATGCCGGTGCGCTCGTGGGCGAGCAGGAACTTGGCGTAGGTCCAGCCCTTGTTCTCCTCGCCGATCAGGTTCTCGACCGGCACCTCGACGTTGTCGAAGAACACCTCGTTGACCTCGTGGGCGCCGTCCATCGTGATGATCGGCCGCACCGTGATCCCCGGCGACTTCATGTCGATCAGCAGGAACGAGATGCCGGTCTGCGGCTTGCCCTCGCTGCTGGTGCGCACCAGGCAGAAGATCCACTCGCCGTACTGGCCGAGCGTGGTCCAGGTCTTCTGGCCGTTGACGATGTATTTGTCGCCCCGGCGTTCGGCGCGCGTCTTCAGCGACGCCAGGTCGGAGCCCGAGCCGGGCTCGCTGTAGCCCTGGCTCCACCACACGTCGCCCGAGGCGATGCCGGGCAGGAAACGCTGCTGCTGCTCGGGATTGCCGAAGGCCATGATCACCGGCGCCACCATCACCGGGCCGAAAGGTACGATGCGCGGCGAGCCGGCGATCGCGCATTCCTCTTCGAAGATGTGCTTCTGCACCGCGCTCCAGCCCGGGCCGCCGAACTGCTTGGGCCAGGCATAGCCGTGCCAGCCCTTCTTGCCCAGGATGCGTGCCCAGCGCTGCATGTCGTCGCGCGACAGGTGCAGCGAATTGAGCACCTTGTGGCTGATGTCCTTGGGCAGGTTGTCGGCCACCCATTGGTGGATCTCGGCGCGGAAGTCCAGCTCTTCCGGCGTGAATTTCAGGTCCATGGCGAGCGTGACTCCGGGTCGGGTGACGGATGCGCGAACGCAGTTTTTAGCACGATCGTTCGCTTCTGGTTTGTCCCTGGGGCGACAAGGGCGCGTCCGTATGATGCCCGCAATGGCCACCGCTTCGCCCAGCTACCGCGCCACGGTGTCGGCGCTGGCCATCGGCCAGGTGCTGAGCTGGGCGGCGCTGTATTACGCGTTCTCGTCCTTCGTGCTGCCGATGCAGCGCGATCTCGGCTGGGACAAGGCCACGCTGATGGGCGCCTTCACGCTCGGCCTGGCGGTGTGGGGCGCTTCGACCTATGCGGTGGGGGCGGCGATCGATGCCGGGCGCGGCCGCGCCGTGATGAGCTGGGGCGCGCTGGCCGCCGGCGCCGGCTTCATCGCCTGGTCGCAGGTCAGCTCGGTGGCCATGCTCTATGCGGTCTGGGCGCTGCTCGGGGCGTCGATGGCGGCCACGCTCTACGAACCGGCCTTCGCCGTGCTGACCAAGCGCTATCCGCAGCGCTACCAGCATGGCATCACGATGCTCACGCTGGTCGGTGGCTTTGCGAGCACCTTGTCGTTCCCCGCGATTGCCTGGTTCCAGGCGCTGCTGGGCTGGCGGCATGCGCTGGCGCTGGTGGGTGCGATCCTGCTGCTGGTGGTGCTGCCGCTGCATGTCTGGGCGCTGCGCGGGCCGGCGATCGTCGCCGCGGCGCATCCGGGCGACGAGCGGGACGACGCGACCTTGCGCGAGGCGCTTTGGGCGCCGGCGTTCTGGCTGCTGACGCTGTGCTTCATGCTCCATGCCTTCGTCTCGGCGTCGCTGTGGGCGCATGTGATGCCGATGTTCGACGCCAAGGGCGTCGCCCAGGCCGACGCCCTGACGGTGTTGATGGTCGTCGGCCCGGCCCAGGTGGCGGGCCGGCTGCTCTACGTGTGGCTGGGCCGCGGCTGGTCGCTGCGGGTGCTGGGCGCGCTGGTGCTGGCCGGGCTGCCGGCGGCGATGACGGTGTTCGCCTTCGGTCGCTCGCTGCCGGCGCTGCTGGTGTTCGCGCTGGTGTTCGGCCTGTCCAACGGCCTGGTCACGATCGTCCGCGGCGGGCTGGTGCCGCGCTTCTTCGGCCGCACCCATCTCGGCCGCATCGGCGGTGCGATGTCGGGCATCGGGCTGCTGGCCCGCGCGGCGGCGCCGTTGCTGACCGCCTGGCTGCTGCCGGCGGTGGCGGGCTACCGCGAAGTGGCGCTGGTGCTCGCCGGCCTGGGCCTGGTGTCGGTGCTGGCCTACTGGCGCGCGCGGCCGCTGAAAACCTGAACAGGCTCAGCGCCTCTCGAGGCGCATCACGTCGCTGTCGCGCTTCATCGAGAAGCGGCTGAGGAAGCTGTTGCCGAGCAGGATCACCGGCATCTCGGCCGGCACCACCACCGCATCGACGTTGAAGACCTCGACGCCACCGAGCTTGACCGAGGTGAGGTTCAGGTTGTGCACCGGCACCGTGCCGCCCGCGGTGGTGGACATGCCGCGGCGACCACGCTGCCAGTCCAGGCCGATGCGGGTGGCCTCGCTCTGGCTCATCGCGACCACGGTGGCGCCGGTGTCGACCATGAACTGCACCGACTTGCCGTTGATCGTGCCCTCCGACACGAAGTGCCCGCCGGGGCCGGCGGCAATGACGATCTCGGTCGCGCCACCGGTACCGCCACCCGCCCCGCCGACTTTGGTCGGGGCACCCAGGCGCAGCACGCTGCGCTGGCCGCCGACCTCGACCTCGGCCTCGCCGTCGCCGACGCGGCGCAGCGTCACCCCCTTGGCGCTGGCGCCGACGGCCAGCGTGTGGGGCTGGCCGTCGATGACCAGCAAGGCCTTGCTCGAGCCCAGGCTGCCCGACAGGGTGACGCTCTGCGCGACGGCCACGCCGCCCAGCGCTGCCAGCGCCAGCGGCGCGGCCAGGCCAACGATGCGGATCGATGTCATTCGCGGAAGTTGTCGAAGGCCAGCGGCAGGTCGGCGATCTCCTTGCGCAGCAGTGCGATCGCCGCCTGCAACTCGTCGCGCTTGGCGCCGGAGATGC
>Ga0209797_10000976_pt1 | contig 14366 bp, 13 predicted proteins | sample DOMMetBare3Fresh_2_FD_187472 | JGI IMG/M metagenome (GOLD analysis project Ga0209797, IMG submission 187472) | Wetland sediment microbial communities from St. Louis River estuary, USA, under dissolved organic matter induced mercury methylation -... | ecosystem: Environmental > Aquatic >... | reverse complement strand
CGCGATCGCGGGCGTGCTCCTAGCCGCGCGAGTTCCAGTCGGGCATCGGGAATACCGGCTTGATCTCGGCGCTGGCCGCCGGCAACACCACCTGCGGGCGCAGGTTGCGGTTCTGCACGCAGGCCGAGGCGTTCTCGGTGTTTTGGCCCTTGGCGTTGAAGGCGATCGGGCCGCCGAGCATCATGCGCTCGGTGATCCGGGTTTGGCGGATCGCGTCGGCGAGCACCGTGCCATCGGTCGAGCGCGCGCGCTTGAAGGCATCGGCGGCGACCAGCAGGGCCTCGACGGTGAAGCCGACGTTGAGTGCGTGGTACATCAGCTTGTGCTCGGGGAAGGCCTTGGTGAAGGCCTTGTCGACCATCGCCGTGAGCTTGGACTTGGGGTCGTACCAGGGCACGTTGGAGAAGCAGTATTCGGAGTACTTGCCCAACGCCTTGTAGAACGGCTCCTCGTACATCCCCGGCGAGCCCGGGCTGATGATGCCCATCGGGTTGTAGCGCTGCTTGACCATCTCGCGCACCAGCAGGATCGAGTCGTTCAGGCGCGCCACCAGCATCACGATCTCGGCGCCGCTGGCCTTGGCCTTGGCCACTTCGACCGACAGGTCGCGCGCCGCCGGGTCGTAGGAGATCGTCTCGACGATCTTGAACGGCAGGTAGTTCAGGGTCGGGAAGATGCGGTCGATCGCCGCCTTGTTGGCCATGCCGAAGGTGTCGTTCACGTGCATCAGCACGCAGGTGCGCGGCGCGGTGTTGGTGGCCTGGAACAGGTCGCGGTACAGCGCCAGCCCGCCGCGGATCAGGTCCACCGAGGTCATGAAATTGCGGAAGGTGTACCTGTAGCCCTGCTCGGTGATCGCCGGCGCGGCGGCGATGTTGATCACGAACGGGATCTTGCGCTGCTCGGCAACCTGGGCGATGGCCGAGGCGGCGCCCGAATCGAAGGGACCCACCAGCAGGTGCGCGCCGTCGTTGATCAGCTTCTCGGCGCGCGAGCGCGCGGTGTCGACGTTGGTCTCGAAGTCGACGCTCATCAGCTCCATGTCGACGCCATAGAGCTCCTTGACCAGACCGGGCGAGATGTCGGCGCCGCGCTGGCAGGACTGGCCGAGTTGGGCCTGCACGCCCGAGCGCGGCAGGATCACGCCGACCTTGAGCTTGGTGGCCTGGGCGCGCACGAGCGCCGGGAAGCCGGCCAGCGCGGTGGCGCCGGCGGCCAGCGCGCTGAACTCGCGGCGGCCCAGGCCCTGCACGGGCGCGGTCGGCTGGTCGGATGGGCTCATGGTCGTCTCCTGGTCGTTGAACTCGTGCGACGGATTGTGCCCTTCGCTGACGCGGTCTTTCCAGCCGGCGTTTCCACCTCCGCGCCCAGCTCGAGCCACCGCCGGTCGTGCGCGGCCAGGTGGGCTTCGCCATGCTCGAGGATGAAGTAGCGCAGCGCCTCGGCGGCCGGCGAGAGCAGCTTCGACTGCATGTGCACCACGTTCCAGGTGCGCACGATCGGCGTGCCCTCGGCATGCACGATCTCGAGCAGACCGCAGCGCAGCTCCAGCCAGATCGTGTGCAGCGACAGGAATCCCAGCCCCATGCCCGCCATCACCGCCTGCTTGATCGTCTCGTTGCTCGGCATCTCCATCGCGATGCGCGGCTCGACGCGCTGGTCCTGGAAGTAGCGGTCCATCAGCGCGCGCGTGCCCGAGGCCGGCTCGCGCACCAGCAGCGGATGCTGCCCGACCGCCGACGCCGGCGGATGGCCGACCGAGAAGATCGCGTGCCCGGGGGCGGCGACGAACACATGCGGATGGGCGGCGAAGGGCTCGGCGCGGGTGACCAGTTCCTTCGGCGGCCGGCCCATGATCGCCAGGTCGACCTCGCCCTGCTGCAGCAGGCCCACCAGTTCCTCGCGGTTGACGCCGACGTGCAGCTTGAGCTCGACCCCCGGATGCTCCTGCTGGAAGCGGGCCAGCAGGTGCGGCACGAAGTACTTCGCGGTGCTCACCAGCCCCAGGTTGAGCACGCCCCATTCGAGCTTGCGAAAGCGCGCCATCGCGTCGTCGGCGTCCTTCAGCGTTGCCAGCAGCCGCTTGGCATAGACCAGGAAGTACTCGCCCGCGGTGCTCAGGCTGACCTTGCGCCCCTCGCGGTCGAACAGCTGCAGTTCGAGCGCCGACTCGAGCTCCTTGACCTGCATGGTCACCGCCGGTGGCGTCAGGTGCAGCGCCTCGGCGGCGCGAACGAAGCTCAGGTGCCGGGCGACCTCGGTGAAGACCCTGAGTTGGCGGAAGGTCACCGTCTTCATTCAGCGTTCCTTAATCAATTGCCAATTATTGGTGAATTTACTTTATCTGCCCCGGTTTCTACATTCGATACCGATCGGGGGCCAGGGTCCCCAACTCAGCCTCCGGGCCCGCCATGAACTACCGCATCGCCCCCAGCATCTTGTCCGCCGATTTCGCCCGCCTGGGCCAGGAGGTGCGCGAGGTCATCGCCGCCGGCGCCGACTGGATCCATTTCGACGTGATGGACAACCATTACGTGCCCAACCTGACCATCGGCCACAGCGTCGCCCAGGCCATCAAGCCGCACTGCAGGCGCACCGACGGCAGCCCGGTGGCGCTGGACGTTCACCTGATGGTGCGGCCGGTCGACGCGCTGGCGCAGGCCTTCGCCGAATCGGGCGCCGACCTGATCAGCTTCCACCCCGATGCGTCGACCCATGTCGACCGCACGCTGCAGCTGATCCGCGCCGCCGGCTGCCAGACCGGGCTGGTCTACAACCCCGCGGCGCCGCTCGATGGCCTGGAGTGGGTGATCGACAAGGTCGACCTGATCCTGATCATGAGCGTCAACCCTGGCTTCGGCGGCCAGAGCTTCATCGAGTCCGCGCTGCGCAAGGTCGAACTCGCGCGCAGGATCGTCGATGCCAGCGGTCGCGACATCCGGCTCGAGGTCGATGGCGGGATCAAGGTCGACAACATCCGCCGCGTCGCCGAGGCCGGGGCCGACACCTTCGTCGCCGGCAGCGCGATCTTCGGCCAGCCCGACTACCGCGCGGTGATCGACGCCATGCGCGCCGAGCTCGAGCGCGCGGCGCGCTGACCCCCGTTTCGAAAGGCCCGCCATGCCGATCTCACGACGCCTGACCCTGACCCAGTACCTGATCGAGCAGCGCCGCCGTTTCCCGGGCGCCAGCGGCGACCTGAACGAACTGATCCTCGACGTCTCGATCGCCTGCAAGGCGATCGCCCGCGCGGTGGCCTTCGGCCAGCTCGCCGAAAGCGCGGACGCCGCCGGCCAGCTCAACGTCCAGGGCGAGGTCCAGAAACCCCTCGACGTCACCAGCAACGAACTCTTCATCGCCACCACCGAGTGGTCGGGCAACCTGGCCGGCCTGGCGTCGGAGGAGATGGAACTGCCCTACCAGATCCCGCCTTCCTTCGCCCGCGGCAAGTACCTGCTGGTGTTCGACCCGCTCGACGGCTCGGGCAACATCGACGTCAACGTCGCGGTGGGCAGCATCTTCTCGATCCTGCGCGCGCCCAAGGATGCGGTGGACAGCGGCCGCGACCTCACCGAAGCCGACTTCCTGCAGTCCGGCGCCACCCAGGTGGCCGCGGGCTATGCGATCTACGGCCCGACGACGATGTTCGTGCTGACCGTGGGCGACGGCGTCGCCGGCTTCACGCTCGACCCCAACCTGGGCGAGTTCAGGCTCACCAACCCTCGGATCCAGGTTCCGGCGGACACGCAGGAGTTCGCGATCAACTCGTCCAACAGCCGCTTCTGGGAGCCGCCGATCAAGCGCTACGTCGACGAATGCCTGGCCGGCAGGACCGGGCCGCGCGGCAAGGACTTCAACATGCGCTGGATCGCCAGCATGGTGGCCGAGGCGCACCGCATCCTGATGCGCGGCGGCGTGTTCATGTACCCCCGCGACACCCGCAGCAGCGGCGCCAACGGACGACTGCGCCTGCTCTACGAGGCCAACCCGATCGGCTACGTCATGGAGCAGGCCGGCGGCCGTGCCAGCACCGGCCGCCAGCCGGTGCTGGGCGTCAAGCCCAGTGCACTGCACCAGCGCATCGGCCTGGTCTTCGGATCGCGCCACGAGGTCGAGCGTATCGAGCGTTATCACCAGGAGCCCGGCGCCAGCGATTCGGCGATGCCGCTGTTCGCCGAGCGCAGCCTGTTCAGGGACTAGGAGCACTGCACCATGTCGGAACGACACCCCATCATCGCCATCACCGGCTCCTCGGGCGCCGGCACCACCTCGGTGACGCGCACCTTCGACACCATCTTCCGGCGCGAACAGATCGGCGCCGCGATCGTCGAGGGCGACAGCTTCCACCGCTTCGACCGCAAGGAGATGAAGGCCAAGTTGGCCGAGGCCGAGAAGGCCGGCAACAAGCACTTCAGCCACTTCGGGCCCGAGAACAACCTCTTCGCCGAGCTCGAGCAGTTGTTCCGCAGCTACGGCGAGACCGGCACCGGCAAGCGCCGCCGGTACCTGCACGATGCCGACGAGGCGGCGCCGTACAAGCAGGACAGCGGCACCTTCACGGCCTGGGAGGACATCCCCGCCGGCACCGACTTGCTCTTCTACGAAGGCCTGCATGGCGCGGTCGTCACGCCCGAGGTCAACATCGCGCGCCATCCGGACCTGCTGATCGGCGTGGTGCCGGTGATCAACCTCGAGTGGATCCAGAAGCTCTACCGCGACAAGAAGCAGCGCGGCTACTCGACCGAGGCGGTCACCGACACCATCCTGCGCCGCATGCCCGACTACGTGAACTACATCTGCCCGCAGTTCACGCAGACGCATGTCAACTTCCAGCGCGTGCCCTGCGTCGACACCAGCAACCCCTTCGTGGCCCGCGAAATCCCTTCGGCCGACGAAAGCCTGGTCGTGATCCGCTTCGCCAACCCCAAGGGCATCGACTTCCAGTACTTGCTCAACATGGTCCACGACTCGTTCATGTCGCGCGCCAACACCATCGTCGTTCCCGGCGGCAAGATGGAGCTGGCGATGCAGTTGATCTTCACGCCCTTCATCTGGCGCATGATGGAGCGGCGCAAGCGCGCCCAGGGCGCGCTCTGAGCGACAAAGGACGATCGACCATGGATGCCGCGCAAACCTCGCCCGAACTGCAACGCCGGATGGCCGACGCCATCCGCATGCTCGCCGTCGAGGCGATCGAGAAGGCCAAGTCCGGCCACCCCGGCGCGCCGATGGGCATGGCCGAGATCGCCACCACGCTGTGGCACCGGCACCTCAAGCACAACCCGGGCAACCCGCACTGGGCCGACCGCGACCGCTTCGTGCTCTCCAACGGCCACGGCTCGATGCTGCTCTATGCGCTGCTGCACCTCACCGGCTACGACTTGGCCGTCGCCGAGTTGCGGCGCTTCCGCCAGTTGCACAGCAAGACGCCGGGCCACCCCGAGGTCGGCATCACGCCGGGCGTGGAAACCACCACCGGACCGCTCGGCCAGGGCCTGGCCAACGCGGTGGGCATGGCTCTGGCAGAGAAGCTGCTGGCGGCAGAGTTCAACCGCGACGGCCACCGGATCGTCGACCACCTGAGCATCGCCTTCGTCGGCGACGGCTGCCTGATGGAAGGCATCAGCCACGAGGCCTGTTCGCTGGCCGGCACGCTGCGGTTGTCCAAGCTGATCGTGGTCTACGACGACAACGGCATCTCGATCGACGGCCATGTGCAGGGCTGGTTCACCGACGACACGCCGCAGCGCTTCGCAGCCTACGGCTGGCACGTGATCCCGGCGGTCGATGGCCACGACGCCGCGGCCGTCGATGCGGCCTTGGTCGCCGCCAAGGCGCAGGCCGCGCGTGCCGACGGCCGGCCGACGCTGATCTGCTGCAAGACGGTGATCGGCAAGGGCTCGCCGAACAAGGCCGGCAGCCACGATGTGCACGGCGCCGCGCTGGGGCCGGCCGAAGTCGCCGCCACCCGCGCCGCGCTCGACTGGACCGCGGCGCCTTTCGAGGTGCCGGCGACCGTGGCCCAGGCCTGGGATGCGCGCGAGCGCGGTGCCAGCGCCGAACGCGACTGGAACGCTCGTTTCGAGCGTTACCGCGAGGTCCATCCCGAGCTGGCGGCCGAGTTCGAGCGTCGCGTGCGCGGCGAGCTGCCTGCCGGCTGGTCCGAGCGGCTGGCGGGCATCTTCGCGGCGATTGCCGGGCGCCCCGATGCGGTGGCCACCCGCAAGGCCAGCCAGAACGCGCTCGACGCGCTGGCGCCACTGCTCCCCGAGCTCTTCGGCGGCAGCGCGGACCTCACGGGGTCGAACCTCACCAACTTCAAGGGCTGCGTGCGTGCCGGTCGCGACACCTGGGGCAACCACCTGTCCTATGGCGTGCGCGAGTTCGGCATGGCGGCGATCATGAATGGCCTCGCGCTGCACGGCGGCCATCTGCCCTACGGCGGCACCTTTCTCACCTTCTCGGACTACAGCCGCAACGCGGTGCGGATGGCCGCGCTGATGAGGCAGCGCGTGGTTCACGTCTTCACCCACGACTCGATCGGCCTCGGCGAGGACGGACCCACGCATCAGAGCATCGAGCATGTGCCCAGCCTGCGCCTGGTGCCCGGGCTCGACGTCTGGCGCCCGGCCGACGGCCTGGAGACCGCCGTCGCCTGGGCCTGCGCGATCGAGCGCCGCGACGGGCCGAGCGCGCTCGCGCTGTCGCGGCAGAACCTGCCGCGGCTGGCCGCCGATGCGGCCCTGGCGGCGTCGATCCGCCGCGGCGGCTACGTGCTGTCGGACATGCCCGACGCGCGGGCGGTGATCATCGGCACCGGGTCCGAGACCTCGCTGGCCATCGAGGCCCAGCGACTGCTGGCCGCCCAGGGCGTCGCGACCCGGGTGGTGTCGATGCCCTGCACCCAGGCCTTCGACCGCCAGGACGCGGCCTACCAGGCCTCGGTGCTGCCACCGGCACTGCCGGCGGTGGCGGTCGAAGCGGCCCATCCGGACGGCTGGCGCAAGTTCGTCGGACGCACCGGTGAGGTGATAGGCATCGCGAGCTACGGCGAATCGGCGCCGGCCCAGGACCTCTACGCTCACTTCGGGATCACCGCCCAGGCCGTTGCCGATGCCGTCCAGCGGGTGTCGGCGGGGGCCGCGGCGCGCATCCCGACCGCGCCACGCGCATGACGAACCGCCTGAAGGCCCTGCTCTGGGACGTCGACGGCACCCTGGCCGAGACCGAGCGTGACGGCCACCGCGTGGCCTTCAACCGCGCCTTCGAGTCCCTGGGCCTGCCCTGGAGCTGGGACGAGGCGCGTTATGGCGAGCTGCTGGCCGTCGCCGGCGGCCGCGAGCGGCTGATGCACGACATGACCACGCGCAGCGACGCGCCGGTGCTGGCGGGCGAACGCGAGGCGCTGGCGCGTGAACTGCACGAACTGAAGAACGGCTTCTACGCCGAGATCATCGAAGGCGGGCAGATCGCGCTGCGCGGCGGCGTGCTCGCGGTGATGCAGCAGTGCCGCGAGCGCGGCGTGCGCATGGCCATCGCCACCACCACCAGCCGTTCGAATGTCGACGCGCTGCTGCGCAGGCACCTGGGCCGGCAATGGACCGAGGCCTTCGCGGCGATCGTCTGCGGCGAGGACGTCCAACGCAAGAAGCCCGACCCCGAGGTCTACCAGCGCGCACTGCGCGCCCTGGGGGTCGGCCCGCTCGAAGCGGTCGCCATCGAGGACTCGCCCGGTGGCGTGGCCGCCGCGCGCGGCGCCGACGTGCCGGTGATGGTGACCACCAGCGCCTACTTCGACCACTCGACGATCGAAGGCGCAATCGCGATCGGCCCCGGCCTCGATCGGCGCGAGGGCTGGCGACCCGCGCCGCGACCCGCTGCGCGACCGGCCGAGCCCATCGGCCTGGAGGACATCGAGGCCTGGGCCGCGCAGATGGACTCGGTCTCGCAGCACGGCTGATCGTGCTGCGCAGGCCGCACTGCGCAGCAGGCCTGGCGTGCCCGAAGGCAGACCCACGGCGGCTGGCATCGAAGGCACTGGACGTGCCTCGCCGCGGATTGCCGACGCATTGACCGCGGCGCGAGGCGGCAGGGTGGCCGTTGCGCATGCTCAACGCGGCGCAGGTGGCGCGGGCTAGCCTAGGCGGCAGGTGAATCCACCATGGTTCGATCAGACAGACGACCTCCCGCCATGCCGAAATCGATGCCTGCCCTGCCCCAGATGCGAGAGATGGACCCGGTCGTGCGCGACAAGGCGGCTGCTGTCGCACGCGCATTCCTGGCCCGCGGCATCGACGAACGCAACGCGATCCGCCTGGCCATTGCCGTCGCCGAAGCCTGGGCCGAGCGTCGGCACGCCGACGGTTCGGCCACTCGCTGAGGGCCGGGACCCGCACCTGGACGGCGCCGTGGCGCGTGGCGCGCCCGCCGGCCCGCTGCCCGGGACGGGTGGGACGTCGGCGTCCGGTGCGCGTTCAGTGCGCCATCAGCACCGGCACCGTCATCGATTGCAGGATGGTGCGCGATGCGCCGCCCAGCACCCACTCGCGGGACCGCGCGTGGCCGTAGCAGCCCATCACCAGCAGGTCGGCGCCGACGTCGCTGGCCAGCGACAACAGGTGTTCGCCGACCTCGCGCGTGGCCTGGCCGCAGCGGTGGACGGTCGCGGCCACGCCATGGCGCTGCAGGCACAGCTCGATCGGCGTCACCGCCTCGCCTACCTGCGCCTCGGCCTCGCTCCACAGCGCGACGTGCACCTGCCCGGCTGCACGCAGCAGCGGCATCGCTGCGGCCACCGCGCGCGCGGCCTCGCGGGTTTCCTTCCATGCGATCAGCGGCGTCGTGGCCAGGGCCCGGGGAGCGCCGATGTAGGGCACGATCAGCGCGGGCTTGCCGCTGTCGATCAGCACCGATTCGGAGAAGTCGGGCGGCACATCGGCCAACCCCGCGGCCTTGGGCTCGCGCTGGCCCAGTACCAGCAGGTCGTGGTAGAGCGCGTGCCGTGCGAAGTTGCCCAACGGCTCGTCGCGTCCCAGTTCGTCCCAGCGCAGCAGCGGCATGCCCGAGGCCACCGCCTGATCGAAGATCGCCCGGGCCCGCTCGCGGCGGTCACGGTCGAAGTCCATCGTGATCGGCGCCAGCTGGATGCCGGGGCCGGCGCCGAAGGGATAGCTCAGCGCCGCCGGCGTGGCGGCGAACAAGGCCCTGACCTCGCATTCGTGGCGTTCGGCCAGCCGGTAGGCCAGCGACAGCCTGGCCTGGCAACCCGGCGACGAGTCCAGATGCACAAGTATCGAGGTCCACGCGCTCATGACACGACTCCTCATCGAAGGGCCCTGACCCAGGCTACCAGCGCCGCCCATGGCGGCGTTGCGCGAACTCAATCGGCCGCGGGCAGCCGTCGGCGCAGCTCGGCCCAGTCGAGCTCGATGCGGGTGCCTTCGCGCCCCAGGCCCGCCCGGCAGGCCAGCGCCGCCGGCCGCTCGTCCTCGCCGAGCACCTGGGCGTCGCGCATCTGTGCGGCGAGCACCGCGAGGTCGGCGTCCGAAGCGTCGCCACCGCGCGCCGAGCGCTCGACGATGCGCCGGCGCAGGCTGGTCACATCGAGCTCGAAGTCGAGGATCACGAACGGTGCGCCATGCCGCGCGGCCAGGGCCCGCGCCTGGTCGCGCTGCCGGCGCTGCAGGAAGGTCGCGTCGAGCACCACGCGATGGCCGCCCTCGAGCCCCGGGCCGGCGAGTTCGCACAGGCGGGCATAGGTCGCCAGCGTCGCCTGGGCCGAGTAGATGCCGGTGTTCGGCGCGGCGCTGCCGCTGTCGCCGGCCTGCAGCCCGAACAGGCGCTTGCGCTCGACATCGGCGCGGATTCGGATCGCGCCGACCGCCTCGAGCAGGTGCTGCGTGGCGCTGGTCTTGCCGCTGCCCGAGTAGCCGTGGGTGATCAGCAGCGCCGGGGACGTCGATCGAGTGCATTCCGCGGCGGCGTCGAGGGTGCGGCGCAGCAGGTCCGGCGGTGCGGCCACCCCGGACCCGGTCGACGACTGCGCCGACCGCAGCGCCAGCACCTTGACGCGGACCAGCGCGCGGTAGAGCATGTAATAGCGCAGCAGAAGCGCGCCTTCGTAATCGCCACTGAGCTCCAGGCTTGCGTTGACGAAACGATGGGCGAGGTCGGCGCGGCCGTGGCTGCGCAGGTCCATCGCCATGAAGGCGAGCTCGCTCACGACGTCGATCCAGCGCAGGTCGGCGCTGAACTCGATGCCGTCGAAGACCGTCGTCCGCCCCTCGATGCTGACCACGTTGCCCAGATGGAGGTCGCCATGGCACTCGCGCACGCGGCCTTCGCGTCGCCGGCGCTCGAAGACCGGTGCCAGCCGCCCGAACTGCCTCGCTTCCCAGGCGCCCAGGGCATGGAGCACTCGCCGGTCGCCGGCGGCGGGCAGCAGCGCGCCGAGCACGCGCAGGTTGTCCAGCATCGGCGCGCGGACGCGATCGGCCTCGCCCGACGCGCCGCCGACATCGACCGCGGCGTCGCGGTGGAAGGTGTGCAACTGCGCGGCGAGCTCGTCGACCTGCGCCGGGCCCAGGGCGCTGCGGGCCAGCTGGCGGTCCCAGAGTGCATCCTGGTCGAAGGCGCGCATGTGCACCGCCCAGTCGATCGGGGGGCCCGCACCTCCCAGCACCGGATCGCTGGCCGAGCCGGTGATCGGCAGCACCTCGAGGTACAGCGCCGGCGCCAGGCGGCGGTTCAGTCGCAGTTCCTCCTCGCAGAAGCGCTGCCGGGAGGCCGGCGCCGTGGCGTCGAGGAAGCCGAGGTCGACCGCCTTCTTGACCTTGTACGCCGACGCGCCCGCCACCAGCACCCAGGAGATGTGGGTCTCGTGCAGATCGACGCCGTGTGCACCCTGCCGTGCCCGCAGCGCGTCGCGCAGGGCAGCCACCATGCGGGCCTGCTCGGCGAGTGTCAGCCCCGCGGGCTGCACCGGAGCGCGTCGCGCCTCGGGTTGCCCGGTCATGCGTCGGAAGGGCCGCGGCGCATCTCACCCGAACATGTAGTCGCGCCGGAACGGATAGGCCGATTGAGCGCCGCGCATCGGGCCATGTTCGACCTCACCGTCGGGCCGCGTGGCCAGCAGCTGGTACAGCGACAACCACCCGCGCTCGAAGGACATCGCGCAGCCGGCGAGATACAGCCGGTAGGCGCGCACCGTGGCCTCGTTGGTCAGCGCGCGGGCGCGGTCGAGTTGTTGCTCGAGCGCATCCGACCAGGCCCACAGCGTTCGTGCATAGTGCGGTCGCAGGTTCTCGGCGTCGACCAGCTCGAGGCCGCCGCTGGCCAGGCTTCGAGCGACGTTCGAGACGTGGACCAGCTCGCCGCCGGGGAAGATGTGCCTCTCGATGAAATCGCCCATGCCCGCGCCCAGCTGGTCGTTGCGCACGCCACCGGCGGTGATGCCGTGGTTCATCACCAGCCCGCCGGGCCGCAGCAGGCGGGTCAGCCTGGCGAAGTAGCCCTCCAGCCGGGCCTGCCCGACATGCTCGAGCATGCCGATCGACGCGATGCGGTCGAACCCGTCCTGCGGCGGCAGCTCGCGGTAGTCGAGCAACTTCATATCGACGCGTCCACGCAGGCCCTTGTCGTCGATCAACCGGTTCACATGCGCGTGCTGGTTGCGCGACAGGGTGATGCCCATCGCCTTCACGCCGTAGTGCTCGGCCGCCCACAGCAGCAGGCCGCCCCAACCGGCGCCGACGTCGAGGAAGGTCTGCCCGGGGGCCAGCCGCAGCTTGCGGCACACGAGGTCGAGCTTGGCCTGCTGGGCCTGGGCCAGCGTGAACGCATCGTCGGCCCAGTAGGCGCACGAATAGACGCGCAGCGGGTCGAGCCAGAGCGCGAAGAAGTCGTCGCAGACGTCGTAGTGGAAGCGCACCTGCTCGGCATCGCGCCGGCGATGGTGCAGCCACTGCGACCGCAGGCTGCGCAGAAAGCGCGGCCAGGCCACGCGCTCGCCGCGCTTGACCGGGTCGCCGGCCAGCGCGGCGGCCACCGCCATCACGTCGCTCATCGCGCCCTCGATCTCGAGCTCGCCCCGGACGTAGGCATCGGCCAGGCTGCCGATCCGGCCTTGGGCGAACCAGGCCAGCGAGCGTCGGTTGGGCAGCTTGAGCCTGACCTCGGCGGCGCCCGCGCCGACCCGGCCTCCCGGCCATTCGAGCGCGAGCCGGCGCGGCAGCTGCGAGACGCGCGAATCGATCAATGAAGCGAGCACGGTCATCGCTGGCTCCCCATGATGTTCCCGAAGGCTGCGAATCTAAACCCAAGCGCGGCAATGCGCGAGTGTCGGTCGACGATAAGGGCAAGCGTGGACCGCGCCCATCGGCACGCTCCCTCGCGTTGAGCGTGCTCAATATGCGACCCGCCGCTGGCCCTAGCCTTGCGCCTCGTCCGGCCTCGGCCTGGATGCCCCAGGGCCGCCGCCGCGCGGCGGCTGTCCTCCCGTGGATCAAGCAAAGTGGCAGAGCCGCATCTGCTTGAGCAGTGTGTTCCCTTTCGCGACCGTTGGAGACCCGACATGAAAGCCCAACCCCAAACCCGCAGAACTGCCAGCCGCAGCGGCCAGGCCAACGCCGCCGGAACGACGCCTGGCGCCGCCGATCCCCCGCAGGATGCCGCGCAGGACGCCGCGCGGCAGGCCAGGCAAGCGGTCAGCGGCCCCGAGCGCGAAGCGATGGTCCGCCTGGCCGCCTATGCGCTGTACGAGGCGCGGGGAGGCAACTATGGCAATGCGCTGCAGGACTGGCTGCGGGCCGAGGCACAGGTCGACCAGGCACTGGCCGCGGCCATCGACGCCCAGGCCAAGCCCGACGCCAACCGCTGACCACCCCCGGGCCGGGCCACGCCCGGCCTTCCCGCGACCGTCAGGCGGCGTCGCAATAGGCGTCGACCCGCGGACCGGTCGGCGTGGGCAGCATGTGCAGGTGCGCGCCGGTGGCGGCCGGACGCACCGGCTCTTCGGCCTGACGCCGCGTGCAGCGCGAGAAGGCCTTCAGGCCATCCATGTCGGTGATCTCGACTTCACGGTTGCTCACCCGCACCAGGTCCAGCTCGGACAGGGCGTGGAACGAGCGACTGACCGTCTCGTGCGCCACGCCGAGGTGGCTGGCGATGTCGCGCCGGCTCATGCGCAGTCGCAGGCGGCGCGGCGATTCGCCACAGGCCTGCATGCGCTGCGACAGGTGGACCAGGAAGCGCGCCAGGCGCACCTCGGCGGCCACCGCCGCCATCACGTCGGCGAGCTCGCCGCGGTAGGTCAGCGCGCGACTGACGGAGATCGCCACCACCCGGTCGAGGCCCGGAATGCGGCGCCCGAGCGCGAAGATGTCGCGCACCAGCACCACGTAGACGCTGGACTCCTCGAGCGCCACCGCGGCGGTCGGATGCCGATCCATGCACACCGCGTCGAAGCCGAGCACCTCGGCGCGGCCCGCGAACCCCAGCACCTGCTCGTAGCCGTCCTCGGCGGTGCAGAACGTCTTGAAAGTGCCCGCGCGAACGAAGTACACCGCATCCGCCGGCGCACCTTCATGGTACAGCGCCTCGCCCGGGTGCAGGCGCCGCACCGGCAACGGCACGTCGGCGGCGGCGTTGATGCTCTCGGCGCCGGCGCCCATCAGGCGCATCAAGTCCGACAAGCAGCGACGATCGCCGTTCCAGCCACCGCTGGCCGCACGTGCTCCGATGTCCTGCCGCGCCCGATCGTGCAGTCGGTATGTGTTTTCCATGGTCTCACTCCTGGTGCGAAGCCGCGCTTGATGTCTCTGGCTTGGACGACACGGTACGGCAAGACGAGGGCGCTGGGTATCGGCGGCGCGGCCGACTTCTTGTCGGCATGTTCCGCGGCGAACCGGATTGATCCGCACGGGCTCTAGGACTATTCCGAACCGCCCGTGGGCACCCTGTTGCGCGGACTCAATCGGCCCGGGTGGCGAAGAGAAAGAATTCGAATTGCGGCGGTGGTCGCCTGAGGCCGTCGCACGTGAAGGCAATGTGAGGAGTCCAGCCATGAACGAACTGCGATTGAGCGATCCGTTTGCGATCGAACCGATGGAAGACATGTTCCGCGGCCTGCTTCGTCCGTGGCGTTCGAGCCTCGTCGAGCAAACCCCGCAGATCAAGCTCGACGTGCAGGAGACCGACGCCAACTACACGGTGAAGGCCGAGATCCCCGGCGTGCGCAAGGAGGACATCGATGTGCGCATCGATGGCAACCAGGTCAGCATCAGCGCCGAGGTCAAGAAGGACAAGGAAGAGAAGAAGGATGGCCGCATCCTGCGTGCCGAACGCCAATACGGCTTTGCGAGCCGCAG
>Ga0209797_10000975_pt1 | contig 14368 bp, 15 predicted proteins | sample DOMMetBare3Fresh_2_FD_187472 | JGI IMG/M metagenome (GOLD analysis project Ga0209797, IMG submission 187472) | Wetland sediment microbial communities from St. Louis River estuary, USA, under dissolved organic matter induced mercury methylation -... | ecosystem: Environmental > Aquatic >... | reverse complement strand
GCCTCGGCGATCGCGAGCGGGATCTGGGCTTCGGCGGCGATGACCTTGGACCGCTGGTTCTGCGCCTCCGCCTTGAACTCCTGCTCGACGGCCACCGCCAGCGCACGCCGCTCCTCGGCCTTGGCCTGCGCGATCCGCTTGTCCGCCTCCGCCTGGTCGGTCTGCAGCTCGGCGCCGATGTTCTTGCCCACGTCCACGTCCGCGATGTCGATCGACAAGATCTCGAACGCCGTTCCCGCATCGAGCCCCTTGGCGAGCACGGTCTTCGAGATGAGATCGGGGTTCTCCAGCACTGCCTTGTGCGAGACCGCCGAACCGATCGTGCTGACGATGCCTTCGCCCACACGGGCGAGGATCGTCTCCTCGCCGGCGCCACCGACCAGCCGGTTGATGTTGGCCCGAACAGTCACCCGGGCCAGTGCGAGGAGCTGAATCCCGTCCTTGGCCATCGCCGCCACCTTGGGGGTGGTGATCACCTTCGGATTCACGCTGACCTGCACCGCCTCGAAGACGTCCCGGCCGGCGAGATCGATCGCCGTGGCCTGCTTGTAGGTCAGCGCGATGCCCGCCTTGTCCGCCGAGATCAGCGCGTTGACGACGCGCTGCACGTTCCCCCCCGCGAGGTAGTGGCCCTCGAGATCATTCACGCCGAGCGCAATTCCCGCCTTGTGCGCGCTGATCAGCGGAAACACGATCGCCTTCGGGTCGACCCGCCGGAACCGCATCCCGAAGAGCGTGAAGAACGACACCCGTACACCCGAAAAGAGAGCGGTCAGCCAGAGCCCGAACGGAATGAACTGGAAGAAGACCACCAGGATGATGATGGCGATGAACGCCAGCGCCAGCACCACGCCCAGACTGAGCATCGATTCATTCACAGCATTGTCCTCGATGTGAAAGGATGGCGGGGCCTACTCGAGGCTCCGCACCACGTGACGGTACCCCTCGCTGCGTACCACTCGCACCGCGCGACCCTGCCGCACGTACTCGCCCTCGGTGACCACGTCCACCCGCTCTTGGCCGAACTGCGCGGTGCCGGCGGGACGCAGATCGGTGACGGCGACGCCGTCCTGGCCGACCAGATCCGCGCGCGGCGCGGCCGCGATGTACCCCTCGGATTGTTTGGCGCCGCCTCGGAGAAAGAGGCCCGAGAAGCGGCCGCTGTTCGGCAGATGCCGGATCCAGGCATAGGCCACCGCGGCCGTGATGGCCAGGCTCGCGCCGAGCACGACGAGCGCCTGCGTCACGTCGGCCACCGACGGCGATGCGCCGATCATGGCCAGCATCACCGCCGCCGCGATGGACACGAGGCCCAGCACGCCGGCAGCCCCGAAGCCGGGGAGCACGAACACCTCGACCGCGAGCGCCAGCAGGCCCAGGCCGAGCAGGATGACCTCCTCCCACCCCGCCAAGCCCACCAGGAAGCTCGATCCGAAGAAGAGTCCGAGCGACACCAGGCTGATGAGGCCGCCAAGGCCGAACGCCCCGGTCTTGATCTCGAAGACGAGGCCGAGCAGACCGAGCGAGAGGAGCAGCGGGGCGACGAGCGGGTTCGTGAGGAACCGGACCATGAGCTCCGCCCAGTTGGGCTCGAGGGTCACCACCCGCGCGCCAGGGAGCCCAATGGCCTGCAGCAGCTCCGGCTCCCCCGCCACCGCAGCCTTGGCAAAGCCGACCCGCAACGCCTCGTTCGTGCTCAGCGTGAGCAGCTCGCCCGCCTTGTCGAGGCCGGGAATCTCGATCCGCTCGTCCACCATTGCCTCGGCCACGTGGGGATCGAGGCCCCGCGCCTCAGCGAGCGCGCGGAACTCGGCGCGCATGGCCGACACCATCTTCTCCGAGGCCTTGACCCCGCCGCCATCCACCGGCGTGGCGGCGCCGAGCACGGCGCCGGGCCGCATGTAGATCGCCTTCGCGGACAGGGCGATGAGCGCCCCGGCGCTGTAGGCCCTCGGGTTCACATAAGCGAAGACCGGGACCGGCGACGCCCCGACCGCATCCACGATCCGCTCGGCGGCATCGATTCGGCCTCCCGGGGTGTCAATGTCAAGGAAGACCGCGCCGGCGCCGGCGGCCGCCGCCTCGCGGAGGCCGCGGGCGACGTAGGGCGCCAAGCCGTTCTCCACCACCCCGGTGACGGCCAGTCGGTAGACGAGGGGAGTCTGTGCCGCCCCGGAGGGCGCAGCGGCGAGAAGCAGAGCGAGGGCCATCACGGGCCAGTGGCGCATCCCGAACCCTTGGGGGGAGACGCCGGAATCTACTCCGATGGCGCTCGGCGCTCCAAGAACGGGCGGCGGGGGCGGAAATCCCGGACCCGCTGGGCCAGCCGGTCGCGCATGATGGTGATCCGCGCCCGCTGGACCGGGTCCAGATACTGCGCCAGCTCGGCCTGCTCCTCACGAAAGCTCTCGGCGTACTTGACCCGGAGGGCCATCAGCTCGTCGGTCAGGCGCGCCACGCTGTCGCCCGATGCCGCGATGCCCGGCTGGAGCTGCCCGGCGAGAGCGTCCCGGATTGTGCGCTGGCGGGCCTCCATGTCGCGCCGGCGCCCGCCGAACGTGCCGGCAGTGACGCGCAACCGGCGCATCTGATCGGAAGTCAGATTCAGGTCCTGCTGGATCCGCTGGGCAAACCGTTCGCGCACGCGCCGGCGCAGCTCCTCGAGACGGGGGCGGGTTGGCGCAGGCTCCTGAGCACGCGCAGGCGCGGCCCAGATCACGAGGGCAACCAAGGCCCAGATCGTCACATATCGCATCACCCCTCCAATCCCGCGAGCGCCCGCTCCAGCTCCTCGTCGCCGGCGTCGCCCAGCGGCGTGTCGACCGTGTCGGCGTTGGCGAGGGGCTGCTCCAGCACACGCAGCAGCGAGTCCAGTGCTTCGGCCGGCAGGCTGTCCAACTCGGGCATCGGGAATTCGGCGAGCGAGCCCGGCGGTGCCTGCGTGGCGGCCACCGGCGACTCGCCGCCGGGTGCAGGTGGCGCGGGTGCCGACGGCACCGGGCCCGTGGAGACGGGCGCCGGCGCTCCGGGACCTGCGGATTCGGGAAGCCGTCCGATGCCGGCACCGCGGCCGGTCCACACGGCCAGCGCGACGGCGGCGGCGGCGGCGAGCCCCGCGGCCGCCCAGACTCTCCCTCGAGCGCGGGACCCGGCGCGCTCGCTCGCAAGCCGCTCGAGCAGGCGCGCCGTCGTGACCGCAGGATCCGGGGTGGCCGGGAGGGCGGAGCCGAGACGCCGGGCCGCGGCAACGATGGTCCATTCGGCGCGGCAGTCGGCGCAAGCAGCGAGGTGGCGCTCTTCCTCAGCCGTCCAGCGTGACCGGCCGAGCGCGACATCGGGAATCCGATCGGACAGCTCCGTACACGTGGTCATCGAACCAGCTCCTTCAATCGCTTCACGGCATGGTGGTAGTGCACCCTGGCGGCCCCCGGCGTCGTGCCGAGCGCTGCTGCGATCTCCTCGTAGTTGCTCCCCTCCTGCGCCCGAAGCAGGAACACCTCGCGCTGCAACCGGGGCAGACGGCCGAGTCCTTCACGCACCCGCTGCTCGGCCTCAGCCGCGGTCAGGTCGGCATGTGGATCGGCGTGGTCCGGCACGTCGCGATCCTCGAGCGAAAGCATCCGCCGTCCCTTCTGTTTGCGGAACTCGTCGCGCAGCAGGTTGCCGCCGATGGTAAACAGCCAGCTCCTGAACGAGGCCTCGGCGCGCCACCCGTCGAGCGCCCGAAAGGCTCGATAGAGGGTCTCCTGGACCAAGTCGTCCACGTCGCTTGGACCCGCGCCCGAGCTGTACAGGAAGCGCCCGACGGCCGCTGCATGCCGGCGCACCAGCTCGGTGGCCGCCCCCTCGTCGCCACGCCGGTAGGCTGCCGCCAGTGCCGCGTCTGTGGGAAGGTCCGGCGTCGTGCGCGCAGTCATCCGATCGGGGCGGACGCGGGTTGGACCCGTCCGTTAAGCGGGACTACCTTTGGGACCATGCGGAAACCGAGCGTCATCGCCCATCGCGGCGCCTCAGGATACGAGTACGAGAACTCGCGCGCGGCCTTCCGGCGCGCGATCATGCTGGATGCCGACGGCGTCGAACTGGATATCCACGCCACGCGCGATGGGACCATCGTGGTGCACCACGACCCCGAGGTGCCCGGCTTCGGCCCCATCGCCCACCTCACCCTCGCCGAGGCGAGGCAGGTACGCATCGGCAACGGCGAGACGCTCCCGTTGCTGGAGGAGGTGCTGGACCTCATGGGCGACCACGACGTGTGGATAGAAGTGAAGAGTCTGCCCTTGGCCCACGACCGGTCACTGCTCGCGCTGCTGGACGGCGGCCCCGCGCCCCAGCGCTACGCGGTGCACAGCTTCGATCACCGCATCGTGCGCCGCTTGGGCGAAGCGCGGCCCGAGCTGAGGCGAGGCATCCTGCTCTCGGCATACCTGGACGACCCCGTGGGAGCGCTCCAGGCGGTAGGTGCCACCACACTGTGGCAGGAGTGGCAACTGGTGGATCAGGAACTCGTCCATCGAGTCCACGCGATTGGCGGGCAGATCATCGCCTGGACGGTGAACGCGATCGGGGATCTCGAACGCCTGGCGCGGATGGGAGTGGACGGGCTGTGCGGGAACTACCCCGATCGCATCCGAGTGGCGCTCGCGGCTGGGGGCACTTCCGCAGCCCGGGCCTGAGGCGCGGTCAGACCGAAGGGGGGCCGGCGGCCGGTTGCGGCGGCTCGGCCGCCGGCCGCTGCTGGCGAGCCTCGGCGAGCTGACGCTCGACCCGTGACAGTTCCGCCTCGAGATCATCCAGCCGGACCAGCAGTGCGTCCACCCGCCGGGACTCCACGTCGCCCCCCCGCTCTCGCCGATGCACGAGGAGGCCCAAGTCCCGCGCGGCGTTGTCGCGCCTTCTCCGCGAACGCATCAGCTCGATCTGCAGCTTGCCGTCATCGAGTGCAGCCTGGGCCTTCTTCCCGAACGCCTCCAGCTCCTGATTGAGGCGATCGAACAGTGTCGACTTCGTCATGGCATCCTCCAGAGAGCTTGAGGCCGGCACGACGGCGCGTGGAGCCAGGATGTTTCAGAACGCGCCGGAAGCCCAGGCCCGTGACTGAATGATAAGCAAAAATAAGGAGGGGCGTGGTCCAGCCACGCCCCTCGACTCGTTCGCCCTGCCACCGCGCTAACTGGCAGTGACTTCGGCGACGGGATAGACCGAGACCTTCTGCCGGTCCTTGTCCCTGAACTCGAACTTGACGACGCCGTCCACCAGTGCGAACAGGGTGTCGTCGTTGGCGCGGCGGACATTCTTGCCCGCGTGGAACCTGGTACCGCGCTGCCGCACCAGGATGTTGCCGGCCACGACCTGCTCACCCCCGTAGTGCTTGACGCCCAGATACTTGGGGTTGCTGGTCCGCCCGTTACGGCTGGAGCCAACGCCCTTCTTGTGTGCCATGTCTGCCTCAGCCGAGCTTGACGTCGGTGATGCGGACCTCGGTGTACTTCTGCCGATGCCCGGTCTTACGACGGTAATTCTTCCGCCGCTTGAACTTGAACACGTAGATCTTGGGCTCCTTGCCCACGCCTACAACCTCCGCCTCGACCTTGGCGCCCGAGACCAGGGGCGTGCCCGCACGGATGGTCTCGCCGTCGGAGGAGAGGAGGACCTCGTCGAAGGTGACCTTCGCGCCCGCCGCGGCGTCCATGAGCGGGAGGCGGAGGGTCTTGCCCTTCTCGGCCCGGAACTGCTTGCCCAAGGCCCGGAAAATCGCGTACATGAGATGCCTGGTTGCTGGGTTAGCGGCGACGTTAGCCGCTAAACATAGATGGGGTCGTCGTTTGAGGCAAGGGTCCTAGACAATAGCCGAAGGAGTCACCCTGAGCCCTCCGTTACGCTCAGGGCAGGCTCCGCGAAGGGGGCATGCGCCGGGTCATGGCCCCTTCACTGCGTTCAGGCTGACTCGCTGCTACGCCACTGCGTACAGTTCCGTCACGTCTCGGCCCGCTGGCCGGCTCATCAGGCGGAACTCGTCCAACCGCATCATCGGATCGTCCCGGAGCTCCAGGTCGAGCGCGGTCAGCTTGGAGATGGTCTGCAGGAGCTTGGGCTCCTCCTCGAGCAGGTACAGCGCCACCTCGGGGTGGAGCCGCACGGTGAGCTGGCGCTCACGGTGCTCGTGGCCCGCCCGCCTCAGAGCGCGCTCGAGCCGCCGGGTGACGACCTCGGGCGTGAAGACGCGTCCGCTACCCGCGCACGTGGGGCAGTCGGTGGTCATGGAGTGCCAGAGCGAGGGCCTGACCCGCTGGCGGGTCATCTCCACCAGTCCGAGCTCGGACACGGCCAACGCCTTGGTGCGGGCTCGGTCGCGGCCGAGATGGGTGCGCAGCTCCTGAAGCACCTTGTCCCGGTTGGAGCGCGTCTCCATGTCGATGAAGTCGCAGACGATGATCCCGCCGATGTCCCGAAGCCGGATCTGCCGGGCGATTTCGCGCGCGGCCTCGATGTTGGTCCGGAGGATCGTCTTCTCGGGGTCCTTCTTGCCCGTGTAGCGTCCGGTATTCACGTCGATGCTGATCAGCGCTTCAGTGGGCTGGATGATCAGCGAGCCGCCGGTGGGGAGCTCGACCCGGGCCTTGAACAGATCGCGGATCTCCGACTCAATATCGAACTTGTCGAACAGCGGGGTCGGCTCGGTGTAGAGGAGCACTCTGCTGATGAGCTCGGGATCGATCTGGCCGAGGTATTGCTCGATCTCGTTGTAGAGCTCCCGCGAGTCCACGTGGAGCGCGTCCACCTTGGCGCTGAACAGGTCACGGATGATACCGCGGGTGAGGCTCGTTTCGCGCTGCAGTAGGGCTGGCGCCCGGCGGACGAAGGTCTTCTTGCGGTTGATCTTCTTCCAGAGTGCCAGCAACGAGTCGATTTCGCGGCGGAAGTGCTCTTCGGTGACACCTTCCGCCACCGTTCGGACGATCACGCCGCCGGCGTCCTTGGGCAGCAGCTTGGTGACCATCTCTCGCAGCTTGGCGCGCTGCTCCCGGCTCTCGATCTTGCGGCTGACCCCCACCTTGGAGGCGTACGGCATGTAGACCAGGAAGCGTCCGGGGAGGGAAATCTGCGCGGTGACCCGACAACCCTTGGTGCTGATCGGCTCCTTGGTGACCTGGACCGGGAGGGTCTGGCCCTTCTTGAGGATATCCTGGATGTTCGGCAGTGCACGGCGCGGGGAGATCTCCCGCTGGCGGGTTTCCCCGCCGCCGGGCTGGCGCTCGGCGGCGGCCCCACCCCCGTTGCTCCGACCGCGGCGCCGCCGGTCGCGCCCACGCCAGCCGTCCTTCCGCTCCCCCTGCCCTTCCTCCGCCACCGGGCCTTCGGCGGCTTCGGCCTGCGGCTCGGCCTCAGTCTCCTCCTCCGCTTCCTCGACCGGGTCCTCGTCCTCGTCGGGCTCGAGCAGATCGGAGGCGTGGAGGAATGCGCTCTTCTCCTGGCCAATGTCCACGAAGGCGGCCTGGATGCCGGGCAGGACAGCTTCGACCCGGCCGAGGTAGATGTCCCCGACGGTGCGCCGATGGTCGGGCCGATCGACGAGAAGCTCGACCAGGCGGTCGTCTTCGAGGATGGCCAAGCGGGTTTCCCGCTGGCTCCCGTTGATGAGAATCTCGCGCTTCAACTGATGACCTCAGCCGCAGCGGAGCGCCATCACGCGCTCCCGGACCCGATCGCCGCAGCACGCTGGGAAATGAATCTTGGACTCGCAGAAACGCGCCGACCCGGGGGCGGGCCCGACAAGGAACCGACGTAAGCCCGCGGAGTGGCGCGTCAGAACTAGCGCCAATTATATGTCGCGCCGGGATTTAGGGCAACTCAGTCCACCACCTGGCCGAGGATCTGCCGCGCGATGACCATCCGCTGAACCTCGCTCGTGCCCTCTCCGATCTCGCACACCTTGGCATCGCGCATCATCCGCTCGACCGGATACTCGGTTGTATACCCGTAGCCGCCGAATATCTGAACGGCCTTGGTGGTGGTCCGCATGGCCAGCTCGGAGCAGAAGAGTTTGGCCATCGCCGCCTCCTTCTTGAACGGCTTGTCGTGCTGCTTGAGCCAGGCAGCATGGTACAGCAGATGGGTGCCGGCCTCGATCTCGAGTGCCATGTCGGCCAACTGGAAATTGACACCCTGGAAACTGCCGATGAGCCGGCCGAACTGCTTGCGGATACCGGCGTACCGGAGCGCCTCTTCATACGCCCCTTCGGCGATGCCGAGCGACAGGGCCGCGATCCCGATTCGGCCCGCGTCGAGCGTCTTGAGAAAGTTGATGAAGCCGTGGCCGATCCGGCCGAGCAGGTTCTCCTTGGGCACCACCGCGTCCTCGAAGACAAGCTCGCGGGTGTCGCTCGCGCGCCAGCCCATCTTGTCTTCCTTCTTCCCGGCACGAACGCCCCGGATCTTGGGCAGATCCGCGGCGTGCCCCACCCCGAGTTCGCGCGCCCTGTCGAGATCGACCGTGTCCTTGGTGACGATGAAGCTCGAGATGCCCTTGGTACCGCGGCCGGGCTCGGTCCGGGCCGTGACGGAAAAGATCTCACCGACCCCCGCGTGGGTGATGAAGATCTTCGAGCCGTTGAGCAAGTAGTGATCGCCCTTGTCCACGGCCGTCGTGGCGGTGCCGCCGGCGTCGCTCCCGGCGCCCGGCTCGGTGAGGCCGAAGCCGCCCAACACCTTCCCCGACGCGAGCAGCGGCACATACCGGCGCTTCTGCTCCTCCGTGCCGAACTCGACGATCGGCGAGGTCCCGAGATTGGTATGCGCGCTGATGGTGAGCGCGTGGCTCGCGTCCACCTTGGCCATCTCGTGGATGGTGATGTAGTAGGACAGCTGGTCCATCCCGGCGCCGCCCAGCTCCTCGCTCCAGGGCACGCCGAGGAGGCCGAGCTCGCCCATCGCCTTGATGTTTTCCCAGGGGAAGGTGGAGGTGCGGTCGAGCTCGCGGGCGACGGGGGCGATCTGAGCGCGGGAGAACTCGCGGACCATCTCCCGGACCTGGTGGTGGTGTTCGGTGAAATACAGCGAATCGTCCATGCGTCAACCGGTGTGAGGAGGTGAGCGAATCGGCCGGCCGTCAACCCCGGCGGTCGTCGGCAATACGCTCGAGGACTCGGCGTCACCCTGATCCGTCGGTGGAAGATAATGCTCGCTCGGGTGTGCTGCGACGATGCCAAGCAGCTCCTCACCGTGCTTGGCCAGCGCACGCGGGCCGAGCCCCGGGATGGCGGCCAGGGAGGTGCCGTCCCGCGGCCGGGTGGTGACGAGCGCCTCGAGCGCCGCGTTCCGGAGCACGACGTACGCCGGCACAGCGGTCAGGCGCGGGCGAACACTTAGGCGGATTCCTTCTCAGTTCAGAGGGGGAGCGGTGCAGGATGCACGCCGGGGACCTCGAAAACGTGCAGGATGTTCGGGGAAGTTGGCACAGAAGTTTGCACAGTGTGCTCGGCGAGCGTGGCCACGACACTCGCGCTCACCCGTCGCCCTCGCCCACATCGTGAACTTCGGCGGGGATGATGAAGGCGCGCCGAGAGCGGGCATCCGATGGTTGGGGATGGCCGCTCCCGGCAAGGGGGTGGAAACGGCTATGGCTTCGCGGGCGCGTCGTTGCCGATGTCGCGGTGCAACCTCCAGACCCCGTCCGCGTCCTTCCGCCAGAGCACCATGTAGCGCCCGGCGCCCGAACGGGGCTTGTTGCCAACCTTGCTCGTTCCCTGGTAGCTGTAGTGGCCGATCTCGACCACGTAGTCGCCCGCGGCGAAGACTTCCTCGGTGATGTCTTCCCGGGCCGTGACCGCGAGCGTATCGAACTGGGCCTGCATCGCCTTGGTGATCCCATCGCGGCCCCGGTACCAGTCGCCGCTGGCCTGCACCTGGGCGCCGTCCTCGGTGTAGAGACCGGCGACGCCCGCCGCGTTGCCGGCGAGAAATGCGGCCGACCACTCCTTCTCCCGAGCCTGGATGGCGTCGCGGAGCGCGGCTAAGTCCGGGGGAGGCGTGGCAGGCCCCTCGGGTGCCTTGGCCGGCGCGGCGCAGGCCGCGAGGGTGAGCAGCACCACGAGCGACTGGAGTGACCGGCGACGGGACATGCATCCTCCTTGATGGGGGACGTCTCGGGGGGTTCGAGCTACCAGGGATGGTAGCGTTTCCCGTGGTCGCCGCAAGGAGGCAACAGACCGCGCGTATCGGGAGAGGAGCGCCAGAGTCCCAGGCCAGCCGAACCTTTAGGGATAGGGATTCGAAGGGGCGTTGTTGAGCTGGGTCTCTGAAGACCTTTCGCGACCAGGTGCACGATCTGCCGAACAAGGTGCGTGCAGAGCTGCAGGTGCAGCTCGAAGAGTCGTACCTGCTTGCAGACGAGGGCGGATTTCGCTCAGGCTTGGACGACGTCGTAGAAGAAAGGCTGATGAAGACGGTCGCCTCTTTGGAAGTGAAGGGCGATCGCCTGTTCCATACTGCAATTAAGTCGGCCAAGAAGTAGTTGATATTGCCGATGGTGCCGGGCAGCGTTGAGGCTTCGATGGGGCACACCCCGCCCGGGCATGCCGATCAGGCCATGCTTCACGGCGGAGGATAACGCTCGCTCGGGTGCGCTGCGACGATGCGAAGCAGCTCCTCGCCGTGCTTGGCCAGCGCACGCGGGCCGAGCCCCGGGATGGCGGCGAGGGAGGTCCCGTCCCGCGGCTGCCAGGTGACGAGCGCCTCGAGAGTGGCATTCCGCAGCACGACGTACGCAGGCACCCCCATCTCCCGGGACACGCGGCCGCGCCAAGCCTGCAGCGCTTGCCGGCGCGGACTCTCCGCCGGCTTCGGCTGCACGCCGAGAGCCCGGCCGAGTGCCGCGAGGATGACGCCGCCCCAGCGAGCCGCGAGGGCGGGCCCGACCCCGGGAACATCGGCCAGCTCGGCCGCGTCCGCGGGTGGATGCCGCGCGAGCGCGAGGAGGACTTCGGGCTCGAGGATCGCGCCGCCCCAGGGGCCGACTCGCGTTCCCACCACCGACCGGAGCTGGACGAGGCGGGCCGCCACGGCGGAGTCCCGCGGAACGGAGACGACGCGGCGCCGGCATCGGTCGCACCCGCTGCAGCGCTCGAGCCGCTCCCCGAAGTATCCGACGAGCGCCTCGCGCCGGCAGCCTCGACCCTTCGCGTAGGCCTCGACCGCCAAGATGCGCGCGTCGGCGCGCCGGCGCCGCTCGGTCACCACCGACCAATCGACCCTGCCCCGCTCCGGGCTGAGCTCGCGGCGCAGCCGGTCCGCGGACGCCCGAACGTTGGCGGGCACGCCGAGGCACGACTCGCCCTCGCGCCACAGGCGCTCCAGCAGTGGCCGAGGCGGGAAGGTCACGTCCAACTGGCGCCGGTGCAGTGTGGCGTCGCCCTCGCGCCAGAGCAGGACGCAGCGCGCGAACTCGCCGTCGCGGCCCGCGCGGCCCGCCTCCTGATAGTAGGCCTCCGGCGTGGGCGGGAGCGTCCAGTGGACCACGAGACGGATCCGGGGCTTGTCGATGCCGAGGCCGAAGGCACAGGTGGCGACGATGACATCGAGGCGGTCCTCGAGAAACAGCTCCAGGCTCTTGGCGCGGCGCTCGCGTGAGAGCCCGGCGTGATATGGTGCGGCCCGGTGGCCGGCATTCGCGAGCGCCTGGGCGATCGCCTCGGTGAGACTGCGCGTCGGCGCGTACACGATGACCATCCGATCGTCGTCCGCGAGGAGCCGGAGGAGCGCCTGGAGCCGCTCGCGCTCGGTTCGGACGGTCACGACGCCGAACCACAGGTTGGCGCGATCGAACGAGCCGACGTGCTCCACATACCGGCCGGGACGAAAGCGGAGGGCGCGCGCGATGTCCCGCCGGACCTCGGGAGTGGCGCTGCCGGTGAGCGCGACCGCGGGAGGGCGCCCGAGCCGGTATCGAGCGGCGCCGAGCGCCCGGAAGCTCGGCCGGAAATCATGGCCCCACTCCGTGATGCAGTGGGCCTCGTCTACCGCGAGGAGGCATGGCGGGAGGTCCCGATCCCTGAGTTCCGGCGCCAGCTGGGCCAGCCGCTCGGGCGACACGTACAGGAGCCGGAGCGAGCGCTCCCGAAGCTCCCGCCAGACTCGCTCGCGCTCGCCCTCACGCAGCCCGCTGTGGAGGGCGGCGGCGGGAATCCCCCGCGCCACGGCGGCCGCAACTTGGTCCTGCATGAGCGCGATGAGCGGCGAGACGACGAGCGTGAGACCGCCCGAGACGAGGGCCGGAATCTGGAAGCAGACTGATTTCCCGCCGCCGGTCGGCAGGACAGCCAAAGTGTCCCATCCGGCCAGAATCGACCGGATAACCGGGACCTGTGCCGGCCGGAAGTCGGGATGGCCGAAGTGATGGCGCAGGAGGCGCCGGGCCTCGTCCATTGGAGCGGGCATGAGCCAACATCGCCCTGCACCGCGTGGGGTCCGCATCGTGCCGGCGCACGACCATCCCCGGCAGCGCCCGAGGCCGTCCGCAAAGGCGGACGGCCTCGGGCTCCAGGCGCGGCCTACTCAGGATCCGCCGAAGCGGATGCCTGCCGTGATGGGGATGAAGTGGAAGTCGGAGCCGGGCACGAACACATTGTGGAACCGGCCTTCGACGAAGAAGGCGGTTCGCGAGGCGCCGAAGTTGAAGCCCGCGCCGGCATTGATCCCGAACTTCGTCTCCGAAGCCGAGGAGCCGACGTCGGGCTTGTCCTTGAGGTTGTAGATCCCGCCACCACCGATCAGATAGGGCCGGAACTTGGTCTCGGAAGCGACCTTGAACTCATAGACCGCGTTCGCGGTGCCGTTGATGATCTGTTCCTTGCCGCCTCCGCCGTTGAACTTCATCTGGTGATACGCGCCGTCGAGCCTGAACCCGACCGGGCTCGAGGCGGGGAGGAACTGGACCAGTGCCATGCCATGCCAACCGGTCTTCAATCCGTCGCTCGATGACCCGCTCGGGATCGAGACCCCTCCGCCGAGTCCGAATTGGACGGGTGTCTGCGCCGAGAGCGCGGTCGCACCCATGCCGAGGCTCAGGCCGACCGAGAGCACGCCCTTCGTGAAGCCCCTCATACTTCATCCTCCTCACACCACCGGTTCAGAGTGGAGCGCGGGATCGCCGGATCCTGCGCGGCGCTACCCCTCGCTCGGCCGCCGGCAGGCGGCCGAAGGTAAGGTAGCGCACGCTCCATGCCCGGCGTGTGAGCGGAATCACAGAAGGACACTCAGTCCCGCTGTGATCGGTCGGGGCTCTGCTGGCGACGGTGGAGGAGGCGGGCCAGGAGGGCACCGATGAGCAGAACGATCGCGGCCCAGCCGAGCCGCCGATCCTCGAACGCCACCGCCAGGAGTGCCGTGGCGAAACCCGCCAGCGCCAGGACGAGGCGCAAGATATTCAGTATGGGGAGCGTCACCGCCGGAGGAAATGCGCGATGGCGGTGCGGAAATCAGGCGTCTGGCGGGCCAGCGCGTTCACCCGCGCCCCGAGCGCGAGGCCGTCCTCGAGAGACTTGCCGTCCAGCCGGTAGAACAGCTCCTTCGTCAGCGCGACCGCGGACGGGCTGGCGGCCACCAACCCCCCGACGACGGCGGAGACTTCCCGCTCCAGGTCGTCGTCGGGCACGACTCGCGCCAGCAGTCCGGCCGCGTGCGCCTCGGCGGCAGCGAGCACGCGGCCGGTCAGCGCCAGGTCGAGCGCCCTCTTCTCGCCCGTCGCCCGACGGAGGAGCGTCATCACCATGGCCGGGACGAAGCCGCGCTGGATTTCGGGGTAGCCCAGCTGGGCCCCGGCGCCGGCAATCGCCAGATCACAGGCGGTGACGAGCCCGGCACCGCCGGCGAGCGCTCGCCCGTGCACGACGGCCACGACCGGCTTCGGCAAGCGGCGCATCCGCGCGAACAGGCTGCCCAGCCTCGACGCGGCGGCCTCGTTCTCGGCGAAGGAGAGATCCGCCGAGGCAAGCAGCTCATCGAGATCGGCGCCGGCGCAGAAGTCGGGCCCCGCACCGCGCAGCACGACGACCCGGACGTCCGCGTCGAGATCCGCACGCTCCAAAGCGACGTGCAGCGCCTCGACCAGCGCCGAGTTCAACGCATTGCGCTTGTCGGGGCGGTCGAGCGTGAGCGTGAGCACGCTGCCGTCGAGGCCGATCCGGAGCGGCGTCGCAGCCGAGGTCATTGGTGCGCGAGTCGTCGAGCGAGCGCTACCGGCACGGGCACTTCCATCCGGAGCAATGCGGTGGAGTACACCTTGCCCTGCGCGTCGGTCTTGAGCGAGATGGTGCCACCGCCGTCCAGCGCGTCATGCAGCAGGAAGTTGAGGGCGTGGAGGTTGGGC
>Ga0209797_10000973_pt1 | contig 14374 bp, 18 predicted proteins | sample DOMMetBare3Fresh_2_FD_187472 | JGI IMG/M metagenome (GOLD analysis project Ga0209797, IMG submission 187472) | Wetland sediment microbial communities from St. Louis River estuary, USA, under dissolved organic matter induced mercury methylation -... | ecosystem: Environmental > Aquatic >... | reverse complement strand
CGCGTGGGCGCCACGGTGGGATCGCAGAGCTGCTGCAGGGTGCTTGCAGGGCTGTGGGGAGGGCGTCGGGGGCTCTCGGACACGCGTCCCGCGTTTCGAACGCTTGGCACGGTCCTGCGCGTACGTCCATCGGGCCCGGCGGGAGGGGGTCGTTGAACTGGCTCGGCGGGCTGTTCCCAAGTCCAAGGATCTCGTCACGCAAATGGCCGAGGGGGAACAGCCCATCCGACGATCTCAGCGTGAGTTTACATAATATACATTAGCGCGCAGATAGATATGCGCCACACCTCAACCGATCAAGCCGCCGAGCTCGTCACGCTCACCGTCATTGACCGATGCGTCCCCCTGCGCCGCTGCATCCGTACCCGGGCTCCCGGGTGCCGGTCGGTCGAGCGGTCGGCAGATCCTTCGATTCAGGCTGCCCAGGCGCGTGGACTTCTCCATTGCATCGATCACGGCCTGCGGATCGGTCAACAGGCCGAAGGGATTGGCGGCGAGTATCGAGGCATGCATGCGAACACTCCAGGACGCGCAACCGTTTGCGCATGCGGCGACTGTAGTCACAGACGGCGCGCACATGAAGCCGGCCGCACGCACGTGTGCGTGCCGGAATGCCGCAGACGGCCTACCTTCGTACAGCGCGCTGAAGGCGTTCGACAAGGAAGTCACGACCGCTCTGTCGAGCGAAATCGACGGCGTCGAGGTTGAGGTCGTTCTTGCGCCTCGCATCGGCGCCACGCGCGAGCAATACCTCGACGCTCGCCTCGGTACCATAGCGTGCAGCCATCATCAGCGGTGTTGTGCGGTTCGGACTCTCCGCGTCGATCGGCGCACCGCGATCGAGCAACAACGCCACCGCGTCGGCGGATGGGCCCGTGGCCGCGTAGTGGATCGGCGACCACCCGGCCTTGTGCACCTTGGCGCCGCGCTCCAGGAAGCGCCGGATCCATGGAAGCTGGCCACGCAAGGCCGCCATCATCAGAGCATTCTCGTCGTCAGCGTTCAGTGCGTTCACGTCCAGCGACGGGCTCTTCCAGACCGTCTCGGCCACGCGAGTCAAGCCGTCCCGGATGGCCAGGTGCAATGCGGTCTGGCCCTTCGGGTCACGCGAGTTGACGTCGAATCCTCGCGCCAGCAACGCCACGACGGCCCGCTCGTCGTCGCGCTGGACGGCCTGGAAGAAATCCTCATAGGCCCCTGCATGAGACGAAGAAAAACCAACGGCCATCAATAGATATATGAATTTTCTAATGTAATACATCATGTCTGGCCCGGCCTGAAGAGCCGCTCGAAGTTTCGGCTGGTGACGGCCGCGACCTCTTCGATCGGGACGTGGCGCAACAGTGCGATCCGGGCGGCGACATGCGCGACATGCGCCGGCTCGTTGACCTTGCCGCGATGGGGCACCGGCGCAAGGTAGGGGCTGTCGGTCTCGATCAGCAAGCGGTCCCAGGGCACGAAAGCCGCGATAGCTCGCAGGTCCTCGGCGTTGCGGAAGGTGACGATGCCCGAGAACGAGATGTGAAACCCGAGGTCCAGCGCGGCGCGCGCCACTTCCGCGGTCTCGGTAAAGCAATGGAACACGCCACCGACCTCATCGGCGCCCTCTTCCCGGAGGATGCCGATCGTGTCTGCGCTGGCGCTTCGCGTGTGCACCACGAGCGGCTTGCCGCATGCGCGTGCCGCACGGATGTGCGTGCGAAACCGCTCGCGCTGCCACGCCATGTCGGCGACGCTGCGCTCGCCGAGACGGTAGTAGTCCAGACCGGTCTCCCCGATCGCCAGCACGCGAGGGCGCGCGGCCAGGCCCACCAGGTCCTCAACAACCGGTTCGCGCACACCTTCGTTGTCCGGGTGTACTCCGGCAGTGCACCAGAAATTGTCGTGCGCCATCGCCAGCGCGTGCACCGCCTCGAATTCCTCGAGCGTCGTGCAGATCACCAGGGCGCGGTCGACGCGCGCGTCGCGCATCGCCGAGCGAACCGCATCGATGCGGTTGGCAAGGCCTTCGAACGTGAGGTGGCAGTGCGAATCGACGAACATCCAGGCGAACCGTCGCCGCGCAAAGAGCGCCGCAACGCGTCGAGTCTAGATGGTCTGTGTCGGCTTGGCCGACTGGATGCTGGTGCCCAGCAGTTCCTCGATGCGCTGCCTGAGCACGCGTGTCTTCTCGTCGGTCGGGAAACGCACTCCGACGCCCTGCGTGCGGCCACCCGAAGCGTTGGCCGGAGTGATCCAGCCGACCTTGCCCGCCACCGGGTAGCGCTGCGGATCGTCGGGCAGCGACAGCAGCAGGTAGATGTCCTCGCCCAGCCTGTAGTCGCGCGTCGTCGGCACGAACAGTCCGCCGTCGGCAAACAGCGGGATGTAGGCGGCGTAAAGAGCACCCTTCTCGCGGAACACGAGCTGAATCACGCTCGGCCTGGCTCCCCCGGCCGCGGGGGACGGCGTGCTGAGGGCTCGGGTATCGGCAGTGCTCATCGCCCGGGCAGTGTATCCAATGCCCTGCCCGGCCCGGACTGCGCATCGCGTGGCGTTTGCCACAGCGCGGCCACCCGCGACAGCAATGCCTCGGTGCGAAGGCCGGCGTGCCATGGATGGTCCTGCTGGCGCGAGGCCTGGCGCAACTCGCGATCGAACTCGGCCAGGGCATCGAGGGTCGGCACTCGCGGCTTGGACACGGGCGCCAGCGCCGCGGCCTCGAAATAGGCCGGCGCACCGCCCGCTGCCAAGGCCATGAGGTCATGGCACAGGCGATGCAAGGCATCCACGACTCGCGGCACCGGCCAGTCGGCCAGTGCGCCCGACGCACCGCGCCGGGCGGCGGCGGGCACGCCGCGCCAGGCGGCTGCATCGATGCCCTCGGCGTGCAGCGCCAAGGCCGCATGGGGCAACCCGCCCGCCGCGGCGAGCAACACTTGCGGCTGCGGCACGCCCTGCGCCTCGAGCCAAGCCAGGGCTTGCGAGGCTGCTGGCGTGGCGATGTGGATGCGCTGGCAGCGGCTGCGCACCGTGGGCAGCAACGCTTCCGGATCGTTCGCGGTCAGCACGAGTCGCAGCGACCCGGGCGGCTCCTCCAGGGTCTTGAGCAAGGCATTGGCCGAACTCGTGTTCATGGCTTCGGCCGGATGGATCAGCAGCACCTTCGCGCGCGCACGCGACGTCGTTCGCTGAGCCCAGTCGATCGCCGCGCGCACCTCGTCGATGCGGATCTCGCGGCTGGGTTTGGTCTTGGACTTCGACGTGACACCATCACTGTCGTCATCCGCGGCCGTGGACCAGCCGAGCGGTCCGCGCAGAGCCTCGGGCAGCAGCACCTTCAGGTCGGGATGGCTGTGCTGGTCGACCAGCCGGCACGCGGTGCACGCGCCGCATGCCCGAGCCTGCACCGTGCTTTCGCACAGCCAGCCCATTGCCAGAGCCAGGGCGAGGTCAAATTGGCCGAGTTCGCCGGCCGCGTGAAGCAGCAACGCATGCGCCGGATGGACCGACGCGCGATGCCTCGCGCTCTCCAGCCAGGGGGCGATCGCCTCAACGCTCATCGCGCGTCGCTGTGCAGCCGGGCCTGCGCCACGGCCAGCACCTGCGCCCATACTTCCTCGCGCGAACCGGTGCCGTCGATGCGAACGACGCGCCGCGGCGCGCCCGCCGCACGCGCGGCATAGCCCGCGCGCACCCGATCGAAAAAGGCCACCTGCTCGGACTCGAACCGATCCGGCACGCGCACCACCGCGCGCCGGGCCGCAGCGACCTCGGGCGGCAGGTCGAACCAAAACGTCAGGTCGGGCTCACGACCCTGTTGGACCCACGCTTCGAGTTGGGCCAGCACCGCCAGATCAAAGCCCCGCCCGGCCCCCTGGTAGGCAAAGGTCGCATCGGTGAAGCGATCGCACAGCACGGTCGTGCCCGCTGCCAGCGCGGGCTCGATCACCGCCTCGAGGTGATCGCGACGTGCGGCAAACACCAGCAGCGACTCGGTCAGCGCATCCATCGGCTGGTGCAACACCAGGTCGCGCAGCGTCTCGGCCAGGGGTGTGCCGCCCGGCTCGCGGGTCAGCGCGACCCGATGTCCCTGCCCGCGCAGCCACTCGGCCAGGGCTTCGATGTGCGAGGACTTGCCCGCCCCGTCGATGCCCTCGAAGGAGATGAAGCGGCCGCGCATCACTTGCTGCCGCGCTGGTACTGGTTCACCGCCCGATTATGGTCGGCCAGGTTCTCCGAGAAGACGCTCGAGCCGTCGCCGCGCGCCACGAAGTACAGCCACTTCGAGGACGCGGGCTGGAGCGTGGCCCTGATCGAGGCGGCGCCGGGCAGCGCGATTGGCGTCGGCGGCAGGCCCTTGCGGGTATAGGTGTTGTACGGCCCGTCGGCCAGCAGGTCGCGCTTGCGCAGGTTGCCATCGAACGCTGGCCCGAGGCCATAGATCACGGTCGGGTCGGTCTGCAGCGGCATGCCCAGGCGCAGGCGATTCACGAACACGCTGGCGACCTTCACGCGATCGGCTTCGATCCCCGTCTCTTTCTCGACAATCGAGGCCAGGATCAGCGCCTCGTCGATCGATGCGAGCGGCAGGTCGGCCGCCCGCTCGGTCCACGCCGACTCGAGCCGGCGCTGCATCGCGTTGTAGGCCTGCCGGAGGACCACCAAGTCACTCACCTTGCGGCCATAGGAATACGTCTCCGGAAAGAAGCGACCCTCGGCGCGCTGCCCGGGTGCGCCGATCGCGGCCATCAGCTGCGCCTCGTCCATGTCCTTGCTGTGGTGCGTCAGGGAGGGTGCCGCGGCCAGTGCGGCGCGCAATTGTGCGAAGGTCCAGCCCTCGATGAAGCGCACCGTGTACAGCGCCTCGTCGCCTCGCAGCAGGATCTCGAGCAACTGGCGCGGCGTGGTGCCGCGGCCGATCTCGTAGGTGCCGGCGCGGATCAGCGGTGCGCGTCCGGACAGGCGGAACCAGGCGTACAGGGCATCGGCGGGCACCTGGACGCCCGCAGCCGCCCACTGCTGCGCAACGCGCCGCGGCGGCGTGCCGGGTTCGATCGTCACCTCCACGGTGGCCTGCGCCAGCGGCATCGGCTGCTTCAACCACCACCAGCCATAGGCCGCCACCGCGCCGGCCCCCAGCAGCGCGATCACGACGATCCAGCGCAGCGCGCGCATCACCTTGGCATCCAGCGGTTCATGACGACTCATGATAATGAGCGAATGCCGTTGCCTTCACCTGCCCTGCCCCGCGGCGCGCCGCCGGCCCATGGCGCGGTGCGCCTGCCCGGATGGGGCGTCATCCGGGCCCAGGGCCCCGATGCGGCGCATTTCCTTCACGGCCAGCTCACACAGGATGTCGAACACCTGGACACGGGTGTTGCGCGTCTGGCCGGCTACTGCTCGGCCAAGGGCCGGCTGCTCGCCAGCTTCTGGGTCTGGCGGCCAGCGCCCGACGAGATCCTGCTCACGTGCAGCGCAGACTTGCTCGGCGCGACCGTGAAGCGCCTGTCGATGTTCGTGCTGCGTGCCAAGTGCAAGCTCAGCGATGCGGGTGGCGAGTTGGCGGCGTACGGCCTGGTCGGCCCGGCGGCAGCCGGCAGCGGCCTGCACCCGGGGCAGTGCCGCAGCGACGCAAAGGGGCACACCCTGCGACTGGCCGACGCCGCGGGGGTCGCACGGGCTCTCTTGGTGCAGGGCGCCAGCGAGGCGCCTCCCGCACTGCCGCCCCTGGACGCCACGGCGTGGCACTGGCTCGAGGTCGCCAGCGGCGTGCCGCGCATCACTGCGGCGACGAGCGAGCAGTTCGTGCCGCAGATGGTCAACCTCGAGCTCGTCGGCGGCGTGAACTTCCAGAAGGGTTGCTATCCCGGCCAGGAGGTCGTCGCGCGCAGCCAGTACCGCGGCACGCTCAAGCGGCGGACCTTCCTGTTCGGATCCCCCGTGGCAGCGCACCCTGGCCAGGAGCTGTTTGTCCCGAGCGACCCGGGTCAGCCCGCCGGCATGGTGGTCAATGCCGCCTCGTGGCTCGGCTCCTCGCTCGTGCTGGCCGAAGCCAAGGTGGCTGCGTTCGAGCAGGAGGCCTTGCGCCTGGGCAGCGTCGACGGGCCAGTGCTGGAAGCGCTGGACCTACCCTACCCCGTGCCCACCGAAGCGGCAGCCTGAACGCGGGCGACGATGGCCACCGGGCCGCAACGTTTCGTCTACTACCGCGTGCGACGCGATGCATTGGTGCAGGCGCAGCTTGCGGTGCGACAGATGCAAGACGAATTGCGCGGCCGATGGCCCGCATTGCAGTGCATCGTGCTGCGGCGCGCGGATGCCGGCGCGGCAGACACGCCGACCCTGATGGAGATCTACGACGGCTTGCCGTCGGCCGAGGCCGCGCTGGACGTCGAATCGCTGGCCCGCGAGCGCCTGGCGGCCTGGCTCGTCGGCGAGCGACACGTCGAGGCCTTCGAGCCATGTGCCTGATCGGGCTGGCGCTGCATGCGCACGCGCGCTTCGCGCTGGTGCTCGCGGCCAACCGGGACGAGTTCCACGACCGGCCCACCGCCGGGCTGGACTGGTGGCGCGCCGACCATGGCGCACCGGCCGTGCTCGCGGGTCGCGACCTCTCAGCTGGCGGTACGTGGCTGGGCGTCGGATCGCAGGGTCGCATCGGTGCGCTGACCAACGTGCGTGATCCGCTGCGACACCGGGTGGACGCACCCAGCCGTGGCGCCCTCGTGACCGACTGGCTCACGCGCGAGGACGACATCGAGCGCCTGTGGCCGATCCTGTCGCGGCGCGGCTGCAATCCCTTCAACCTGATTGGCGGCGACCTCGGGTCGGGCCGTTGGTGGTGGGCGGACGACCGCCAGACGGCGCCGCTGGCGCTCGCCGACGGCGTGCACGTGCTGTCCAACGGCTCGTTGAACGACCCGTGGCCCAAAGCCGTCGCGATGCGACTTGCATTGCAGACGGCGTTGGCCGAGGCGGCAACGCGAACCGACGTGACCGAGTCGCTGCTCGTCGCGCTCGGGGACCAGCGCATGCCGCTCGACGCTGCGCTGCCCGACACCGGCATCGGGCTGGAGCGCGAGCGCGTGCTGGCCCCGGTGTTCATCCATGCCCCATCGATGCGCTACGGCACTCGCAGCAGCACCGTGCTGATCGGCGAGCGCGATGGGGACCATTGGCGGTTGTCGATCACCGAACGCCGCTTCGACGCGCTCGCGCGCGCTTTCGAGGACCGCACGGTGCAGCTGCACGGCCGGCCCGGTGCGCCGCACGCCGCCGTGAAGGTCAGCGTGCCGGACTGAGAGAGCGCACCATCTGCCGGTGCACGATGCCGGCTTCCTCGAACGGCGCGCCCAGCGCCGCGAATCCGTTGCGTTCGTAGAACCCGACCGCACTGGCCTGGGCATTCAAGCGCACTTCGTGCAGGCCCTGACCTCGCGCCGCATCGACCAGTGCATCGAGCATGCGTCGCCCGACCTGCGAGCCGCGCATCGCGGCGACCACGGCCATGCGGCCGATCTTGCCCACACCCGGCTCGACGTCGAGCAGCCGACCCGTGCCGAGCACCATGCCGAGCCGGTTGCGCGCCACGACATGCGTGGCTTGTGCGTCGCGACCGTCGTGATCGAGCGCGGCGTCGATGCCCTGTTCCTGCGTGAACACCGCGTGCCGGACCGGACCGGCCGAGGCGCCGAGCCGGGCCCAGTCACCCACCTCCACCTCGAACATCGCCTCGCCGCGCTCGAACGCTTCGAGCACCTCGCGCAGCAGCGGCGGCACGGGGCGCGAGGTCTGCGCGACGGGATCGGCGAACACGTAGACGAGGTCGCCGTGCACCAGCAGGGCACTGTCGCGGAACACCGCGCCACGCAACAGCATCGACGAGTTGCCGATGCGCTGGCAGCGGATGCCGACCTCGATCTGGTCGTCGTAGCGCGCCGAGGCGTGGTACTCGAGCGTGGCCTTGCGCACGAACAGGTCACCGCCCAGGACGTGCATGCTGTCCTGGTAGGGCAGCGCCAGCGCGCGCCAGTAGCCGGCGATCGCGGTATCCACGTACATCAGGTAATGGGCGTTGAAGACGATCTTCTGCATGTCCACCTCGGCCCAGCGCACGCGCAGGCGCTCGGCGAAGCGGAATTCGGGTCGTCTCGGCAAGGTCTCGTGCGTCATGTCATCGGCCCCAGGCGTGCTTCAGCGTGTCGGCGGCGAATTGTTGCGCGGCCGCGGCCTCCTTGAGCGCACGGCCCATCTTGATGAAGTCGTGCGTGACGCCGCGCACCAGGTCGAGCTGGACGGGCACGCCGGCCATGCGCAGGCGGTCGGCATAGGCCACGCCCTCGTCGGCCAGCGGATCACACTCGGCGACGATGACGCAGGCCGGTGCGGCGCTTTCATGATCGGTGGCTTCGAGCGGTGCGAAGCGCCAGTCACGACGGTGGTGGTGGTCGATCGTGTGCTCGAAGAACCATTCGATCGTCGCCGCGTCGAGCAGGAAGCCGTTGGCGAACAGGTGGCGCGAGGCGAAGCTCGCATCGGCTGCGGTGCCGGGAGTGATCAGCAGTTGCATCGCCAGCGGCAGTCCTTCGTCGCGAGCGACCAGCGCCGCGACCGCGGCCAGCGTGCCGCCCGCGCTGTCGCCACCCACCGCGATGCGGGCGGGATCCAGCCCGAGCGAGGCGGCGCCCTCGCGCACCAGCCAGCGCAGTGCGGCGCAGGTATCGTCGACCGCCGCGGGAAAGCGATGCTCGGGCGCGAGCCGGTAGTCGAGCGCGAGCACCGCCCCGCCGCTGCGGCGCGCGAGCTGGCGGCACAGGCTGTCGTGCGTCTCCAGGCCGCCGATCACGAAGCCGCCGCCGTGCAGGTACAGCAGCAGCGGCAGGCGGTCGGGCGAAGGCGCGTACAGGCGGGCACGCAAGGGTCCGGTTGCGCCGGGCACGTCCACGTCGAGCAGCCGCGGCAGCGGCACTCGGGGCAGGTCGAGCACCTCGGCCGCCGCGACATACGCACGTCGTGCCGCCTCGGGCGTGAACGCGTGGAACGGCGGATGCCCGGCACGCGCGATGCGATCCAGCAGACCGCTCATCGCGGGCGTCAGCAGTTGGGTGGGGGCGCGCATCGCGCGGCAGCATACTGGGCAGCGATGGCGCACATCCCATACCCGACCTGGATCCGCCTCGACCCCGACGTCGTGCAGATGCGGCCCCGCGAATGCGAGCCGGCGGGCATCGGCAAGCCGCCGGACGGGACCGCGCCCGGCGTGCGGGCGGCGGACGTGCCCGATGGCGCGATGGCTGAACTTTGGCACAAGATCAACCGACGGCCTGCGTCGCGCGACGACTCCCGCGCGATGCTTGCCGCCTCGATGGGAAACCGATGAACGGACCTGTGTTCCACATGATCAGCGGCGCGCCCGACCCGGTCGCGCCGTTCAGCCACGCCGTCGAGCAGGACGGCTGGATTTTCGTCACCGGACAGATGCCGTTCACCGGTACCGCAAACGACTCGCCGTACCCCGAAGGCATCGAGGCGCAGACGCACCAGGTGTTCGCCAACCTGCGCCGGGTGCTCGAGGGCATCGGGCTCGGACTCGAGAATGTCGTGCAGGCGCGCGTGTTCCTGCTGGATTTCGATCGTGACTATGTGGCCATGAACGCCGTCTACGCGACCTACTTCGAGCCCGGGCGTCGGCCTGCGCGGACCTGCGTCGGTGTCTGCGGGCTGGCACGCGGCGCGCTCGTGGAGATCGACTTCATCGCTCGTCGCCCGGCCTGAAGCCCAAAAAAAAGCCCGCAGCGCCGCAGCGGGCCTTGCGTCGGCGTGCGCCGGCTCAGTGGTGCGTGCCGTCGAAGAACTGTTCGTCCTCGGTCGATCCCTTCAGTGCGGCGGTCGACGCCTCTTTCTCGATCGTCGTCGTCACGGCATCGAAGTACCCGGTTCCGACCTCGCGCTGGTGCTTCACCGCGGTGAAGCCGCGCTCCGCCGCGGCAAACTCCTTCTCCTGCATCTCGACGAAGGCGCTCATGTTGTGGCGCGCGTAGCCGTAGGCCAGCTCGAACATCGAATAGTTCAGGCTGTGGAAGCCCGCCAGCGTGATGAACTGGAACTTGTAGCCCATCGCACCGAGCTCGCGCTGGAACTTGGCAATCGTTGCGTCGTCCAGGTTCTTCTTCCAGTTGAATGACGGCGAGCAGTTGTAGGCCAGCAGCTTGCCGGGGAACTTGGCGTGGATCGCGTCGGCGAAGGCCTTGGCGAAGGCCAGGTCGGGCTTGCCGGTCTCGCACCAGATCAGATCGGCGTACGGCGCGTACGCGAGGCCCCTGCTGATCGACTGCTCCAGCCCGTTGCGGGACTTGAAGAAGCCCTCGACCGTACGCTCCCCGGTCAGGAACGGCTTGTCGTTCGCGTCGACGTCGCTCGTGACCAGATCGGCCGCCTCGGCGTCGGTTCGCGCGAGCAGGATCGTCGGCGTGCCCATCACGTCGGCCGCCAGGCGCGCCGCGACGAGCTTGGCCACCGCCTCGCGCGTGGGCACCAGCACCTTGCCGCCCATGTGGCCGCACTTCTTGACCGAGGCCAGCTGGTCCTCGAAGTGCACGCCCGCGGCCCCGGCTTCGATCATCGCCTTCATCAGTTCGAAGGCGTTCAACACGCCGCCGAAGCCTGCTTCCGCGTCGGCGACGATCGGTGCGAAGTAGTCGATATCGTCCTTGCCTTCGCTCCACTGGATCTGGTCGGCGCGTGCGAAGGTGTTGTTGATGCGCTTGACGACCTTGGGCACGGAGTCCACCGAGTACAGGCTCTGGTCGGGGTACATCTCGCCGCCGTCGTTCGCGTCGGCGGCCACTTGCCAACCCGACAGGTAGATTGCCTTGAGACCGGCCTTGACCTGCTGCATCGCCTGGTTGCCGGTGAGCGCGCCGAGCGAGTTGACGAACGGCTCGGTGTTGATCAGCGTCCAGAGTTTCTCGGCGCCGCGCCGGGCGAGCGTGTGTTCGATCGGCAATGATCCCCGCAGCCGCACCACGTCGGCTGCGCCGTAGCCGCGCTTGATGCCTTTCCAGCGCGGGTTCTCGGCCCACTCCTTCTCGAGAGCGGCGATCTGTTGTTCGCGAGTCATCTTGCTCATAGGTTGCACTCCGGCGGTTGAACGATGCCGTGATCCTAAGTCATTGGAGCTCGAAAATCTAACTTATGTCTTATATAAGATTTGAATTTAATACTTTATAAATCAAATACTTATAACATGCATTTCACAACACGGTAATCTACTGCGGCGCACAAAACAGCCCGCACCGCGCGCCCATCCACTCGTTCCGAATCGTGAAATCGCAGTGTCGATCGCGAAACCGAGGCCCGTCGCGGACCCGCTGCGTATGATCCGCGCGCCTTCGACGCCCGCCTTACCCAACATCCGATGAGCGCCTTCGCCTTCCACTCCGACAGCACCTTCATGAAGGCCGGAAAGGCCCTGGCGCAACCCTACGCCGTGGCGGGCATCGCCTGGGACGGCGCGACGACGAACCGGCCGGGCGCCCGATTCGGCCCCCGTGCGATCCGCGAAGCCAGCCACATGCTGTGCGACGGGACGCACCCGTTGTTCAACGTTGCGCCAGGTGCACGGCTGGGCGATGCAGGGGACCTCAGCCTGCCCAACACGAGCCTGCCGGCGATGCGCGAGGCACTCACCGGCCAGGCGGCTGCGCTGCTCGCCCGCCATCACGTCGCATGGCTCGGCGGCGACCACTCGATCACGTTGCCGCTGCTGCGGGCGTACAAGGCGCACCTGGGCCGTCCGCTGGCGGTGCTCCACCTTGATGCCCACTGTGATACCTGGCGCGACCACTTCGGCGAACCGAGCGGCCACGGCACCTGGGTCTACGAAGCGTTCGAGGAGGGCCTGGTGGTCAAGGAATGCTTCGTTCAGGTCGGCATCCGCTCGGCCGCCGAGCGCGACGCGCGCGACTACGTGCGAAACCAGGGCGGGGCGATCCACGCCGCAAGGGATCTGCGCGGCCTGCACAGCCCGGCACAACTCGCGGCGGTGATCGACGACCTGCGCCTGCGCCTGTCGAAGCACGGACAGCCGCCGCTTTACATCAGCCTGGACATCGATTGCCTGGACCCGGCCTTTGCGCCGGGCACCGGCACGCCCGAGCCGGGCGGATTGACCACCAGCCAGGTGCTATCGCTGCTCGAAGCGACGGGCACGCTGGACTGCGTGGGCATGGACTGCGTCGAGGTCGCGCCGCCCTACGACCACGCCGAACTGACCAGCTATGCGGCTGCTCAGTTCGTCTGGACATACCTGTGCGCGCAACTGTCACAGCGGCGATGAGCCTGGCTTGACGGCGAGCAAGCCCCGCGCGCGGGCAAGGTAAAGAATCGGCACAACCCACCGGAGCCGTTGCCATGGCCGCAAGACGCGTTCGCCCCGCCCGCCCTCCACTCATGCCGCTGGCAGCGATGCACGAGTTCGAGGCCCTCGACCACACCCATGCCGAGGTGTTGCAGCACCTTCGACAGCTCGAAGCCCTGCTGAACCGGCTCGACACCATCGGTGCCGATGCCAGCGCGCGCGACACGGCCCGTGTGGTGCGCGACTTCTTCGACCGCCACGCTCGCAGCCACCACGAAGAGGAGGAGCGGGTCGTGTTCCCGGCGCTGCTGGCCAGCGGCGACGCCGAGCTGGTGCAGCACGTGCGGCGACTGCAGCAGGACCACGGCTGGCTCGAGGAAGACTGGCACGAGCTGCAACCGCAGCTCGACTCGATCGCCGACGGCATCGGCGAGATCGAGCTGGAACTGATCCGCGAGGCGGTGACCGTGTTCGGCGCGCTGTACCTGGAACACATCGCCCTCGAGGAGTCGTTGATCTACCCTGAGGCCAAGCGCCGCGCCAAAGCGCAGGCGGCCGGAGGGCGCGAGCGCTCGAACGGCGGCGGATGACGCGCCGGGTCGGAGTCGTTCACACCTTCTCAGCCGGACGACAGCGCGAGCGACGTCGTCTTCTTGACGGTTCGCAGCACGAGCATCGAGTTCGTGCGCGCCACGCCGGGCAGGCGCATCAGCACCTCGGTGTGGAATTGCTCGAGGTCCTCTGCATCGCGGTAGGCGAACCGGATCAGGTAGTCGTTGGCGCCCGCGACGTAGTAGCAATCCAGGATGCGTGCCTCGGCGCGCACCGCCTGTTCGAACAGGTCGAGCGCATCGTTGCTCATCGTCTCGAGGTTGATGATCGTGAAGCTGGTGCCATGCGCTCCGACCGCCTTCGGGTTCAGCAGGGCCACGTACTGCGCGATCACGCCGGAATCCTCGAGTTGCTTCACACGGCGCAGGCAGGCGGAGGGCGACAGGTGGACCCGATGCGCCAGATCGATGTTCGTGAGCCTGCCATCGGCCTGCAGGGCCTCGAGAATGGCCACGTCGATCGCATCAAGTTGCGCGATGTTCGTCTTGATTGGCATGAAATTGCGTGTTGCGAGCTTCAGATCGCATGATATGCCATTGGAGCGGGTATGCCCTGGGCGATTGCGCAAGCACATTGCGCGCGCCGCTGCCTAGACTGGCCCACCGTACGGGGCGACACTGCCTCCTGTCCCCAACACATGGAGAACGCCATGGCCGAGCGCATGGACGCCTACTGGATGCCCTTCACCGCCAACCGCCAGTTCAAGAAGGCGCCGCGCCTTCTTGCGCGAAGCGAAGGCATGTACTTCTGGACGCCCGAGGGCCGCCAGATCCTCGACGGCGTGGCAGGCCTTTGGTGCGTGAACGCGGGCCACGCCAGGCCCAAGATCGTGCAGGCCATTGCCAAGCAGGCCGCCGAACTCGACTACGCGCCGCCGTTCCAGATGGGCCACCCGAAAGCGTTCGAGCTGGCCGAGGAGGTGGCCCGGATCGCGCCGACCGGCATGAACAAGGTGTTCTTCACCAACTCGGGCTCCGAGTCGGTCGAGACCGCGCTGAAGATGGCCATCGCCTACCACCGCGTGCGTGGCGAGGCGTCGCGCACCCGGCTGATCGGGCGCGAGCGCGGCTACCACGGCGTGAACTTCGGCGGCATCTCCGTCGGCGGCATGGTGGCCAACCGCAAGATGTTCGGCACGCTGCTGGCCGGCGTGGACCACATCCGCCACACGCATGACCTGTCGCGCAACGCCTTTTCGGTGGGCGTGCCCGAGCATGGTGCGGAACTCGCGGATGACCTCGAGCGCCTGGTGGCGCTGCACGATGCGAGCACGATCGCCGCGGTGATCGTCGAGCCGATCGCGGGTTCCACCGGCGTGCTGCTGCCGCCCAAGGGCTACCTCGAGCGCCTGCGCGCGATCTGCGACAAGCACGGCATCCTGCTGATCTTCGACGAGGTCATCACCGGCTTCGGCCGCACCGG
>Ga0209797_10000971_pt1 | contig 14384 bp, 17 predicted proteins | sample DOMMetBare3Fresh_2_FD_187472 | JGI IMG/M metagenome (GOLD analysis project Ga0209797, IMG submission 187472) | Wetland sediment microbial communities from St. Louis River estuary, USA, under dissolved organic matter induced mercury methylation -... | ecosystem: Environmental > Aquatic >... | reverse complement strand
CTTCGAAGCCCCCCTCGGGTGCGACGGGAAGCTCCGCTCGAATGCGCGATGCGCAGGCTTGCGAGGGAACCGCTCGAACCGGCTGCGAAGCCGCTGTCCCGGGTGTCAATGCGCTATCGTTGCGCTGGATCAAGATCGTTCGCTGCACTCGGCGTATGAGAAGCGGGAAGCGCAAAGGGCCGGGTTGGTCCGACGTGAGGAGATGTCGATGAACCTCATCACCTTGATCCTCGTGGTGGCTTTGATCGCCACCGTGGTCTCGCTCGTCGGGGGAATGACGTCGATGGTGGGTCACGGCCAGGCCGGGCACCGTACCAGCGAGCAGTGGATGATCATGCGCGTCGCCTTCCAGGCGCTCGCGGTGGCCATGATCCTGCTGCTCATGTTCGTCCATTAGCGAGAAGTCGGCGCGGCCTCGAGGCCGTCGCAGCGGGGGGCGCCGCGTTGACCGCGGCCGCTTGGGTCGTGGGCGGGTTTCCGCACGCCGCACGGGCGCGCAGTCGATGTCGGATCTGCCGCGCCCGTGAGACCAAAGCCGGGCTGCCGGAACGCTCGAAGTCCTCGATCAGCGCTTCGACAACGGGAATCAACGAAGCATCATCTGCGGCGAGTTGCGACAAGCTGTCCGCGCTCCAGGCCTTCACGAACTTCTGCGGCTGCCTCGCGTAGCCGAGCAGGATGGACGTGACTCGCTGCCACTCGGCACGCGTCCATCGCAACAAGGGCAGCGCGCGCGCAATCTGCAAGCGAATCTCCCACGAGGGATGGTCCGCGAGAGGGCCGATGAACAGCTTGCGATGCGGCTGGATCCATTCCGGATGCTCGTGGGCGAGCTTGTCCAGCAGGTCGACGGCTCGCATGACAACCAACCAATCGCTGTCTTCGGCCAGGTTGACCAGGTCGGCGATCCGCGCCGGGTCGGCGCGCAACAGCGCGAGCGCTTCGTTCGAGCGTGCGATGGATCGGCGGTCGCCGCCAGCCAGCAGCCGCCGCAGCGAGTCGGGCCTAGCGTGTCGAGAAGGCATCGTCAGAACTCGCAAACCGATTGCCCATGCGCCAGGACGTCGCCGGGGACGATGCCGTCGGTCCGGTCCACGCCGTCCCGGTCGCAGTAGACGGGATCGAGCCGGATCGCATGCAGGTCGACAACTTCGTTCGTGGGCCCTGCATCGCGAAGGCCTTCGGTGAACCGCTCCAGGACCGCGTGGCACAACGACCGCGGGCTGCCGTGCGCGTCGATGGTGAATCCTCTCATGCACAGTTTTCCATCACACCGTGCGCCCGCCACCGCTGAGCCCGACAATGCTCCGCTCGCTGCCCGAGGTGGGATTGACGCCACTCAACGGGCGCGGATCGCTGTGCCACGCACCGGCGTGCCGCGCGCACCTCAGCCCTGCCGATCACGCAGCGCCTCGAGTGCATCGAGCAGCACGCGCACGCGCGGCGGCACGAGCCGGCCCGAGGGCACGACGGCACTGATGGGCATCGGCGGCGGCTGATGCGCTGGCAGCAACTCGACCAGCTCGCCGCGTGCCAGTTCGTCGTGCACGATGTAATCGGGCAACTGGCACAGGCCCAGGCCCAGACGCGCGGCAGTGCCCAACGCCTCGGTGTCGCTGACCTGCACGCTCGTCGTGGGATGCAGTTCCACGGTGCGGCGACCGCGGTGCAACTGCCAGGGCCGGCTGCGCCCGGTGCGGGGTATGCGGAACGCTACCGCCCGGTGGCCGGCCAGGTCTTCGATCCGGTGCGGCGTGCCGTGGGCCTGCAAATAGGCCGGGCTGGCCACCATCACCAGGCGCTGCCAGTCGATGCGCCGCGCGACGAGCGTCGAATCGCGCAGCTCGCCCATGCGCACCGCCAGGTCGATGCCGTCGCGCACGAGGTCGGCAAAGCCGTCCTGCAGCCGCACTTCGAGCGTCAGTGCCGGGTGCTCGCGCATCAGCGTGGCCAACAGCGGCATCACGAAGCGGCGACCGTAGTAGATCGGCAGGTCCACGCGCAGCGTGCCCGTGGGCGCGGCGCGCGTGCCGGCGGCATCGGCCTGCAGGTCTTCGAACTCGGCGAGCACGCGTTCGCAACGGTGGAACAGGCGCTCGCCATCGGCGGTGAGGCTGACCTGGCGCGTGGTGCGGTGAAACAGCTTCACGCCGAGTGTGGTTTCAAGACGCGCCACGCTCTTGGCCAGCGTCGACGGCGAGGCAGCGAGGTCGCGCGCGGCCGCGGCAAAGCTACCGCGGCGCGCGGTCTGCGCGAAGGCGAGGAACTGCTGCAGGCCTTGCATCGAGGTTGCTTCCAATTGAGGAAGAAATGTCGTCAATATTACGGCGTTGCCGCCTCTTGTGAAACAGCGGCGGGCGGCCGACACTGGATTCATCCGAGGCGCCCCGGACCCCGACGACCCTCAAACCGCACTGGAGACACTCATGCACGTGATCGAACAGACCCGGCCCGCCGCGACGCCGATTCCCGGCGTGGCTCACGCCACTTGGGCTGGTCAGGCCGACGGCCTGGAGCAGCTTTCCGTCTGGCGCCAGACGCTGGCGCCGGGCGCGGCCACGCCGCCGCACCGCCACGACTGCGACGAGGTCGTGCTGTGCCTGGCCGGCTGGGGCGAGGTCCACACCGAAGGCTCGGTGCAGCGCTTCGGAGCCGACTGCACGCTCGTCCTGCCCAAGGGCCGCGACCACCAGATCTTCAATGTCGGCCCGCATCCGATGGAGATCGTCGGCCTGTTCGGCGCGACGCCCGTGCTGACCTGCCTGCCCGACGGCAGCGCGCTCGAGCTGCCGTGGCGCAGCTGAATCGTCGTCACCTGCCCGCGGGCGGCCGCCACGTCACGGTGTTGGGCCCTTCTTCGCATTCGCGGGGTAGCGGCGCTTCGTGCCGGCCACCGCGCGCGCGAGCATCTTCTCGAGCACAGGCAGGTTCACGGCGGCGAGGTTGCTGACGTACAGGCAGGCCTTGCCCATCTTGTGCTTGCCCAGTTGCGCGAGCAGGCCGTGGTCCACGTCGCAGCCGGCGGCCATGTAGATGCTGATCGGCCCCTTGCGCGCTGAGAAGCCGACGATGCACGAGTCGCCCTCGTGGCCGCTCGCGTACCTGTAGTGGTACTGGTCGAAGCCGACGATGCCCGGGCCCCACATCTTCGGCACGCAGCCGGTCACGCGCTTCATCAGCGCCGCAAGTTGCTTGCAGTCCTTGCGGCGGGTCTGGTCTTCGATGGCGTCGAGGTAGGACGCGACAGTCTGCGTGGTGGGCTTCGTCCTGGCTTCAGCCATCGCGCCGGTCTCCTGGATGCGATGCCGCGCATTGAACACCGGCCACGCCGGGCTGTCACGTCCCGGGTTCAGCGCGGTGCCGCCTCCAGCAGCTTGACCATCGCCGCATAGCCGCGCGAGCGCGCCAGCTGCAGCGGCGTGCGCCCTTCCCGGTCGGCGAGCCGGGTGTTCGCGCCGGCGTCGACCAGCGCCTTCAACGTGGCCTGGTGGCGCGGCCCGCCGTCGCCGAGCACCACGGCCTCGATCACCGCCGTCCAGTGCAGGTTATTGACGTGGTCCAGCGGTGCGCCGGCGGCGATCAGCTGGCGCACCACGCCATCGTGGCCCAGGTGCGCGGCGGCGATCAGCGCGGTGCCGTCGTAGCGGCTGGTGGTGAGGCCGGCGCTCGCGCCCTCGGCCAGCAGCACGCGCAGCGTTTCTTCGTCGTCAGCCACGGCGGCGATCGTCACCGCGTCGTAGCGGTCGTTGTCGAGCGCCGCGTGGTTGGCGCCAGCCTTGATCAGCGCGCGCACCGCGTCGCGGCGCTTCGCGAAGGTCGCCACGTGCAGCGGCGTGCGGCCGTTGCCGTCGCGCGCCTGCAGCGCCGCCTTGTTCTCGCGGGCCAGCCGTTCGATCGTGGCCACGTCGCCGCGCCACGCCGCGGCGTGCAGCCCGGTGTAGGCGGCGGCCTCGGCGGGGCCGGGCGCGGTCTGGGCCTGGGCCACGGAAACCAGGACGCAGGCGATCGACAGCAGGAGCGTTCGAGGCGACGTCATGTCTGCTGCTGCTGCGGCGGTGCGGCGGCCGACTCGCTCCACAGCCGGCCGCCGGTGGCCCAGTCGTGCTTCTTGATGTCGTAGAAGAGGATGTCGACGCCACCGGGGTTGCCGCCGAGCACGCGCACGCAGGCGGCGGTGATCTCCTTGGCGAGTGCGGCCTTCTGTTCGGGCGTGCGGCCCTCGAAGAGTTCGACACGGATCGTGGGCATGGTCAGTTCTCCTTCAGTGCTGCAACGAGCGCAGCAGCGCGGGCCATTCGTCCTCGCCTTCAGGCACGCGGCCATCGCCGATCCACTGGCGTTGCGTGCGTTCGGCCACCTCGTCGCTGACGCAGACGATGTTGCCGGCAGCCATCGCCGCGATCTGGATCTGCGCCGCGCGTTCGAGCAGGTGCATCAGCACGAAGGCCTCGGCCACGGTGCGGCCCACGGTGAGCGTTCCGTGGTTCGCGAGGATCAGTCCGTCGAGGCTGCCGAGCGCGGTCACGAGCCGCGCCCGTTCGGCCGGCTCGAACGCCAGGCCCTCGTACGCGTGGCGGCCGAGTCGCCGCCACAGGCGCAGCGCCGGCTGCGAGCACGGCAGCAGCCCCACGGGCAGCGCGGCGAGCGTCTGCCCCCAGCGCGTGTGCAGGTGCATCACGCACACCGCATCGGGCCGCGCCGCGTGCACCGCGCCGTGGATCGCGAAGCCGCTCGGGTTGACCGGCGCGCTCGAGCCGTCGATCACCTTGCCCTGCACATCGACCTTGACCAGGTTGTCGGGCCGCACCTCGTCGAAGCGCAGGCCGAAGCGGTTGATCAGGTAGGCGCCCGGCTCGCCGGGCACCGACGCCGAGATGTGCGTCCAGACGATGTCGTCCCAGCCGCGGCGCGCGGCTAGGCGGTAGGCGGCCGCGAGGTCGCGCCGGACGATGGCCTCGTTGGTGCCCGGTTTCACTGCCCTTCGGCCGCGTGGGCCGCCCCGATCGCGTGGGCGGTGTCGCCGCGCGTGCCGTTGAAGAACAGGTTCAGCGTCACCGCGGCCACGGCGGTGAGCACGATGCCGCTGTCGAGCAGCGGGTGCAGGCCGTGCGCCATGTGCTGCGTCCAGTGTGGCGCCACCAGCGGAACCATCCCGAAGCCGATCGCCAGTGCGACGATGGTGAGGTTGTGGCGGTTGCGCTGGTAGTCGACGGTCGCGAGGATGCGGATGCCGGTGGCCGCCACCATGCCGAACATCACCAGCCCCGCGCCGCCGAGCACGAACTGCGGGATCGCCTCGACGAAGGCCGCCATCTTGGGCAGCAGCCCCAGCACGACCATGATCACGCCGCCGGCCACGCAGACCCAGCGGCTCTTCACGCCGGTGACGCCGACCAGGCCGACGTTCTGCGAGAAGCTGGTGTGGGCAAAGGTGTTGAAGACGCCGCCGATCAGGGTGCCCAGGCCGTCAGTGCGCAGGCCGGCAGCCAGTTCGCGCTGGCCGATGCGTTTGCCCGTCATGTCCGACAGCGCGAGGAACATGCCGATCGACTCGATCATCACGACGACCATCACCAGCGCCATGGTCAGGATCATCACCAGGTCGAAGGTCGGCGGGCCGAAGGCGAAGGGCGTCACGAGGTCGAACCAGGCGGCCTGGCCGACCTTGTCGAAACTGATCTTGCCCAGCGCCGCGGCCACCACGCAGCCGGCAGCCAGACCGAGCAGCACGGAGATGTTAGCGGCGAAGCCCTTGGAGAACTTCAACAGCAGCAGGATCACGACGAGCACCGCGCCGGCGATCGCCAGCTCGTCGAGCGCGCCGTAGCTCGCGTTGTCGATCAGCGGGACCGGGCCGGGCAGGCGCAGCGGTGCATTCGCGGCCGGCGCCGCGGCCCGCGCGCCGTCGACCATCGCCACCAGCCGGGGCACGTCGACCGACTGTGCCGCCGTCGCCGGCCCGCCCATCGCCCAGCCCACGCCCACGCGCATCAGGCTGATGCCGATGATGGCGATGATGCTGCCGGTGACCACCGGCGGAAAGAACCGCAGCAGCTTGCTGACGACGGGCGCGATCAGCATCGCGACCACGCCCGCGCCGATGGTCGCGCCGAAGATGGCGCGCGCCCCGTCGACGCCCGGCACCGCGTTGGCAAACGCCACCATGGGGCCGACCGCGGCGAAGGTCACGCCCATCATCACCGGCAGTCGGATGCCGAACCAGCGCGTGGCGCCCAGGCTCTGGACCAGGGTGACGATGCCGCAGGCGAACAGGTCGGCCGAGATCAGCCAGGCCACCTGCTCGGGCGCGAGCCCGAGCGCGCGGCCGACGATCAGCGGTACCGCGATCGCGCCGGCGTACATCACCAGCACGTGCTGCACGCCCAGCGCCAGCAGGCGCGGCAACGGCAGCCGCTCGTCGACGGGGTGCACGGTGTCTTCGGTGGGCGCCATGTCCCGGCGTCAATTCACTGGCGCGCCAGCCTCGAACCAACGCCGGATCAGCTCGCGCTCGGCGTCGGTGATCTGCGTCGCATTGTTCAGCGGCATGAGTTTCAACACCGCCACCTGCTGGTAGACCGCCTGCGCGTGCTGCTTGAGACCTTCGGCGGTGTGCAGCTGCACGTTCTTCTGCGCCAGCTGCTCGTTGTGGCACATCACGCAACGCTGGTCGACCACGGCGCGCACCTGGGCATAGGTCGGCGGCGGCGCCGAGGCAGCGGCCTTGGCCTGCGCGCTCGGGGGTGGCGGCGCAAGCCACCAGGCCAGCGCGGCGATCACCAGCGTACCCGCCACCGCGTGCTCCCACGGCGTGCGCCGGCCTTCGACATGCGCCTTGTGGCGCGCGACGAAGCTGTGGCGGATCAGCGCGCCGGCGAGCATCAGCAACACCAGGACGACCCAGTTGTGCTTGCCGCTGTAAAGCCAACCGTAGTGGTTGGACAGCATCGCCACGATCACCGGCAGCGTGAAGTAGGTGTTGTGCACGCTGCGCTGCTTGCCGCGCTTGCCGTGGATCGGATCGACCGGCTGGCTGGCGCGCAACTGGGCCACCACCTTGCGCTGGCCGGGAATGATCCAGAAGAACACGTTGGCGCTCATCGCGGTGGCGAGCATCGCGCCGACGAGCAGGAATGCGGCGCGGCCGGCGAAAAGCTGGCAGGCGAGCCAGGACGCGAAGACCACGAACACGAACACCAGCGCGCCGACGACCAGGTCGCCGCCTTCGCGTTCGCCGAAGAGGCGGCAGATGAAGTCGTAGACGAACCAGAACGCGACCAGGAAGCCGAGCGCGGCGCCGATCGCGGCGCCAGCCGACCAGTCGTGCACGTTCCTGTCGACGAGGAACGAGCTGGCGTTGAACAGGTACAGCACGGTGAACAGCGCGAAGCCGGTGAGCCAGGTGCTGTAGCTCTCCCAGTAGCTCCAGTGCAGGTGCTCGGGCAGCGCGCGCCAGCGCGGCGCGACCATGTACTTGTTGGCGTGATAGAAGCCGCCTCCGTGAACGGCCCACATCTCGCCGTCCACGCCCTTGGCCTTCAGGTCCTCGTGCTCGGGCTTGGCCAGGCTGTTGTCGAGCAGGACGAAGTAGAACGACGAGCCAATCCAGGCGATCGCGGTGATGACGTGGGCCCAGCGCAGCAGCAGGTTGACCCAGTCGAGCAGGTAGGCGTCCATCGTGCTCGGACCTCTTTCTGCCGTTCACCACCGCGGGCGCTGTGACCGGTCGTCGATGCCGCGCACACGCCCAGGGACCGGGCGGCGCCGCTGCGGCGGATGAAGGAAACCTACTTCAAATCGGCGGCCTTGATCGCGGGCTGCCAGTCGGTGACCTGCTTGGCGACGAACGCGGTGAAGTCGGCACTGCCCATCTTCACCGCGGTGATGCCCAGTTCCTCGAAGCGCTTGACGATCGCCGGATCGGCCACGATCGCGGCCAGCGCGACGCCGAGCTTGTCGGTCACCTCCTTGGGCAGGCCGGCCGGGCCGCTGACGCCGAAGTAGTTCTCGGCGACGAGTTGCGGATAACCCAGCTCCACCACGGTGGGCACGTCGGGCAGCAGCGGCGAGCGCGTCTTGGTCGTCACCGCCAGGCCCTTGATCTTGCCTTCCTTGACCATCGGCACGAAGGCGGTGATCACGTCGATGCCCACAGGGATCTGCCCGGCGATCAGGTCGGTGGTCATCGGCGCGCCGCCCTTGTAGGGGATGTGGGTCATCTTGATCTTCATCGCGGCCTTGGCCATCTCGCCGACGACGTGGCCGATCGAGCCCGGGCCGCCGGAGCCGAAGGTGTCGACCTTGCCCAGGTCCTTCAGCGACGCCGGGCCGCTCTTCGGGTTGGCCATGAACAGCACCGGCGCCACGCCGAGCATCGCCACGTGGGTGAACTGCCTGACCGGGTCGTAGGGCTGCTGCGGCACCGTGTAGGGGCCGATCGAGGTCGGCGTGCTGTTGGACAGCATCAGCGTGTAGCCGTCCGGTGCGGCGCGCACCACTTCGAGACCGCCGATGGTGCCGCCGGCGCCCGGCTTGTTGTCGACGATCACCGGCTGCCCGAGCGCCTTGCCCAGCGGCTCACTGATGGCGCGCGCGACGATGTCGCTGGCGCCGCCGGCGGCAAAGGTGACGACGATGCGCACCGGCTTGTCGGGCCAGGCGGCGTGGGCGGCCAGCGGCAGGGCCAGGACGGCGGCGATCAGGGTGCGGTGCAGGGTCATCGGGGTCTCCGGGGGCTGTGGGGGATGGTCGGCGACACGCAATCTGCGTGCCGTCGGATCAACTGCCTCGATAGGTGCTGTAGGCCCAGGGGCTGACCAGCAATGGAACGTGGTAGTGGCCGGCAGCGTCGGCGATGCCGAAATCCAGCGGCAAGGTGTCGATGAACGGCGGCTCCGGCAACGCCACGCCGCGTGCGCGGAAGTACGCCGCCACCTCGAACAGCAGGCGGTAGCGGCCCACCGCCATCGATGCTGAATCGAGCAGCGGGCCGTCGCCGCGGCCGTCGGCATTCAGAGTGATCTCGCGCAGCGTCACCGCACGGCCGGGCTCCAGGCGCTGCAGGGTGACCTTCATGCCCGCGGCCGGACGGCCGTGCGCGGTATCGAGGACGTGGGTGCTGAGGTGGCCCATGGCGGCACGTGGGGATGGCGGTGTCGGCAAAAGTGTATACACTTCTGAATACACGTCAACCGCCGCAGCCCCTCGATTACCCGTGGCCAAGCCTGCCGCCAAGCCCCGCACCGCACTCGAGCTGGTGCCTGCCACGCCCGAGCCGAGCAGCACGCAGCGCATCGTCGAGGCCATCGTCGAGGCCATCGTCGAGCGCCGTCTGATGCCGGGCACCAAACTGGTCGAGGCGCAGCTGGGCGAACTGTTCTCGGTTTCGCGCACCGTGGTGCGCCAGGCGCTCAACCAGCTGTCGCGCGACCGCCTGGTGACACTCGAACCCGCGCGCGGCGCCTTCGTCGCCCGCCCCGGCATCGAGGAGGCGCACCAGGTGTTTGCCGCCAGGCAGCTGATCGAGTCGGCCATCGTGCGCGTACTCGCCGGCCGCATCACGCCAGCCCAGCTGGCCACGCTGCGCGCGCACCTGCGGCATGAACGCGAGGCCGTGGCGCGCACCGACGTGCCGGGCCGCACGCGTCTGCTCGCCGATTTCCATGTCGTGCTGGCGCGCATGCTCGGCAACGAGGTGCTGGCGCAGCTGCTGGCGGACCTGCTGTCGCGCTCGTCGCTGATCGCGCTCATGTACCAGTCCTCGCACTCGGCCGAGCACTCGCAGGCCGAGCATGTGGCGATCGTCGATGCCCTGGAGCGGCGCGACGCACGCGCCGCGGCCAGGCTGATGAACCACCACCTCGACGCGGTCGAGCGCAACCTGCGCCTCGACCCGCGCCCCACCGACCTGGCCCGAGCGCTGCGACGATGAACCAGACGCCCTACCCCCGCGACCTGGCCGGCTACGGCCGCCACCCGCCCGATGCACGCTGGCCCGGCGACGCGCGCGTCGCGCTGCAGTTCGTGCTGAACTTCGAGGAGGGCGGCGAGAACTCGGTGCTGCACGGCGACGCCGGCAGCGAGCAGTTCCTGTCCGAAATGTTCAACCCGCCGGCCTTCGCCGCCCGCCACCTGTCGATGGAGTCGATCTACGAGTACGGCTCGCGCGTGGGCGTTTGGCGCATCCTGCGCGAGTTCGAGCAGCGCGGCTGGCCGCTCACCGTGTTCGGCGTCGGCATGGCGCTCGAACGCTGCCCCGAGGTGACGGCCGCCTTCGTCGAACTCGGCCACGAGATCGCCTGCCACGGCCACCGCTGGATCCACTACCAGAACGTCGACGAGACCACCGAGCGCGAGCACATGCAACTCGGCATGGCGACGATCGAAAAGCTCACCGGCACAAGGGCACTCGGCTGGTACACCGGACGCGACAGCCCCAACACGCGCCGCCTGGTCGCCGATGACGGCGGCTTCGAGTACGACAGCGACCACTACGGCGACGAGCTGCCGTTCTGGCTGCGGGTGCGCCGGAGCGACGGCACGCTGGCGCCGCACCTGGTGGTGCCGTACACGCTGGACTGCAACGACATGCGCTTCGCGCTGCCTCAGGGCTTCTCGCACGGCGACGAGTTCTTCTCGTACCTGCGCGATGCCTTCGACCTGCACTGGGCCGAAGGTGCGGAGCGGCCGTCGATGATGTCCGTCGGCATGCACTGCCGGCTGCTCGGCCGGCCCGGGCGCATGCGCGGCTTCCAACGCTTCCTCGACCATGTCGCACGCCACGACGGCGTGTGGATCGCGCGCCGCATCGACATCGCGCGCCACTGGCGGGCCGCGCATCCGTTCGACGCCGCCAACGCCTTCGTCTGGGAATGACATGCCGCTGACCATCGAACAGCTCAACGCCGCCAACGCCGCCGAGTGCGTCTCGCTGCTCGACGGCACCTACGAGCACTCGCCCTGGGTCGCCGAGCGCGCCGTGGCGCAGCGCCCGTTCGCCAGCCTCACGCACCTCAAGCTCGTGATGGCGCAGGTGGTGCGTGAGGCCGGCCGCGAGCAGCAGCTCGCGCTGCTGCGCGCCCACCCCGAGCTCGCCGGCAAGGCGATGGTGAGCAAGACGCTCACCGCCGAGTCGACGCACGAGCAGGGCAAGGCCGGCCTGGCCGACTGCACGCCCGAGGAGTTCGAGAAGATCCAGCGTCTGAATGTGGCCTACAACGCCAAGTTCGGCTTCCCCTTCATCCTCGCGGTGCGCGGGCCGCGCGGCACCGGGCTGGATCGGCACCAGATCATCGCCACCTTCGAACGCCGGCTCGAGCACCCGCTGGACTACGAACTGGCCGAATGCCTGCGCAACATCCACCGCATCGTCGAGTTGCGGCTGGCGGACAAGTTCGGCGTCGAGCCCGTGCTCGGCAATCTCGTGTGGGACTGGGCCGAGGAGTTGGCGCAGCACAGCGACCCGGGCTACGCCGAGCGCGGCGAACTCACCGTCACCTACCTCACCGACGCGCACCGCGCCTGCGCAAAACGGCTCGCGCACTGGATGCGCGAGGACTGCGGCTTCGACGACGTGCACATCGACGCGGTGGGCAACGTCGTCGGCGTGTACCACGGCAGCGACCCGGGGGCGAAGCGGCTGCTCACCGGCAGCCACTACGACACGGTGCGCAACGGCGGCAAGTACGACGGGCGGCTGGGCATCCTGGTGCCGATGGCCTGCGTGCGCGAGCTGCACCGCGCCGTGCGCAGGCTGCCGTTCGCGCTCGAGGTGGTCGGCTTCGCGGAAGAGGAAGGCCAGCGTTACAAGGCGGTCTTCCTCGGCTCGGGCGCACTGACGGGGCACTTCGACCCGCGCTGGCTCGAGCAGCAAGACGCCGACGGCATCACGATGCGTGACGCGATGCAGCATGCGGGCCTGCGCATCGACGATATCCCGACGCTCAAGCGCGATCCGGCGCGGTACCGGGCCTTCGTCGAGGTGCACATCGAGCAGGGGCCGGTGTTGAACGAGATCGACCTGCCGCTGGGCGTCGTCACCTCGATCAACGGCAGCGTGCGTTTTGTGGGCGAGATCACCGGCATGGCCAGCCACGCCGGCACGACGCCGATGAACCGCCGCCGAGATGCCGCCGCGGCCGCCGCCGAACTCGTGAGCTACGTCGAGCAGCGCGGTGCGGCCGACCCGAACCTGGTGGCCACGGTGGGCATGCTCGCCGTGCCCAACGGCTCGATCAACGTCGTGCCCGGCCGCTGCAGCTTCAGCCTGGATATCCGTGCCACCACCGACGCGGTGCGCGACGCCTGCGCGGCCGACGTGCGGGCCGAACTGGCGCTCATCTGCGAGCGCCGCGGCGTGCACCACCGCCTCGAGGAGACGATGCGCCAGAGCGCGGCGCCCAGCGCGCCCGAGTGGCAGCGGCGCTGGGAAGACGCGGTGGCGACGCTCGGCCTGCCCGTCCACCGCATGCCCAGCGGCGCCGGCCACGACGCGATGAAGCTGCACGAGGTGATGCCGCAGGCGATGCTGTTCATGCGCGGCCTGAACGCCGGGATCAGCCACAACCCGCTCGAGTCGATCACCAACCACGACACCGAACTCACCGTGCGTGCCTTCATGCACCTGCTGGAACACCTGTGAACCAAGAACTCGACGCCTGGGTCGACGCCCACTTCGACGAGGAAGTGCGCTTCCTGCAGCAACTCGTGCGCGTGCCCACCGACACGCCGCCCGGCAACAACGCGCCGCATGCCGAACGCACCGCCGAGCTGCTCGCCGGCTTCGGGCTCGTGGCCGAGAAGCACCCGGTGCCCGCGGCCGAGGTCGAGGCCTGCGGCCTGCAATCGATCACCAACCTGATCGTGCGCCACCGCTTCGGCGACGGCACGCCGACGATCGCGCTGAACGCCCACGGCGATGTGGTCCCGCCTGGCGAAGGCTGGACGCACGACCCCTACGGCGGCGAGATCGTCGACGGCAAGCTGTACGGGAGAGCGGCCGCAGTCAGCAAGAGCGACTTCGCGACCTTCACCTTCGCGCTGCGCGCGCTCGAGGCGGTGGCCCGACCCCGGCGCGGCGCGGTCGAGCTGCACTTCACCTACGACGAGGAGTTCGGCGGCGAGCTCGGCCCGGGATGGCTGCTCAGGCAAGGACTCACCAAACCCGACCTGCTGATCGCCGCCGGCTTTTCCTACCAGGTGGTGACGGCGCACAACGGCTGCCTGCAGCTGGAAGTCACGCTGCACGGCGTGGCCTCGCATGCGGCGTATCCGACCACCGGCGTCGACGCGCTGCAGGCGGCCAACGCGCTGCTCACGGCGCTGTACGCGCACAACGCGGTGCTGCGCGGGCGCCGCTCGAAGGTCGAGGGCATCACGCACCCGTACCTCAACGTGGGCCGCATCGAGGGCGGCAGCAACACCAACGTGGTGCCCGGCAAGGTGACGCTCAGGCTCGACCGCCGCATGATCCCCGAGGAGGACGCCGTCGCGGTCGACGCGGAGGTGCGGGCGTTGATCGAGAGCGCGGTGGCGGCGCACGACGCGCGGGTGAAGGTCGAGATCCGGCGCCTGTTGATGGCCCATCCTCTGCAACCGCAGGCGGCGAATGCACCGCTGGTCGCCGCGATCCAGCGCCATGCGACCAAAGTCTTCGGCGCGACGCCGCCGGTGGTGGGCACCCCGCTGTACACCGACGTGCGCCTGTACGGCGCGCATGGCGTGGCGGCGGTGATCTACGGCGCGGGCCCGCGCACGGTGCTCGAGAGCAACGCCAAGCGGGCCGACGAGCACCTCGTTCTGGAGGATCTGCGGCGCGCCACCAAGGTCGTCGCACGCACGCTGGCCGAGCTGCTCAGCTGAGATTCAGAGCGACTCGCCGCCCGCCAAGGCGCGACAGCAGCGCGTGATCTCCTCCAGCAGCGCCGGAATCGTGAAGGGCTTGCCGACGTAGCCGTCGAAGCCAGCCTCGATGAAGCGCTCGTGGTCGCCCTTCATCGCGTGCGCGGTCATCGCCACCACCGGCGTGCGCAACCCGCCGCGCTCGTTCTCGATGATGCGCCATTGGCGCACGACGTCCGTGCCGTCGAGTTCGGGCATCTGGATGTCCATCAGCACCACATCGAAACGCTCCTGCACCAGGTGCTCGAGCGCCTGCGCTCCATCGCGCACCGCGGTCGTTCGCGCGCCGAGCTGGGCCAGCACGGTCTGCGCAAGCAGCAGGTTCACCTCATTGTCCTCGGCCAGCAGGACGCGCAGGCCATCCAGGCGAGCCTGCAGCGCACCGCGAGCGCGCGCCGGCACGGAGCTGTCGCGCAGATCGATGCGGTGCGTCAGCGCCTCGTTCATCTCGCGAGGCGTACAGGGCATGATGAGGCGGCGCATCG
>Ga0209797_10000970_pt1 | contig 14405 bp, 9 predicted proteins | sample DOMMetBare3Fresh_2_FD_187472 | JGI IMG/M metagenome (GOLD analysis project Ga0209797, IMG submission 187472) | Wetland sediment microbial communities from St. Louis River estuary, USA, under dissolved organic matter induced mercury methylation -... | ecosystem: Environmental > Aquatic >... | reverse complement strand
TCGGCTTCGGGCAGTCGTACACGTACTTCACGTGGAAGAACTCCAAGGCCGAGCTCGTCGAGCTCGTCGAGCAGGTGCGGTCGTGGTCCGCCTTCTACCGGCCCAACATGTGGCCGAACACACCCGACATCCTTCACGCCTACCTGCAGCAGGGAGGCAGGCCCGCGTTCGAGGCGCGGCTCGTGCTGGCGGCCACCATCTCGCCGAGCTACGGCATCTACTCCGGCTTCGAGGCGTGCGAGAACGTGCCGGTGCGTCCCGGCAGCGAGGAGTACCTCGAGTCCGAGAAGTACGAAGTGAAGCGACGCCGGCTCGAAGGCCCGCTGCTGCCGCTGATCCGCAGGCTCAACGAGATCCGCCGCGCGCACCCGGCGCTGCAGCGCTTCGAGAGCCTGGGCTGGCTCGAGACGCAGAACGACGACCTGATCGCCTTCGCCAAGCACGACGGCGACGACACGGTGATCGTCGTCGTGAACCTCGACCCCTTCGCGGCGAAGGAAGGGCTCTGCATCGTGCCGGGTCGGCTCGGCCTGCCCGACGCCTTCGAGGCGCTCGACCTGCTCGGCGACGCGGCCTACCGGTGGCGGACCGGCCGGAACTACGTCAACCTGCCTCCCGGCGGTGCGCACGTGATCGCAATCGGGGAGAAGGCTCGCGCCCCAGTGGACGCCTCGGCGTGAGCCCCGTGGCCAGACCGGCGGGCGAGCACTGGTTCGAGCGGGAGCCGCTGTGGTTCAAGACCGCCGTGTTCTACGAGATCCACACGCGGGCCTTCTTCGACTCCTCCGACGACGGGTCGGGTGACTTCCGCGGCATCACGCAGAAGCTCGACTACCTGCAGTGGCTCGGGATCGACTGCGTCTGGCTGTTGCCCTTCTATCCCTCGCCCCTGCGTGACGGCGGCTACGACATCGCCGACTTCTACGGGGTCCACCCGGACTTCGGCACACTCGACGACTTCGAGGGCTTCGTGCAGGCGGCCCACGAGCGCGGTATCCGCGTGATCGCGGATCTCGTCATGAACCACACCTCCAGCGACCACCAGTGGTTCCAGGAGTCTCGTCTGGGGCCCGACTCACCGAAGCGCGACTGGTACGTGTGGTCGGACACGGTCCACATCTACGAGGACGCGCGGATCATCTTCGTCGACACCGAGCGCTCGAACTGGACGTGGGACGAGCAGGCGGGGGCCTACTACTGGCATCGGTTCTTCTCGCACCAGCCCGACCTCAACTACGAGAACCCGGCGGTGCAGGAGGCGATGCTCGACGTCCTCCGCTTCTGGCTCGACCGGGGGCTGGACGGGTTCCGGCTCGACGCCGTCCCCTACCTCTTCGAGGAGGAGGGCACGATCTGCGAGAACCTCCCGGCCACGCACGCGTTCCTCAGGCGTGTCCGCGCCGAGGTGGATGCGAGCTACCCGGACCGGGTGCTGCTCGCCGAGGCGAACCAGTGGCCGGAGGACGTGGTCGAGTACTTCGGCGACGGCGACGAGTGCCACATGGCGTTCCATTTCCCCGTGATGCCGCGCATGTTCATGGCCGTGCGGCGGGAAGAGGCCAAGCCGATGATCGAGATCCTCGACCGCACCCCGGCGATCCCCGACAACGCGCAGTGGGGGCTGTTCCTGCGCAACCACGACGAGCTCACCCTGGAGATGGTGACCGACGAGGAGCGCGACTACATGTACGCCGAGTACGCGAACGACCCGCGCATGAAGCTCAACCTCGGCATCCGCCGCCGGCTCGCGCCGCTGCTCGACGGCGGCCGCGACGAGATCGAGCTGATGCACGCCATCCTCTTCTCGCTGCCGGGCTCGCCGGTGCTCTACTACGGTGACGAGATCGGGATGGGCGACAACGTCTACCTGGGAGACCGCGACGGCGTGCGCACCCCGATGCAGTGGACCGGCGACCGCAACGGCGGCTTCTCCCGCGCCGACTTCGCGCAGCTGTATCTGCCGCCGTTGATGGACCCGGTGTTCGGCTACGCCGCCGTCAACGTCGAGGCGCAGCTCCGCTCCCCGACGTCGCTGCTGCGCTGGCTGCGGCGGTTCATCGAGCTGCGCAAGCAGCACCCGGTCTTCGGGGTGGGGGACTACGAGGCGCTGAGACCCGAGAATCCGCGCGTGTTCGCGCACGTGCGCAGCGCCGACGGCGACATCCTGCTGTGCGTGCACAACCTCGCGCGCTCGGCGCAGGCCGTCGAGCTCGACCTCTCGCGCTGGCAGGGACGGATCCCCGTCGAGATGCTGGGGCGCAGCGCGTTTCCCCCCATCGGCGAGCTCCCGTACCTGCTGACGCTGGCGCCGCGTGGCTTCTTCTGGTTCCAGCTCACCCAGGACGGCGAGGGTTGAGCCGGCAGGGTGCCAGCCGCTCCGAGGCACTCTCCTCGGAGGAGCTGCTCGCCCTCGTCGTGGGGCGGCGCTGGTTCGCGTCGAAGGAGCGTGAGCCCGAGGGCGCCCAGGTGTCGGCGGTTGCGCACGCCGACGGCGACCTCGAGCTCGTGCTCGTCGAGGTGCGGTTCCTGGAGGGGACGCACGAGACCTACCTGCTCGTGCTCGGCTATGACGACGGCACGCCGCAGGACGCCCTCGAGCACCCGGAGCGCGTACGGCGCCTGGCGGCGCTCTGCGGCGTCGACACCCCGTGTGCGACGGTGCGACCGATGGGCGTAGAGCAGTCGAACAGCTCCGTCGTGCTCGACGAGCGTCACGTCATGAAGGTGTACCGGAGGCTCGAGGCAGGCCCGAACCCCGAGCTCGAGCTGCTGCGCGTGCTCGGCGAGTCCGGCTTCGAGAACGCTCCCCGGCTGACCGGCTCGCTCGAGCACCGAGGCGACCCGCTCGCTGCCGTGCTCGTCGTCGTGACCGGGCTCGTGGACGCTGTCGGCGGAGGCTGGGAGCTCGCCGTCGACTCCCTCGCCTCGGGCGATGCCCAGTGGCTGCTGCGACGCGCCCGCCGGCTCGGCGAGGTGACGGGTGCCATGCACGCGGTGCTGGCCGCCAGCGACGATCCGCAGTTCGCGCCGGAGCAGCCGAGCGCCGAGTCGGTGGGGCTGCTCGCCGCCACCATCGACGAGGACATCTCGCGGCTCTCGATGGACGTCCCCAGCCTCGCAGGCACCTCGCTCGGGCTGCGCCTCGAGGCGACCCGGGACCTCGTGCAGGAGCTCGGCCATGTCGGCCCGCCCGGGCTGATCGCGCGGGTGCACGGCGACTATCACCTGGGGCAGGTGCTGTGGACGAGAGCGGGCGACTGGGTGGTGATCGACTTCGAGGGCGAGCCTGCCCGGCCGCTCGCCGAGCGCCGCCGCCGCACCTCGCCGCTGCGGGACGTGGCGGGCATGCTGCGCTCGTTCGCCTACGCGGCGGGCGCTGCCGACCTGCTGCACGGCGTCGTGGCGCCGGAGGCGTGGGAGTGGTCGTGCCGGGCGGCGTTCCTCGACGGCTGGCGCGCGACCGTCGACCCGCGGCTGCTGCCCGCGAGCGAGGTAGGGTTCGACCGGCTGCTGGAGCTCTTCGAGCTGGAGCGGCTGCTGTACGAGCTGCGCTACGAGCTCGGCAACCGCCCCGGCTGGGTGCCGATCCCGACCGCCGGGCTCGAGCGGCTGCTGGAGGGGAGATGAGCGACGCACTCGGCGAGCTCGACCTCTATCTCGCGGGCGAGGGACGCCACGAGCGGCTGTACGAGCGGCTCGGCGCCCATCCCGTGGACGGCGGTGTGCGCTTCGCGGTGTGGGCGCCGAACGCCCGGTCGGTGTCCGTCGCAGGCGACTGGAACTACTGGAGCGAGGGGGCGGATCCGCTCGCCCCGGTGGGATCGTCCGGGATCTGGGAGGGCGTGGTGGCGGGCGCCTCGGAGGGCGCGTGCTACAAGCTCGCCGTCGCCGGCAGCGACGGGATCACGCGTCTCAAGGCGGATCCGTACGCCGTCTACGCGGAGGTGCCCCCGGCCAACGGCTCCGTCGTGTTCCGCTCCCGCTACCGCTGGCGCGACGATGAGTGGCTCGAGCGTCGCCGCCGGACGGATCCGTTGGCGTCGCCGCTGTCGGTGTACGAGGTGCACCCTGGCTCGTGGCGCCAGGGCCTCTCGTGGCGGGGCCTCGCCGCGGAGCTCGTGCCGTACGTGGTGGAGCTCGGGTTCACCCACGTGGAGCTGATGCCGGTGATGCAGCATCCCTACCCGCCCTCCTGGGGCTACCAGGTGACCGGGTACTACGCGCCGCAGTCGACCTTCGGCGATCCCGACGACTTCCGCTTTCTCGTCGACGAGCTCCACCGCCACGGGGTGGGCGTGCTGCTCGACTGGGTGCCGGCCCATTTCCCCCGCGACGAGTGGGCGCTCGCACGCTTCGACGGCACGGCGCTGTACGAGCACGAGGATCCGCGCAAGGGGAGCCACCCGGACTGGGGCACGCTGATCTTCAACTTCGCGCGGCACGAGGTACGCAACTTCCTGCTCGCGAATGCGCTCTACTGGGTGCGAGAGTTCCACGTCGACGGGTTGCGGGTCGACGCCGTCGCTTCCATGATCTACCTCGACTACTCGCGCGAGCGGGGCGACTGGGTGCCGAACGTGCACGGGGGGCGGGAGAACCTGGAGGCGGTCTCGTTCCTGCAGGAGCTGAACGCCGTGCTGCACGACCGCGAGCCCGGGGTCTCCGTCACGGCGGAGGAGTCCACCGCCTGGCCCGGGGTGTCCCGGCCGACCGACGGCGGCGGCCTCGGCTTCACCTTCAAGTGGAACATGGGCTGGATGCACGACACGCTCGCCTACGTCGGACAGGAGCCGATCCACCGTCGCTTCCACCACGACCAGCTCACGTTCTCGCTCATGTACGCATGGGACGAGAACTTCGTCCTGCCGCTCTCCCACGACGAGGTCGTGCACGGCAAGCGCTCGCTCCTCTCGAAGCTGCCGGGCGATCGCTGGCAGAAGCTCGCCACGCTGCGTGCCCTGTACGGGTACATGTGGGCGCATCCCGGCAAGCAGCTGCTGTTCATGGGTGGGGAGCTCGGCCAGTGGGACGAGTGGTCGGAGGGGCGGTCGCTCGACTGGCCGCTGCTCGACGACCCCGACCACGCCGGGCTGCGCGGGCTCGTCGCTGACCTGAACGCCTCCTACCGCGCCGAGCCTGCGCTCTGGGAGGTCGACTTCCGCCCCGAGGGGTTCGCGTGGCTCGTCGGCGATGCCCGGGACGACAACACGCTTGCGTTCGCGCGGTTCTCGGCCGACCGGTCGCGGACGCTCGTGTGCCTGACCAACTTCTCGCCGGTCGTGCGCGAAGGCTGGCGGCTGCCGCTCCCGCGCGAGGGCGGCTGGCGCGAGGTGCTCAACACCGACTCCCGCTTCTACGGCGGCTCGGACGTCGGCAACGGCCTCGGGGTCGCTGCACGGGAGCAGGGCCCGGGCCACGGTTGGGCGGCTGAGGTGACGGTGCCGCCGCTCGCCACCGTCTGGCTCGTGCCCGACGCGCAGAGCACGGCCCGCGATGCCGCGTAGCTAGCCTGCGTCGACATGGCGCGGGACAACAGCATCGTCGTCGAGCGGCTCGTCCGCGAGTTCAGGAAAGGCCCGCGGGCGGTCGACGGCATCGACCTGCACGTGGCGCCGGGCGAGATCTACGGGTTCCTCGGGCCGAACGGCGCGGGGAAGTCGACGACCGTGCTGATGCTGACGACCCTGCTGCCGCCGACCTCGGGCACGGCGCGTGTCGGAGGCTACGACGTCGTGCGCGAGGGGCCGAAGGTGCGCTCGGTGATCGGGGCCGCGCTGCAGGAGGCGGCGCTCGACCCGCTGCTCACGGGCCGCGACCATCTCCGCCTGCAGACGATGCTGCAGGGGATCGCCAAGGCCGAGCGGAAGCCCAGGCAGCAGGAACTGCTCGAGCGGGTGGGCCTGACCGAGGCGGCCGACCGCAAGGTGCGCGGGTACTCGGGCGGCATGAAGCGGCGCCTGGATCTCGCCCTCGCGCTCGTCCACCGGCCGAGCATCCTCTTCCTCGACGAGCCGACCACCGGGCTCGACCCGCAGAGCCGCACCGCCCTCTGGCAGGAGGTCGCCCGGCTTGCCCGCGAGGACGGCGTCACCGTGTTCCTGACGACGCAGTACCTCGAGGAGGCCGACGTGCTCGCCGACCGCGTCGGGATCATCGACCACGGCCACATCGTGGCCGAGGGCACCCCCGCGGCGCTGAAGGCGGAGATCGGCCGCCCCAGCGTCCACGTGCTCCCGTGCCGCGACGAGGACCGCCCGCGGATCTCGGCGCTGCTCGCCCGCTTCGGCGAGCCGCTCGGCGACGGGCACGACCTCGCCTTCAGGCTCCGCGAAGGGCTCGGCCTCGCCGATGTGATCCGCGCCATGGATCAGGAGGGTGTCGTCGCCGACGACGTGGAGCTGCGGGCCCCTACCCTCGACGACGTCTTCCTCGCCAAGACGGGCAGGACGCTCGAGGGCGCCGCCACGGCGGAGGAGGCCGCAGCGGCCCGGTGAGCGTGCTCGCAACCCAGGTCGGCGCGCTGGCGCAGCGATCCGTCACGCGTACCGTCCGGCAGCCGGCGAGCGCGATCCCGCCGCTCGTCTTCCCCGTCGCCCTCCTGCTCGTCAACTCGGGCGGCCTCAAGGCGTCGACGTTGCTGCCCGGCTTCCCCACCGACTCGTTTCTCGCCTTCGCGCTCGCCGTGCCCTTCATCCAGGGCGCGCTGTTCTCGACGATGAACGCGGGCACCGACCTCGCCCGCGACATCCAGACCGGCTTCTTCTCCCGCCTCTCGCTGACGCCGATGCGCGGCTCGGCGCTCCTGGCGGGCCAGCTCACGGGGATCGTCGTGCTCGGGGTGCTGCAGGCAGCCTTCTACATCGCCGTCGGGCTGCTGCTCGGCGTGCGCTTCGCGTCGGGCCCGGGTGGGATCGCGCTGCTGCTCGTCTACGCGGCGCTCGTCTCGCTCGGCTTCGGGGCGCTCGGGTCGTTCCTGGCGCTGCGCACGGGCTCGGGCGAGTCGATCCAGGGCCTCTTCCCCGTCCTGTTCGTCTTCCTCTTCATCTCGTCGATGAACACGCCGCGCAACCTGATCGCCGTGGACTGGTTCCGCGCGCTGGCGACGGCGAACCCGGTCTCGTACCTGATCGAGTGCGTGCGCGGGCTGATCATCACCGGCTGGGACGGGCAGGCGCTAGCGCTCGGCTTCGGCATCGCGGCGGCCATCGTGGTCGTCGCGCTGGCCGCGGCGTCGTGGGCGCTCGGCCAGCGGATGGAGCGCACATGAGAGTCTGGTCGGTGGCCTCCGGTGTGGCGTGGCGGACGCTGAAGAACGTGATCACGACGCCCTCGCTGCTGCTGCCGTCGCTGATGTTCCCGATGTTCTTCTTCACGGCGTTCGCCGGGGGGCTCTCGCAGGTGTCCAAGGTGCCCGGGTTCGACTTCCCGGACGGCTATACGGCCTTTCAGTTCGTGTTCGTGCTGCTCCAGTCCGCAGCGTTCGGCGGCGTCTTCACCGGCTTCGGGGTGGCCCGCGACTTCGAGGGAGGCTTCGCCCGCAGGCTGTTGCTCGCCTCGCCGAACCGGACGGGCATCGTGCTCGGGTACGGAATCGCGGCGATGCTCCGCTGGGGCATCACGGCGACCCTGCTGACCGTCGTCGCGCTCGTCTTCGGGATGCGCGTGGGCGGCGGGCCGGTCGACGTCCTGGGCCTCTACACGCTCGCCCTGCTCGTCAACGTCTGTGGCTTCATGTGGTCGGCCGGCATCGCCATGCGGCTGCGCACGATCCAGGCGGGGCCTCTGATGCAGATGCCGGTCTTCCTGCTCCTCTTCCTCGCGCCGGTGTACGTGCCTTTGACCCTGCTGAACGGGTGGATGCACACCGCTGCCCGGTTGAACCCCGTCTCCTACCTGCTCGAGGCGGGGCGGAGTCTCATCTCGGGCGGGCCGACCCACGTGGCGCTCGCCTTCGGGCTGGCACTGCTGCTCGGCGGCCTCTTCACGACCTGGGCTCTGCGGGGCCTCCGGGCCGCCGAGGCCGCCGGTTAGGCGCAGGCCCGGCAGGGAGATGTCGCTAGGTTGGTGCGGATGACGACCTGGCCCGGAGCGCCGTTTCCGCTCGGTCCCAGCTGGGACGGCAACGGCACCAATTTCTCGCTTTTCTCGGAGCACGCCGAGCGCGTCGAGCTCTGCCTGTTCGACGACGCCGACACGGAGACGCGCTTCGAGCTCGCCCAGAACACGGCCCACAACTGGCACGGCTACCTGCCGGGGGTGGGGGTGGGCCAGCGCTACGGGTACCGGGTGCACGGCCCGTGGGCGCCCGATCGCGGCCACCGCTTCAACCCGCACAAGCTGCTGATCGATCCGTACGCGAAAGCGGTCGAGGGCCCGATCCGCTGGGAGCGCGGGAGGACGCTCGCCTATGCGGACGGGGACGACGGGATCATGGACGAGACGGACAGCGCGGCGGCGATTCCGAAGAGCGTCGTCATCGACGAGGGGTTCGACTGGGAGGGGGATGACCTCCTGCGGCACAGCTGGGACGAGACCGTGATCTACGAGCTGCACGTGAAGGGCTTCACGCAGCGCCTGCCGGGCGTGCGCGATGACCTGCGCGGCACGTACGCAGGGCTCGCGTCCGAGCCGGCGCTCGAATACCTCACCTCGCTCGGCGTCACCGCGGTCGAGCTGCTGCCGATCCACCACATCGCCGACGAGCACGCTCTCGTCGAGAAGGGCCTGTCGAACTACTGGGGCTACTCGACGATCGGCTTCCTGGCGCCGCACGCCGGCTACGCGGCGACCGGCACGCGTGGCGAGCAGGTGCGCGAGTTCAAGGGCCTCGTGAAGGCAATGCACCGGGCGGGCATCGAGGTGATTCTCGACGTCGTCTACAACCACACCGCGGAAGGGAACCACCTCGGGCCCACGCTGTCGTTCAAGGGCGTCGACAACCTCTCCTACTACCGCACCATGCCCGACGATCCGCGGCACTACATGGACTACACGGGCACCGGGAACTCGCTGAATCCCGCGCACCCGGCGGTCCTCCGGCTGATCATGGACTCGTTGCGCTACTTCGTGATCGAGTGCCACGTCGACGGCTTCCGCTTCGACCTCGCCTCGGCGCTGGCGCGGGAGTTCCACGACGTCGACCGCCTGTCGGCCTTCTTCGACATCATCCACCAGGATCCGGTGCTGTCGCAGGTGAAGCTGATCGCCGAGCCGTGGGACGTCGGCGAAGGCGGCTATCAGGTCGGCAACTTCCCGGTGCTCTGGACCGAGTGGAACGGCATGTACCGCGACACGATGCGGGACTTCTGGCGCAGCCACACGGCTGTGGGCGCGTTCGCGCAGAGGTTCACCGGCTCGAGCGACCTGTACCAGAGCGACGGCCGACGGCCTTTTGCCTCGATCAACTACGTCACCTGTCACGACGGCTTCACGCTGCGGGACCTCGTCACGTACAACGAGAAGCACAACGACGCGAACGGCGAGGGCAACGGCGACGGGACGACCGACAACCGCTCCTGGAACTGCGGCGTCGAGGGGGAGACGGACGACGAGGCCGTCAACGTGCTGCGCGAGCGGCAGATCCGGAACTTCCTGACGACGCTGTTCCTCTCGCAGGGCGTCCCGATGCTGCTCGCCGGCGACGAGCTCGGGCGCACCCAGGGAGGCAACAACAACGCCTACTGCCAGGACAACGAGCTCTCATGGGTCGACTGGGAGCTCGGCGGACGCGCGCAGCGCACGCTCGCATTCGTGCGTCGGCTGGTGGCGCTCCGGCGCGAGCACCCGGTCTTCCGTCGCCCCGACTTCCTCACCGGCGCGGAGCAGCGGGGCTCCGGCGCGCCCGACGTGTGGTGGTTCGGGCCGGACGGCCGCGCGATGACGCGGCGCGACTGGGAGCGGGGAGACGCCTTCTCGCTGGGGGCCTTTCTGAACGGTGCGGAAATCACCGCCCAGACCCGGGAGGGTGAGCCGGTCGGCGACGACTCGTTTCTGATCCTGTTCAACGCCTGGGAAGGCCCGATCACGTTCCGCTTGCCGCCTGCCCGCTTCGGCAGGCGCTGGGCACTCGAGCTCTCGACTGCGGAGCCGGAGCTCGAGCCGGGCGCGTTCGAGCTGCGTGTGCGCGGCGAGGCGGTCGTGGAGGGCCGCTCTCTGCTCCTGCTCAGGCGGACTGCGTAGATCTTCCGCGAGGACGTGACCCGCATGAGGCGGGCACGCCCCGCGCCTCCGAGACGAAGGTCCTAGGACCAAGGTCCCATTGCCGGAGGACGGGCGCGAGAGCAGGCTCTGTCGGTCGGGTCGATAACGAGCCGTAGCGGAGGGACAGCGTGCGTCGACAACCAGGAGCCGCGGGGCGGCAGCGTCGAGGAGCGGTGCTCGTCGCCACTCTCGTCGCGCTCGCATTCCTCGCCGTGTCCGCCGCGTACGGACGCACGAGCGCCGGGAACCGGAGTGCCGCCGATCCGGCGGCGGGCAAGCAGGTGTTCGCGCAGGCCGGGTGCGGTGCCTGCCATACGTTGGCCGCCGCAGGCTCGAAGGGCACGATCGGGCCGAACCTCGACCAGCGCCGGCCGACGTTCGACCGTGTCGCCGCGATCGTGGCGAGCGGTAGCGGTGTGATGCCGTCGTTCCGTGGCCGTCTGTCTGCCGTGCAGATCGAGAACGTCGCGGCGTTCGTTTCGGGCACCGGCGGGCCCGCTACCCCCGCACCGAAGCCGCCGGCCGGCGCCGCACCGGCGCCGGGGGCCGGCCGGGGGCCGGCGGTGCCCGTTCGGGTGCTGGTGGCCGAGTGGGTGGTCGTCGTGCGGGATCCCGTCGTGCGACCGGGTCGCGTCTCGCTCGTGGTTCAGAACGCGGGCGACCGGCGTCACGTGATCGAGCTGATCCCGATCGAGGGCCGCTTGCGCATCGTCGCCGGGCGCGTCGCGCCCGGCGTCCGCAGGCTCGCCCGCATCGCGGTCGCTTCCGGGCGCACGGCGCGGATCGTGATGACGCTGAAAGCAGGGCGGATCGCAGTCGTCTCCGGGCTGCCGGGGCGCGCCGCCCGGGGCATGCGCGACGTGCTGTTCGTGCGGCTCCCGGCCGGCGCGGCTGCGGCGCCGGCACCACCTGTGAGTTCCCCCACCCCGCCGGCCGTCGCCGACGGCAAGGCGCTGTTCACGTCGTTGTGCGCCGGTTGCCACACTCTGGCCGACGCCGGGGCATCCGGCACGATCGGACCGAATCTGGACGAGGAGCGGCCCAGCTGTGACAAGGTGGTGGAGCGGGTCACCCGGGGGGAGGAGCGCATGCCGTCGTTCGCCGGCACGCTGACCGGCGATGAGATCCGGCGAATCGCCCGGTACGTCGCCGCGGCGGTCGGTCGCAGCGGCGACGGCTGCGGCTGACCGCGCGTCAGTCCTCCGGCACGTCGAGCACGCGCAGGCAGACCTCGACGACGGCGGGGTCGAACTGGCTGCCCGCGGCCTCGAGCAGGCGCCGCCGTGCCTCCTCGACCGGAAGCGCTTCCCGGTACGGACGGGTCGTCGTCATGGCGTGGAAGGCGTCACAGACGAAGATGATGCGCGCCTCGAGTGGGATCTCGTCTCCTGCCAGGTGATCGGGATACCCCTTGCCGTCATAGCGCTCGTGGCAGGCCCGCACGATCGGCCGCACGCTCTCCAGCTGCTCGATCGGTGCCAGGATGCGCTCTCCGAGCTCCGGGTGCGTCTCGATCAGCGCGCGCTCCTCGTCGGTCAGCGGCCCCGGCTTGGTGAGGATCGCAGCGGGCATGCCGATCTTGCCGATGTCGTGGAAGAGCGCTCCCAGCTCGACGCGCTTGAGCGTGACGGGGTCGAGCCCGAGCGCCTCGCCCACCCTGATCGCCATGTCCCTGATCCAGCGGGCATGCGAGGACGTGTACTCGTCCTTCGCCTCGAGCGCGTTCGCCAGCGCCTCGACGGTCGCGAGGAAGGTGCGCTCGAGGCTCTCGAAGCTGAAGGCGTTGGCGAGCGCGAGCTTCGCCTGGCCGCCGATGCCGGCGAGCAGCTCGAGCCGGCGCTGGTCGAACTCGTCGCGATCGTCGAGGGCGACGGCTACTGCTCCCCAGCCCGTGTCGAGTTCGATCGGGGCGACTGCGTACGCGTCCGAGACCGTGTCCTTGTAGGCGGGCCCGAGGGCGGCGGCAAATTCCAGGTGACCGATCACGCACGGCTCCGTCAGGGATCCGAACAGCGCGGCGGCGCCCGGTGGGATGCGCCATCCGGCCGGCACGTGGGCCTTTCCCTCGTGATCCGTGAAGGAGCTGCGGCAGACGAGCTCGCCCGTCTCCGGGTCGGTCAGCCAGACGGACGTGTGGCTGCGGCCGAGGATCCGTGCAGTAGCCCGTCCGATCCGGTCGAGCACCTCGCTCAACTCCGTCACCGAGGCCAGCTCGCGGGAGAGCCCCAGCAGCGCCTTTGCGCTTTCGGCCTCGCGGCGCTGCGCCTCGTAGAGCTGGGCATTCACGAACGCGACGGAAGCGTGGCCGGCGAGCACCTCCAGCAGGCGGACGTCGTCGGCGTCGAACTGGTCGTGGCCGAGCTTGGAGATCACGATCACGCCCACGACCTGCTGCCCGTAGCGCAGGGGGACGGCGAGGAGCGACTCGGCGATCTGGGCGGTGCCCGCGATGTGGTGGCCGATCCCGCAGTTGGCGGCATCCCCCGTGAGAAACGGCTCGCCCGTCTTCGCCACGTGGCCGGTGACACCGACGCCGACGCGCGTGGCCAGCACCTCGAGCGCCGACCCGGGTGCGGCCGACAGCTCGCCGCGGAAGGCGACCGGGCGCAGATCGTCGCCCTCGCGCAGGAACACGCGGCAGTTGTGGTAGTCGAGCAGCTGGCGCAGCTCGTTGGCGACGGTCGAGCCGATCTCGGCGACGTCGTTGAGGCGGCTCAGCTTCGAGGAGACGCCGTGCAGCATCTTCAGGTGCGCGATCGAGCGGATGTCGTCATGCCGGTTGACCGGTGCCTCGGGACGTTCGCTCTCGTCCTCGTGGAAGACGACGATCCGGCTCTTGCCCCGTGCCTTCGCGGTCATCATCGCGAGCTCCGCGCAGGCGACGAGCTCGCGGGGGTTGGCCGCGTGCTCGGGGCCGAGCGCGACACCGACGGAGATACTCATCGGCCCCGTAGTGGCGAACTCGGCCACGGCCACGCGTCCGGCGACCCGCTCGGCGAGCGCAAGCGCGGCCGTGAGGTCGCTCCCTCGCGCGATCACGGCGAACTCCTCGCCGCCGATACGGCACACGTCGTCGCTCTGCCGGACGACGGCGCGAAGATGGTCTGCGAGCTCGGCCAGGACCTGGTCGCCGACGGCGTGCCCGTAGACGTCGTTGACCCGCTTGAAGTCGTCGAGGTCGAGCATCACGAGCGCGACGGATTCGTCCTCGGCCGAGGCGCGCAGGAGCTCGCTGCGCAACCGCTCGTGGAAGGCACGGTGGTTCCACAGCCCGGTGAGGGGATCCGTTTGCGCCTGGAGGGCGAGACCCGCGTGCACGTGCGCGTTGTCGAGAGCGAGCGCGGCGGCGTCGCCGAAGCGGACTGCGAGACGGAACTCGTCCTCCGTGAACTCCTCCAGGCCGACGCGGTAGATGTTGAGCGCGCCCTTGACGCGTCCACGTGCGATCAGGGGCACTGCGATCAGCGACTCGGGGTCGGGTGGGGTGCCCTCGATGAAGCGCACGCGCGGGTCGAGGTCGGCGCGGTTCGCCAGCACGGGCTTGCGGTGCGCAACGGCCCACCCGGTGATCCCGGTGCCGAAGGCGAACGGCTCGTCCGCGAGTACCTCCTCGGCGTACTGACCGCGTGCGAAGACGGCGCGGAGCTCCGCCTGGGCTTCGTCCGCTTCGTAGAAGGCGAGGTCGTCGTGTGGAATCAGCTCGGCGACAGTGTCTGCGACCCGCTCGAGCAACGCGTCGAGGCTCTGCTCCGAGAGGACGTCATGGAACACGTCCGCGAGCTTCCGATACGACTCGACGAGGGCGCCAGAGGTGGCCGTGCCCGGGTCGCCGGCCAGAAGCCGGACAGGTGTGGTGGCCGCAGGAGTGTCTTCAGGAGGGTGCACGTTCCTCCCTCCCTCATCGGCGCGGCACGCTCACCTCTTGAGATTCGGCTCGTGCCTGCCGATCACGTGCTGCAGATGAGACGAGGTAGGAGATGAGCCGCGTATCGCCAAAAGTAATGGCCGTGAGGACTGTCCTGACGCTGGCGCTGTCGGGGCTCGCGCTCGCAGCGCCGGCCTCGGCTGCTGCCCGCGTGACCGTGTGGTTCGAACAGGACGGAAAGCCGGTTGCCGCCGATCGCGGCGGGTCGACGATCGAGGGCGCGGTGCGGGCCCTGCTCGCGGGCCCGAGCCGCGCCGAGCAGGCGCGCGGGCTGCGCTCG
>Ga0209797_10000968_pt1 | contig 14406 bp, 11 predicted proteins | sample DOMMetBare3Fresh_2_FD_187472 | JGI IMG/M metagenome (GOLD analysis project Ga0209797, IMG submission 187472) | Wetland sediment microbial communities from St. Louis River estuary, USA, under dissolved organic matter induced mercury methylation -... | ecosystem: Environmental > Aquatic >... | reverse complement strand
ATACCTCGGCGAGACGTTTGACCTGCACGCGGGCGGGATGGACCTGCAATTTCCGCATCACGAAAACGAGATCGCCCAGAGCGAAGGTGCGACCGGAAAGCTGTTTTCAAAATACTGGATCCACAGCGAATTCCTAAAGATCGACGATGTCACAATGTCGAAGTCAAAGGGTAATTTCTTTACGTTCCGCGACCTTCGCGAGCAAGGTTATTCGCCTCTCGCGATCCGATATTTACTGCTATCGGTTCCCTATCGCAAGCAGTTGAATTTCACATTTGAAGGATTGCAGGGAGCTGAATCGACGGTCGAGCGCCTGCGGAATTTCCGCTCGCTCGTTCGGGACGCAACAACCAAAGGTGGAAACACGAGCGGTAGCGCGGGTGCCTCTTCGGAACTTCGCAACTTTGTAACCGCGCAACTAGCGGCATTCGAGACGGCAATGGACGACGACTTCAACACCGCCGCCGCGCTCGCCGCGATTCACGACATGGTGCGTGAGGTCAATACGATTCTTGCAAACGATGGCCTGTCGGCTGACGATCAGATGGCGATTCTCGGCGCGATCGCCAAGTTCGACTCCGTCCTCGGCATCTTCGGTGCCGAAGAAACTGAAATCCTCGACGCCGACATCGAGGCTCTCATCGCCGAACGCCAAACCGCGCGCCACAACCGCGACTTCGCCCGGTCCGACGAGATTCGTGACCGGCTTGCCGCAAAAGGCATAATTCTCGAAGACACAAAAGAAGGTGTGCGGTGGAAGCGAAGGTAATTTAGTCGAGTCGGGACGAATGTCGATTTATTTCAACGAGCGCCATCTATAAACATCCCTTAATGTTCGAGCAAAACCAAAATTGCTAAGTTGAGTCTTGAGTCAATAAACGTTTGGGTCTTAATTCGATAACCTGCCTCAAGAAAGTCTCGCAACGGAGGTTTTTCCTCGTTCCAGCCGCTGGCTCGAAATATCAACCACAACCTTTTTTCCGAAATCTTCGAGAAATCCGTCACTTCCACCTCGTTAGAACCTCGAGGCATGAAGTAAGCAGTATCCTCTTCCACGCCGTCTAATTGTGTGATTTTTGTTATTTTAACTTCGGATGCGTGCCTTTCACGGGCGGTAAACCACGCTATATAAGCAACGAGATCTTCGGTCGTGTAGATATTTGCTGGATCCGACGATAACGCATCTCGGGTCAGCGATTCCCAAGCACACCACGAGTAAAGCTGTTGCGGAGTGGTAATTTTATTCACGATCGCGTAGCAGCCGAATAAAAGCAAAAGCGTAATGGACACAATTCTTAGCCATCGAACAGGAATACTCGTAATAACGATCGCGGCAATAACGGTGAACGGCGCGAAAACAATTATCAAATGCCGGGTTCCCCAGATCGAATATGGCAGCAGCCAGCTTGCTGCGAATGCAAGTAGTATGGGCAGCGTCATAAAAATGGCTAAGAGAAACACCGACGTTTGCTCATCGCCAACTGCCCGTTTCCAATTTACAAGATACAAAACGAAGGCGAGCGTAAAGATCACCATTAACGGAACCGAAATCTGGTAAATTGACATCGGATCAATGCTGCTTGCTGCGTAATAAAGAGGTTCGATCAAGTTGAATTTGAATTGTGTGATCTCCGAAAATTCCGGACGTTTCATCCAGCCGATGTTCTGGCCAATATCAGAGCCATGTCGTGCAGCTTGAAGAACAGCGATCACCCACGGTATAAAACTTGCGAAAACGACTGCGAACATCGCTGCCATTCGCCGCCATTTGATTCTTTGGAACCAAAGAACCAACACGACCTCGGTAAGCACAACGAACCAGCCGAAGTAATGCGTGTAGACCATCAGGACGTTGATGATGACGAGCGCAGTAAAATTCTTGCCCCGATAGAAATATCTTGCAAACAGCCACATCGAAAAGAGCGATAAGCACATCAGCAAGCAGTACATCCGGACTTCCTGTGAGTATTTGATCAGCGAGCCATTCGTCGCGAAGAAAAGAAGTGCGAGTATCCTCGTCCACACTCCGAGCTTAAGTTCTTTTGTCAGTGCCACGAATGGGAAGACCGCGAGGATGGAGATCACGACCGGAAGCAGACGCAGCCATAACAATCCCTCGCCACCGATACCGATCCAGATTTTTAGAAGCAAATAGAAAAGCGGCGGGTGGATCAGGTCGAGAGCGACGAAATTGAGTATCGAGTTCCACGAATGCTCGGCCGCGTGAACGCTGAATATCTCGTCAAACCAAAGGCACGACGCCGTCAAATTCCAAAAACGGATGGCAAGGTACGCCGCGACCGTCGCCGCAAATGCCGCGAATTGAACGTAGCGAGCTTGCTTCATTTCAGAGCGTTACGTTGTTGCAGAGTTTGCCGCCGATGCTTGTGTAAAACAGCGGAACTTCTTTAAATGTGTCCGTGTCGCGGCAGTACGATAGGCAACTGGCAAATGGCTTTGAGTATATGTGTATGCTCACTGCCCGAGCGTCATATTCCGCAAGATTGAGTATCTGGTGGACCGGTTCTTCAAGCTCGACCTTTGCGGCGATACAATCCGACAACTCAAATGCATCGGTCTCAACCAGCCTGCAAAACCCACGTGTTTCATCGATCTCGCTGATGGCAAAATTTTGCCCGCGAAGCCGTCCGACCGGCACAGTCATCCAGCATTTTTGATCAGAGTGGTTATGTATGCGCGAGACTTGGCCTTTTTCCCAGCAGATCGCCATCATCTCAAAGCGGTCGTCCTTGTAGATAAGATTTCGGGTATAAAAATTTGGGCTCCAGTTGAAATATTTCACGATCGAATCGACCTCAACTGGATTTTCGCTAAGATGTTGATAGACATTATCGCAAGTGAACTCGTCGTCGGAGATCGATCTAAGCCCGTCGATTAACTTGTCTACATGAAGCATTTCGGCGTAATTGTAGCAGATTTTTTGTCTATTAGAATAGTCCGCTGTAATAAGTGCGTTTGCGGGTCGTCGTCGCGCAGCGGCCATCCGACACGGGATCGCCTGTGTCTTTACAGCACGGATTGATCCGCGAGCAAGACATACCGTTCTTTAGCAATCTAGCAAGCGTATCCTGACCAATTCCCGACGGATGAAAACAATCGCAGCAAGAGATCTGGGCTGAGTTAAATCGGTAAAACCATGGCCCATCTGTGTAGACAAACACAGTCCCCGCGGCCTTTACGCCGCCACCGACCGTCTGGCCACCGATCATTACCACCGGCGACGTTCCGCCGTCTGGAATGGCCGCATATTCGTCAGTAACTGCTTTCAAAATGTCTCGATACGATTTCATAGTCGTAAACGAATCCGCTATACGCGTCGATGAACAATCCCGCGTCAGAGGGCCGCAAATGCTCACCGTTCCCCATAGAAATTGGCAAGTGCCGCCAAGCTGGCAATTAGTTTTACTACCAAAATTACATAGCTGCGAGACACGTACAGGCGAAACTACCCCGACACGGGTGTCGCCTATCGCCATCAGAACGTCGAGCCCCTCGCGAAGCTCGCGTTCGAAAGCGTCCGGTTTCGTTTTGCAATAATTTGCGGCGTCGAGGTCAGCGCTCGAACATGAGCCGTTGACCTTTGTGATCGTTCCGGAACAATTATCATTATGGCCAAGAAAAACAACCGCCATTCGGGCTGCGGGCTGCGCAGAGAGAAATGCGCGGACGTTACCGGCTTGATTTACAAAATCCCGAACAAGCGTCGCGCCCGACGCGGCGTGGTTTGGCAAAGGCGCTATGAGGTTCGTACCAGCATCGCACTCCATTCGTTCAAAAATACTGAAAACCCCCTCGCTGCCGGCTCCGCAAAAGGAGGAACCGTGAGTATCACTGGTTAACCAATTATATGATTCGTGGTCGGCGTTAGCACACGGAAATGCATTTCCGGCATTAAAACCTTTCGAAATGCTATCTCCGGCGACATCTATCGCCTGAATATTCAACTGAGCCCCAACCGAGTAGGTCAAAGTTGCAATTGAAACTGCTACCAGTATAGCCCAACGATGATCGATCAAATTAAAACCTCCCTCCATCTCGCAATGAAATCGCTGAATTCGCAGCTTTCAGTGTGAATTATTTTTGCCGCGCATTCTTTAAAAAATCGACAAATTCCTGCACATTTCTGGTCAATCCAGGAAAGCTCGCTTTCGTTTTGCCGTCGCCGTCGACAACCGCGTAAAATGGCAACGCAACCGTGCCGAACATATCCTGCTCCATTTGCTGTTGCTTTTCATAGATCTCACCCTCGCCGTCGGTGTAAAGCTGTACGAGCACAAAGTTTTTCAGCTCGTCTATTACCTCTTTCTTTGTAAAAACATTTGCCTCCATCCAACGACAGTTGGTACAGGTGTAACCGGTAAAATCAATGAAAACCAATTTGTTTTCGGCTTTAGCCTTGGTTAACGCACCCTGATAATCGTTTATCTGCCATTTCAGTTCCGCCTCGCCGTTACCAAGGAATCTGGCTGACGAATTGCCGAGATCAGGCGGCAGGAACGACTCGATCTCGCCGAGTTTTGCACCAAAAAGCCCCGTCAGCAAATAAAAACTAACGGCAAGACTGATTACCGCAGCGATCATACGGACCGCTCCGAGGCGTTCTGGTTTCGAATCGTGAGCAAGCTGGAATTTGCCAAGCAGATACACCGTAAGGACTACTCCAGTTGCGATCCATACAGCGAGTACGACGTCGCGCGTAAAGATTCCCCACTTCCACACGAGATCGACGTTAGATATAAACTTCATCGCTGCCGCAACCTCGAGAAAACCCATCGCAACCTTAATCGAATTCATCCAACCGCCGGCACGCGGCAGTTGTGATAAAAGCTGTGGCGCAAGCGCGAGCACAAAAAACGGAAGGGCAAACACTGTCGAGAACGCCAGCATTCCGAGGAGCGGCATCTGCCAATCTCCCTGCGATGCAGACACGAGAATCGTTCCAACAAACGGCGATGTGCAGGTGAATGAAGTCAACGTAAAAGTTAGCCCCATCAGCAGAGCACCGACGATGCCGCTTCCCTCGCCTTCTTTACTTCGAGTCAGGCCATCGAGCTTTGTTAAAACGCCGGTCGGGATCGTGATCTCGAATGCGCCAAATAAATTAAATGCAAAAAACAAAAAGATCGCCGTGATAAGCAAGTTTATCCAGGGATTTGCGGCAAAGAGATTGATGCCGGCGGCTCCGACGAAAATCGCGATCAGCATCCCGAGCAGCGTAAACGTCGCTATTATGCCGAGCGAGTATATGGTCGCGAGTTTTACTGATTTCGCACGGCTGCCCGCTGAATGACTAGTAAAATACGAAACCGTTATCGGAATCATCGGGAAAACGCATGGCGTCAACAAGGAAAGCGCGCCCAGCGAAACAGCGAGCCAAAGAAATCCCCACAGATCGGTTTTCTGTTGGCCGGTGGCCGTCGCGGTTTGGCGCTCTGCGTTTGCAGCCGTCGGTTCCGGGTTGACCGTTTTTTTTACAGCCTCAGAACCAACGAACGAAACCCTCAGTGTCCTTGGCGGCAGACAGACCGTGTCGTTGCATAGCTGGAATCTGACATCGAGCGATAAAATTTCCGCGGATGTGTCAGCTGTCGCTTTTAGCGGAACCGAAAAGGTCGCCGAGGTCATGAAAAACTTTGTATCAAGCGGTTTGCCGTCGGCGCCGGTAAAAAGCGGGTCAGTTTTTGTAATTGGCTTTGGCGATTCGATCTTGCCGGCAATCTCGAACGGCTGGCCCTCGGTGATTTTGACCGTCGTCGCCACTGGACCGCCCTCGGGCTGTTCTAGTGCATAAAGGTGCCAGCCCGGTTCGATCTCAGCTTTTAAATTCGCATTGAACAAAGCACCCGATTTTAGCGATCTACCGCTCGACTCAGACGACAAGCTCCACGCAGCCGGATTTTGCGCCAAACCAGCAATTGAAAGGAAAATGATCGCGATTATTAACCGGAAAACAGATCGGCTCATAGGCGGATAACCCAAAGGAGAACTATAACATTTTCAAGAATTGCGGCACATAAACCGGAATCGAATCTTTTGCACATACTCGGCCGCTCGCTTATAATACCGTTTTTGCCGTAGTGGCTTAAATACGCCTTTTTTGTTTAGACGGAGGATTCGATTTTGCCAAAAGCAAATACACGCCAAAAGCCAACCGCAAAAACTGCCAAGATCTCGACAAACGGCCGCGGCAATTCTCTAAAGGCGGCTAAGGAACACGAATTTACAGATTTCGTTGAGGTCGAGCAGGCAAAGGCCGAGTTTATTGAGAGGCGCTCGTCTCAGCTTGTGTCGATCAAGAAGACTGACAAGAAATTGCTCCACTCGATGCTTTACCAAATGGTGCTTGGGCGCCGTTTTGAGGAAAAATGCGCGGAAGTTTACCGGATGGGCAAGATCGGCGGCTTTTGCCATCTTTATATCGGCCAAGAAGCGATCGGCGTCGGTTCGATGATGGCGCTTGAAAAGACCGACATGGTCATCACCGCATACCGCGATCACGTTCAGGCGATGATCAAGGGCATGACGCCTGAAAGCGTTTTGGCTGAGCTTTACGGCAAAGCGGGCGGATGTGTCGGCGGCAAAGGCGGTTCGATGCATATGTTCTCAAAGGAACATGAATTTTACGGCGGACACGGTATCGTCGGCGGCCAGATCGGCGTCGGAACCGGTATGGCGTATGCCGCAAAATACAAGCAATCGGGCCAAGTCGTGCTCTGTTTTTTTGGCGAAGCAGCGGTTAATCAGGGCATATTTCACGAATCGCTAAATATGGCACAGTTGTGGAAACTGCCCATAATTTACATTTGCGAGAACAACCAGTACGGCATGGGCACCTCGCAGGAACGGGCGATGAGTGCGAGTAGCATCGCGAAAAAAGCCGACGCATTTGAGATGGCAAACGAATTTGTGGACGGAATGGACGTGATGGCCGTTCGAGAGGCAACCATCCGCGCTATCGAACGAGCCAGAAAAAAAAGCGAGCCAACTTTGCTGGAAATTCGTGCCTATCGTTTCATGGGTCACTCGATGTCCGACCCGGGCAACTATCGCACTCGCGACGAGATCCTTAAATATCAGGAACGCGATCCGATCGTGCTTTTCAAGGACAGCCTGAAAGAGGCAAAAGTTTTTGGTGACAAAGATTTCGAAAGGGTGGAGCACGAAGCCCTTGAGGCTGTCGAGCGGGCCGTAAGGTTCGCGGACGAGAGTCCGTTTCCGAATGAAAGTGAGCTTATGACAAATGTCTTCGCCTAAGATCACCGATTATATATGGCATTGTTAACAATTCGCGACGCACTTAACCAAGCGCTCCGTGAAGAAATCTTAAGAGATGAAAACGTCTTCGTGATGGGCGAAGAGGTTGCCGAGTACGACGGCGCTTATAAGGTCACGCGCGGGCTGTGGAAAGAGTTTGGTGATAAACGTGTCGTCGATACGCCGATCACGGAGCTCGGCTTTGCAGCTGTCGGCGTCGGTGCGGCGATGGCTGGTTTGCGGCCTGTGATCGAGTTTATGACCTGGAATTTTTCGGTTCTGGCTTCCGATCAGATCATTAATCACGCAGCGAAGATGCTCTATATGTCGGGCGGCCAGTTCAAGGTGCCCATCGTTTTCCGCGGGCCGAACGGCTCGGCGTATCAGGTTTCGTCTCAACATTCGCAGGCTTTCGAGGCGTTTTATGCCAACTTCCCGGGCCTAAAGGTCGTGATGCCTTCCACCGCCGCAGATGCAAAGGGTTTGCTCAAATCGGCAATCCGCGATGACAACCCGATTATCTTCCTCGAACAGGAACGAATGTACGGGCTCAAAGGCGAGGTTCCCGAGGATGACGACTTCACGATCCCGCTTGGGGTTGCCGACGTTAAACGCGAAGGAACTGATTGCACGATCGTCGCGCGTTCGATGACAGTTCCCCTTGCTCTGCAGGCCGCCGAGAAAATTCAAGAGGAGTTTGACGTAAGCTGCGAGGTCATCGATCCGCGAACGATCAAACCGCTCGACATCGACACGATCGTTAATTCCGTGAAAAAGACAAACCGGCTCGTCATTGCCGAGGAATCGCACGCGTTTGCAAGCGTCGGCGCAGAGATCAGCTATCAGCTCATGGACCACGCATTCGATCATCTCGACGCTCCGATAAAACGCATCTCGACCGTTGAAGCCCCGATGCCGTACGCAAAGAATCTGGAAGAATTGGCCCTGCCTAATGTGGCGAAGATCGTCGCGGCGGTGAAAGAAGTTTGTTATTTGTAATGGATAAGGCGGCCGCAAAACTAGAATACAAACTCACTCATCGTCCGATGGGCGTTTTTCAGATCAGGAATACCGCGAACGACAAGGTATTTGTCGATTCGAGCACGAATATTCCGGGAAAGATTAACCGGCACAAATTCGCGTTGACTGCTGGTCTTCATCAAAACAAAGCACTGCAGGCCGCTTGGATAGAATTGGGTGAGTCGGCCTTTGAATTTGAAACACTTGAGCCTGTCGAGCCGCGAGACGATCAGAATTACGATTACGCGGCCGACCTCGCAGTTTTAGAGAGTCTGTGGCTCGAAAAGCTCGAGCCGTACGGTGAAAAAGGCTACAACGAACGGAAAATGACGCGAGAAGAAAGACTGCGAATGATCGCCGAGAATCGAAATGCAGAAGCCCGCACGTAAATAAGGGCGCATCAAAATTATGGCTGAAAAATTCTTAATGCCGAAACTCTCGCCCACGATGGAAGAAGGGCAGATCGCGCGTTGGGTTAAAAACGAAGGTGACACGTACGATGCCAACGAAACCCTTGCCGAGGTTGATACGGACAAAGCGACGATGGAGATGACTGCGCTGACGAGTGGTACCTTGCTCAAGATCCTAAAAGGCGCGGGCGAAACCGCAGCGCTCGGTGAAGCGATCGCTATCATCGGCCAAAAGGGCGAGGATATAACGACAATGTTGGGGGAAACGACCTCTAACGGAAAAGCACAACCAACCACAGAGAACACGGAGGCCAAAGAGAAAGAAGACCCTAAAGCCAAGACAGCTCCTCCGGCAGTTGAACCTGCTCCATCTGCGATTCCGCAATCCGTAATCCCAAATCCGCAATCGAACGGGGGTCGTTTGATCGTCTCACCTATTGCGGCACGCATGGCGGCTGAAAATTCGATCGATCTCAAAACAGTGACCGGCACCGGCCCTAATGGTCGCATTATCAAACGTGACATCGAAACCGCATTATCTGGCGGTCAGACGACTGCAGCCGTTGGTCAGGCGGCGCTCACGCCTTCGACCGTTGTTGGCGCGTCCGCTTATACTGAAGAAAACACCTCTAAAATGCGGCAGGTCATCGCCGGTCGCCTTGCCGAATCTATCGGCCCGATCCCGACGTTTTATCTTACGGTCGAAATCGAAATGGACGCGGCGCTCGAGCTGCGAAAACAGGTCAATGCCTCGGTTAACGAGGATCGAAAGATCAGCGTCAACGACATCATCGTCAAAGCCGCGGCGATGTCCCTTATCAAACATCCGTTTGCAAATGCGTCCTATCAAGATAAGACGATCCGCTTTTATAGACAGGCCGACATCGGCGTCGCGGTTGCAGTCGATGAAGGGTTAATTACGCCCGTGATCCGGGGAGCGAATTTGAAAGGTTTTGTAGAGATATCAGCCGAGATAAAGGATCTTGCTGCAAAAGCCAAAGCGAAAAAATTGCAGCCCGATGAATACACCGGCGCAACATTCTCGATCTCAAATCTCGGAATGTTCGGCATAAAGGAATTCACCGCGATCATCAATCCGCCCGAGGCCGGCATTCTCGCAGTCGGCGGAGCTGCACCAACACCGGTTGTCCGCGATGGCCAGGTTGTCGTCCGCAGTATTATGAATGTCACTATGTCTTGCGATCACCGCGTCGTCGATGGCGCGACCGGCGCCAAATTCCTGCAAACTTTCAAACAAATGCTCGAACAGCCGGGGATGATGTCGGCCTAACGTGACAACTCGCGAAAAATCGACCGCACCCTATCTTGCTCTCTTAGCGGTTCAGGCTCTCTTCGGTTCCCTGCCTGTCATCGGCAAGTTGGTCCTCAAGGTCGTCCCGGCCGTTTCGCTCGTGGGCTTTCGGGTTGGAGTTACGGCCCTCGTTCTGTTAATTTTTCAGATTTTTAGAGGCCGCGTCTGGCTCAAAGAAAAAGGCGACTATTGGCGGCTCGCGGTGTTAAGCCTCTTTGGTGTAACGTTTAATCAGCTGCTTTTCATTACCGGACTTTCGCTGACAAAGGCGGCGAACACCTCACTCCTCGCGGTCACAATACCAATATTTGCACTTACGGTCGGGTCGTTCGTTGGTACCGAGCGACTACGACGAATAAAAGTCATCGGGATTATGCTTGCCGCGATCGGCGTCACAATTATCATTAATCCTCGTAAGACCGCTTTCTCGGCAGAAACGACTCTCGGCGATATTCTGATCGTCATCAATTCACTTTCATACGGGATCTATGTTGCCACGTCAAAGACCGTGATCATGCGCAACGGTGCATTTCGTTCGATGATGTGGGTATTTGTTTTTGCGGCGGCCGTTTGCGTTCCGCTGGGCGCCTGGTCGTTTTCAACGATTGAGGCAGCCGCCATTACACCTACAATATGGCTTCTAATGCTGTACATCGCCATTATGGCAACCGCGGCTCCTTACCTGTTGAATGCTTGGGCTTTAGCTCGGGTAAATCCGTCGACGGTCGCGGTATTTGTCTATCTCCAGCCGCTGATCGGGTTCCTGCTTGCCGTAGTTTTTCTGGGCGAGTATGTCGACACAACATTTATAGCCGCCGCCGCATTGATATTCGCGGGCGTGTTTCTCGTCTCAAAGAAATTTCGCTGAGGTGAAATCTGCGTTTCCTTTTGCATACTAAAACACGCTCCTTCACAGTCGCGTTTCTGCTCGAAACCGATTACATTGTAAGGAATGAAGACGAAGGAAATTGCGGAGTTTCTGCGCGGCGAACTTACGGGCGACGGTGATATCGAGATCGTGCGAGTCGGCGCGCTCGATACCGCATCACAGGGCGATATTGCTTACGTTGAAAAACCCGGGTTAGATGTAAATTCAAATGCGGCGTGCCTGATCGTTCCGACGGAATTCGCAACGGCACGGGCGGAAACACGACCGGTAGGAAGTGTGCCGCTTATTGCCGTGGCCGATCCAAAGCTCGCGTTTGCCCAGATAGCCGAGGTTCTTCATCCCCAAACGGGTCGAGAGCCGGAAATTCACCAATCGGCAATTATTTCGGAGACCGCCAAAATCGGAGTGAGTGTCTTCGTCGGACCATTTGTTTGTGTCGGCGAAAAATCGCAGATCGGCGACGACACACAGCTTTGCGCGGGGGCAAAGATCGGCGACAGCGTCAGAATCGGCGCAGGCTGCGTGATTCATCCGAATGTTGTTGTTGAGGACAATTGTGTAATAGGTGACAGAGTCACACTCCATTCGGGTGTTGTGATAGGGGCGGATGGTTTTGGATATGTTCGCGACAAAAACGGGTATGTTAAATTCCCGCAGATCGGTACTGTAGTTATTGAAAACGACGTGGAGATCGGTGCGAACTCCTGTGTCGATCGCGGTGCTTTGGGCGAAACGCGCATCGGGGAAGGCACTAAGATCGATAATCTCGTACAGATCGCACATAACGTCGTGATCGGTAAACGCGTTGTCATTGCTGCTCAAACCGGCATCTCAGGTAGCACCGTGATCGAAGACGATTGCGTCATCGGCGGCCAGGTTGGCATGGGCGACCACGCCCGCGTGCAAACCGGCGCCGTGATCGGCTCACAGGCCGGCGTTTTGCCTGGAAAGATCGTTCGTCCCGGCGTCTGGTGGGGCACGCCCGTGCAGCCGCTCGATGAATACAAACGTCAAAACGCTCATTTAAAGGGTCTCGCACGGCTTAAAGACGAGGTTAAAGAATTGAAGAGCGAGATCACAAAACTGAGTCATCCCGATTAGTGTTTTGACAGCCGATCACTCCACAAATTTATTCGAGCTGAAGGTTGTATTTCCCAACGATATTCGGTTATAATTCGCTCACTTTAACAAAGTAAACCGCAAGCCGCGTCTTTCACGTAGTATTTCTTGGCGCTGGCTTTTTTGTTTGACATAGCTAAACACAAAGGAGAAATCGATATGAAATGGAAATCCGCAGTTGTTCTTGCAGTCGGTCTACTGCTATCGGCATGTCAGCCACCGGCGATTACAAATAACTCAGCCCCTGCAAACACGAGCACTTCCGCTCCGGCGCCGAAAACCGAAACTGCAAAGTCGGCACCGACTGACCTTAAGCAGTTGGCAGGGCGAATCGTCAACGAAAGTGCCGGCGTCAAAGAAGGTGAGATAGTTCTTGTAAATGGCTCGGCCAGGGACAATGAACTGATTGAAAATATTGTAATTGAGATCCAGAAAGTCGGCGGCCAGCCGCTTTTGTCGCTGAGCAGTGAAAAGATCACAAAGCGATCCTATGCCGAGGTACCTGAAAAATATGACTCGCAGGAGCCAAAGCTGGGACTCGCATTAGCTAAGATCGCTAATGTCTCGATAAATATCGATAGTCAGGAAACCGAGGGATTATTAGCCGATGTTACGCCTGCGAGACTCGCGGCACGGGCCAAAGCCGGGACACCGGTGAATAATGAGTTCATCAAGAATAAGATCCGCTCGGTAAATGTTGGCAACGATCTTTACCCAACCGAATGGCGGGCAAAACGATTTGAAATGCCGCTCGATACGTTTTCGAAACTGTTTTGGGACGGTGTGAATATTGATTACACCGGGCTCCAAGCCACCGGCGACAAGGCGAGAACTGCTCTGGGCGGGAAAGAAATGGAGATCACCCACCCGAACGGAACAAGCCTGAAGTTAAATATCGAAAGCAGGCCCGCTTATATCAGCGACGGGGTAATTTCAGCTGATGATGTAGCAAAAGGAAACTTGAGCGTGTTTTTGCCGGCCGGCGAAGCTGCTGTCGTTCCCGCCGCCAATTCGGGAACCGGCAAGTTCATTATCGAAAAGGATTTTTTTAACGGTAAGGAAGTTCGTAACATCGTCCTGACTTTTGAAAACGGGAAACTCACTTCAATGACCGGCGACGGAGACGGTTTTGCGCGAATGAAAGCCGAGTTTGACGCCGCGGGCGAAGGCAAGGACATCCTCAGCTACGTTGATTTGGGCATCAATTCAAACTATCCGTTGCCCGCGACCAGCAAATATGGCAACTGGGTCTCAGCGGGAATGGTCTCTCTGGGTACCGGGAATAACACCTGGGCCGGCGGCTCGAACGAATCAAGTGGCGCCATTGGCGGACATTTAGGAGGCTGCACCGTCAAGGTTGACGGTAAAACGATCGTCGAGAATGGCGTGCTCAAGCTCTAGAGATCGGGTCATTTTGACGGGATTCTAACAACCGGAGGATAGACTCGGCTGCCCGATTTGAAGCGCCGCCGTGGCCTAGTTTGTCCGCGGCGGCCTTTAGTTTGGAGCGCATCGAGATATTTTCCTCGGTTTCGAGCAAGCGTGCGAGTTCGCCAGATAGCGTGTCCGGTGTAAATTCGCCTTGGATCAACTCTGTCGCGACCCTTTCCCCCGCAATCAGATTGATCAGTCCGTAATGCGGGACGTCGATAATTGGCTCAAACAACTTGTAATTTAGGGCGGATGTCTTATACACGACAACCATCGGTGTACCGATGATACCTGTTTCAAGCGTTGCGGTGCCGCTGGTGACAGCCGCTGCGTCCGACGCTTTCAACGCATTGTACGTCTCACCTTCGACCACCTTGAGGACCGGCGGCATTTGGTCACCGGCCCTCTTTTTAAGAAATTCTACATCCGAACGATGTCTTGCTGAGTCAATCGCGATAACGAATTGCACCCCGCTGATTGCTTCAGCGAGCAATCCTGCCGATTTAAGCATCACGGGCAATATTCGGATGATCTCTTTGTGACGGCTGCCGGGCAAAAGCGAGATGATCGGTTTTGTCGGATCGAGATCGTGATCATCACAAAATTGTTCTTTCGTCCGATCAGCGTGGACCTCACGCGCAAGGGGGCTGCCGACGTATTCGACGTTTGTGACACCTTGCGACGCGTACCAGTCCTTTTCGAAAGGTAAGATCGTGATCACCAGATCAACATACTTTTTTATTGTAGAGAGCCGGTATTTACGCCACGCCCAAAGTTGCGGCGAAATATAGTAAATAACTGTCAAGCCTTGGTTTTTCAGGTGTTTGGCAAGCTTGAGATTGAAATCTGGGAAATCGACGAGGATAGCTGCGGCTGGTCGCTCGCGTGTGGCGGCTTCCTTTAACTCCTTTGACGCGCGCAAGAACATTGGTAAAGCACGACCGATCTCG
>Ga0209797_10000967_pt1 | contig 14420 bp, 11 predicted proteins | sample DOMMetBare3Fresh_2_FD_187472 | JGI IMG/M metagenome (GOLD analysis project Ga0209797, IMG submission 187472) | Wetland sediment microbial communities from St. Louis River estuary, USA, under dissolved organic matter induced mercury methylation -... | ecosystem: Environmental > Aquatic >... | reverse complement strand
GCGGCGAAGTCGTCGAGGGTCCCCGACGCTAGGTAGGCCGCGACGAAGTCGGGCACCCCTGCGACGACCGGCGGGCCGGGCTGCAGGCCCAGGTCGTCGGCGGCCGCCGGTGAGAGGCGGCCGAGGACCGAGCCGGTGGGCAGCAACTCCGGCAGCTTCGCGGGGTCGCGCCCGGCCCGGCGGACCAGGCCGGGGTGGTAGCCGGGCGGCGCCCCCGGTCGGTTGTCGGTGAGCCACCAGGCGACCGTCGAGGCGGGGGTGGCCGCCGCGCGTCCGGTCAACCGCAGGCCGAGGTAGTCGACCGGCTCCAGCAGCACGGCCGCGCGGCGGTGGACCTCCGGCCGTTCGGCGCGCAGGAACAGCGCGTGGCCGCTCGGGTCGGCGCCGTTCGGCGACGGGGCGCCGCCGGTGATCCGCAGCCAGGGCAGGATCGCCCGCGCGCGGTAGCCGGCGACAGGGCCACCGAACTGGCGTCGGCTGAGCGGGCCACCGCGGTCGTCGGCCCAGACCAGGCAGCGACCGACGGCCCGGCCGTCGGCGTCGACCGGAACGGTGGACGCGTACTGACCGGTGACCCCCACGGCCAGCAGGTCCTCCGGGTGCAGACCGTGGGCCCCGACCATCCGGCGCACGCACGTCCGGATGCCCTCCCACCACGACTCGGGGTCCTGCTCGACACCGCCGGCGTCGTCACCCTCCAGCACGTAGGTGAGCAGCTCGGCGTGCGCGGAGGCGAGGATCTCGCCGTCCTCGGCGACCGCGCCGACCTTCAGCCCCGTCGTCCCCAGGTCGACGGCCAGCACCCACGGACGGGTCACTCAGCCCTCCGTCGGCGGCGGCCCGGACGGCGCCGGCACCGCGTACATCGCGTCGAGCGCCCCGGACAGCAGGAACGACAGCCCCGCGTTGCCGGCGGGCGTCCCGGCCATGCCGTACAGCGCCCCGCTGCTGGCCGGCTCGCCGGCGTGCGCCTTCGCGTGGGCGACGCCGTCGGCGAGGTCGCGCGCGAACTCCTCGGCCAGCCCCGGCCGGGTGTTGGGCCGGGTCACGCAGAAGTGCAGGCCGGCCGGCAGCTGGTCGGGGTTCAGCCGCCAGCCCCTGCTCGCCAGGTGGTCGTTGACCGCGAAGATGTCGACCGGGTCGTCGCCGTCGGCGGCCCCGAACGCGATGAGGAACGTCGGGTCGTCGCCGTACACCCGCAGGGCCGGCTGGGCCTCGACCGCGGCGCGGATCCGCTGCGCGGTGTCGTAGATCGCCGCGGCGGCGTCCAGGTAGCCCTGCTCCCCGGTGGTGAGCAGCGCCGCCCAGGTGGCCGCGATCAGCCCGCCGGACCGGCTGCCCGACATCCCCGGCGAGACGTAGAGCCCGCCCGGCCAGTCCGGCGACGCGAAGTACTGGTAGCGGCGCAGCGCGGCATCCCGGTAGAGCACCACCGAGGTGCCCTTGAGCGCGTAGCCGAACTTGTGCGTGTCGGCTGAGATCGACGTGACGCCGGGCAGCCGGAAGTCGAACGGCGGCACCGGATGCCCGAGCCGCTCGATCCACGGCAGGACGAACCCGCCGAGGCAGCCGTCGACGTGCAGCCCGAGGTCGTGCTCGGCGGCCAGGGCGCCGAGCTCGCCGATCGGGTCGACCAGGCCGTAGGGGTAGGAGCCGGCCGAGCCGACCAGGGCGACCGTGTTCGGCGTGATGTGGTCGCGGACCCAGTCGAGGTCGACCAGGAAGTCGCTGCCCAGCGGGGCGCGCAGCAGCCGGATCCCGAAGTAGTGGCAGGCCTTGTCGATGGCGACGTGCGCGGAGTTGGGGATGATCACCTCGGGTGCGGTGATTCGCTTCTCGGCCCGGCCGCGCTCGCGGTAGACGAGCATCGGGTTCATCAAGCTCTCCGTGCCGCCGGAGGTGAGCACCCCGACGGTGCGGTCGTCGCCGTGCATCATCGAGGCGGTCATCGCCACGATCTCGCCCTCGAACTTCGTGGCGCTCGGGTACATGTCGCGCTGCAGGACGTTGGCGTGGGCGAAGGCCTCGAAGACCTCGGCGAGGAAGTGGTACTGGTCGTGGTCGCCGAGGTAGAGCGAGCTGGAGACCTTGCCCGAGTCGCCGAGGCGGTCCTCCTCCGCGGCGAGCGTGCGCACGACGTCCAGCACGGTCTCGCGGGGCATCCCCTCGGCGGGGATCGTCCGGTGCGCGACGTAGCGGTCCTTGTACGGGTAGAAGCGGTCGAGCATGGCCTGGACCTGCTCGGCGGTCAGGTCAGCCATCGGCATGCTCCCGGGGTCGTCGGCGCGGTCAGCGTAGCCGCGCCGCCCACAGGTCGCCGACGCGGACGCCGAGCTCGGCGAACAGCCGCCGCAGCAGCGGCAGCGACAGCCCGACGACGGTGCCCGGGTCGCCGTCGACCCCGTCGACGAACCAGCCGCCGAGGCCGTCGATCGTGAAGGCCCCCGCGACGGCGAGCGGCTCGCCGGTGGCCAGGTAGTCCTGCAGGTCCCGGTCGTCGACTGCGGCGAACCGCACGACGGTCGTCGCCACCCCTTCGGCCCACCGTTGCGCGCTCGTGTCGACGACGCACTGTCCGGTCACCAGCGTGCCGGTGCGCCCCCGCATGTCCTGCCAGCGGGCGAGCGCCTCGGTGGTGTCAGCCGGCTTGCCCAGCGCGACCCCGCCGAGGTCGAGCACCGAGTCGCACCCGACGACCAGGCTGTTCGGGCCGACGCAGTCGGCGACCGCCGCGGCCTTGCGCCGGGCCAGCTCGAACGCCACGTGAGCGGGCGGACCCTCGACGTCGTCCTCGCGGACGCCGCTCACCACGACGTCGGGGTCCAGGCCGGCCGCCTGCAGGAGGCGCAGCCGGGCCGGCGACGCAGAGGCGAGCACCAGCCGATGAGGGGGCATGCTCAGCGCGGCAGGGCAGAGGCCCGCCAGGCGCCCGGCCCGGGCGCCAGCGGGGGTCGGACGTTGCGGCCCCGGCTGCGCCACAGCGGGCGCGGCTCACCCGTCACGGACGAAGACGCCGCCGACCGGCCGGCGAGGACGACCACCAGGGCGGCGAGCTCCTCGGGGGTCGGCTCACCCCGGACGATCCGCAGCGCGGGCTGCTCGGCCGGCGCGGTCACAGCGGGATGTTCCCGTGCTTGCGCGGCGGCCGGTTGAGCCGCTTGTTACGCAGCGCGCGCAGGGCGCGCACCACCTGCGCCCGCGTCTGCGCGGGGTCGATCACCGCGTCGATGTACCCGCGCTCGGCCGCGGTGTACGGGTTGAGCAGGGTGTCCTCGTAGTCGGCGATCAGCCGGGCCCGCTCCGCCTCGACGTCGGCCGCAGCGGCGAGCTCCTTGCGGTAGAGGATGCTGACCGCGCCCTGCGCGCCCATGACGGCGATCTGCGCGGTGGGCCAGGCCAGGTTCACGTCGGCCCCGAGGTGCTTGGAGCCCATGACGTCGTAGGCGCCGCCGTACGCCTTGCGGGTGATCACCGTGACCAGCGGCACGGTGGCCTCGGAGTAGGCGTAGATGAGCTTGGCGCCGCGGCGGATGATCCCGTTCCACTCCTGGTCGGTGCCCGGCAGGAAACCGGGGACGTCGACGAAGGTCAGCACCGGGATGTTGAACGCGTCGCAGGTGCGGACGAACCGTGCGGCCTTCTCGGACGCGTCGATGTCGAGCGTGCCGGCGTACTGCATGGGCTGGTTCGCCACGACCCCGACCGACGCCCCCTCGACGCGGCCGAACCCGCAGAGGATGTTGGGCGCCCACAGGGCCTGCACCTCGAGGAACTCACCGTCGTCGACGACCGTCTCGATCACGGCATGCATGTCGTAGGGGTGGTTCGCCGCGTCGGGGATCAGGGTGCGTAGGGCCAGGTCGGCCTCGGTGGCGTCGAGGGACGCCGGCCGGTCGAACACCGGCGGGTCCTCGAGGTTGTTGCTCGGCAGGTAGGACAGCAGGGCCCGGGCCAGGTCCAGGCAGTCCTGCTCGTCGGTGGCCATGAAGTGCGCGACGCCCGACTTGGAGTTGTGCGCCCGGGCGCCGCCCAGGTCCTCGAACGCGACCTCCTCCCCGGTCACGGTCTTGATGACGTCCGGACCGGTGATGAACATGTGCGAGGTCTGGTCGACCATGAGCGTGAAGTCGGTGATCGCCGGGCTGTACACCGCCCCGCCGGCGCACGGCCCCATGATCAGGGACAGCTGGGGCACCACACCCGACGCCCAGACGTTGCGGCGGAAGATCTCGCCGTACAGACCGAGTGAGACGACCCCCTCCTGGATCCTGGCGCCGCCGGAGTCGTTGATCCCGACGACCGGGCAGCCCAGCTTCATGGCGAGGTCCATGATCTTGACGATCTTCTCGCCGAACACCTCGCCCAGGCTGCCGCCGAACACCGTGAAGTCCTGGGCGAACAGGCACACCTGTCGACCGTCGACCGTGCCGTGCCCGGTGACGACGCCGTCGCCGTAGGGTCGACGCTCGGCCATGTCGAACGCGTGCGAGCGGTGCCGGGACAGGGCGTCGGTCTCGACGAACGAGCCCGGGTCGAGGAAGGCGTCGACCCGCTCGCGGGCGGTCATCTTGCCCTTGGCGTGCTGGGCGTCGATGGCCTTCGCGGTGCCGGCCAGCCGCGACTGGGTCAGCTTGTGCTCCAGCTGGGCGAGCCTGCCCGCGGTGGTGTGGAGGTCGGGGACCTCCGGCTCCGGTGCCTCAGCGGCCATGGTGGGTCTCCGTCCCTCGCTCCCCTCGCTACCTTAGCGACGTGTCCACCCCCACCGACGCGGTGCCTGATCGTCGTCCGCTCGACGCGGCGAGGCTGCGCGCGGCCATGGGGGAGGGGCCAGGTCCCTGGCGGGTCAGGCTGGTCTCGGTCACCGGGTCGACGAACGCCGACGTCGCCGACGCCGCCCGCGCGGGGGAGCCGGGCGGGCTGGTCGTCGTGGCCGAGGAGCAGACGGCGGGACGCGGCCGGCTGGACCGACGGTGGACGGCGCCCGCGGGGTCGGCGCTGACGTTCTCGGTGCTGCTGCGCCCGGAGCCGGAGCAGGCCCGGTGGGGCTGGCTGCCCCTGCTCGCGGGACTGGCGGTCGCCGAGGCGGTCCAGGGTGCGACCGGCGTCGACGTCCGGCTGAAGTGGCCGAACGACCTCCTGGTCGGTGAGGGCAAGCTGGGCGGGCTGCTCGCCGAGCGGCTGGCCGACGCCGTGGTCCTGGGTGTGGGACTGAACGTGACGCTGGAAGCGCCGGAACGACCGGTGCCGACGGCCACGTCCCTGCTGCTGGCGGGTGCCCGCCCGGTCGACCGGGCGCTGCTGCTCGGCCGCGTGCTGGACCGTCTGGCGCAGTGGCTGCGCGACTGGACCGCGGTCGGGGGCGACCCGCTGAGCTCCGGGCTACGGGCCGCCTACCTGCAGCGCTGCGCGACCGTCGGGAGCCGGGTCACCGTCGACCGGGCGGACGGCCCGCTGGTCGGCACCGCAGCCGGCCTCGACGCCGAGGGCCGACTGGTGGTCCATACCCCCGACGGACGCGAGGTCGCCCTGGCCGCTGGGGACGTCGTCCACCTGCGCTGAGCGTCGCCGGCGTGGAACGATGACCGCATGGGCTACCCCACACGACTGCTGGCCGAAGGCGAGCAGATCCGCTTCCAGATGAGGCCGCACTGGCGGTCGATGGTCATCCCCTCGCTGGTGCTGCTGGTGACGGTGGCCGCTGCGGCGTTCCTGGTCTCCCTGCTCGACGGCGAGGGGGTTCAGGGCTGGGTGCGCTGGGCGGTGCTCGCCCTGGCGGTCGTCGTCCTCGTCGGCTGGTTCGTCCGCCCGCTGCTGCGCTGGCTGACCACCCAGTACGTGTTCACCGACCGCCGGATCATCACGCGCACGGGGATCGTGGCCCGGCAGGGCATGGACATGCCGCTGGCCAAGGTCAACGACGTGCAGTTCTCCTACACGGTCCTCGAGCGGGTGCTGCGCTGCGGGACGCTCGACATCTCGTCGGCGGCCGAGGACGGGAGCCTGGTCGTGCGCAACATCCCCCGGGTCGAGGAGGTCCAGCGGGAGATCTATCAGCTGGTCGAGGCCGACCAGCTGCGCCGCAGACGGCTGCTCGACAGCTCCGAGTGAGCGACGAGACCAGCGTCGAGGACCTCGAGTCGCTGCTCCTCGGGGGGCAGCCGCGGTACACCAGCGTCGAGGTCGCCGCTGCGGCCGGCGTGCCGCTGGACCGGGCCCGCCGCTTCTGGCGGGCCCTGGGGTTCGCCGGCACCGGCAACGCCCCTGCGTTCACCGACGCCGACGTGGAGGCGCTGCGGCGCATGGTCGCGCTGATGGACGACGGCACGCTCGAGGAGGACACCGCCGTCGGCCTGGCCCGCGCGCTCGGGCACACCAGCGCCCGGCTCGCCGAGTGGCAGGTCGACCTGGTCGCCGAGCAGCTCTCCGGCGGCACCGGGCGTCGCGACGAGCTCTCCCTGGACGACACCCGGGTGGCGGCCACCCGGTTGCTGCCCGACCTGGAGTTCCTGCTGGTCTACGCGTGGCGCCGGAGGCTGGCCGAGGTGGTCGGGCGAGTGGCCGACGAGGACGACACCCTCGTCGACGCGGCCCACCTCACCGTCGGGTTCGCCGACCTCGTGGGCTTCACCCGGCTGGCCCGCCGGCTGGGCGAGCGCGAGCTGGCCGGGCTGGTCGAGCGGTTCGAGCAGGCGGCGGCCGACATCGTGGCCGGGGCCGGCGGTCGCCTGGTCAAGACGCTGGGCGACGAGGTGCTGTTCGTCAGCGACACCGCGGAGGCCGGCGCCGAGGCGGCCCTGGCCCTCATCGACACCCTGGCCGGGGACGAGGCGGTCCCCGAGCTGCGCATCGGGCTGGCGACCGGCCTGGTCGTCGGCCGGATGGGCGACGTCTTCGGCACCACGGTCAACCTGGCCAGCCGACTCACGTCGCTGGCCCGGCCCGGCTCGGTCCTGTGCGACGCAGTGACGGCCGAGCGACTGGCCGACCACCCGGGGATCGAGACCTCCGCGCTGTGGCGGCGGCCGCTGCGCGGGCTCGGCCTGGTCGAGCCGTTCGCCCTGCGCCGGGTGTCGGCCTGAGCAGCGGCTAGCCTGCCGGTGTGAGCGACCTCCCCGCCTCGGTGTCGCTGCGCGAGGTCGGCCCGCGGGACGGCCTGCAGAACGAGCAGCCGGTTCCCACAGCCGCGAAGATCGCCCTCATCGACCGGCTCTCCGCGACCGGCGTGGGGCGGATCGAGGCGGTGTCCTTCGTGCACCCACGGGCGATCCCCCAGATGGCCGACGCCGACGCGGTCTGGGCCGGAGTCACCCGCGCCCGGGGCGTGCGCTACTCGGCGCTGGTGCCCAACCTGAGGGGGGCCCAGCGGGCGCTGGACGCCGGGTTCGCCGAGCTCGAGGTGGTCGTCTCCGCCTCGCAGACGCACAACCGGGCGAACCTCAACCGCACGGTCGACGAGTCCTTGGGGGAGATCGCGCAGCTCGTCGACCTCGCCCACCAGCGGGGGGCGACCGTTCAGGTCATCGTCTCGACCGCGTGGGGCTGCCCCTACGAGGGTGACCTGCCCGCGGAGCAGGTGCTGGGGGTGGCCGCCCGAGCCCTCGCCCACGGGGCCGACTCGCTGTCCTACGGCGACACGACCGGCATGGCCACCCCGACCCGGGTGACCCGGCTGGTCGGGGAGACCCGGTCCGCGTTCCCGGACGTGCCGCTCAACCTGCACTTCCACGACACGCGGGGCACTGGCCTGGCCAACGTGCTGGCCGCCCTGCAGCTGGGGGTGCGTGACTTCGACGCGTCCGTGGGCGGCCTGGGCGGATGCCCCTATGCTCCAGGAGCGTCGGGGAACATCGCCACCGAGGAGTTCGTCCACATGGTCGAGGACATGGGTGTGGCGACCGGCGTCGACCTGGCGGCCCTGATCGACGTGGCCGCCGAGGCCGAGCGGATGGTCGGGCGCACCCTGCCGTCCCAGGTGCTGAGGGCCGGGCCGCGGACCACGCGGACCCCGCGACCGACCCTCTAGCGGCGAACAGGCGGGCTCGAGGGGTCCAGATCGGCCGCGGACCTGCCGAAGCAGTACGGAATAGGCCGAGTGGGGGACAGCGAGGAGGTGATCGAGATCAGCAGCGGGCCCCCTGGTGTGATCGCGGACGGTGACCGGACGGGCACCGAGCGCGCCTCCGCCCGTCTGCACGCCCTCGCCGAGATCGCCCGGATGTCGGCCGGCGCCGCCGGCCTGGACGACCTCCTCCGGGTCGTGGCCGCCGCCTGCCGCACCGCGCTCGACGCGTCGTCCCTGTCGCTGTCGGTCTGGGAGCGCGACCAGGCCCGGGTGCGGGTGCTGCTCAACGACGGCGAGCTCGGGCCGGACGAGCTGCCCACCCCGCTCGACGAGGTCTACCGGATCGACGACTACCCGCAGGTCGCGGACCTCTTCGAGCGCGGCGTGCCGTACCTGGTCACCCTCGGGGCGGGTGACGCCGAGGCCAACGAGTTCAGCAGCCGGCTGCTCGCCACGCTGGACAAGCACTGCTGCCTCGGGGTCCCGGTCGTGCTCGAGGGACGCGTCTGGGGCGAACTGTTCGTGACCCGGACGGTCGACCGGCCCTGCCTGACCCCCGACGACGTGGACTACGCCACCGCGGTGGCCGGCCAGGTGGGTGCGGCCATCGCCCAGGTCCGGCACTTCGAGCGGGTGGCCCAGCTCGCCTACACCGACCCGCTGACCGGGCTGGCCAACCGTCGGGCGATCGACGAGCGGATGGACCGTGCGCTGGCCCGACACAGCCGCTCCGGTGACGTGGTCAGCCTGATCGTGGTCGACGTCAACGGACTCAAGCGGATCAACGACGAGCGCGGCCACGAGGCGGGGGACCGGACGCTGGCGCACTTCGCCGGCCTGCTGGCCGCCGCCGCCGGCGCCCTGCCCGGCAGCCTGACCGGGCGCACCGGAGGCGACGAGTTCTGCGTGATCATCGAAGGCTACGACGAGGCTCGTGCGGTGCAGGTCGCCGAGGACGTCTGCCGTCGGGCCAGTGACTCCCTGCACGACGGCGTCGCCTGCGGGGTCGCCAGCACCGGTCCGGCGATCGGACCGGTGGACAGCCCGGCCCGGCTGTTCCGGCTCGCCGACGCCGCCCAGGCCAGGGCCAAGCGCAGCCGGGCCCGGGTCCCGGTCGTCGCCGGCCGCAGCGTGCCGACGGCGGCGTCGATCTCCCGGGCCGACCAGTGGCTGACTCGCCCGCCGGGCAGCGACCGGCGGCTGCTGCGCGGCCACCTGCACGAGGACCCGGCCCGACTGCTCGAGGACGTCCTGGCCACCCTCGACCAGTCCCCCTCCGCCAGCGTCCCCGCGCGGCTGGAGGTCGTCGCCGATGCCTTCGCTCGGATCATCGACTCGCCCGGCTGGTGGCTGTCGCGGGTGGCCGCGGGCTCGCCGCTGCTGTGCACGCACTCCTTCTCGGTGTTTCGGATCGCGCAGGGGGCGCGGCCCGAGGATGCGCCGATGTCCGCCCCCGGGGCGGTGTTCGACCTCGGGCAGTACCCGGTGACCGCGGCCGCCGTGGCCGGAGGGGCGACCGTCGTCGCGGCCCGAGGCAGCCACGTCGACCCGGGCGAGCTCGCCGTGCTCGACGCCGGCGGGTACAACGGCGTGGTGATGGCCGGCGGCCGCGACGCCGTCGGCGACGGCTGGCTGGTCGAGGTGTTCACCGACGAGATCAGCTCGCCCGTCGACGCCCTCGGGCCGGCCCTGCGGGCCGCCGTGGCCTGCGCGATGGTCGGCGCCGACGACCGATGACCGGGTCAGCGCAGACGACGACCGCCAGCTCGCGGGATGCCGACGAGCGGCTCGCTGGGCTGGTCCGGCTGGCTCGCTCCATGGTCAACGCCCGTTCCCTGGCCGAGTTGAGCGAGCGCGCGGGCGAAGAGGCCCGGTTCGCGTTCGACGCGCGCACGGTGTCGGTGTCGGAGCTGGAGCGCGAGCGCGGGGTCGCCCGCGTGCTGGTGAACGTCGGCGTCCTCGCCGACGGCGAGGCCAGGTTCCCGGTCGACGAGACGTACCGGATCGCCGACTTCCCCCTGCTCGCGGCGATGGTCGAGGAGGCCCAACCGTGGGTCCTGTCCCTCGGCCAGCCCGACGCCGACGAGGCCGAGTCGCACCTGCTGGAGGTGTTGGGAGCCACGTCGGCCCTCGCGGCGCCGATCCTCTACGAGGGGCGCATCTGGGGGGAGCTGTTCTGCACCCGCGCCGCTGACCGGCCGCCGTTCACCGGCGACGACTTGCCCTTCGCCCAGGCGTTCGCCGGGATGATGGCCGCCGGGCTGGCCCAGGTCGAGCACCTGGCCCGGGTCGAGCGGCTTGCCTACGAGGACGTCCTGACCGGGCTCGGCAACCGCCGGCTGGTGGAGGAGCGGCTGGAGGCCGCCCTGGCCCAGCACGCCGTCGGCGGCCCCCCGGTGTCCGTGGTGATGGCCGACGTGAACCGGCTGAAGGCGGCCAACGACGCGTTCGGCCACGAGGCCGGCGACCGGGCACTCATCGCGGTGGCCGGCGCGCTGTCCGTCGCCACCGGCAAGGTCCCCGGCGCGGTGGCCGGACGGATGGGCGGCGACGAGTTCTGCGCCGTCCTGCCCGGCTACGGCCTGGACGTCGGCGAGGCCCTGGCCCGCGCGTTCCTGCGCGGGGCCGCGGATGCGCCGTACGGCGTCGGGGTCGCCTGCGGCGTCGCCTCGACCGAGCAGTTCCCCGAGACCCCGACGCCGTCCCGGCTGTTCGCCCTGGCCGACGAGGCGCAGTACGCGGCGAAGCGGGCCGGCTCGGACCTGCCGCTGGTCGCCGACCCGTCCGGCGGCTGGGACCGCCGGGTGTTCCGCGGCCGCGCCGACGACGCGGCGCTGCTCAGCCTGGCCCTGGACGCCGTCGCGACCGGACCGGGCAGCGCGGAGCACCCACCCGTGGACCGGCTGGGCGTGCTCGCCGACACGCTGACCGTCGCGCTGGGGGCGGCCGGGTTCGTGGTCAGCCGCGTGCACGCGGGCGCCGCCGTCCCGGTCCTGCACGACGCCCGCCGCCCCGGGGTGCTGGCCACGGTGAGCGTCCCGCTGCCGGCGGACCGGTTGTCCGAGGCGCACGCCCGCGGGCTGGTCGTCGACGACGACGACGACGAGTTCCCGCTGGCCGCCGTGCGCGGGTGCGAGCGAGTCGTGCTCGCCGGGGCCGGCGAGTGGCTGGTCGAGCTGCTCTGCGACCGGTCGACGTTCCTCGGCGATGCGGCGGCCGTGCTGCGCGCGGGGGCTGCGTCGGTGCTGGCCGACTGACCACCACCGGTCCGACGGGAGGCGCGGGCTAGGCTCCCGGGCGTGCCGCATCACCATCCGCCCGTCGAGCAGCTGCGCGCCGCCGTCGCGGGGGGCGGGGCCGCCCGCTACCACGAGGCGAACGCCGCGAAGGGCAAGCTGTTCGCCCGCGAGCGGATCGCCCGGCTGGTCGACGAGGGGTCCTTCGTCGAGGACGGCCAACTCGCCAACGTGCTGGCGGGGGACCTCGCGGCCGACGGCGTGATCACCGGTGCGGCCACGGTCGACGGACGGCCGGTGGTGCTCATGGCGAACGACTCGACGGTCAAGGCGGGCTCCTGGGGGGCGCGCACCGTGGAGAAGATCGTGCGGGCGATCGAGCGCGCGTACGCGACCGGCGTCCCGATGCTGTACCTGGTCGACTCCGCCGGTGCCCGGATCACCGACCAGGTCGACCTCTTCCCCGGACGCCGAGGGGCCGGCCGGATCTTCTGGAACCAGGTGCGAGCGAGCGGCTCGATCCCGCAGGTGTGTGCGCTGTTCGGCCCGTCCGCGGCCGGCGGCGCGTACATCCCGGCCTTCTGCGACGTCGTCGCGATGGTCGACGGCAACGCGTCGATGTACCTCGGGTCGGACCGGATGGTCGAGATGGTGACCGGCGAGAAGACCACCCTGGAGGAGATGGGCGGGGCGCGCGTGCACTGCGCCGAGTCCGGCGTCGGCCACTTCCTGTGCGCCGACGAGGACGAGGCCCTCGGTGTGGTCCGGCGGTACCTGTCCTATCTGCCGTCGAACTGGCAGGGCGCGCCCCCGGTCGCGGCGCCGGTCCCTCCGCCGCAGGTCGACCTGGCCGCGCTCGTGCCCGAGAGCGAGCGGCGGGCGTTCGACATGCGCCGCTACGTCTCCGGGCTGCTCGACGAGGGGTCCTTCCTGGAGGTCCAGGCGCTGTGGGCGCGCGAGCTCGTCGTCGGGCTCGGCCGGCTCGACGGCTCCGTCGTCGGCGTCGTGGCGAACAACTCGATCGTCAAGGGCGGCGTGCTGTTCGTCGACAGCGCCGACAAGGCGACCCGGTTCATCCAGACCTGCGACGCGTTCAACGTCCCGCTGGTCTTCCTGGCCGACGTCCCCGGGTTCATGGTGGGCACGGCCGTGGAGAAGCAGGGCATCATCCGGCACGGCGCCAAGATGATCAGCGCGGTCTCGGAGGCGACCGTGCCCAAGATCTGCGTGGTCGTCCGCAAGGCCTACGGTGCCGGCCTGTACGCGATGGCCGGTCCGGCGTTCGAGCCGGACGCCACGATCGCCCTGCCCACGGCCAAGATCGCGGTCATGGGCGCCGAGGCTGCGGTGAACGCGGTGTACGCGAACAAGATCGCGGCCATCGAGGACGACGACGAGCGGGCCGACTTCGTCGCCGCCCGGCGCGACGAGTACGAGACGGACATCGACGTCGTGCGGCTGGCCAGCGAGCTCGTCGTCGACGCGATCGTCCAGCCGCACGAGCTGCGGTCGGAGCTGGTCCGCCGGCTGGCGGCCGCCGCCGGCAAGGACCGGACGTTCAGCCGCCGCCGGCACGGCGTCACGCCGGTGTGACGGACCGGGGCGGGCTGGCCGACTCGCTGCGCTGCCCGGTCTGCGCCGCGCCGCTGCCCGTCGGCGGCACGGGCTGCCCGGCCTGCGGGGTTCGACTCGACGGGCCGCTGGCGGCGCGGGTCTGGCAGCTGTCGACGCAGGCCGACGCCCTGCTGACCGAGCGGGCCGCGCTGCTCGACCGGCTGCGCAGGGAGCGGCCAGGCTGGCCAGCGCCTCCGGCCCCGGCCGCTGGTGCCCCCGCGTTGCCCGCTGCGGAGGTCCGGCCGATCCGGGCGCAGGGCGTGCTGCTGGCGCTCGGCGTGCTGCTGCTCGTCGTGGCCGCCGTGATCTTCGCCGTCGTGGCCTGGGGTCGGCTCGGCCCGGGCGGGCGTGCGGTGCTGCTCGTCGGGGTGACCGCCGTCGCTCTCGGCGGTGCCTGGGCGGCCCGGCGGCGCGACCTGGTGGCGACGGCGGAGGCCCTCGCCGTCCTGGGGATCGGCCTGCTGGTGGTCGACGCCGCCCTGCTCCGGCTCAGCGGGCTGCTCGGCCTGGACAGCACGCCGGCCGGGGGCTTCGCGGGCGGCACCCTGGCGGCGGTCGCGGGTGCGTCGTGGGTCGTCGGACGACGGCTCGATCTCGGCGCCGGACGGATCGGCGCGGTGCTGCTGGCGCTGCTGGCGCCGCTGCCCTTCGCCGCCGACGTCCTCACCGCAGACGCCACCGCGGCGACGCTGCTCGTCGAGTCCGGGCTGGCCGGTCCGGTGCGGCTGTGGTGGCGGTCGCGGGAGGCGGCCGCCGTCCCGCGGCTCGGCCGGGGCGCCGTCTCCGCCGAGCGGCTGGTGGGGGTCGGCGCGGTGCTTGCCTGGCTCCTCGGGGTGGGCACCGCGACGGTTCGAGGGCTGGACCCCGTCGTACGGGACTGGTGGTTCGACGAGCCGACCGAGCCACGGGTGGCGGCGAGCCTGCTGCTGACGCTGGCCGCGTCGGTTGCCGCCGCCGCGCTCGTGCTGGCCGGCCGAGCGACCGGACGGTGGCCACGGCACCTGCTGGCGGCGGGGGCTGCGGCGTCCGTCACCGCTGCCGGCGTGCTGCCGGCGCTCGCCGCCGTGCCGAGCGAGCGGGGACCGCTGATCCTCACCCTCGCCGCGGCCGTCGTCGGCTGGGGTGCCACGGTGGTGCCCGAGGCCGCCCGCGTGGGGACCGCTGTCGTCGGGGGACTGACGGGCGTGCCCGCCCTGCTCGCGGTCGGCGAGGACCTGCGGGCCGTGGTCGCCGGCCCGCTCGCCTGGGCGGGTGCGGCGTGGACGGTCGACGGCCGGGCGGGCAGCCGGGCCCTGCTCGCGCCGCCGGAGGTGGCCGGTGCGAGCTCGTTCGAACCGGCGCTGTGGCCGGTGCCGGTCGTCCTCCTGCTCGGCGTGGCGGCCGTGCTCGTCGCGCGCGCCCTGCGCACCGGCCTGCTCGTCCAGGCCGCCTCGGCCGCGACGGCCGTCATGCTGGCTCTGCTGCTCCTCCCGGCCGCGGTCGACCTGCCGTACGCCGCCGGTGTGGCC
>Ga0209797_10000965_pt1 | contig 14437 bp, 13 predicted proteins | sample DOMMetBare3Fresh_2_FD_187472 | JGI IMG/M metagenome (GOLD analysis project Ga0209797, IMG submission 187472) | Wetland sediment microbial communities from St. Louis River estuary, USA, under dissolved organic matter induced mercury methylation -... | ecosystem: Environmental > Aquatic >... | reverse complement strand
CCGCTACGGCATCGAGCTGTATTCGAAGCTCGAGGCCGAGACCGGCCTGGCCACCGGCTGGAAGCAGTGCGGCAGCGTCAACGTCGCGCGCACGCCCGAGCGCATGAAGACGCTGCGCCGTCAGGCCTCGCTGGCGCGCAGCTTCGGGGTCGAGGTGCAGGTGATCACGCCGAAGGAGGCGGGTGATCTCTATCCGGTGATGCGCACCGACGACCTGCAGGGCGCGCTGTGGATCCCGGGAGACGGCAAGGCCAACCCGGCCGACCTGTGCATGTCGCTGGCCAAGGGCGCGCGCAATCTGGGCGTGAAGATGGTCGAGGGCGTCGAGGTCACGGGCGTGCTCGCCGAGCGTGGGCGTGTCACTGGCGTGCGCACCGCGCAGGGCGAGTTGCGCTGCGAAACGCTGGTGAATTGCGCCGGCCAGTGGGCGCGTCAGTTCGGCGCGTTGGCGAGCGTCAACGTGCCGCTGTACTCGGCCGAGCACTTCTACATCGTGACCGACCGCATCGCCGGCGTGCACCCGATGCTGCCGGTGATGCGCGACCCCGACGGCTTCATCTACTACAAGGAAGAGGTTGGCGGCCTGGTCATGGGCGGCTTCGAGCCCGACGCGAAACCGTGGTCGGTGGACCCGATTCCCGCCGACTTCCAGTTCCAGCTGCTGGCCGAGGACTGGGACCAGTTCGAGATCCTGATGACCAACGCGATCCACCGCACGCCGTGCCTGGAGACCGCGCCGATCAAGATGCTGTTGAACGGCCCCGAGAGCTTCACCCCGGACGGCAACTTCATGATCGGCCAGGCGCCGGGGCTGGACGGCTACTTCGTCTGCGCCGGCTTCAACTCGGCGGGCATCGCCAACAGCGGCGGCGCGGGCCAGTTGGTCGCGCAGTGGATCGCCGAAGGCGAGGCGCCGTGCGACCTGTGGGACGTCGACCTGCGCCGCTTCGGCGCCTTCACCGCCAACCGCAAGGCGCTCGCCGAGCGCACGCGCGAGTCGCTCGGCCTGCATTACGCGATGCGCTGGCCGCGCCAGGAACTCGAGACCGCGCGGCCGCTGCGCACGGCGCCGCTGTATGACCTGCTCGCGCAAGGCGGTGCCGAATTCGGCAGCAAGAACGGCTGGGAGCGCGCCAACTACTTCAGGCCCGCGGGCCAGCCGCGTCCGCCCTACACCTTGGACACGCCGGGCTGGCTGCCGTGGGTGACGGACGAGATGCGCGCCACGCGCGAGGCGGTCGCGCTGTACGACCAGACCTCGTTCGGCAAGCTGCTGGTGCAGGGGCGCGACGCCTGCGCGCTGCTGCAGCGCCTGTGCGCCAACGACATCGACGTCGCGCCGGGCCGCATGGTCTACACCGCGATGCTCAACCGGCGCGGCGGATTCGAGAGCGATTTGACGGTGATGCGGCAGGCCGCGCACCGCTTCCTCGTCGTCACCGGCTCGGCCCAGCCGCAGCGCGATGCCGATTGGATCGGCCGCCATCTCGGCGACGCGCACGCGACGGTCACCGACGTCAGCGCGCTGTGGTGCGTGCTGTCGCTGATGGGCCCGAAGGCGCGTGAGCTGCTCTCGCGCGTCAGCCGCGACGATCTCACGCCGGCGGGACTGCCGTTCGCGCAAACGAAGGAAATCGACCTCGGCCTGGCGCGCGTGCGCGCCGCACGCATGAGCTACGTCGGCGGGCCAGGCTACGAGCTGTACGTGCCCTGCGAGATGGCGCGTCACGTCTACCTGGCGCTGCACGAGGCCGGCGCCGGCCTGGGTCTGCGCGATGCAGGCTACTACGCGCTCGACGCGCTGCGCATCGAGGCCGGCCGTCGCGCCTGGGGCGCCGAACTCGGGCCGGACGAGACGCCGTGGGAGGCCGGGCTGGCCTTCGCCGTGAAGCTCGAAAAGGCAACCGACTTCATCGGCCGCGAAGCGATCCGGGCCGCGCAGAGACAGCCATTGCGCAAAAAGTTGCTGACTTTCGTCTTCGCCGACCCGGCGGTGTACGCCTGGGGCGGCGAGTCGATCGCGCTCGACGGCGAACCCGCGGGCGAGCTCAGCTCGGTGGGCTGGAGCCTGCGCGCCGGCGCCTGCGTCGGCCTCGGCTATGTGCGTGGCGATGCGGCGCAGCGCACCCACGCCGGCACGCCGATGGAAGTCGACCTGTGGGGCAAGCCTCAGGCCGTCACGGCATGGGACCGTTGGCCGCCCCGGGAACCAACGTGATAAATGACCGCTGAACACCTGGGCGTACTTGCTGTTTCCACGGCTCGGCCGAGACCGGAACAAAATGTGCGCAAACCATGAAGACACCCCGCTGTTCCTCGGTCCGTTCCGTCGCTGCGCGCATCGGCGCGCGCGCGTTCACCGCCTGTGCGATGGCCCTTGCCCTGACGGGCATCTCCGATCGCGCGCTGGCCTGGGAACCGACCGCGCCGGTCGAACTCGTGGTGCCCGCCGGTACGGGAGGGGGTGCCGACCAGATGGCGCGCCTCATCCAGAAACTGGTGGCGGATCACCAGCTCATGCGCCAGCCATTGACGGTCACCAACAAGTCAGGCGATTCCGGCGTCGAGGGCCTGATGTACATGAAGGCATCGGCCGGCAACCCGCACCGGCTGATCATCACGCTGTCGAACCTGTTCACCGCGCCACTGGCGAGCGGTGCCGATTTCAGCTGGCAGGACATCACGCCGGTGCAGATGCTGGCGCTCGACCAGTTCGTGCTGTGGGTGAACGCGGCTTCGCCGTACAAGGTCCCCGACGACCTGCTCCGCGCGCTGCGTGGTCGCCCGCCCGGCAGCCTGAGCCTGGGCGGCACGGGCAGCAAGCAGGAGGACCAGATCATCAGCGTCCTGCTCGAGACCGCGACATCGACCCGCATCACCTACCGGCCGCTGAAGGGCGGCGGCGATGTCGCGCGTGCGCTTGCGGCGAACGAGGTCGACATGACCGTCAACAACCCGATCGAGGCCGAGAAGCTGTGGCGCGACGGCGCAGTGCGCCCGCTGTGCGTGTTCGACGGCCGCCATCTGGAGTACCCGGCGAAGGTGACCAGCACCCAGGCCTGGTCCGACTTGCCGACCTGCATGTCCTTCGGCGTCCCGGTGCAGTACCTGATGATGCGCGGCATCTTCACGACGCGCGGCGCCACGTCCGACCAGGTGGCGTACTACAACCAGCTGCTGGACCGCGTGCGGGCGCTGCCAGAGTGGAAGGCGTTCATGGCACTTGGCGCCTTCAGGCAGACCACGATGCGGGGGCCGGACTTCGTCGAATGGCTCGAAAAGACCGCGAGCTTCCACCGCGTACTGATGCGCGAGGCGGGTCTGAAGGCCGGCCCGACGGTCGCGGTACCGGTCGTCGCGTCGGCGCCCCCGAAGCGCTGACCGCAGCGACAGGTCGCGGCGGTACCGACGCCCCGATTCGCTGTCGCCGCGCGACCCGGTCAACTTCGCACTTGGGGTGGCGCGGCGGCGTCGAGCGCGCGACACTGTGGCTCATGGTCCTTGTCGAGAACCGTGGAATGGCGCTGGGTTGCACGCCATGGCGCGTTGGTGCGCCATGCCTGTACACGCGAAGCCCCGTTGCCGCGGGAGGGCCGCGATGAACACGGGTACCCCGCCGCTGCGCCTGCACGTGCCCGAGCCCTCGGGCCGACCGGGGCATGCCACGGATTTCTCGTACCTGCACGTCGCGCCGGCAGGCGCAGCGCGTCGTCCGCCCGTCGACGTGTCGCCCGCCGACACCGCCGACCTCGCGTTCACGCTGGTGCGCGTGCTCGACGACGACGGCCATGCGGTCGGCCCCTGGGCACCGGAGCCGGACGTGCCGCTGCTGCAGCGCGGGCTGCGTGCGATGCTCAAGACGCGCGCCTTCGACGCGCGCATGCTGATCGCGCAGCGCCAGAAGAAGATCTCTTTCTACATGCAGTGCCTGGGCGAGGAAGCGATCGCCACCGCGCATGCGCTGGCGATCGAGCCGGGCGACATGTGCTTCCCGACCTACCGCCAGCAGGGCCTGTTGCTGGCGCGCGACGACATCCCGATGGTCGAGATGATGTGCCAGCTGATGAGCAACGAGCGCGACCCGATGCGCGGCCGCCAGCTGCCGGTGATGTACTCGTACAAGCGCGCCGGATTCTTCTCGATCAGCGGCAACCTGGCCACCCAGTTCATCCAGGCGGTGGGCTGGGGCATGGCCTCGGCGATCAAGGGCGACACGAAGATCGCCTCGGCATGGATCGGCGACGGCTCGACCGCGGAGGCCGACTTCCACACCGCGCTCACCTTCGCGCATGTCTACCGTGCGCCGGTGATCCTCAACGTCGTCAACAACCAGTGGGCGATCTCGACCTTCCAGGCGATCGCCGGCGGCGAGGCCACCACCTTCGCCGCGCGCGGCGTGGGCTGCGGCATCGCCTCGCTGCGCGTGGACGGCAACGATTTCCTCGCCGTGCTCGCCGCATCGCGCTGGGCCGCCGAGCGCGCGCGCCGCAACCTGGGGCCGACATTGATCGAGTGGATCACCTACCGTGCCGGCGCGCACTCCACCGCCGACGACCCGTCGCGCTACCGGCCGGCCGACGACTGGGTGCACTTTCCGCTCGGCGACCCGATCGAGCGCCTGAAGCGGCACCTGGTGGGGCTGGGCGCCTGGTCCGACGCCGAGCACGATCGCACGCAGAAGGCGCTCGAGGCCGAGGTCGCCGCCGCGCTCAAGCAGGCCGAGTCCTACGGCGGCACGCTGATCGACAACCACGTGCCGCCGATCGAGTCGATGTTCGAGGATGTCTATCGCGACATGCCCGCGCACCTGCGCGAGCAGTTGAACCAGGCGCGCGCCGAGTGGCAGCAGCAACGCGCCGCCACGCCGCCGAAGGAAGGCTGAGCATGGCGCGCATGACGATGGTCCAGGCATTGCGCTCCGCGATGGACGTGATGCTCGAGCGCGATGACAACGTCGTGATCTACGGCCAGGACGTCGGCTACTTCGGCGGCGTGTTCCGCTGCACCGACGGCCTGCAGGCCAAGTATGGTGCCTCGCGCGTGTTCGACGCGCCGATCTCCGAAGGCGGCATCGTCGGCAGCGCGATCGGCATGGCCGCGTATGGTCTGCGCCCGGTGGTCGAGGTGCAGTTCGCCGACTACTTCTACCCGGCTTCCGACCAGATCGTCTCCGAGGCGGCGCGGCTGCGCTACCGCTCGGCAGGCGACTTCAGCGCGCCGATCACGATCCGCATGCCCTGCGGCGGCGGCATCTACGGCGGCCAGACGCACAGTCAGAGCCCGGAGGCGCTGTTCACGCATGTGTGCGGGATCCGCACCGTGATGCCGAGCAATCCCTACGACGCCAAGGGCCTGCTGATCGCGTCGATCGAGTGCGACGATCCGGTGATCTTCCTCGAGCCCAAGCGGCTGTACAACGGGCCGTTCGACGGCCACCACGAGCGGCCGGTCGTGCCGTGGTCTCAGCACGCGCTGGGCGAGGTGCCCGAGGGCCACTACACGGTGCCGCTCGAAACCGCCGCGGTGTTCCGGCCCGGCCGCGACGTGACGGTGCTGACCTACGGCACGATGGTCTTCGTCTCGGAGGCCGCGGCCAGCGAGAGCGGCATCAATGCCGAGATCATCGACTTGCGCAGCCTGTGGCCGCTGGACCTGCCGGCGATCGTGTCGTCGGTCAAGAAGACCGGCCGCTGCGTGATCGTGCACGAGGCCACGCGCACCAGCGGCTTCGGCGCCGAACTCGCGGCGCTGGTGCAGGAGCACTGCTTCTATCACCTCGAGGCACCGATCGAGCGCGTGACCGGCTGGGACACGCCGTATCCGCACGCGCTGGAGTGGGCCTACTTCCCCGGACCGGCGCGCGTGGCGGCGGCACTGCGCCGTACCATGGAAAGCTGAAATGAGCCTGCACGTGATCAAGGTGCCCGATGTCGGCGAGGGGATCGCCGAGGTCGAGCTGGTGGCCTGGCACGTGGCGCCGGGTGACCAGGTGGCCGAGGACCAGGTGCTGGCCGACGTGATGACCGACAAGGCCAGCGTCGAGATCCCTTCGTCGGTGGCCGGGCGCGTGCTCGCGCTCGGCGGCGAGGTGGGGCAGATGCTGGCCGTCGGCAGCGAACTGATCCGCATCGAGCTTGCGGGCGACGGCGTCACGGCCGCGCCGCCAGCCGCCCGCGCGGCAGCAGCCCCGTCCGCACCGACAGTTGCACCGGTGGCAGCCGTCGGCGCTGCGCCTGAGCAGAGCCCGGTGGCGCGCCCCGCCGCGCCGCCCGCGGCTGCAGCAAGGCCGACATCGTCGGCCTCGGAGCGGCCGATCGCCTCGCCGGCGTTGCGGCGGCGCGCGTGGGAACTGGGCATCGAGCTGAAGGACGTGGCGCCCAGCGGGACGGCCGGACGCATCATGCAGGCCGACCTCGAGGCGGCCGCCGCGGCGCGCGGTCCCCGGCCAGCAGCCAGCCCCGCCACGCTCCGCGGCGTGCAGCGCAGCGACGAGGAGACCGTGAAGGTCATCGGGCTGCGCCGGCGCATCGCGCTGCAGATGCAGGAGTCCAAGCGCCGCATCCCGCACTTCAGCTATGTCGAGGAAGTCGACGTCACCGAGGTCGAGTCGCTGCGCGCGGCACTGAACGCCAAGTGGGCCGCCGAGCGGGGGCGCCTGACGCTGCTGCCGTTGCTGATGCGCGCGCTCGTGCTCGCGGTGCGCATGTACCCGCAGATCAACGCGCGCTTCGACGACGAGACGGGCGTCGTGACGCGCCATGGCGCGGTGCATGTGGGCGTCGCGACCCAGACGCGGCATGGCCTGATGGTGCCGGTGGTGCGGCATGCCGAAGCGCTCGACCCCTGGGGCATGGCCGCCGAGGTCACACGCCTGGCCGAGGCTGCGCGCGCGGGCAGCGCGACACGCACCGAACTGAGCGGCTCGACGATCACGATCAGCAGCCTGGGCGCGCTCGGCGGCATCGTCTCCACGCCGGTGATCAATCGTCCCGAGGTGGCGATCGTGGGCGTCAACCGCATCGTCGAGCGGCCCGTGCTGCGCGGCGGCGCCGTGGTGGCGCGCTCGATGATGAATCTGTCATCGTCGTTCGACCATCGCGTGGTCGACGGCCTCGACGCCGCGCAATTCGTGCAGGCGCTGCGCGAGAGCCTGGAGACACCGGCGCTGCTGTTCGTCGAGTGATCCCCGCGGCCCGGCCAGCGCGAGCCAGTGCGCCGGGCCGGCAGGAGCCATGCGCGCGAGCTGCAGTCATCGATACTCCGGTGCCACTGTTGCGGAGGCCCTGATCGATGAAGTTCCAGATGGCCAAGAACTCGCTGTTCGCGATCCTGCTGCGCTCGTCGTGGTGGATCAGCGTGGCCATCGGTGTGTCGATCGGGCTTGTCGGCGTCGCGCTGCTGCCCGAGGCCTACCGCGTGGCGGGCGCCCTGGGCGGCTTCCCGTTTCTCGTCATCGGCGCGATGGCGGCGTGGCGGCAGTCGAAGCTGCCGAGCGCGGCACGCATCGCGCAGACGCAGCAGGCCGTGGCCACGATGGCCTGGCCGGCGTTCGCGACGCTGCTCGAACAGGCCTTCAAACGCGACGGCTACAGCGTGCAGCGCGGCGGCGCGGGAGGTGCCGCCGACTTCGTGCTCGAACGCCAGGGCCGGCGCATGCTGGTGTGCGCGCGGCGCTGGAAGTCCGCCCGCACGGGGCTCGAAGCGCTGCGCGCGCTGCAGGCCGCGCGCGAGGCCGCAGGCGACGACCTGCCCAACGATGCGCTGTACATCGGCCTGGGCGAATTGACCGACAACGCGCGGCCGTTCGCGGCCGAACACCGCATCACCGTGTGGCAGGCGGCCGATCTGGCGCAGGCGCTGCGCGGGCTGCCGCCACGATGACGCCATGCACATCGCCAACCTGACGTTCCAGGGCTTCAACGAACTCGATTTGATCGGCGCCCAGTGCTCCGCCACGCTGATCGTGGCCACGCTCGGCCTGCTCGGGCGCATGCCGGCCTGCACCGACCTCACGACCAAACCCAGGGTGCAGGCAGCGGGCGTCGACGTGCTCGACCAGCCGTTCCACGCGCAAGGCAACGTGGCGACGGCGGGGGGCTGCCTGGCGTCACCCGATCTGGCCGCGTGGATCATCGCGCGCACCGAAGGGCCCGAGGCGGCCGCGGCGGCGCTGCACTACGTGGCGCCGGTCGGAGAGAAGGAGGCGTACGTGGCGCGCGCGATGGAGAACATTGCCCCTTACCTGGTGCAATGACCGGGGCTCGGTGATCGTTTGAGCGCCAGCTGGATCGCGCTGCGGCCAGCTTCGAGGGCAAGGTGTCAGCATGGGGGACGGCGGTGGAAGCGTTGAGCGCGGTCGCGCGAAGGTCCCCTGTACTCACATTGCGATCATTCGAACCTACGGGTCGGATGCCCGAGATCGACTCATCAGCGACATCCCCTGTCCTGAACTCGTCGCCCCGATGCGGCCGGTCGAATCCGTGCCGAGGACCCAGAACGTCGGCCTATAGCAAGTGGGAACGCACAGGCAGGCGCTCCCTGGGAGATCGAGATGCAGCGGCTTGAGGTTGTGCGGGCTCACCGCTTCGGGATCCTAACGTGCAAGCCATCGGCCGGCCGCCCCAGCAGGCGCCCGATGGTGCCCCGGTTCACTACGAGCGCCACCGCCCGGGGCAGACCCGCTGTACCGCCTGGTGCAGCAGCACGCGGCCAGCTTCATCGCCCCACCGAACCCTCCACCGGCGCCGAGTTGCCCCGGTTCATAGAGGACGAGTTCGGCGCTTTCCTGCCGTGCGACCACGACAAGGTGCCGGCGTTCAGCTGCAATCGCCCGAGGTTCTGCCCGTCGTGCGTCGCGAGCACGCCTAACACGATCGTCGATGTTCGCACGTCATCGTTGCGACGCCGCGCCGCACAGGGGCAGACCCTGCGCGGCGTGAACCATCAGCTCACGACGATCGGCTCGGCTGTTTCCGACGTCGGCGCTTCGAGCTTCTCGACGTTCAGCGGCTCGGCCTGATCGTCGGCCCTGATCGAGCCGGCGTAGCTGCTGAAGGCTTCGGGCGAGGCCGTGGCGCTGGCCGGCACGGTGTTGTCCGCCGCCGGCGGTCCGGCGTCGGTGTCGGTGCCGCCGCCGCAGGCCGCCAGGCCCGCCAGCAGGGCCGCGGCAAAGAGCACTTGCTTCGTATTCATGGTGCCCTCCTCACTGCGCGCCGGGGATCGGCGTGTTCAGGTAGGGGAAGCCGGACAGCAGCGGCACCACGGCCTGGTCGACGGCGTCGTGCAGCTTGAAGGCGGTCTCCTTCAACGGCACGGCGGCCGGGTTGCACGCGGCGCCGAAGCCGAGCGCGTTGGTCGTGCCGTTGGCCATGCACAGGCCGCCCATCACCGCCACCAGCGAGATGTCGACGACGTCGTCCTTCGGGCGGCGGCCGTTCGGGTAACCCGCGAAGTCGTTCTGGCCGGCGAGGATGGCGCCGACGATGCCCAGGCGGTTTTGCTGCGCAAAGGGAACCGGGTCGATCGCGGTGTTCAGGCGCAGCATCTCCGAAGGCGTCACGTTGGCCGGCTTGTTGACGCCGGGGATGCCGGTGAGGAAGGTCGTCACCAGGTCCTGGCGCGGGAAGTTGGTGGGGCTCGTGCCGGGAATGTTCAGCGCGATCTCCAGCAACTTGGGCAGAGTCGGGTTGGTCACGTAGTCGGCAAACTGGCCGTCGTTCTTCGGATGCGAGCCGTTGAACTTGTCCTTGTCTTTCAAGCCGATGACGACTTCGTTGACCAGCGGCATACCCAGGCGCGACACCTGCACCCAGGCGCCACCGTTGAAGTCGGTCGTCTGGTGGCCGCTCTTGGGCGTCGGATCGAGTAGGCGGCCCTGGCGCAGGCTGGCCGTCGTCCAGCCGCCGATGACGGGGTCACCACCGGCAACGAGGCAGCTCTTGTGCACTTCCAACGCCAGCGTGGTCACGTTGGCGTCGTCGATGGTGTTGGGCGCGGCGTTGATGAGGGCCGGGTCGGTGATCACCGCCAGCGGCGCATTCACGAGGTCGAAGATGGTGCCCAGGTTGACCGCGAACGGGTCCTTGCGCTGACCGACGAACATCCTGGCCGGCATGTTGCAGCCCGGGATGTTGACGCCATAGATGTGCTTGGCTGCATAGGCGGTGTAGTCGGGAATGGTCTTGGTGCCAATGTTGTCGACTGGCTTGGCGAACGTCGCGCTGCCACCACTCGCGTTGGTGACCGCTTGGCGGGTTCCGCCGCGGCGGTCGCCACGCACGAGCGTGACGCTGTAGCTCTCGCCGACGTTGTTGGTGCTGTCGCCGGGGTTGACGATCTGGCCGGCTTGAACCAGCGGAATGGCCACATCCTTTCCGCCGATCGGCAGCGTGATGCCGTTGCCACCGTTGGCCAGCTTGTTCTGGAAGCGGAATTGGAAGGTGAGATCCTCCCTGCCGTCGCCGTTGTTATCGACGTGGATCTCATACAGCGCGTTTGGATCCATCTTGAAGTAGTTCGGGCCACCATAGGCCGCCTGCAGCGGCTGGTAGTTGGCGATCATCGTGACGTAGCCGTCGCGGCCCTGCTCATAGCTGCGGAACATGTAGAAGTCGGTGCCGTCCACCTTGGGTGCGGTGGTGATGAACGGTCCTTCGCGGTGACTGGACGCAACGGCACCGCCGGCCATCACGGCCAGGGCGAGCGGGACGGCGGCGAGTGCGCCGCCAAGGTGGGGGTGGATCTTCACGAGCAATCTCCTTCGGCGATGGGCAGCGCGGATGTGCGCCGGACGATGACGCCGCATCGCGGCATCCGGACCTGCTTACGCAGCCGTGCGCCGATCGGATGCAAGGTGACGGCGCGTCGCCGCTGAAAAGTCAGATCTGCAGTTTGCCGACCGAGACAATGGGCCCGGTGGGGGCTCCAGTCGGCGAGCCGCCGGCAGGCTCGATGCTGACCGCGAAGGCGGCGGTGTCGCGCAGCACTTGCGTGCGCACCAGGGTGGTTGCGCCCGCGGCCTGCACCAGCCCGAGCGAACGTGGCGCGCCCTGCGCCGGCACGGCCCACAGTTCGAGCGCGCGGCCGGGAGTCAGCGCCAGGTCGTTCAACGGCTTGAGCACCAGCGCGCGGCCGTCGGCGCTGACGCTGGCCACGAAGCTGGCGTTCAGCGCCTGCGCGCCCTCGGGATTGGCGGTAAGCACGACAACGATCGGCGCCTGTGGCGGTGGCACCTGGCTCGCAACCATGAACATCGCCAGCGCGGCGGCGGTCGCCAGGCCACTGACGGTGCGCCATAGCGCCAGAGTCTGCCACCAGCGCGCGGAGAGTGCTGCATTGCCTGCGGCGCGTTGCGCGAACAGCCGGTCTTCGATGCGTCGCCACACGCGGCCGGGTGGTGACACCGCGGCCACGCTCGTGGACAGCGGCGCCAGCCTTTCCTGCCACTGCGCCGTGGCGCGGCGCAGGGCGGGATGCGCGCCGAGCAAGGCGTCGAAGCGCCGCCGCGCCGGGCCACGCAGCGTGCCGAGCACGTATTCGGCAGCCAGGCGATCGGCCAGTTCGCGGCGGCTGTAGTCCATGTCAGACGTTGACCGGCCGGCCCGCGCTGGCGCCGCCCAGACAGTCCTTCAAGGCGATGAGAGCCCGGCGAACCCAGCTTTTCACCGTGCCCAGGGGCTGTGCCAGGTGGTGTGCCACCTCGGCATGCGACAGGCCCTGGTAGTAGGCCAAAGCGACGCACTGCTTTTGCTCGGCCGAGAGTCGGTCCATGCAATGCGTGATCTGACGCACCTGCGCCGCCTGCGTCAATAGCTCGAGTGGGCCCGCGTCGTCACTGGGCATCGCGTCCAGCAAGTCGGCGTCTTCGGCGTCCTCGTCGCTCGCCCGCTGTGTGCTGACGGTCGAGACCTCGGTCTTGCGCCGGCGCAAGCTGTCGATGGCGCGGTTGCGGGCGATGCTGGTCAGCCAGGTCAGGGGCTGGCTGCGAGTAGCGTCGAAACCCTGCGCGGCGTGCCAGATGTTCACAAAGATCTCCTGCAGGATGTCCTCGGCCTGCGCCCGATCCGGGTTGATACGCAAGATGACGCCGAAGAGATGCGCACTGCTGGCCTTGTAGAGCGCGGCGAATGCCGCGCGGTCGCCGAGTGCGACACGCGCCAACGCATCGGCCAGCGCTTGGCTGCGGTCGGACCAGGTGTCTTGTGCTGAAGCCATCGTCTGCAGCTTAATGCCTCGCCTACCAGATGCTATGCGCGACGGCGGCGGGGCGCGCGCGTGTTCATGGGCCGCGCGGCTTCAGGTCTGCGCCTGCACTTGGGCAGCTCGATCGGCATGGTGTCGGATCCTTCACGACCCACGGCAGCCACTGCACCCCGCGACGGGCGCACGCCAATGCAGATGTTGTTAATCGTCGACGGGCGGGTCAACGTGGTGACGCAACACCTCCAGCGCGCCGATACGAAATCAGGCGCGCCGCAACTCTTCGCGGATGGTCTTGCGGATCACCCCTTCAAGTGTCTCCGCCTGAATCGCCTGCCTCAGAGCTTCGTTGATGAGAGTCTGGTAGCCACGGGCACCTGCCTTGGCCTTGAAGTGTTCGATCACGGCGCCGTCGAGGAAGATGTTCACACGCTGCTTGTTCGGTAGGACCGCTCCGGTGGAGCCGCGCCTGCGCGGCACCAGTTTGCCAGACACGATGTCGGCCCGGCGCAGGGGCATGTCCTCGACAGTTTCATGCGAGGTTTTCGCGGTAGATGCCTTGCTCATGTCGATCTGGCCTGCGCATCGAAATGATGCGAATGTGGTCCTCGGTCTCCGCCGTGACGATCACGACGAGCATGTCGCCCGGCGGCCCCAGCGTTAGGAATCGCTCCTCGCCATAGTCGAAGCGGCGATCCTCGAAAGTAACCGTTCGCCCCGATACGATCGCCTGCCGGGCGTCGGCCGGGTCGAGACCGTGCTTCTTCAAGTTGCTCGCGCGTTTGGCGTGGTCGAAACTGAAGCGCATGAACTCAGGATGTGTATAAGAGTGTGTATTGTCAAGTTGCAAGCAGGAAGGCGTTCGCTGCATTCTTGATCAAGATCGGCCCAACGAAAGTGTGTCAGAGGCACTGGCTGGCCTTGCGAACGCCTTCGCCGAACGTCTATCCAACCGCAAAGCGGCTGTCCGAATGCGACAGGTCATTTGCCGTCCAAAGACAGACAAGTGTCGCGCCTGGACGATCACTCCGCGCGCATCTCGAACATTCAGCGCGCTGCATCAGCCGTTGCGACGCGGTAGATGCGCTCGCTCGGGCCAGCTCAGTCGATCGCTTCTTCGCGGCCGCAACGGACCGGTCTCGATCCTCGCCTATGCCCTTGTCCTCGCGCCGTTCATCACCATCGCCAGCAATGTGTAGTAGCCGTTGACGCCGATCAGGTCCATCACGCCGGCCTCGCCGAACAGCGCGACCGCGCGCGCCCAGGTGGCGTCGTCGATATGGCGCTGGCGGTGCAGCTCGATGCAGACGTCATAGACCGCGGCCTCGTCGTCGGCCAGCGCGGGCGGGCGCTCGCGGCGCGCCAGCGCGTCGATCGTCCCGCGGGCGATGCCTTCGCGCTCGGCGATCGGGGCGTGGATCGTCCACTCGACCGGCTGTTGCCACTCGCTCGAGGTGACGAGGATGGCCAGCTCCGTCAGGCGAGTGCCGATCGCCGAGCGGTAGCGCAGGTGCTCGCCCAGGCGCTGCACGTGGTCGGCCAGCTCAGGGCTGCGCAGCAGCGGCACGAAGGGCGCGAGCACGGCACCGCGCGGGCCGGCGATCATGGCCTCGGCCACGCGCCGCTGCGCCTCGTTCCACGACGCAGGCGCGATCGGAGGCAGGCGGTCGGGGCCGTCGTCGAGCGCTTGCATCGTCGTCATCACGCGGCCAGCGCCTCGTCGATCGACAGCGCGAGGCGGTCGACGATCGTGTGCAGCTCGTCCTGGCTGACGATGAACGGCGGCGCCAGCAGCACATGGTCACCGCGCTGGCCGTCGATGGTGCCGCCCATCGGGTAGCACAGCAGGCCGTTGGCGAAGGCGCGGGCCTTCACCTTCGCGTGCAGCTTCTTCGCCGGGTCGAAGGGAGCCTTGGATTCTCGGTCCTGCACCAACTCCACACCGACGAACAGGCCGCGCCCGCGGATGTCGCCGACGTTCGCGTGTTCACCCAGGCGATCACGCAGCGATGCCATCAGCTGCGCGCCACGCGCGCGCACGCTGGCGAGCAGGCCGTCGCGCTCGATCACGCGCTGCACCGCCAGCGCCGCGGCGCACGCCGTCGGGTGGCCGAGGTAGGTGTGACCGTGCTGGAAGGCTCCGCTGCCGTCGCGCAGCGGCGCGATCACGCGCTCGTGCGCGAGCACCGCGCCGATCGGCTGGTAGCCGCCGCCCAGGCCCTTGGCGATGATCATCAGG
>Ga0209797_10000962_pt1 | contig 14445 bp, 11 predicted proteins | sample DOMMetBare3Fresh_2_FD_187472 | JGI IMG/M metagenome (GOLD analysis project Ga0209797, IMG submission 187472) | Wetland sediment microbial communities from St. Louis River estuary, USA, under dissolved organic matter induced mercury methylation -... | ecosystem: Environmental > Aquatic >... | reverse complement strand
CGAAGCCGGGGATCATGACGCGGCCCCTCACGTCCCGCTCGAAGGACGGGGGCGGCGGGGGCGTGGGGGCGGGACGCCGCCGCACGATGGACTTGGAGTGGCAGACCCGGGTGGTCATGCGCAGGAGCACCGGGATCTTCCACCGCCGGGACATCTCGAAGGCCGCGAGGGTGAAGTCGTAGGCCTCCTGCGAGTCCGCCGGCTCCAGCATGGGCAGGCCCGCCGCCACCGCGTAGCGCCGGTTGTCCTGCTCGTTCTGGGAGGAGGCCATGCCGGGGTCGTCGGCCGAGACCACGACGAGCGACCCGGAAACGCCGGTGTAGGCGGCCGTGAAGAGCGGATCCGCGGCCACGTTCACGCCGACGTGCTTCATGGTGACGAGGGCGCTGGCGCCGCCGAAGGCCGCGCCGAGCCCGACCTCCAGCGCCACCTTCTCGTTGGGCGCCCACTGGGCCCGGCCGCCCAGGGCCCCGAAGGCCTCGAGGATCTCGGTCGAGGGAGTCCCGGGGTAGCCGGTGCCGAGCGCCACCCCGGCGTCGAGCGCCGCCGCCGCCACGGCCTCGTCGCCGCTCCACAGGCCTCTTTCCGCTGCCTTCGCCGTCGCTTGCAAGCTCTTGCCTCCGAACGCCGGGGTCGCCGCGGCCGACGAGGCCCGGATCCCCTTCTGCGCGTGAGAAACGAGCCCGCCATTCTGACGTTTCGGGAGAGTCGAGGCAAGGCCGCCGGACGGGCGGCGGACCGCGAGCGCCGGGCCCGCGGGCGTGGTAAGCACCGGCCCCGGAGGAGCCGCCTGCCGACCATCCGGACCCTCGCCGAAGTGCTCGAGAAGGCCCGCGCCGCCGGGCCCTGCACCATCGTGGTCCCGGCCGCCGAGAGCGACACCGCGCTCGCGGCCGCGGTCGAGGCGCGCCGGCGCGGCCTCGCCGAGGCCATCCTCATCGGCGACCGGGACGGGATCGCCGACCGGCTCTGGAAGCTCGAGGAGGACCCCTCGCGCCACGCCATCGTCCACCAGCCGGACGACGAGGCCGCGGCTCGCGAGGCGGTGGCGCGGGTGCGCGCCGGGGAGGCCCAGCTCATCCTCAAGGGACGTCTCGGCACCGGCCCCCTGCTCCGCGCCGTGCTGGACCGCGACCGGGGCCTCCGCGCCGGGAGGCTCCTCTCCGACGTGGTGGTGACCGAGCACCCGGACCCCGAGGCCCCGCGCCTGCTCGGGATCACCGACGGGGGCGTGAACGTCGCGCCCGGACTGGCCGAGAAGAAGGCCATCCTCGAGAACGCGGTCCGGGTGTTCCACCGGCTCGGCTTCGAGCGGCCGGTGGTGGCGTGCCTGTGCGCGGTGGAGACGCCGACCGAGGTCATGCCCCACACCATGGACGCGCAGGCGCTCGCGGAGATGGCCGACCGGGGCGAGATCGCCGGCTGCGCCGTGGTGGGGCCGCTCGCCCTCGACAACGCACTCTACCCATGGGCGGCGCGGGCGAAGGGCATCGCCCATCCTCTCGCGGGCCGGGCCGACATCCTCCTCTGCCCCACCCTCGAGGTGGGCAACTCGCTCGCCAAGGCCTTCACCTACCTCGCCAACAAGCCCGTGGCCCACGTGGTCGAGGGGGCGCGAGCGCCGGTCCTCATCCCCTCCCGCGTGGAGCGGGCCGAGGACAAGCTCTTCTCCATCGCCCTCGGCGTCCTCGCGGCGCGGGAGGGACCGTGACCCCGGCCGGCCCTCTCGTCCTCGTGGTGAATCCCGGCGCGGGCTCGACCAAGATCGGGCTCTTCCGCGGGGAGGAGCGGCTCCTCGAGGAGTCGGTCCGCCACCCGGAGGAAGACCTCGCCGGCCTCGCCCGCGTCATGGACCAGCTGCCGCTCCGGGCGGCCGCCGTGCGGAAGTTCCTCGCCCGCGGCCTTCCACCGGGCGGGAAGCTCGCCGCCGCCGTGGGCCGCGGCGGGCTCCTCGGGCCCGTGGAGAGCGGGACCTTCACGGTCGGCGAGGCGATGGTGGCGGAGCTGGAGCGGGCCGAGCGCGGCGAGCACGCCTCGAACCTGGGCGCGCCGCTGGCGCTGGCGGTGGCGGAGGAGCACGGGTGCCCGGCCTTCATCGTGGACCCGGTGAGCGTGGACGAGCTCTGGCCCGTGGCGCGCGTCACCGGGCTCGCCGGCGTCGAGCGCCGCAGCCTCTCGCACGCCCTCAACATCCGTGCGGTGGCGCGGCGCCACGCCCGGGGCGCGGGCCGGCGGCTCGCCGATCTACGTCTCGTCGTGGCGCACCTCGGCACGGGCGTCTCGCTCGCGGCGCTCGCGGGCGGGCGGATGGTGGACGTCGTGAACCCGCAGGACGAGGGGCCGTTCTCCGGCGACCGGGCCGGCGGCGTCCCGGCGATGGCGGTCGTCGACCTGTGCTTCTCGCCGGGGGCGGAGCGCGAGGCGGTGCGCAAGAAGCTCTTCGGCGAAGGCGGGCTCCAGTCCCTCCTCGGCACCAGGGATGCGCGCGAGGCGGTGGGGCGGGTCGAGGCGGGCGACCCGCTCGCGGCGCTGGTGCTCGACGCCATGTGCTACCAGATCGCCAAGGCGGCGGCCGGCCTCGCCGCGGCGCTCGAGGGGCGGGTGGACGCGATCCTCCTCACCGGCGGCATGGCCCACCTCGGCCCGGTGGTGGAGGGCGTGCGCCGTCGCGTGGCCTTCGTCGCGCCGGTGGCGATCCACCCTGGGGAGGACGAGCTGAGAGCGCTCTGCGAGGGGGCCCTGCGCGTGCTCGCCGGCGAGGAGCCGGCGCGCGCCTACCCGCCCCCGGGGCGGAGCTGACTCACGGCGGCTCCTCGGCCCGCGCCTGCGCGGCGGCGCGGGCCGCGCGGCGGCGCCGCCACTTCACGAGGACGGTCGCGGCGGCGAAGGCGGCGATGAGAAGCAGGCCGAGGAGCTCGGCCTCGCGCAGGTGCTTCTTCACCTGCTCCAGCTGGGATGCGAAGAGGTAGCCGAGCGAGACCACGAGCGGCACCGAGAGGAGCGCCGACAGCCCGTCGGCGAGGAGGAAGGTCCGGAGGGGCACGCCCATGGCTCCGGCGGTGGCGAAGACCGGGAGCCGGAAGCCCGAGGCGTGGCGGGCCACGGCGATGGTGAGGAAGTCGTGGCTCGCGAAATGGCGCTCCACCCACCGCCGCCGCTCCGGCGTGAAGTAGCGGGCGATCCGCCGGCTCGCGAGGAAGCGCGCGCCGTGGCGCCGGCCGAGCCGGTAGAGGAGGAGGTCGCCCACGACGATGCCGGCATAGGTGACGGCGAGCGCGGGCCAGAAGGAGAGGAGGCCCTGGTGCGCCAGGAACCCGGCGGTGAGCTGGGTCGCCTCCTCCGGGAAGGGCAGGCCCAGGCCCGCGCCCACGAGGACGGCGAAGAGCGCTGCGTAGGTGAAGTGGCCGAGGAACTGCTGGAGCACGGCGCCGGTCCCCCCTCGCGTGCGCTGCCTCCCGGCATGTTAGGGGCGGCGCGCCGCCCGCGGGCCTCCCCAATTGGAGCGCGAGGCAAGCGTGGATGCCGCCCCGAGAACCCTTGCGATCCGATGGCGCGGTGCGTTAGCCTGTCGCTCCCCGACTGATTCTAGAGTCAAGGAGACGGCATGCCGCTCAAGATCCTGGTGACGGCCAAGCGGGTCGAGGACCCGGAGTCGAAGATCAAGGTGAAGCCCGACGGGACCGGCATCGTCACCGAGGGCGTGAGCTACAAGATGAACCCGTTCGACGAGATCGCCGTCGAGGAGGCGCTGCGGCTGCGGGAGAAGCACGGCGGAGAGGTGGTGGTGGCCTCCATCGGCGGCGAGAAGTCGGCGACCGAGATCCGCGCCGCGCTCGCCATGGGCGCCGACCGCGGCATCCTCGTCCGCCACGACGGGCCGCTCGACCCGTTCGTCGTCTCGGCCATGCTCGCGAAGCTGTTCGAGCGCGAGAAGCCCGACCTCGTCATCCTCGGCAAGCAGTCCATCGACGACGACCAGAACCAGGCCGGGCAGTACCTGGCCGAGCGGCTCTCGCTGCCCCAGGCCACCTTCGCCTCGAAGACCGAGAGCCTGGAGAGCGAGTCCGAGCAGAAGAAGGTGCCGGGCCTCGTCCTCTCCGCCGACGGCAAGAAGCTCTCGGTGGTCCGCGAGATCGACGGCGGCGTCGAGACCCTCGAGGTGCAGCTCCCGGCCGTGGTCACGACCGACCTCCGGCTCAACAAGCCGCGCTTCGCGTCGCTGCCGGGGATCATGAAGGCGAAGAAGAAGGAGCTGAAAGAGGTCCCCGCCGCCGAGCTCGGCGTGGACCTCGCCCCCAGGGTGGTCGTGAGGAAGCTCATGGAGCCCCCCAAGCGGCAGGGCGGCGTCAAGGTGGCAGACGTGAACGAGCTGTGGGCGAAGCTCCACGGCGAGGCGAAGGTCCTCTAGGGTCCGGGAGAGCGGCATGTCCAACGTCCTCATCGTCGCCGAGCAGTCGGCCGGCCACCTGCGCAAGGCCACCTTCCACGCCCTCTCCGCCGGGCGCGCGCTCGCGAAGCGCACCGGCGGCAAGCTCCACGTCGCCCTCCTCGGCAAGGGAATCGGCCCGCTCGCGCAGGAGCTCGCCGCCTACGGCGCCGAGGTCCACGCCGCCGACGCCCCGGTCCTGGAGCACTACCTGGCCGAGGCCGCCGCGCCGGTCGTCGCCGGCATCGCCCAGGCCGTCCAGGCGACCCTCGTGGGCGCCGCCGCCACCGCCTTCGGCAAGGACCTCCTGCCGCGCGTCGCCGCCCGCCTCTCCGCCGCCTGCGCCACCGAGGTCCTCGGCTTCGGCGGCGAGGGCGCGGCCGTCACCTTCCGCCGCCCCATGTGGGCGGGCAACGTGCTCGCCGAGGTGGAGCTGGCGACCCCGGTGAAGTGCTTCACGGTGCGCCCCACCGAGTTCCCCCCCGCTCCGAAGGAGGGAACGGGCGCCGTCGTCGCCGCGGCCGTGACCGTGGACGCCGCCGCGCTGAAGACCCGCTTCGTCGAGTTCAGGGAGGTGAAGAGCGCCCGCCCCGAGCTCACCGAGGCGCGCGTGGTGGTCGCGGGCGGCCGCGGCACCAAGGGCGACTTCAAGGAGATCGAGGGGCTCGCCGACGACCTCGGCGCCGCCGTGGGCGCGAGCCGCGCCGCGGTGGACGCGGGCTGGGTGCCTAACGACTGGCAGGTGGGGCAGACCGGCAAGGTGGTGGCTCCCGAGCTGTACGTCGCCGCCGGCATCTCCGGCGCCATCCAGCACCTCGCCGGCATGAAGGGCTCGAGGGTCATCGTGGCCGTGAACAAGGACCCCGAGGCCCCCATCTTCCAGCTCGCCGACTACGGGCTCGTCGCCGACCTCTTCAAGGCCATCCCGGAGCTGCGGGCCCGGATCAAGGCGGCCAAGTGATCCGTCCCCCTTGACCGAAGCCGACCTCCGCGACCTGGGGATCGTCCGGATCCCGGTCCCCATCCCCTTCCCGCAGGCGGGCGGGCCGGTGAACGTCTACGCCGTCGAGGACGCGGGCGGTGGCATCGCCCTCTTCGACGCGGGGCTCGGCTCGCGCGAGGCCGAGGCGGCGCTCGAGGCCGGGCTCGCCGCGGCGGGCCGCCGTTTCGACGAGGTGACGCGCATCGTCGTCTCCCACGGCCACGTGGACCACTACGGCGGCGCCCGCACCGCCATCGAGAAGGCCGGGAAGGACGTCCCCGTCCACGCCCACCCCGCCGACGTCCCCAAGATCGCGGAGTCGGGCCCCCGCTGGAAGGATCTCGTCCCGCTCTACGCCGCCCACCTCCTCCGGCTGGGGGTGCCGGCCGCGGCCATGGCCGGGATGGAGCGCGAGGAGGTCGGCGGCTTCCACCTCGCCCGCCGCCTCCCGGAGGTGCGGCCGCTCCGGGCCGGAGAGGTGCTCCGCTTCCGCCACCTCGAGGCCGAGGTGCTGCACATGCCCGGCCACACGCCGGGCCTCGTCTGCCTCTGGGACGCGCGCCACCGCCTCTTCTTCTCCGACGACCACCTCCTCGAGAAGGTCTCGCCGAACCCGCTCATCGACCTCGGCGCCGGGGAGCGCTGGAGGCCGCTCGTCTCCTACCTCGAGTCGGCGGGCCGGATGCACGCGCTCGACGTGGACCTGGTGCTCCCCGGTCACGGGCCGGCCTTCGGGAACCACCGCCAGGTCATCGACCGGCTCGTCCACTTCTACGGCAAGCGGCAGGTCAAGATCCGCGCCGCCCTGGAGAAGGGACCTTCGACCGCCTTCGAGGTCGCGAGGGTCCTGTTCCCCTGGGCGAGGCCGGGCGACCTCTTCCTCACCCTCTCCGAGGCGGTCGCGAACCTGGAGCTGCTCGAGGCGCGTGGCGAGGTGGTGCGCGAGGAGGAGGGCGGCGCCCTGCGGCACCGGCTGGCCTGAAGACCCGCGGGACCCCCTCGCAGTCTCGACTCGCGCCCTCACCTCTGGCATGAAGAGCGCCATGCTCGAGCTCTGGACGCAGCCCGGGACCTGGGTGAGCCTCCTCACGCTCTCCGTGATGGAGATCGTCCTCGGGATCGACAACATCGTCTTCCTCGTCATCCTGGCGGGGAGGCTCCCGGCCGAGGAGCAGCCGCTCGCCCGGCGCCTCGGCCTCGCCCTCGCGCTCGGGACGAGGCTCCTGCTGCTCCTCGCCGTCACCTGGCTCATGGGGCTCACCGAGGAGCTCTTCCGCCTCCTCGGGCACGGCTTCTCCGGCCGCGACCTCATCCTCGGGCTGGGCGGGCTCTTCCTCATCGGCAAGGCGACCTTCGAGATCCACGACAAGCTGGAGGTGAGGCACGAGGAGCGCGCGGAGACGCCGGGCGGTCGGGCCGCCTTCGGCCTGGTCCTCGCGCAGATCGCGCTGCTCGACGTGGTCTTCTCCCTCGACTCGGTGATCACCGCCGTGGGCATGGTCCAGCACTTCTCGATCATGGCGGCCGCCATGGTCCTGGCGGTGGCGGTGATGCTCGTCTTCTCGGGGCCGATCGCCGCCTTCGTGGAGCGCCACCCCACCATGAAGATGCTGGCCCTCTCCTTCCTGCTCCTCATCGGCGTCATGCTCGTGGCCGAGTCCACCGGCCGCCACATCGAGCGCGGCTACGTCTACTTCGCCATGGCCTTCTCCTTCGGCGTGGAGCTGCTCAACATCCGCGCCAGCCGGCGGCGAGAGGCGCCGGTGAGGCTCCACGGCCGCTTCGAGGACGCGGGCTAGGCCGCGCCCCGGCGCGCGGGGTCCGTGCTACAAGAAGCCGCCCGTGGCCGACCTCGCCCTCCTCCTCCTCACGCTCGCGTGGGGTACGACCTTCACGCTGGTGAAGCGCGCCCTCGACGGCACCTCGCCGGCCGTGTTCCTCACGCTGCGCTTCGCCGTGGCCACGGTCGCGGTGGGCGCGGTGTGGCTCGTGCGGCGCGATCGGCCCACGCCGGGGCTGTGGCGGCACGGGGCGCTCCTCGGCCTCGCCATGCTCGTGGGCTTCGCCTTCCAGACCGTGGGGCTGCACCACACCACGCCCGCCCGCTCCGGGTTCATCACCGGGCTCGCGGTGCTCATCGTCCCCTTCCTCTCCCACTACCTGCTGCGCCGAAAGGTGCCGGCCGCCGCCTGGGTGGGCGTCGGGTTCGCGGTGGCCGGGCTCTTCGCGCTCACCCGCCCCCTCGGCGACGGCGTCTCCGCCTCCGTCCGGCTGGGCGACGCGCTCACCGCCGTCTGCGCCGTCGCCTACGCCTTCCAGATCCTCTGGACCTCGGAGTGGACGCGGCACCATCCGCTCTCGCTCCTCACGCTCGTGCAGATCTCCGTCGCCTTCCTGGGCGTCCTCGCCATGCTGCCCTTCGAGGAGGTCCGTCTCCGTCCGGACGCCGACCTGTGGGGAACGGTGGCCTTCACCGGGATCGCCATGACGGCCGGCGCCTTCTTCGTCATGAACTGGGGGCAGCGGCACACCACGGCGGTGCGGGCGGCCCTCATCTTCTCTCTCGAGCCGGCGGCGGCGGCCCTCTTCTCCCACTACTACGGCGGGGAGCCGCTCCTCCCCACCGACTGGCTGGGCGGCGCGCTCATCGTCCTCGGGGTCGCGGCCGGCGAGGTGGGCGGGGCCTTCCAGGCGCGGGCGGCGGATGTCGGCGGCGCGGGTTAGAAGGGAGCGGCATGCGCCGCCCGCCCATCGAGCTCGTCCGGGGTGAGCTCCGCGTCGCCGGGAGCGGCCTGTGGCTCGACGCCCGGCGCCGTGCCGGCTGCGCCTTCATCTCCCACGCCCACGGCGACCACATCGGCCGGCACGACCGCACCATCGCCACCGCCGCCACCCTGGCGCTGGCGCGCCACCGGCTGGGCGAGAAGGCGCGGGGCGAGGCCCTGCCCGCCGGCTACCGCACCCCGTTCGGCCTCGGCGACCTGACGCTGGAGCTCTTCCCGGCCGGGCACGTCCTCGGCTCGGCCCAGCTCCTCGTCCAGAACGGCGTCGCCCTCGGCTACACCGGCGACCTGTGCCTCGAGCCCACGCTCACCGCCGAGGCGGCCGAGGTCATGGAGTGCGACGTGCTCGTCATGGAGTCCACCTTCGGCCTGCCGCGCTACGTCTTCCCACCCAAGGAGGAGGTCCTGGCCGGCGTGCGGCGCTTCGTGGACGACGCACTCTCCGATGGCGTGACGCCGGTGCTCCTGGGATACGCGCTCGGAAAGGCCCAGGAGATCCTGAAGTACCTCTCCGACCTCGGGTACGCCTGCCGCGCCCACCCGGCGGTCCACTCCGTGAACCGGGTCTACGAGCAGCACGGCGTCCTGCTCCCGAACGTCCGGCCGCTCGGTGCGGAGGGCCCGTCGCGGGGCGAGGTGGTGGTGGCGCCGCCGCACCTCGCCCGCTCGGCCGCAGTCCAGCGCATCCCCAGGCGGCGCACCGCCGTCCTCACCGGCTGGGCCGTCGAGGGCGGGCGCTTCCGCTGGCGCGGCGTGGACGCCGCCTTCCCGCTCTCCGACCACGCCGACTTCCCGTCGCTGCTGCGGTATGCCCGGGCCACGGGCGCGCGAAAGGTCTTCACGCTCCACGGCTACGCCGAGGAGCTCGCCGGCGCGCTCCGCCGGGAGGGCATCCGGGCGGAGCCCCTGCGCGAGAACCAGCAGCTCGAGCTCCTGGTGTAGAAGGATGCGGTGATCGAGCTCACCGTCAGCGCCGACGCGGCCGGCCAGCGCCTCGACAAGTTCGTCCGCCGGGCGCTGCGGGACGTGCCGCTCTCCCACGTCTACAAGATGCTCCGCACCCGCAAGGTGCGCGTGAACGGCGCCCGCGGCCGCGCCGAGCAGATCCTGGCCGAGGCCGACCGGGTCGCCATCCGCGGCGACGAGGAGCGGCTGCTCGCCGCAGGCCCGTCCGGGCCGAAGGGCGCGGGCCCGGTGCGCGTGACCTTCCAGGTCCTCCACGAGGACGCGCACCTGCTCGCCGTGGACAAGCCCGCGGGCCTCGCCTCCCATCCCGGCACCGGCATCACCGGCGCGACGCTGGTCGAGGAGGCGAGGACCCACCTCCGGACCCCGGACGAGCTGCCGCCGGGCGAGTTCAAGCCGAGCCCGGCCCACCGCCTCGACCGCGACACCTCCGGCGTGGTCCTGGTGGCCCGCACCCGCCAGGCCATGGTCCGCCTCACCGAGATCTTCACCGAGGGCAAGGGCGTCGCGAAGACCTACCTGGCCCTCGCCAAGGGGAAGATGCCGCGGAGCGAGGGAACCATCGACCTGCCGCTGTCCGCGCACGAGCAGACGGCGAGGTCGAAGGCCGCCCGCGGCGTGAACCTCCAGGAGGCGGTGACGCGCTACCGCGTCCTCGCCTCCATGAAGGACGCATCGCTCCTCTCGCTCCGCATCGAGACGGGACGCACCCACCAGATCCGCCGCCACCTCCAGGCCGTCGGGCATCCGGTGGCGGGGGACCGGCGCCACGGCGACTTCCCCTTCAACCGGCTGGCGAAGACGCGCTGGGGCCTCAAGCGCATGTTCCTCCACGCCTGGAAGCTCGAGCTGCCGCACCCCGTGACCGGGGAACGGCTCCGGCTCGAGGCCCCGCTGCCGCCGGAGCTCCTGGAGGTCCTGTCCCGCGCCAACCTCCCGGCGCCGGGCCGAGCCTGAATGTGGGCGCGCGTGGGTGCGGAACCCGGAGCCGGGCGTTGATCCCGGGCTCCCCGGGAGACTAGATTCTCGCGCGATGACCGAGCCCGGCCGAGAAGAGACCGCCGCGCCGCCCGAGCCGCCGCCGGAGCCGGTGCCGCCCGAGCACGTGGTGCTGGACGGGCTCCCCCCGAGGCGGCCGCTGTGGCGGCGCCTGGCTCGCTGGGTCCTCTTCCTCGCCGTGGGGGGCGTGAACGCGGGCCTGCTCGGCTCGGTCGCCGCCTACGCCTGGTTCTCGCGCGGCCTCCCGTCGATCCCCTCGCTCGCCGACTACCGCCCGCCCATCATCACCGAGATGGTGAGCGCCGACGGCCAGATCGCCGGGGAGTTCTTCGAGGAGCGGCGCAAGGTCGTCCCCTACCAGCGCATTCCCAGGAGGCTCCTGCAGGCCTTCGTGGCCTCGGAGGACAAGAACTTCTTCGAGCACCGCGGCGTGGACTGGCTCGGCACGATCCGCGCGGCGGTGAACACCTACGTGCTGCGCAAGAAGGTGCAGGGCGGCTCCACCATCACCCAGCAGACGGCCAAGGCACTCCTCATCTCGTCGGAGGGCTTCCGGGAAGGCACGAAGAGGAACCTCACGCGGAAGGTCCGCGAGGCCATCCTGGCCGCCCGCCTGGAGCGCGCCTTCACCAAGGAGCAGATCCTCTGGCTCTACCTGAACGGCGTCTACCTCGGCCACCACAGCTACGGTGTCCAGGCCGCCGCCGAGAACTACTACCGCAAGAACGTCGAGGACCTGACCTTGCCCGAGGCGGCCCTCGTCGCCGGCCTGCCGCAGGCCCCCTCCAAGTACTCGCCCTTCGCGCACCCCGAGTCCGCCAAGGCCCGGCGCCGCTACGTGCTCCGGCGCATGTTCGAGGAGCGGATGATCACCGAGGCCGAGCGGAAGGCCGCCGAGGAGGCCGAGGTCGAGGTCCACGGCGTGGACGACATCTTCCGCGAGACGACCCCCTTCTACGTGGAGACGGTGCGGCGCCAGATCGTCGATCGCTACGGCAACGAGCGGCTGCTCCACGACGGGCTGCGCGTGGAGATGGCGATGGACCTCGAGAAGCAGCGCGCCGCCCAGGCGGCCATGCTCTCCGGGCTCATGGAGGTGGACCACCGGCAGGGGTTCCTCGGCCCGGTGCGACACGTCGAGGGGGCGGAGCGGGTGGCGCTCTCGGCCCGGCTCGCCGCGGCCTGGCCCAAGGGGACGCTCCAGCCGGGCGACTATGCCGTCGGCATCGTCTCCGCCGTGAACGACGCCACCGGAGAAGCGCGGGTGGAGGTGGGCGACGAGGAGGGGATCCTCCCCATCTCCGGCATGCGCTGGGCGCGCCGGCCCAACCCCGAGGCCTACTACCCCGATGCGCTCATCTCGCGCGTCTCCACCGCGCTGCGCGTCGGGGACGCGGTGCTGCTCCGCCGCGTCCTGCGCAAGGAGCTGCTGGAGCGGGAGATGCAGGCGAAGGACCCGAAGCCCAGGTCGGTCCCGGAGGCGCCGGTCCTCTTCGCGCTGGAGCAGGACCCGAAGCTGCAGGGGGCGCTGGTCTCGGTGGACCCGTGGAGCGGCTACGTCGAGGCCATGATCGGCGGCTACGACTTCGAGGCCTCCGAGTTCAACCGCGCCTTCCAGGCCTGCCGGCAGCCGGGCAGCGCCTTCAAGCCGGTGGTCTACTCGGCGGCGCTCGAGAAGCTCGGCTTCACGCCGGCCACGGTGCTCACCGATGCGCCGGTCGTCTTCCGCGACGACGAGATGGCCTGGAAGCCGCAGAACTTCGGCGAGGACTTCAAGGGCGACGTGACGCTGCGCACCGCCCTCGTCCACTCCATGAACATCCCGGCGGTCAAGACCGCCGAGGCGCTGGCCTCCAAGTTCGGGATCGCGCTCCTCGGCGAGTGGGCGAGGGGCCTCGGGCTCACGACGCCGGTGAAGCCCGAGCTGGGGAGCGCCCTCGGCAGCTCCTGCGTCACGCTCTGGGAGCTCACCAACGTCTACGCGCTCCTCGACCGCTACGGCGAGCGGCGCCCCGCCACCTTCGTGAAGCGGGTCCTGGACCGCGAGGGCATGCTCCTCGAGGACCACTCCGACTGGCACGACCCGTGGGTCCCGCTCTCGACGCGCCTCGCCGCCGCCTTCGCCGCCGCGTCGGCCGAGCCGCGCGAGCGGGCCATGGACGAGAAGCCGGCGTTCGTCCTCGTCCACCTCCTCCAGGAGGTGGCCACGGTCGGGACCGGCGCGCAGGCGGCCCGGCTCGGGAAGCCGGCGGCGGGCAAGACCGGCACCACCAACGACTCGTTCGACACCTGGTTCCTCGGCTTCACGCGCGACCTCGTCACCGGGGTGTGGCTCGGCTACGACCTGAACGAGTCGCCGCTCGCCCGCTACGAGACCGGCGGGCGCGCCGCGCTGCCGGTCTGGCTCGACTTCATGCGGACGGCGCTCCACGAGCGGCCCCAGCCCGACTTCCCGGTGCCGCAGGGCATCGTCATGGTCCGCATGGACCCGCAGACCGGGAAGGCGGTCGCCCCCTTCGATCGCCGCGGCGTGGTGGAGGCCTTCGTCGAGGGCACCGAGCCCGTCTTCGACGCCGGCGACAAGCCGCAGGTCGAGGTGCAGGACCTCTTCACGCAGTAGCGCCGAGCGCGCTTTCTTGACCCACTGCCGGACGAGACGTAGCTTCGTCGACGCGTCCGGGCGCTTCCGGGCGGCGCGCCATGCTCGAAAAACTCGAGAAGCTCGGCCTCAAACGCTCGATCTACCTGACGTTCTCCGTCGCCGTACTCGCGGTGACGATGGTCACGGTGGTCATGCTCAACCGCTTACTGCGCGAGTCGCTGGAGTCTGCACTGCGCCGCCGCGGGGAGAGCAACGTGCGCGCGCTGGCCCTGGCGCTGGAAACCGCGATAAGCGTCGGCGACGCCGACCTGGCGCTCGAAGAGCTCTCCCGCTCCTTCGACTCGGAGGACGGCGCCTACGCCGTCGCGCTGCGTCCGGATGGCACCGTGCTGGCCAAGCGGCTGGCTCCCGCGATGGCCGCGAAAGCCGACGCCATCCTGGCCATGCACATCCGCGGCGTCGGCGCCTCCAGGGAGGAGGCGCAGGCCCCGGACCAGGCGGCCTTGCTCCTGCGCCAGGGCGTGCTGGCCTTCGCCGCCGCGGTTCGCCCTCTGGCGCGAGGCGCCCCAGGGGAGGCGCAGCGCGCCCAGGGCCAGGTGCTGCTCGGCCTCTCCACCGCCGGCCTGGACCGGCAGCTCAACCAGGTGCGGCTGGCCATGGGGCTCACGCTGGCCGGGGCGATCATCTTCTTCGCCGGCCTGGGGTGGGCGCTGTCCTCACGGCTCCTGTTCGGCCCCATCGGCGAGATGACCGAGGTGGCCCGGCGCGTCTCCGAGAGCGACCTCACCGCCCGGGCCGCGCGCCACTCGGACGACGAGCTCGGGAGCCTCGCCGACTCGCTGAACCGCATCGGAGAGAACCTGACGGTGACGCTCTCCCGGGTGAAGGGGGTCACCGAGGGCGTCGGCGAGGTCATCTCCCGCATCAAGAAGACGGGGGCGGTGGTCACCGAGGGGGTGGGCACGGTCTCGGCGCGCGTCGTGGACACGAGCGCCTCGATGGAGAGCATGCTCACGAGCCTCAAGGGCATCGCGGACAACGTGGAGGTGCTGGCGCAGAGCGCGGAGGAGTCCAGCTCCAGCATCCTGGAGATGGCGGCCACCAACGACGAGGTGGCCGAGAACATCCAGTCGCTGGCGGCGAGCGTGGAGGAGACCACCGCCGCCATCGAGCAGATGACCTACTCCATCAAGGAGGTGGCGAAGAACATCGAGGAGCTCTCCGCCACCGCCGAGGAGACCAGCTCGTCCATGAACGAGATGGACGTCTCCATCAGCCAGGTCGAGACCAACGCCAACGAGACCGCCAAGCTCTCGGAGCAGGCCCAGCGCGACGCGGAGATGGGGGCCGAGGCCCTCTCGCGCACCCTCGCCGGCATCCACAAGATCAAGGACTCCTCCAAGGAGGCGGCGAGCGTCATCGAGGAGCTGGGCCGGAAGATCGGCACCGTCGGCAACATCCTCGACGTGATCGACGACGTCGCCGAGCAGACGAACCTCCTCGCGCTGAACGCCGCCATCCTCGCGGCGCAGTCGGGCGAGCACGGCAAGGGCTTCGCGGTGGTCGCCGACGAGATCAAGGATCTCGCCGAGCGCACCGGCGCCTCGACGAAGGAGATCGCCGAGCTCATCCGCTCGGTGCAGGAGGAGTCGCAGAACGCCGTCGGCGCGATGGAGCGCGGCGTGAA
>Ga0209797_10000961_pt1 | contig 14470 bp, 11 predicted proteins | sample DOMMetBare3Fresh_2_FD_187472 | JGI IMG/M metagenome (GOLD analysis project Ga0209797, IMG submission 187472) | Wetland sediment microbial communities from St. Louis River estuary, USA, under dissolved organic matter induced mercury methylation -... | ecosystem: Environmental > Aquatic >... | reverse complement strand
GGCGGCGCGGAGCGCCGGGGGGAGGTCGCGGGGGCCGATCCCGGTGGCGCGGAGCCGCGCCGTGAACCCGCTCGCGTCGCGCGACGCCTCGATCTCGGCGCGGCCGCCGCCGGGCGACCGGATCGTCGCGGCGAGCCGGTCGCCGCGGGGGCCGCGCGAGGGGAGGAGCGCGGCGTCGAACGGGCCCAGCGAGAGCGGGGGCGGGAAGGTGATCCCGAGGAGGTCGATCCGTCCCGGCTCGAGCCGGCCCGCGAGGAGGGCGGTCGCGGAGGGCCGGACGCGCACGCGCTCGATCCGGACGGCCGGGGCCTCGCCGCGGCGCAGGGGCAGCGCGAGCGGGCCGAACGAGACCCGGAACAGCGGATCGACGCGGGCCTCGCCGATCGCGACGTCGCCGAGCCGCGGCGCGAGGGCGGCGCGGATCCGGGTCCGGAGCACGGCCTCCGCGGCGGCGGTGTGGAGCGCGGCCTGCGCGGCCCCGTAGAGGAGGGCCGCCGCCGCGAGGAGGAGGGGGAGGGTGCGTCGCACGCGCGGGGGTCTTTACCCATCGCCGCGCGGGACGTCAACGGGCCGAAGGGCTCGACGGGGCGCCCCGCGCCTTCCGGGGAAGGCGGCCCGCTCGGGGGCCGTGCCGTCCGGGTCCGAAACAGGGCGAGGGCCGTGGGACGCGCGCTAGCCGGCCGCGCCGACGCGGCTCGCCACGAGGGCGCGCAGGTCGTCGGGCGAGAAGGGCTTCTCGACGCGCGCGTTCGGGACCCGCTCGAGGAACTCGCGGGCGGCGTCGGTGAACGCGCCGCCGGTCACGAACACCACCCGCTGCGCGAGCGCCGGAGCGATCCGGCGGACCTCCTCGTACCACTCCATCCCGCTCATCTCCGGCATCATCAGGTCGCAGAAGACGACGTCCCAGACCTCGCCGCCGCGGACACGCTCGAGGGCGACGCGCGGTACGGTCGAGACGTCCACGTCGTGCTCGCGCTGGAGGACGCGGCGCAGCGCGGCGGCGACCCGCGCGTCGTCGTCCAGGACGAGGACGCGCGCCCGCCGTGCCGGCGCGGGGGCCGGCGGCAGCGGCTCGGCCCTGGCGGTCCCGGCGGGCGCGGCCGGGAGGACGACGCGGAACGTGCTGCCGGCGCCGGGGGTGCTCTCGACCTCGATCCGGCCGTGCATCCCGGACACGATCCCGTGGCAGACGAAGAGCCCGAGGCCGGTCCCGGCGCCGACGGGCTTCGTCGTGAAGAACGGCTCGAAGAGCCGGGTCCGGACCTCCGGCGCGATCCCGCTCCCCGTGTCCGAGACCTCGGCGACGACCGCGCCGTCCTCGCCGCGCCGGATCTCGATGGCGATCGTGTTCCGGTCGGCGTGCCCGGCGGGGATCGCCTGGGCCGCGTTGGTGAGCAGGTTCAGGAACACCTGGGTGAGCCGGTTCTCGTTTCCGAGGATCGGGGGCACCTCCCCGAACCGCGTCTCGAGGGTCGCGCGGTGGCGCACCTCGTTCTGCGCGATGGCGATCGCCGCGCGGGCCGCCGCGGCGACGTCCACCGGGCCGACGTTCTCGTCCGGGCGCGCGAAGAGCCGCAGGCGCTGGACGATGTCCCGGACGCGCACCGCCCCGTCGTGCACCTCGTCGATCACGCGGCGCGCCTCCTCGGACAGGGGCGGCGCGCCGGGATGGGGCGCGGTCAGGCCCTCGCGCAGCCAGGCCAGGTTCGAGAGGACGTAGGCGAGGGGGTTGTTGATCTCGTGCGCCACGCCGGCCGCGAGCGTGCCGATGCCGGCGAGGCGCGCCGCGGCCTCGGCGCGCCGGCGGTCCGAGACGTCGCGCGCCGCGGAGACGTAGTAGCGGCGACCGCCGAACTCGACGACCGCGGAGGCGACCTCCCCGGGCGCGCTGCGCCCGTCGGGGGCGCGGATCGGCTCCTCGCGCACGAGGCCGCCGCGGGCCGCGGCCTCGTCCCAGCGCCGCCGCCACTCCTCCGGGGAGGTCGCCGGCACCGCCTCGAAGATCGTCCTCCCGAGGAGGAGGTCCTTCGGCACCCCGATCGTGCGGGCGGCCGCGGCGTTGGCCCAGACGATCCGGCCGTCCGTGTCGAGGACGGTCACCGCGTCCGACGCCTGGTCGAGCGCCGCCTCGACGAGGCGGAGCCGTTCCTCGCTCTCGCGCAGCGCCCGCGCCGCCCGCACCCGGTCGGTGACGTCCAGGGCGAGCCCGCCGAGGTAGGGGGGGCCTTCGGCGCGGGGGATGGGGAACGCCACGTCGAGGTAGGTGCGATCGCCGTGGCGGATCTCCCGGCGGACCGGGACGCCGCCCCGGATCGCCTGCCGCTCCATGTCGAGGAGCTCCTCGCCGAGCTCTCCCGGGAGCGTCTCGGTGACGGTCCTCCCGAGGAGGGCGTCGAGCGGCGCACCGAGCATCCGGACGAAGGCGCCGGAGAGCACGAGCGCCCGCCGGCGCTCGTCCTTGACGAACATGCCGAGCGGCGCCCGCGCGAAGAACGACTGGAGCAGGTCCTGGCTGCGCGCGAGGTCGTCCGCGGAGCGGTGACGCTCCTCCGACGCGGCCGCGACGAAGAGCGAGGTCACCCCGAGCACCGCGAGGATGAACTGGACGGCCTGGACCGGGTCCGCCGCGGCGCCGGCGATCGAGGCCGGCCCCCCGTCGGCCGTGCCGAAGCGGGCGAGCACGACGGTGGTGACGGCGAGCGCGGCCGTGGCGCCGCGCGAGCCGAAGCGGAACGCCGCCCAGGCGAGCGGCGGGATGAGCACGACGCCCTCGGCCCAGGCGCTGGTCCCGCCGGTGGTGAAGAGGAAGAGGGCGACCCCGAGAGCCGCGGCGAGCGCGGGGAGCTCCCAGGGCCGCCCCTTCGGGCCGGGGACGCGCGGCTCCGCCCACGCGAGGAGGAGCGGCGCGACCACGAGCGCGCCGAGCGAGGTGCCGCCCCAGAAGACGTTGGGGGCGCTCGAGAAGCTCGCGCCGGTCCAGAGGGCGGCGAGGCCGTGCACGGCGAGCGTGAGGGTCCCGCCCGCGAGCGCAGGGAGCGCCGCGATGGCGAGCGCGCCGCGCACCGTGGAGACCGACGGCCGGGCCCCGGCGAGGAGGCGGACGAGCCACGCGGCCGCCAGGACCTCGGCGGCGTTCCCGGCGAAGAGCGACAGCGCGAGCCCCGGCGGTCGCCCGCGCAGGAGGCTCGCGCCGAGGGCGACGGGGAAGGCCACGGCGACGACGAGGGGCCAGCGGCGGGGCGGCAGGACGAGCAGCGCCGCGAGGAAGAGGCCGATCGGCGGCCACCAGACCGCCAGCCTCGTCCGCGGGTCCACGAGGAGATAGCCGAGGCCGGTGAGGGCGAGGTACCCGGCCGCGAAGAGGAGCCACCCGGACCACGGCGGCAGGCGGCGCGCGCGCGCCCAGGCCGCGACGCGCGGGGCGGTCCGATCGAGATCGCTCCAGGCGTCCGCGGGAGGCGGCGATCCCGCGGTGTCGCTGACCTCGCCCGGCACGGACCCCGATGGTAGTACACCGCGGGGCGGCCAAGAAGCGCGGGCGGGCCCGCCAGCCTCGCCCCGTCCGGCGCGGAGGTCTCCGCCCCCACGATCCTCGCGCGCGCGGCGGCGCGGCCGGCGGCCGCCTCCGCCCCGGGGGTCGGGGCGACCCCGGCGCCCGTCCCCGGCAGGGCGGGACGGCGGCCGGGCCGCCGGGTACAGTGTCGCCGGTGGAATCCGTCGTCACGCTGCGCGGCGTCTCGAAGCGCTTCGGCGACCTCGCCGCGCTCGAGGACGTGGACCTCGAGATCCGGCAGGGCGAGATCTTCGCGCTCCTCGGCCCGAACGGCGCCGGGAAGACCACGCTCATCTCGATCGTCGCGGGGCTGCTCCGCGCGACGGCCGGCGACGTCCGCGTGCTCGGGAAGGACGTGGTCGAGGACTACCGGCTCACGCGCCGCGCCGTCGGCCTCGTCCCGCAGGAGATCAACTTCGACCCGTTCTTCACGGTCGAGGAGGCGCTCCGCATCCAGGCGGGCTACTTCGGCGTGCGCCTGTCCGAGGCGCGCCTCACCGAGATCCTCGACGCGCTCGACCTCGCCGGGAAGCGCCGGACCAACAGCCGCGCCCTCTCGGGCGGCATGAAGCGGCGGCTCCTCATCGGGAAGGCCCTCGTCCACGAGCCGCGCGTCCTCTTCCTCGACGAGCCCACGGCGGGCGTCGACGTGGAGCTGCGGCGCGCGCTGTGGCGCTACGTCCGCAGGCTCCGGGACGCCGGGACCACCATCGTCCTCACCACGCACTACCTGGAGGAGGCGGAGGAGCTCGCGGACCGGATCGGGGTGATCGACCTCGGCCGGCTCCTCGTGGTCGAGGAGAAGGACGCGCTCCTGCAGCGCCACGGCGCGCGGACCGTGCGGATCGCGCTCTCCCGCCCGGTGGAGGCACCGCCGCCGGCGCTCGCCGACCTGGGGGCGCGGGCGGTCGCGGGCGGGAGGGTCATCGAGGTCGAGGTGGCGGCCGGGAGCGCGGCGGGGCCGGTGCTCGCCGCGGTCGTGGCGGCCGGGCTCGAGGTGGAGGACGTGGACACGCGGCGCACGACGCTCGAGGACGTGTTCGTGCGCCTGGTCTCGCGCGGTGCGCGGGGGAGCGGGGCGTGATCTCGTACGGCCTCTGGACGCTCTTCGCGAAGGAGGTGCGCCGCTTCATGCGGGTGCCCGGGCAGACCCTCCTCTCGCCCGTCGTGACGACCGTCCTCTACTTCGTGGTGTTCGGCTGGTCGCTCGGCAGCCGGCTGCGCGACGTCGAGGGGGTCCCGTACGCGCGCTTCATCGTGCCGGGCCTGGTCGCGCTCGGCGTCGTCACGAACGCCTACGCCAACACCGCCTCGTCGCTCTTCGTCATGAAGCTGCAGGGGACGGTGGTGGACCTCCTCGTCTCCCCGCTCACCTACGGCCAGATCCTCTGGGCGTTCATCGGCGCGGGCGTCGTGCGCGGGCTCCTCGTCGGCGGGGTGACGTGGGCCGTCGCCGGCGCCTTCGAGGGGTTCGGGCTCGCGCACCCGCTCTTCGCGCTCGCGCTGGTGATCCTCGCGGCGATCCTGTTCGCGGCCCTCGGGCTCGTCACCGCGATCTGGGCGACGAGCTTCGAGCAGGTGAACTTCGTGCCCACCTTCTTCATCACGCCGCTCACCTTCCTCGGCGGGGTCTTCTACTCGGTCGAGATGCTCCCGCCGGCGCTGCGGCGCTTCACGCTCGCCAACCCGATCTTCTACATGGTGGACGGCGTCCGCTTCGGGATGCTCGGCATCTCGGACGCGCCGCCCTGGGCGGGGGCGGCGCTCCTCGGCGCGCTCGCCGCCCTCGCGGTCGGGGCGGCGTGGGCGATGCTGCGATCCGGGTACCGGCTCCGCGGCTGAAGGCGCGCTACTGCGCCCGGTCGAGCCCCTGCGCCGTCAGCGCGACGGGGTCGCCGACGCGGAAGGGCAGCACGCCCTGGTAGACGAACGTCTCGAGGGCGCCGTCGTCGAAGCGGACGAAGACCTCGTAGAGGCGTTGCTCCGCCTGGCCCTGGCTCGCGTTGGCGCCCACCATCGCGCCGCCGATGGCGCCGGCGATCGTCCCTCCGCCGCGGCCGCCGCTCCAGGCGTTGCCGAGCAGGCCGCCGATGATCGCGCCCGCGACGGCGCCGCCCGCCGGGTCGCCCTGCTGGCGGTGGACGGTCTCGCGGACCGACTCGACGCGGCCGTAGCGGGCCCAGCCCTGGCCGTAGGGGTCGCCCCACGTCCGCGTGGTGGTGGATGTCGCCACGCAGGCGGAGAGGAGGAGGGCGGGGAGCGCGAGGGTGAGGTTGCGGGACATGGAATCCTCCGGTGCGGCGGCGCCTCGACGAGCCGGGCGCCATCTCCGGATACTGCATCCTGCGGACCAGCGCCAGCAACCGGCAAGTGCCCGGGACCACGCAGGGTTTCGGGCGGAGCCCGCCGCGACGGGCGTGGCCGCCCCGCACACCCGTGCCCGGGCGCCCCGCCCGGCGCGCCCCGGCGGGGGGAAATTGTCTGATAAGGTCGGCCCTCACGCCAAAAAGGGGAGCCGTCTCGCCGTGATCCGTCATGAAGACATCGGCCGCGCCGTGCGCGGGGCCGAGTACGCGGTCCGCGGTCCGATCGTGGCGCGCGCGCAGGAGCTCGAGCGCCAGGGCCGGAAGATCATCTACTGCAACATCGGGAACCCCCAGTCGCTCGGGCAGCGCCCCATCACCTGGGTGCGCCAGGTGCTCGCCCTGGCCGAGTACCCCGCGCTGCTCGAGCGCGCCCCGGCCGGCCTCTTCCCGGCCGACGCCGTCGAGGCGGCGCGGCGCGTCCTCGCCGGGTCGCAGCACGGCCTCGGCGCCTACACCGAGAGCAAGGGCCTCCGGTTCGTCCGCGAGGCGGTCGCCGCGTTCATCCGCGGGCGCGACGGCATCGCCTCCGACCCCGACGCGATCTTCCTCACCGACGGCGCGAGCAAGGGCGTCCAGGCGGTGCTCCGCCTCCTGATCGCCGACGATCACGACGGGATCATGATCCCGATCCCGCAGTACCCGCTCTACTCCGCCACCATCACGCTCTACGGCGGCGCGCAGGTGCCCTACCACCTCGTCGAGGCCTCGGAGTGGAAGCTCTCCCGCGAGGTGCTCGAGCGCGCGCTCGTCGCCGCCAAGGCCCGCGGCGTCCGGACGCGGGCGATCTGCGTCATCAACCCGGGGAACCCCACCGGCGCGGTGCTCGACGAGCGGAACGTCGAGATGGTGCTCGACTTCGCCCGGGCCCACGGGCTGTCGATCCTCGCCGACGAGGTCTACCAGGCGAACGTCTGGCTCCCCGGCGACCGCTTCGTCTCCTTCGCGAGCATGCTCGAGAGGCACGCCCTCCGCGACGTCTCCCTCTTCAGCTTCCACTCGGTGTCGAAGGGCTACCTCGGCGAGTGCGGCCACCGCGGCGGCTACCTCGAGTGCCGGAACGTCCCCGCGGACGTGATGGACGAGATCACGAAGCTCCAGTCGATCTCGCTCTGCGCCAACTCGGTCGGGCAGGTCGCGACCTACCTGCTCGTGAAGCCGCCTCGCCCCGGGGAGCCGTCGCACGCGCTCTACGAGGAGGAGCGCCGCGAGGTGCTGGAGGCGCTGCGGAAGAAGGCGGAGATCGTCGAGCGGGGGCTCAACGCGGTGCCGGGCATCCACTGCAACCGCGTGGCGGGGGCGATGTACGCCTTCCCGAGGGTCACGCTCCCCCCCGGCGTGACCGACGACGCCTACTGCCTCGCCCTCCTCGAGGAGACCGGGATCTGCGTCGTGCCCGGCTCGGGGTTCGGCCAGGACCCCGGGACGTTCCACTTCCGGACGACCATCCTGCCCCCCATGAGCGAGATCGAGGCGGTGGTGAAGCGCCTCGGCGAGTTCCACCTGGCGTTCACGAAGCGCCACGGCGGGTAGGGCGCGGGCCTCATGCTCCCCTGGGAGATTGTCGAGCGCGCCACCGGGCCGGACGGCGCCGAGTGGGTCCTCGCCCGCCGCGGCGACGAGTGGGTCGTGCGCGCCGGCGGCCTCGCGCTCGTGTCGTCGCGGCAGCACGGGTCGGAGGAGGCGCTCGCGGCGCTGGCGCTCGCGCGGGTGAAGAAGGCGCGGCGCGCGGCGGCTGCGAGCGCCGCGAGGGGAGGGGGCGGCGCGGCGGCGAGGGGGGTGAACGCGGGGAGCGGTCGAGGGAAGACCGGAGATCGAGGTGCCGGTGCCGCGCGCGGGCGGGGTCCAGGGGAACTCCCCCCTCTCCCCCGCGACGCGGGGGAGAGGGGCGGGGTGAGGGGGCCGCCGACCGTGCTCGTCGGCGGGCTCGGGCTCGGCTTCACCCTGCGCGCGGTCCTCGACCGGCTGCCGGGGGACGCGCGGGTGGTGGTGGCGGAACTCGTCCCGGCCCTGGTGGCCTGGAACCGGACCCACGTCGCCCACCTCGCCGGCCGGCCGCTCGACGATCCCCGCACCCGCCTGCAGCAGGGCGACGTCCTCGCCCGCATCGCCGAGGCGAAGGGGGCCTTCGACGCGATCCTGCTCGACGTGGACAACGGCCCCTCGCCGCTCTCGCACGCCGCGAACGACCGGCTCTACGGCGACAAGGGGGTGCGCGCCTGCCGCGACGCCCTCCGCGCGGGCGGCGTCCTCGCCGTCTGGTCGGCCGGACCCGACGAGCGCTACCGCTCGCGCCTCGAGCGGGCCGGGCTCGAGGCCGAGGTCCACGCCGTGCCGGCGCGGGGAGGGACGGCTCGCGGAGCGCGGCACGCCGTGTTCCTTGGCGTGAAGGGGTGACCCTGGCCCTCTCGCGTGCAATCCGCCCGCGATCCCGTTATGTTCCGCCCCTCTCCGGGCCGCCCGAGGGCGGCCCCTCGCCGATCTCCCGGCGCCCCCCTCCAGCAAGGAACACCGATGTCCAAGTCGTTCGCCGATCTCGGCCTGTCGCAGAAGGCCCTCCACGCCATCGAGCGCGCCGGGTTCGAGCACCCCACGCCCATCCAGGCCCAGGCCATCCCGCCGGCGCTCGCCGGCAAGGACGTCATCGGCACGGCGGCCACCGGGACGGGCAAGACCGCCGCGTTCGTCCTGCCCATCCTGGAGCGGCTCACCGGCAAGACCGGGACGCGCGCCCTCATCCTCGCCCCCACGCGCGAGCTGGCGCTCCAGACCGGCGAGGAGATCGAGCGCTTCGGCCGCGGCCGGCACGTCCGCGGCGCGGTGGTGATCGGCGGGGTCGGGATGGGCCAGCAGACGGCCGCCTTCAAGGAGCGGCGCGAGATCATCGTCGCGACGCCGGGGCGGCTCGTCGATCACCTCCAGCAGAAGACCGCGCGGCTCGACGAGATCGAGATCCTGGTCCTCGACGAGGCGGACCGGATGCTCGACATGGGGTTCAAGCCCCAGCTCACCCGGATCCTCCAGCGCGTCCCGAAGGTCCGCCAGACCCTCCTCTTCTCCGCGACGATGGGCGGCGAGGTGGCCGAGTTCGCGCGCGAGCACCTGAAGGACCCGGTGCGCGTCGAGGTGGCGCGGAGCGGCACGACCGCCGAGCGCGCGGTGCAGCACGTCTTCCTCGCGTCGCAGGAGGAGAAGCTGCCCCTGCTCCTCGCGCTCCTGGAGGCGGACGACCTCTCCACCCTCGTCTTCACCCGCACCAAGCGGCGCGCGGACAAGGTCTGGAAGGCGGTCGAGCGCGCCGGGCACAAGGTGGCGCGCATCCACGCCGATCGCTCCCAGGGCCAGCGCCGGATGGCGCTCGACGGGTTCAAGGACGGGACGTACCGCGTCCTCGTCGCGACCGACATCGCCGCGCGCGGCATCGACGTGGCGGAGATCGGCCACGTCGTGAACTTCGACCTGCCGCACGTCGCGGAGGACTACGTCCACCGCGTCGGCCGCACCGCCCGCGCCGCCGCGAGCGGCCGCGCGTCGAGCTTCGCGGCGCCGGAGGAGAAGGACCTGCTGCGCGGGATCGAGCGGCTCACCCGCGTCGACCTCCCGCGGGCGGAGGTGCCGCGCGGGTCGGCCGCGTTCACGGCGGAGCTGGAGCGGGGGAGGGCCGCGCGCGCGAGCGCCGGGCCCGCGCAGCCGCACGGTGGCCGCCACGGGCGGCCGCACCGGGACGGCGGCGGGGGAGGGTACGCGGCTGCGGCGCGCTCCGCGGGGCACGGCCACGCGCGCGCCTCCGGCGGGGGCCACGCGTCCGCGGGCGGCGGCCACCGCTCCGGCGGTCACGCGGCCGGCGGCGGACACGGCTCCGGCGGCGGTCACGCGGCCGGGGGCGGCGGCGCCGGAAAGCCGAAGCTCGTGGGGTCGTGGGGCGGGAAGCGGCGGCGGTAGCGGCCTGCTAGGTCGCCGCGCGGAGCCCCTCCAGCTCCTGCCAGCGCGCGTACAGCCGCTCCACCTCGGCCGACACCTGGTCCAGCTCGGCGCGGAGCGCCGGCACGGTCTCGCCCGCCTTCCGGTACGTCGCCGGGTCGGCGAGCGTGGCCTCGAGCGCGGCCTTGCGCTCCTCCGCGGCGAGGATCGCGGGCTCGAGGCCCTGGAGCTCGCGCTGCTCCTTGAAGCTGAGCCTGCCGGGCTTGCGCGCGCGCTCCGCAGGGGCGGCGGCCGGCGCCGCGGGCGGGCGCGCGCCCCGCGGGGAGGGGACCTCCGCGCGCTCCGCGGCCGCCTTCGCCTCCCCCTGCTCCTTCAGGGTCCGGTAGGTCTCGTAGTTCCCGGGGTAGCGGACGGCGCGCCCGTCCCCCTCGAAGGCGAGGATCGCCGTGGCGACCTTGTCGAGGAAGTACCGGTCGTGCGTGACGAGGAGGACGCTCCCGTCGAACTGGAGCAGGAGCCGCTCGAGGGCGTTCAGCGTGACGAGGTCGAGGTCGTTCGTCGGCTCGTCGAGCACGAGCACGTTCGCCCCCTCGAGGAAGAGCTTCGCGAGGAGCAGCCGGTTCCGCTCGCCGCCGGAGAGCGCCTTCAGCTGCATCCGCTGCATCGAGACCGGGAAGAGCAGGTCGTCGAGGTAGTCGCGCAGGACCACGCGGCGGCCGGACAGCTCCACCCAGTCCTCCCCGGTCTTGCCCGGGGGCGAGCCGCCCGCGGCCTCGTACACGGTCTGCTCGGGGTCGAGGCTCGCGCGCTGCTGGTCGTGGTAGGCGATCTTCGTCCGCTTCCCCAGGACGACCTCGCCCGCGTCCGGAGCCAGCTCGCCGAGGAGGACCCGCAGGAACGTCGTCTTCCCGACGCCGTTCGGCCCGACGATCCCGACGCGCTCTCCCCGCTGGAGCTTGAAGTCCACGCCGGTCAGCACCGGCCGGCCGCCGAAGGCCTTCGAGAGGCCGTGCCCGTCGAGGACCACGTGCGAGAGCCGGGGGGGCTCGGCCGTCCGCAGCGCCGCGACCTTCGGCGGGGCGTGGCCGCGCTCCGCCATGAGCCTTCGCGCCCGCTCGATGCGGGCCTTGCTCTTCGTGCGCCGGGCCTCGACCCCGCGCCGCAGCCACGCCACCTCGTCGGCGATCCAGCGCCCGCGCTTGTGCTGCTCCGACGCGGCGAGCGCGTCGGCCTCGAGCTTCTGGGCGAGGTAGGCCTCGTAGTTGCCCGGGTAGCTCGTGACGCCGGCCCCCGGCGTGATCTCGACGATCCGGTCCACCAGGTCGTCGAGGAAGTAGCGGTCGTGGGTGACGAGGAGGAGGGCGCCCGGGAGCGCGTCCAGCTCCTCCTCGAGCCAGTCCACCGTGTCGGCGTCGAGGTGGTTCGTCGGCTCGTCGAGGAGCAGCAGATCCGGGCGGGTGAGGAGGGCCCGGGCGATGGCGACGCGCTTGCGCGTCCCGCCGGACAGCTCCGCCACCGGCCGCTCCCACTCCTTCACGCCGAGCCGGTCGAGGAGCCGCCGCGCCTCGTGCGCCGTGTCCCATCCGCCGAGGTGCTCGATCCGGTCGGAGAGCGCGGAGAGGTCGGCGAGGAGCCGATCGTGCGGCGCGCCCTCCCGCTCCGTCTCGAGCCGCCCCGAGAGCGCGGCGTGCGCGTCGAGCGCCGCGCGGAGCGGGGCGCTCGCGATCTCGAGCTCGGAGGCGACGGTCGCGCCGTCGGGGAAGACCGGTTCCTGGGGGAGGTAGGTGACGGTGGCGCCGCGGCGGAGCTGGACCTCCCCGCGGTCCGGCTCGGCGGCCCGCGCGAGCATCCGCATGAGCGACGACTTGCCGGAGCCGTTCACGCCGACGAGGCCGATCCGCTCCCCCTCCTCGATGGTGAAGGTGAGGCCGTCGAAGACGGTGCGGCTGCCGAAGGCGAGGCCGAGCCCCGCGGCGTGGAGGAGCGTCACGGGCCCCTACATAGCACCCGGGCGCCTCGCGGTGCGCGCGGCTCCGCGCGGGCGAGCGTCGCGAACCGTGGCCGGGAGGGGAGGGGCGCACCCGCCGGCGCGGTCCTCACGGGCGCTTCAGCACGGCGCGCTTTTCCCGGTACGCGCTGCGGATCGCGATGTACTCGCCGTTCGTGAGGAGCAGCTCCCGCGCGATGGCGCGGACGGTCTCCTCCTCGGCGACGGAGATCGAGTCGTCGGCGGCCGAGACGGCGAAGAGGCAGTGGAGGAGGTCCCGCTTCTGGTCCTCGCTGGCGAGGTCGCGGAACTCGCGGGCGGCGAGGAAGTTATGGGTCTCGCCGAAGAGCCGGTTCTGGGCCTTGGCGATCTCGACGACGAGCGCGGCCTGGGACGGGGTGACGCCGCCGAACGCCTCGACGAGGTTCTCCATCGCCCGGGTCTCGTCCTCCGAGATGACCTGGTCCACGTTCGCGACCCGCGAGAGCAGGAACGCGAAGAGCGCGAGGTGGCGGGCGGCGCCGGGGTCCATCGCCTCGAGCTCCCGGACGATGCGGCGGATCGCGTCGCTGTCACCGTCGAGGTCGCGCGGGCGCTTGCCGAGGCCGAGCCAGTCGAGCAGAGGCATGGACGCCTATGTAGCCGGGGCGCCCCGCCGCCGCCGCGCCTCGCGTGTCCGGTCCCCCGGATTTGTCCCGGGCCGCGCCCCGGGGTTAGGCTGCCCACCCGCCCCGGCGGAGATCGACGAAGCCCATGCGCACGCTCCTCCTCGCCGCCCTCGCCGCCGCGGTCCCCGCCGCCGGCGGCGCCGCTCCCACGGTGGCCTGCCACTGCTTCAGGGAACGGGCCTTCGATCCCGCCGCCCCGGCGGCGGCCGACCCCTACGTCCTCGCCACCACCCGCTCGTCGCTCCTCTCGGCCGCCTTCGGCGTGCCGAAGCGGACGCTGGTGGCGGCGGTGATGGGCGGCACGCCAGCCGAGGACCTCTGGGTCTCGCGCTGGGCCGGCGCGCGGCTGGGGCGCGATCCCGACGACCTGCTCTCGTCGCGGCGCTCCCTGGGCGGCTGGGGCGCGGCGCTCGCGGGCGCGGCGGCCTCCCTCCCGCCGGCCTTCGCCTCGGCGCTGCGGCGCGGCGGCGATCCGGTGGCGCTGGCCGCGGTGGCGGTCGACGACGTGCTGGTCTCGCGCCTCGGCCTGGGGTCGGGCGCGCTGGCCGGCCTGCGCGCCACCGGGGCCCCCACCGAGCAGGTGGTGCTGGCGGCGGTGCTGCAGCTCCACCTCGGCGTGCCGGCCCGGCCGCTCCTCGACGAGGTGCGGGCGGGGCGCGCCACCTGGGGCCAGGTGCTCCACGACTCGGGCCTGTCGCCGAAGGAGCTCGACGGGCTGGTCCGGCGGCTGGTGCGCTGACCCGGCCGGGCTGGTGGCGCGCCCGGGCCGGCGGTATAGGGTTCCGCCGTGACCGCACCTCCCCGCATCCGCGCCTCGCACTGCAAGGGCACGCTGCGCGCCATGCACGCGGTGGCGCCGGCGCGCACGGCCTCCATCCTGGCGTCGCTGCCGCCGGCGGTGCGCGAGGGGCTGGCGGGCGCCACCGGCGTGGACTTCCTCCCCGCCGCCTGGGACGTGGCGCTGGTGCGCGCCATCGAGGCGGCGGTCGAGCCGGCCACGGCGCGGAACATCTACCGCACCACCATGGTGGACGCGCTGGGCGGGCCGCTCCTCGGCGGCCTGGTGACGGGCGCGCTCCAGCTCTTCGGCGCCTCGCCGGGCGGCCTCTACCGGTGGGCCGGGCGCGCCTTCGGCCACGTGTGCCAGGGCTGCGGCACGCTGCGGCTGGAGGAGGTGGGCGAGCGGAGCGCCGTGCTGGTGCTCGGCGGGATGCCGGCCGACCTGGCCACGCCGCCCTACCTCCACGCGGTGGGCGCGACGCTCGAGTCGGTGCTCGACGTGTGCGGCGTCGCCGGCGCGGTGGAGACGGCGCCGCGCCAGGACGGCGCCCGCTTCGAGGCGCGGTGGCAGCCGAAGGCCGAGCCGCGCGGCTACGGGTCGTCGGGGTAGAGCAGGTCGAGGTCGTGGTCGGCCAGCCGCTCGTCGTCCTTCCCGCCCGCCTCCCACGCCCGCATGCCGGGGAGCGCCAGGAGCGACGCCAGGTAGTCGCCGGCCGCGCCGGCCGGCTGGACGCCGTAGGTGCGGAAGCGGAAGGCCACCGGCGCGTAGAAGGCGTCGGCGATGGTGAAGCCGCCGAAGAGGAGCGGGCCGCCGGCGCCGAAGCGGGCGCGCGTCTCGCCCCAGATCCGCTCGACGCGGGCGATGTCGGCCAGCACCGCCGGGCTGCGCCGCCGCTGCGGCCGGCGCGCCCGCACGTCCATCGACATCTCGCCCCGCAGCGCCTGGAAGCCGGCGTGCATCTCGGCGCAGATGGCGCGGGCCCAGGCCCGCGCCGCGGCGTCGGCGGGCCAGAGGCCGGGGTGGCGCTCGGCCAGGTACTCGGCGATGGCGAGGGAGTCCCACACCACCACACCACCGTCCAGCAACACCGGCACGCGGCCGGCCGGCAGCGCCGCCATCCGCGCCGCCTTGCCGCCATCCGCCTGGAGCGACACCAGCTTCTCGGTGAAGGGGAGGCCGCCCTCCCGCAGCACG
>Ga0209797_10000960_pt1 | contig 14479 bp, 11 predicted proteins | sample DOMMetBare3Fresh_2_FD_187472 | JGI IMG/M metagenome (GOLD analysis project Ga0209797, IMG submission 187472) | Wetland sediment microbial communities from St. Louis River estuary, USA, under dissolved organic matter induced mercury methylation -... | ecosystem: Environmental > Aquatic >... | reverse complement strand
TGTCGATGATGCTGCTGACCATCCCCGTCATCTTCCCGGCCATCATGCAATTGCCGCTGATGGGCCTGGCACCCGAAAGCAAGGCGATCTGGTTCGGCATCCTGGTGCTGATGACGGTGAGCTTCGGCCTGATCGCGCCGCCGGTCGGCCTGAACGTCTACGTCGTCAACGGCATCGCCAAGGACGTGCCGATGAACGAGACCTACAAGGGCGTGATGCCCTTCCTGGCCTGGGACCTCGTGCGCATGCTGCTGCTGCTGCTGTTCCCGGCGTTGAGCCTGGGGCTGGTGCAGTTGCTGTACAAGTAACCAAGTAACGCCGCACCTCGGCGCAACATCGGCACGCGGCGCGACCTCGGCGCGAGCGCGGCAACAGACAGCGCTGCGCAGCTTCCCCTTCACTGCCAGGAGAACCCGTGGCCAAGAAACCGGACAAATCCTTGCCTGTATCGGCCAACAACCCCTGCCCGTTCCTGCGCGCACTCGTGGCCACAGGTAAGCTGGCCGACGGCCGAGAGTCGCTGCAGAAGGTGGCCGCCGTCATCGTTGCGACGGCCAGCGCCGGCGACGGCCGGCCGGTGTTGCCCGCCAGCGCGGTTTACGGCATCGGCCTGGTGGCCAACGGCCTCGGCCCTGCAGCATTGCTCGATACCCAACTGCATGGCTTGAAGCTCAATGCATTGCGCGGCGGGCCGCTCGACAAGAAGGGTGTTGGCTCCAGGCTCCTCGACTCTCACGGCGTCGTCGATGCGAAGGAAGTGGCCAGACTGAAGAAGTTTGCGAAGGACATGGTGGGCCCCGACGGGTCGTCGGAGCCCGGGCTGGGGCTGCCGGAGTTGCGCGCCTACATGGACGCCAACTTCGAGCGCGCTGCGGGGCGAAGGCGCCGCATCGATCGGGCGCTGATGATCGGCGAGTGGCCCGTGCTGCTCAAGGTCATGGGCAAGGAAGGTTCGACCGGCAGGTACCTGAGCCTGCGAGACGTGGTCGAGCTGTTCACCAATCGCCGCCTTCCCGAGCGAATTAACAAGAGGATGCTGGCGAAGTAATTCACAGGCGGCTCCAAGGAGCGGCCTGCCGCGGCAACTCGATTGCCGTGCCCTCTCGCCGCGAATCGGCGGCGCGGCATGGCTTGCCGGCCTTCTGCTCCACCAGCACCACCCCGCGCACCAAGTCGATCTCGGCGACTGCCGAGGGACATGGTTACCGCAACTCTGCCAGCCCCCGGCCCTTCACTGCTATTCTGCTGCGCGTCATCAGGCGGGGTTACTTGTCATGCTCATCGAGCGCGACGAACAACTACAACAACTGGTCCAGATCGCGAAGGATGCGGCGCTGGGCTGCGGGCGCACGGTGGTGCTCAGCGGCGAGGCGGGGATCGGCAAGACGGCTCTGCTGCGCGCATTGGGCGCCGTGCTCGGCGCGGAATACCGGCAACTCTGGGGCGGCTGCGAGGCCCTGTTCACGCCGCGCCCGCTCGGCCCACTGCAGGACATGGCGCGCGACCTCGGCCCCAGGCTGGTGGCGCTGCTGGACGACGGCGCCGAGCCCTCGCGACTGTTCCCGGCCGTGCTCGACAGCCTGCGCGACGCGCATGGCACCAGCGTGCTGGTGTTCGAAGACGTGCATTGGGCCGACGCCGCCACACTCGACCTGCTGAAGTACCTCGGCCGTCGCATCGGCAGCCTGCGCTGCTTGTTGTTGCTGAGCATGCGCGACGACGAGGTCGGCGCCGAGCACCCGCTGGTGCAGGTGATCGGTGACCTGGCGTCGGCCACGGTCGTGCGCATCGCGCTGGCGCCGCTGTCACCCGACGGCGTGGCGCAGTTGGCGCGGGACGTGGGCCGCAGCGAGGCCGATCTGCATCGCATCACGGCCGGCAACCCGTTCTTCGTCACCGAGCTGCTGCACAGCCCCAGCCTGCCGGCGGGCGCCGTGCCGCGATCGGTACGCGACGCCGTTTGGGCCCGGCTGGCCCGGCTGAGCCCGGCCGAGCGCGAGGTGCTGGAACTGGCCAGCACCGTGCCCGGCCGCATCGAACGCTGGCTGATCGATGCGCTGGTTGGCCCGAGCGCTTCGACCACGCTGGACGATTGCGTCGAGCACGGTGTATTGCTGCGCGTGGACGACGCCACGCTGACCTTCCGCCACGAACTGGCGCGGCAGGCCACGTTGGCGCGCCTGAGCGAGCCCGCGCAGCGCCAGGCCCACGCCCGCGTCTATACGGCGCTGGTCGAGGCGCGGCCGGCGGGCGCCAGCGTGCCGCTGTCGCGCCTGCTGCACCATGCCGCCGCCGCGGGCGACGGCGCCGCGGTGCTGGCGCTGGCGCCGCAAGCGGCCGCGCAGGCCGCGCGGCTGGGCGCGCACCAGCAGGCCGCCGCGCATCTGGCCACGGCCTTGCGTTTCGTGGGCCAAGCGCGCACCGCGCTGGCGGCACAGATCAATGAAGACTGGGCCTATGAAGCCGGCGTGGCACTGCGCATCGACGACGCGGTAATCGAGGCCCGCCACCGCGCCATCGACTTGTGGCGCGAGTTGGGGCGCGGCGACAAGGTCGGCCTGAACTTGCGCTGGCTGTCGCGCCTGCACTGGTATCGCGGCGAGGCGCAGCGTGCAGAGCATTTCGCCGCCGAGGCGGTACGCGAGCTCGAGCAGTTGCCGGCCAGCGCCGAGCTGGCCATGGCCTACAGCACGCGCTCGCAATTCCACATGCTGCAGGACCACCCCGACGAAGCCATCGCCTGGGGCGAGCGCGCGATTGCGTTGGCGCAGCAGGTAGGTGAAGTCGAGATTCGCGTCCATGCACTCAACAACGTGGGCACGTCGCGCCTGTTTGCCGAGCGCGGCGGCGGCCGTGAAAGGCTCGAAGAAAGTCTTTCCTTGTCGCTGGAGCACGGCTTTCACGAACATGCCGCGCGGGTCTATACCAACCTGTCCGAGTACGCCGTGGTGTTCAAGGATTTCAGGCTCGCCGAACGCGTGCTCGCCGAGGGCATCGCGTTCGACACCCGGCATGACCTCGACGCCTGGACGCATTACCTCGTCGGCTGGCAGGCGCGGCTGCGCATGGACCAGGGACGGTTGAACGAGGCCGAAGCCGTCGCGCGCCAGGTGCTCACGCTCGAACGCCTGACGCTGGTGATGCGGCTGCCGGCCTTGTCGGTGCTGGGCACCCTGCGCATGCGGCGCGGCCAGGACGACGGCCTGGCGCTGCTGCACCAGGCGTTGCAAGCCGCCGTGGCCACCGGCGAGGCGCAACGCATCGTGCCGGTGCAGCTGGCCCTGGCCGAAGGCGCCTGGTTGCGCGGCGACCGCCAGGCCTGTGCCGCGGCGCTCGACGCGATCGAGGCCCTCGACCTCGCGGCCTTCAACGCCTGGGACCTGGGCCAGGTAATGGTCTGGCGCGCTCGCGCCGGCGTGGCGCGCTCGCGCTGGTGGCGGGCCGGTCTGCCGGCGCCCATCGCGGCCGAGTTGCGCGGTGAAGCGGGCCAGGCCGCGGCGCTGTGGCGCGGGCTGGGCCTGCCCTACGAAGCTGCGATCGCGGCACTGCAGGTGCGCGGGCCGCAAGTGGCGGCGCTGCTGGCCGAAGCGGTGGGTGCGCTCGATGGCATGGGGGCCCGTGCGGCCGCCGAGTACGCGCGCGCGCTGGCGCAGCGGCTCGGCGCTGCCGATCAGTTGCCCGCACCGCGCCGCGGGCCGTATGCCGTGGCGCGGCACCATCCGCTGGGCCTGACACAGCGCGAGGTCCAGGTGCTGGCACTGGTGGCCGAAGGCCTGAGCAACGCCCAGATCGCGCAGCGCATGTCGCGTTCGGCGCGCACCGTCGAACACCACGTCTCGGCGCTGTTAGTCAAGCTCGGTGCGGCGAATCGGGCCGAGGCCCTGAGCCGCCTGCGCCGCGAACCCGGCCTGTTGAAGGCCGTGCCCGACGCCCGCGAAAACTGAGTACACCCCGCGCGAAAGTTGGGTGGCCTCACCGTGGCCGGGCAGAAGCGCGCTGCCTAGAGTCTTCCGGAGTGCTGCCCCCGATCGCCGATCGGGGACGAGCGCGAAAAGGAGACCGCATGACCACCCTGCTGACGCCCGCCTCCAGTCACGCTCCGAGTCGCTTTTCCGACGCGATCACGAGGCTTGCCGACGAAGCCTCAGCCCTCGCCCAGGCTCTGATCAGCCCGGGCAAGCTCGTTGAAGAAGTCGAGCAGATGCATGCCTTGCAGGCCGAGGCGAACCGCATCGAGGCCTCGGATCCGGCGCGCGCTTCATCGTTGCGAGAGCGCGCTTCGCGCATCGGCCTGGGCCCCTGCGCAGCGACCCGCGGCGACACGACCGACCCGGCGTGAAAACCGGTGCGTGATCGCACACCCCTTCGGCTTCGCGGCGGGTCTTGCTCCGCCTGACCCAGGAAGGACTTCATCATGAATCGCACCGCTCTCTCGCTGGCCGTGGCCGCAAGCTGCGCCATCGGACCCGTCGCTCGCGCCGATGTCGAAGGGGCCAAGGCAGACGCTCGCGGCAACCTGCGCCCGTTCGCCAACCCCAGCGGCTACTCCGCCACGTACAGCGTGTCCGGCTTCATCGACACAGCCAACCCCTTCTTCCAGAGCCTGGGCAGCAATGGCCGCAGCTGCGAAAGCTGCCACCAACAGGCCGAGGGCTGGACGGTGACACCCGAAGGCGTGCGCAGGCGCTTTCGCGCCAGCGCGGGCACCGACCCGATCTTTCGCCTCAACGACGGCGCCAATTCACCGCTGGCCGACGTCTCCACCGTGGCCGCCCGGCGCGAGGCCTACAGCATGCTGTTGAGCAAGGGCCTGATCCGGGTCGGAATCGGCATTCCCGACAACGCCGAATTCGAGCTGATCAAGGTCGACGACCCGTACGGCTATGCGAGCGCCAAGGAGCTGTCACTGTTTCGGCGGCCGCTGCCGACCACCAACCTGAAGTTCCTCTCGACCGCGATGTGGGACGCCCGCGAGACCCACAAGGACCCGGCATCTCCGGACTGCCTCGCAGGCACGACGACTTGTTTCGCCAGCCTTCACTTCAACCTGGCCAGTCAGTCGAACAACGCGACGCTCGGGCACGCGCAGGCGGCGCAGCCGCTGACAGCGGCGCAGCGCGAGGCCATCGTCAATTTCGAGCTGGGCTTGTTCACGACGCAGGTGTTCGACAACGCCGCCGGCCGCTTGACCGCGCTGAATGCGCGCGGCGGGCCGGTGTTCGCCGCGCAGCAGACCTTCTATTTCGGCATCAACGATGTGCTGGCGGGCGACTACCGGACGCACGCGGCGTTCAACCCGCTGGCGTTCAACCTGTTCGAAGCCTGGGCCAACCCCGCGGCCGAACGTGGCGATGGCTACGAGCGGGTCGAAGCGCGCCGCGCGGTGGCGCGCGGCCAGGCGCTGTTCAATGCCAAGCCGATCCAGATCACGCGGGTCAAGGGCCTGAACGACGACCTGGGCCTGGGGGTCATCCAGGGCAGCTGCACCGCCTGCCACGACGCGCCCAACGCGGGCAACCATTCGGTGCCAGCGCCACTGGACATCGGCCTGACCGACAAATCCCGCCGCACGCCCGACATGCCGCTGTACACGCTGCGCCACAAGGCCACCGGCGAGACGGTCGACACCACCGACCCCGGGCGCGCCCTGATCACCGGCAAGTGGCAGGACGTGGGCCGCTTCAAGGGCCCCATCCTGCGCGGGCTGGCGGCACGCGCACCCTACTTCCACAACGGCTCGGCCACGGACCTGCAGGAGGTGGTCGACTTCTACGACCAGCGCTTCAGCCTGCGTTTGAGCGCCAGCGAGAAGGCCGACCTGGTGGCGTTTCTGCGCACGCTGTAGGCGCAAGAGTTCCTGGCACTCGACAAGCGCGCGGTCGGCGTTCCCACCGTTGAGCTTGGGCTTGGTGCGCCTGCTACACAACTGACCTGTCCCCCGCCTACCTGCGACAACCGCATCGAAGCGAAGTGGCTCTGGCGCCTGCGGCATGGCTCGCGCCAATCAGGGCACACCTCGGCATTTCGGCTCTTCGCCGACAAGCCCCGGTTAGCATGGCCATGAACCCCACGGCTGCGAGAGGTAATGATGGGATTGCGCGAACGCTTTGGCCGGCCCCTGCGGCTGGCAGTCATCGGTGGCGGGCCCGGCTCCTGGATCGGTCAGATGCACCGCAACGCGGCTGAGATGGACGGCTGGTTCCGCACAACGGCGGGCGTCTTCTCGAGCGACGCGGCGCGCTCGCGTGCTGCGGGTGCGCTGCTCGGCCTGGACCCCGCACGCAGCTACGGCAGCGTGGACGCGATGTTCAAGGCTGAGGCCCTGCGCGCCGACCGTGTCGATACGGTGGCGATCATGACGCCCAACGACACGCACTACGCCTACGCCGCCGCGGCGCTCGACGCCGGCCTGGACGTGGTCTGCGACAAGCCGGTCACGCACACCCACGCGCAAGCCACGGACCTGGCAGCGCGGACACACGAGAAGGGTCGCATCTTCGCCATCGCGCACGCCTACTCGGCCTACCCGATGACGCGTCATGCCCGGCAGTTGGTGCGCGAAGGTGCCATCGGTGCCGTGCGCCTGGTGCAGGTCGAGTACATCCAGAGCGGCCTGGCCACGCGGCTCGAAGACGGGCCGCTGAACGCACGCCTGCGTTGGGTGCTCGACCCCGCGCGCAGCGGGCAGGCGCTGGTGATGAGCGCCATCGGCTGCCATGCCCAGCACCTGGCGTGCTTCGTCGCCGGCCAGCCGGTGCTGCGGGTGGCCGCCGATGTCGGCACCCTGCTGCCCGGGCGCGAGGTGGTCGACCACGTCTCGGCGCTGCTCGAGTTCGGCAACGGCGCGCGCGGCACCTTCACCGTGACCCAGGCCGCGGCCGGCGGCGAGAACGACATCCGCCTGCGCGTGTACGGCGAGCGCGGCCTGCTCGACTGGTCGCACCGCGAAGCCAGCTACCTGAAGCTCGCGCTGCAGGGCGAGCCGGCGCGCACGATCGGCCGCGGCGATGCCTTCCTGCCGCCGGAGATCATCGCCACCGGCCGCACGCCGCGCGGCCACCCAGAAGGCCTGCGCGAGGCCTTCGCCAACCTGTACGCCGAAGTGGCGCAGCAGCGCATCGCGCTCGAGTTGGGCGAGCCGGTACCCGAGTTCGCCTACCCGCGCATCGAGGACGGCGCGCACACGATGGCCTTCATCGAAGCCTGCCTCGCCTCGCAAGCCAGCGGCGGCTGGGTCGACGTGGCGGGCAGCCGATGACGGCGGTCTTCGTCGCTGCCAGCCTGGTCCTGACCCTCATCTGTGGCGCACTGTGGCAGCGCCAGGTGGCGCTGCGTCGCGAGGCCTACATCCGCAGCTTCGTGCTGCCGCAGGGCCTGTTCGAGCAACTGCGCAAGCAGCACCCGCAGCTCACGCTCAAGGAGTGCCAACTGATCGCGCATGGCCTGCGCCAATTCTTCCTGGCCCACCTGAAGAGCGGCCGGCAGCACGTGTCGATGCCCTCGCAGGTGGTCGACGACCTCTGGCACGGATTCATCCTCTACACCAAGCATTACCAGGCGTTCTGCCAGCGCGCCTTCGGCCGTTTCTTTCACCACACCCCGGCCGTCGTGCTCGGTGGCGCCGCGATCGGCAACGCCGGCCTGCGCCGCTGCTGGTGGTTCGCGTGCCGTGAGGAGAACATCAACCCGCGGTCACCGACCCGCCTGCCGCTGCTGTTCGCGCTCGACGCCAAGCTGAACATACACAACGGTTTTCGTTATGTCGCCGACTGCGAATCCGTCCGCCGACAAGGTGCGAATGGCGGCGGCAATGGCGCGGTCCATTGCGGCGGCGACTTCTCGAGCACGTCGATCGACGGTGGCACCGACGGGCTGGGCGACAGCGGCGGCGGCGGCGACTTCAGTGGTGGCGGCGCCAGCGGAGACGGCGGTGGCGATGGCGGCGGGGGTGGCTGCGGTGGCGGCGGCGATTAGGGCCCGTTCGCGCCGGCGTCCGTCGTGCGAACAGGCGCTAGCCCAGGTCCGAGTGCGAACAGGCTGGTCGCTTCGAGATCGAGCACCTCGTTGCCGTGTTGATTGAACAGCTGCCAGCGCCAGCGCAGGATGCCCAGTGTGGGCTGCTTGCGCGAGACGCGGGTCTCGATGACGGTGGCACGCAGGCACAGCGCATCGCCGGGGCGCACCGGCTGTCGCCACTTGATGTGCTCGACACCGGGGGACGCGAAGGATTCGGAGCCGTCCAGCGCGGCGTCGGCACCCAGCCGCATCGCGATGGCACAGGTGTGCCAGCCGCTGGCGATCAGACCGCCGAATGGGCCCCTGGCCGCGGCCGCCGGGTCGGTATGGAACCACTGCGGGTCGTAGGCGGTGGCGAAAGCCAGCAGCTCGGCCTCGCTCACCGTGTAGGGGCCGGCGTCGATCACCAGGCCGGCGTGGAACTCGGCGAACTTCATGCTGGATTTTGGCAGACGCCGGCGCGGTGCGAGCCCATGCGCGCGCTCGGCATCTGCCACACTGCGGATCGCACGGCGGGCCGCCCCTGCGCCGCGGCAGGGTGACCGCTGGCAGCGTGGGCTCGCCCTCTGGCGTCGCGACATCCCAGCGTGAAGGCGCAAGCAAATGACCCTGACTGCCCTGCAAACACTGGCCCGCCTGGTCAAACAGGATCGCGACGCGCTGCTCGTCCGTTGGCGACTGCAGGTTCGAGAGCTGCCTTCGGCGCGGCATCTCGACATCCCGACACTCAACGACCACATTCCGAGCTTGCTGGACGAGCTGGCGACAGCGCTCGAAAGCAACCCCCAGCAGACGATCCCCGAAACGCTCGCCGAGGCCAGCCCGCCGGCGCACGGCCTGCAGCGCCTGAAGGACGCCTTCGACATCGAGGAGGTGGTGGCCGAGTACAACATCCTGCGTGGCTGCATCCATGACCTGGCCACCGAGCATGGCGTGAACCTGCAAGGCCAGCCGTTCCATGTCATCAACCGCGTCTTCGACCATGCCATCGGCCAGGCATTGCAGACCTATGCCACCCAGCGCGCGCTCGAGGTGCAGCAGCGCCGCGAAGAGTACCTGGCGTTCGTCGTGCACGATCTGCGCACGCCGCTGTTCGCGATCTCGCTGACGGGCCGCGTGCTCGAGCGAACCCTGCCCAAGCTGGCCTTGGGCGATGATGCCGCACGGATGTTGAAGTCGCTGCGCCGCAACGTGCAGCAGCTCGAGGGCCTGGTTCGCAAGGTGCTCGAAGAAAACACGAATCTGCAGACCGACAGCGGCGTCAGGCTCGAGCGGCGCTGGTTCGACCTGTGGCCGATGGTGGAAGCGCTGCTCGACGATTTGCACGCGGTGGCGACCACGGCGCGGACGCAGGTGCTCAACCGCGTGCCCGACGACCTGGTCCTGTTCGCAGACGCCGGACTGCTGCGGCGGGTGTTCCAGAACCTGATCGGCAATGCCATCAAGTTCACGCCGGGCGGCGAAGTGATCGTCGGCGCGCAGGTCAGCGAAAGCCAGGCAATGGTCGAGTGCTGGGTCAGCGACAACGGTCCGGGCATTGACGCAGAGATGCTGGACAAGGTCTTCGACAAGGGCGAGTCAGGCGCCGAAGGTGACGCCACTGCCGGCCTGGGGCTGGCCATCGTGAAGACCTTCATCGAGGCGCACGGCGGCAGCGTCGCCGTGCAAAGCGAGGCTGGCCTGGGCTCGACGTTCCGCTTCACACTGCCCATGCAGGCACCTGCGGGCTGAGCCGCACACGCCACGCAGCTCAGCCCGCTGTAGGGGCCGTACCGCCACGTTGACGCAGCCACGGGCTGACTCGGTAGCGCTCGCCGCGGTAGTGCGCGTCGAGTGCGTCGAGCAGGGCCACGACTTCGGCCGCGCCCCAGCCAGCGAGCCACTCGAAGGGCCCCGCCGGGTAATTGACACCGAGCTTCATTGCCGCGTCAGCGCTCTCTGCGGTGCACACACCCTGCTGTACCGCGTCAGCGGCTTCGTTGATCAGCATCGCCACCGTGCGCGCGACCACCAGACCCGGTGCATCAGCCATGCGCAGCGGTGCGAAACCGAGCGCGGCGAGCCAGGCCGCAGCCTGTATGCGCCATGCGGCGCTGGCAGCATCGGCCACGGCAAAGGCAAGCGCCGTGCCGCTGGGCGCGGGCAGCACCATCGGGTGGTCGAAGACGGCAATTTCGTTGACACCGGTGGTGGCGGCCCAATCGCCAGCGCGACGGCCGTCGGTGAGCACCAGGCGCGCGCCATCGATGACCAGGCCCGTCCAGCCGCTCGCACGCTCACGTGCGGGTCCCCAGCCCTGCGGCGCGAGCGCCGCTGTCGCCGCCTGTTCGAGGAAATCGGCAATGGCCCCGTCGCCATGCACCGTGACCTCGCGCGCGGTGGCCGGTGCCTCGTGCACGGCCACCGGCAGCATCGGCACGCCCGCACCGTCGCCCTGATAACGGTAGAAGCCGCGCCCACTCTTGCGACCGAGCAGACCGCCGTCGACCATTTCGCGCTGCACCATCGAGGGCATGTAGCGCTTGTCGTAGAAGTTGGCCGCGTAGACTGAATTCGTGACGGCGAAGTTGGTGTCATGGCCGATCAGGTCCATCAGCTCGCACGGGCCCATGCGAAAGCCCGCTGCGCGCAGGCAGGCGTCGAGCACCTGCGGCGTGGCCGCCTGCTCGTGCAGCAGTGCCAGGGTCTCGGCGTAGTACGGCCGGGCGATGCGGTTGACGATGAAGCCCGGCGTCGAGCGGGCGTGCACCGGCACCTTGCCCCAGGCCCTGGCCAGCTCGAATATCGCCTCGGCCACGGCGTGTTCGGTGTGCAGGCCCGACACCACCTCCACCAGCTTCATCAGCGGCACCGGGTTGAAGAAGTGCATGCCGACCAGGCGACCGGGATACTGCAGGCTGTTGGCAATGGCCGTGACCGAGATCGACGAGGTGTTGGTCGCCAGCACGCAGTCGGCGCCGACCAGTGGTTCGAGCTCCTGGAACATCGCGCGCTTGGCGTCGAGGTTTTCGACGATGGCTTCAATGACCATGACCGTCTTGCCAAGCTCTTCGAGCGCCGCCAGCGGCTCGATGCGCGCCAGCGTGGCTTCGGCCGCATCGGCCGTGAGCTTGCCCCTGGCCACCAGGCCGTCGAGCGTGCCGCCGAGCTTGGCCGCCGCCTGCTGTGCCGCGCCGGCGCGGGCATCGAAGAGCTGCACGTGGTGGCCAGCCTGCGCGGCCACCTGCGCGATGCCGGCGCCCATGATGCCGGCGCCGACAACGAGGACCGGCGCGCCTTTGAGCTTGTCGAGGTTCATGTCGGCCTCCAGTTCGCCGGCCGCTTGGCCAGGAAGGCGGCAAAGCCTTCGCGGGCTTCGTCGCTACCGCGCACGCGGCTGATGGTTTGCGCGGTGAGTTCGCGCACCTCGGGCGTGATCGGGCCGCCTTCGAGGCGAGAGAAGAGCTGCTTGATCTCGCGCTGCGCGTTCGGGCCGCCGGCCAGCAGTTCGGAGAGCGTCGCGTCGAGGGCCGCATCGAGCTGCTCGAGCGGGACCACCTGCTGCACCAGACCGATGGCCAACGCTTCGGCCGCCGGGATGCGCGTTGTCGTGAGGGCCAGCCTTTTGGCGTGGCGCCTGCCGACGGCGTTGACGACGTAAGGGCCGATGACGGCGGGCAAGATGCCGAACCGGGCTTCGCTGACGGCAAAGCTCGCGCTGTCGGCAGCGACGGCCACGTCGCACGCACAAACCAGGCCGACGCCGCCGCCAAGCGCGCCGCCTTGCACCCGCGCGACGGTCGGCTTCGGGCAGCGCTCGATACGCGCCAGCATCGCCGCGAAGCGCCGCGCGTCGTCCAGGTTCCACTCGAGCGACGCACTGCTGGCGCGTTGCATCCATTGCAGGTCGGCGCCGGCGCTGAAATGCCTGCCGTCGCCCGCCAACACGATCACGCGTACGCGGTCGTCGTCGGCGAGTTGCACGAAGGCCGCATCCAGCTCGGCGATCATGGTCTCGTCGAAGGCGTTGAACACAGCCGGGCGTGACATCGTCACCTGGGCCACGCCGGGCTGACGTTCGGAGACCGACAGCGCCGACATCAGTAGGTCTCCAGGTGCAACCGGCCTTGCTTCTTCAGCGCCGCACCCACCGCCTCCCAGGACAAGCCGGCCTGCTGCGCAACGTCGCGCAGCGCGTGCATGACGCCCTCCTCCATCGCTTTCAGGCCGCAAACGTAGAAGTACGCGTTCGAGTCGGCGAGCAGCGCAGCCAGGTCGGCCGCGCGCTCGCGCATCGCGTCCTGCACATAGCGCTTGGGCTGGCCCGGCGTGCGCGAGAAGGCGAAGTTGATGTCGATGAAATCCTTGGGCAGGTTTTGCAGCGGACCGAAGTACGGCAGCTCTTCCTTGGTGCGGGCACCAAAGAACAGCAGCAGCTTGCCGGCCTCGAACTTGCCCGACAGGCGCAGGCGACGGCGCCATTCGGTCATGGCGCGCATCGGCGCGCTGCCGGTACCAGTACAGATCATCACGATGTGGCTCTTCGGGTGGTTGGGCATCAGGAAGCTGGCGCCGAACGGGCCGATCACCTGAACCTTGTCGCCGACCTTCAGGTCGCACATGTAGTTCGATGCGACACCGCGCACCGGCTTGCCCTGGTGGTCTTCGAGCACGCGCTTGATCGTCAGCGACGCATTGTTGTAGCCCGGCCTCTCGCCGTTGCGCGGGCTGGCGACCGAGTACTGGCGCGGGTGATGCGCGCGACCGCGGGCGTCGGTGCCAGGCGGCACGACGCCGATCGACTGGCCTTCGAGCAAGGGAAATGGCATCGCACCGAAGTCGAGCACGATGTGGTGGGTGTCGTATTCCGTGCCCACCGCCGTCACGCGGACGTTACCGACGACGGTCGCGGTGATCGACTTCTCGGCGGCCTTGGGCCCGTAGAGGTTGGTGTAGGCGTGGGCCGCGGACCATGGCGGCAGCGTGGCACCGAACTGCGAGGGCTTGAACGTCGCCGTCCCGGTTTCTGCAGCAGGCACCGTGGGCGCGGCGTCTGCGATGGCCTCGGCGGCCTCGGACAGCGCTTGCTCGGCGGTCTGGGCGGGCAGCGCGTCCCAGCCGAGTTGTTCCTCGACACTGTAGACCTTGATTCGCGGCAGGACGCGCCAGTTGTCGATCGAGCCTGTCGGGCACGGCGCGATGCAGTCCATGCACAGGTTGCACTTGCCCACATCGACGACGTAGTTGCGGTCGTCGTGCGTGATCGCGCCCACCGGGCAGGTGGCCTCGCACGTATTGCAGCGGATGCAGATCTCGGGGTCGATCAGGTGCTGCCGGATGACAGCGGTATCGGCCATGTCCATGCCCGGCTCGCGTTCAGTTGAAGCGCACGTAATCGAAATCGACCGGCTGGCGGTTGATGCCCATCACCGGTGGCGCGATCCAGTTGGCAAACTTGCCGGGCTCGACCACGCGGCCCATCAGGCCAGCGACGAACGCACGGTCGGCCGCACTGGGCAGCCATTGGTCGACGTTGGCCTGCCATTCGGCCTCGCTGACCACGCGGCCGTCCGGCGAGACCTTGACGCCCGACAGCGCGCCGATGTTGCGGTGGAAGGCCTTGTGCGGCACGGCCAGGCGGTGCGGCAGGCCGGCTTTTTCGAGCACCTTGTTCCAGCGCCCGACGCCGGCCACCGAATCCTTGATGAAGTCGTCGCGCAGCACCTCGTTGAGCGCGTTCAACATCGGCACTTCCTTCTCGACCAGCTGGCCACCCTGCGCCTCGATCACCTTGTAGGTCCGGCCCTTGAGCAGGTGGTCGTCGTCGCGCTTGCCTTCCTCGAAGCGGCCCTTCAGGCCCGAGCTGTAGAAGATGGCGGCATTGCTCGACTGGTCGGCACCGAACAGGTCGATCGTCACGCTGTAATGGAAGTTGACGTAGCGCTGGATGGTGGGCAGGTCGATCACACCGGCAGCGCGCAAAAGGCCAATGTCGTCGGTCTTCAACTCATTCATCTTCTGCGCGGTGCGCGCGATCACGCGCGAGACGCCGCTCTCGCCGACGAACATGTGGTGCGCCTCTTCGGTGAGCATGAACTTGGTGGTGCGCGCCAGCGGGTCGAACGCGCTTTCGGCCAGCGCGCAGAGCTGGAACTTGCCGTCGCGGTCGGTGAAATACGTGAACATGAAGAAGGCCAGCCAGTCAGGCGTCTTCTCGTTGAAGGCGCCGAGGATGCGCGGGTTGTTCTCGTCGCCGCTGCGCCGCTCGAGCAGGGCCTCGGCTTCTTCGCGGCCGTCACGGCCGAAGTGCTTGTGCAGCAGGTAGACCATGGCCCAAAGATGCCGGCCTTCTTCGACGTTGACCTGGAACAGGTTGCGCAGGTCGTACTGGCTCGGGCAGGTCAGGCCGAGATGGCGCTGCTGCTCGACCGATGCCGGCTCGGTGGCGCCCTGCGTGACGATGATGCGGCGCAGGTTGGCGCGG
>Ga0209797_10000959_pt1 | contig 14482 bp, 14 predicted proteins | sample DOMMetBare3Fresh_2_FD_187472 | JGI IMG/M metagenome (GOLD analysis project Ga0209797, IMG submission 187472) | Wetland sediment microbial communities from St. Louis River estuary, USA, under dissolved organic matter induced mercury methylation -... | ecosystem: Environmental > Aquatic >... | reverse complement strand
CGGTGACCCTGTCCTCGTTGCTCGCCGACCCCGGGGACGCCCCGGCCCGGCGACCGCCGGACTATCCGGCGGCGGTGCGTGCCCGAGAGCTGCCGGGAAGCCGGCTCGCCGAGGTGGCCACGGCCCGCGACCGGCTGGCCGCGCTCGCCGAGATCCTCGAACAGCCCGAGCCCCTGGTCGACGGGTACGAGCGCGCCCTGCTGCGCACCCAGTCCGCAGCCTGGCGCGACCAGCCGGACGCCGGGGAACGGTTCACCCGCTCGCTCACCGACGCCGTGGCCGCCGCTCGATCGGCGGTCCGCATCGTCGAGACCGGCCCGATCACGCTGGCCACCCGCAACGGGGCGATCCCGGTCACGATCGTCAACGGCCTCGACCAACCGGTGACCGTCCGGGTCGGCGCCCGCGCGATCCCGTCGGTCCGGCTGACGGTGGGCCAACCGCCGGCGGTCACCGTGGAGGCCGGACGGCGAGTCAGCGTGGAGGTGCCGGCGCAGGCGGCGGCGAACGGCCGGCTGGACCTCGAGGTGCGCCTGCTCACCCCGAGCGGGGCGGCGTACGGCGACCCCGTGACGTTCCCGGTCCGGGTGACCGGCTTCGGGCAGGTTGCCCGGGTCGTCGTCGGTGCCGCGCTGGTCCTGCTGGGGCTGGCCGTGCTCGTCCGGATCGGCCGCGCCCTCCGGCGCGGGGGACGACGCGGGCAGCCGCGATGAGCGGCGCCGCCGACGACGGGGGGCTGGTCCGGGCCAGCTCGGTGATGGCCGTGGGGACGGTCATCTCCCGGATCACCGGCATGGTGCGCAACTCGGTCGTGATCGCGGCGATCGGCGTCGCCGTCTTCTCCGACACCTACACCGTCGCGAACACCCTGCCGAACGTCGTCTACATCCTCGTTGTCGGGGGCGCGCTCAACGCGGTGTTCGTCCCGCAGCTGGTCCGGCACATGGCGGACGACGACGGCGGCAGCGCCTACGCCCAGCGTCTGCTGTCGGCGACCACCATCGTGCTGGTGGCGCTGACCGGCCTGGCCGTCGTCGCGGCGCCCTGGCTGGTCCGGCTGATGGCCACCGGCGAGTGGAGCTCGACCGACGCCGCCGTCTCCACGGCCTTCGCCCGCTACTGCCTGCCGCAGATCTTGTTCTACGGGCTGTTCACCATGCTGTCCCAGGTGCTCAACGCACGCGGGCACTTCACCGCGCCGATGTTCGCCCCGATCCTGAACAACCTGGCGGTGATCGTCGTCGCCGTGACGTTCCTCGCCGTGGTCGGGCCGCGACCCACCACCGCGACGATCACCGGGACCGAGGTGGCGTTGCTCGGCGCGGGGACAACCGCGGGCGTGGTGGTCCAGGCGCTGGTGCTGATCCCCGTGCTGCGCCGCACCGGGTTCCGTTGGCGCCTTCGGCTGGACCTCAGGGGCAGTGGGCTCGGCTCGGCGTTCCGACTGGCTCAGTGGACCGTGGTCCTCGTCCTGGTCAACCAGGTCGGCTACGTGCTGATCACCCGGCTGGCGACCGCAGGCGCCGTCCAGGGCAACGCCGGCTTCACCGTCTACACCTCGGCGCACCTGGTGTTCATCCTCCCCCAGTCAGTGATCACCGTGTCGGTCGTGACGGCGCTGCTGCCGCTGATGAGCCGCCACGCGCACGACCGGCAGTTCGCCGACGTCCGCCGGGACATCTCCCGCGCGCTGCGGCTGACCGGCGCCCTGGTGATCCCGGCGGCGGCCGCCCTGGTGGTCCTCGGCCGGCAGGTCGGCGTCCTGCTGTTCGGCTACGGGAGTGCCGGAGTCGCCGGCGGTCAGGTGCTCGGCACGACCGTCGCCGCGTTCGCGGTCGGGCTGCCGGCCTACTCCGCGTACTACGTCCTGCTGCGGGGCTTCTACGCGCTCGAGGACACCCGGACACCCGCGCTGACCGCCGTGGCGCTCAACGCCCTGAACGTGGGGGTGTCCTACCTGCTCTTCCGGACGCTGCCCACCGACCTGCAGATCCCGGGCCTGGCGCTCGGCTACTCCGTCGCGTACCTGCTCACCCTCGTGGTGCTGTGGCAGCTGCTGCGCCGGCGGCTGGACGGCCTGGAGACCGCCGACGTCGTCCGGCAGCACGTCCGGGTGCTGGTGGCCGCGGCCATCGGCGCGGTGGCGGCCGCGGGGACGGCGGCGCTCGTCGCCCGGCCGCTGGACCCGGGGTTCACCGAGGCGCTGGCGACGGTCGGCACCGGCTCGCTCACCGGAGGGGCGGTCTACGTCTGGGCGGCCCGCCGGATGGACGTGCGCGAGCTGGGGTCGATCCTGGGCCTCGTGGGCGGGCGACTCCGTCGGGGCTGAGCCGGCCGGGACTCAAGGCCCTGGGTGCGGACGCCGATGACGTCGACATGACAGGTCTGCGCCACCGTGACGACGGCGGCATCGTGCTGGGCTGGCTCTTCCGGGTCGCCCTGGTCCTGTCCCTGCTCGGGGTCGCCGCGTTCGACGTGATCGCGATCGGGGTCGCTCATGTCGGCATCGAGGACGTCGCCAGCGAGGCCGCGTTCGACGCCGCGCACGTGCCCGGGCCCAAGCTCGACGCCGAGCGAGCGAAGGTGGCCGCCAGTCGGGTGGCCTCCGACGCCGACGCCCGCCTGGACGCGTTCACCCTGGCGGCCGACGGCACCGCCACGGTGACCGTGAGCCAGGACGTCGACACCCTCGTCGTCCGCTACCTCTCACCGCTGCGCCGCTTCACGGTCACCTCGGCGACGGCCTCGCACACGCCCGTCCGGTGACTCGCCGCCTGCGCCGGTCCGTGGCGGGCGCCATCCTGCTCGCGCTGGTGGGCCCGCTGGTGTCGGCCGGGCCGGCCGCCGCCGCACCCGACCTCGGGGCGGCGAGGCAGCGAGCCGCGGCCCTGCTGCGCGAGGTGGCCGATCTCGAGGAGCGCGCCGAGATCGCGACCGAGGACCTCAACGGCATCCAGGACGAGCTGGGCCAGGTCGTGACCGCGTACCTGACCGCCTCCGAGCAGCTGGGCGAGCTCGGCGGCCAACGGCGCGAGCAGCAGGCGGCGGCCAGCCGCCGGGTCCGCGCCCTCTACATGGCCGGCGGCTCCACCGGGCTGTACGCCACCGTCCTGGCCGGTGCGGACATCCGCGACGTGCTCAACCGGGTCGACGTGGTCGGGCGGGTGCTCGCCACCGAGCAGGGCACGATCGCGGCCACCACCCGTCGGATCAGCGACGCGGCCGCGGCCACGGCGCGGCTGGACGAGCTCGCCGCCCGGCGGACCGTCCTCGAGGGGCGGGCCGAAGCGGCCCGGGCCACGATCGAGTCGACCCTGGCCCGCCGCCAGTCGGAGTTGGCGGCCGCCAACGCGTTGGTGCTGCGCCTGGTCGAGGAGGAGCGGGCCCGCGCCGAGGCGGCTGCGGCCGCGCGGGCCGCGGCCTCGCTGGCCACCAGCCCAGACGCGCCCACGACGCTGCCCGCTGGAACCCCCGAGGTGGTCGTCCGGGCGGTCGCCGCCGCTCGCACCAAGCTGGGTATCGCCTACACGTGGGGCGCCACCGGGCCGGACACGTTCGACTGCTCGGGACTGACCGGTTGGGCCTACCGCCAGGCCGGGCTGGCGCTCCCCCGGACGTCGCGCCAGCAGTGGTTCGCCGGGATGCACCCCGGCCTCGCCGACCTGGCCCCCGGCGACCTGCTCTTCTGGGCGAACGACGTGACCAACCCAGCGACGATCCACCATGTGGCCCTCTACATCGGCCAGGGCTACATGATCCACGCGCCGCGCACCGGCGACGTCGTCCGAGTGGCGCCGGTCTACCTGGACGGGTACATCGGCGCGACCCGCCCGACCGTCACCGCCACGTCGCAGGGTCGCTGACCCGGGAGCCGTACCCTCGGTCGGGTGCGCAGGCTGGCCCACCGGTACGCCCTCGAGGACTGTGTCCTCGAGGCGGACCGCTGGTCGTACTGGCGCGGCGTCGACGACACGCTGCACCGCCCGGTCGGCCTCGTGCTCCTCGACGCCGACCATCCCCACCGCGCCGACGTCCTCAGGGCGGCGCGGGTCGCCGCCGGCGCCGAGGACCACCGACTGCACCGCGTGCTCGACGTGCTCGATGACGACGAGGGCTCCTGCCTGGTCGTCGAGTGGCTGCCGGGTGCCGCACTGGAGGAGCTGGCCGCCCCCGGCCCCCTGCCGGACGCCGAGGCCTGCGCGTTCGTCCGAGAGGCGGCCTGGACGCTCGCCACGGCCGACCGGCAGGGGCTGCACCACGGGGCGCTCGCCCCGCGCTGGCTCCTGCGCACGACCGACGGGCGGGTGCGCGTCATCGGCCTGGAGACCGTCGCCGCCCTCACCCAGGTGCCCGCCGACCGGCGGTGCTCCGCCGGCGACGCGGCCGGGCTGGGCGCGCTGCTCTACGCGGCACTGACCGGGCGGTGGCCCGGGGATCGGCAGGACTCCGAGCTGCCCGCTGCCCCGAGGGCGGGCGGCCGACCGGTCCGTCCCCGGCAGGTCCGAGCCGGGGTGCCGACCGTGCTGGACGACGTGGTCGCGCGCGCCATGGCCCTGGACGCCCGGGCGCAGCCGCTGCGCTCGCCGGAGGAGGTGGCCCGCGCCCTGGAGGCCGCCGCCCGGGCGCTGCCCGAGGACGGCCGGGAGCCGTCGGAGCGCCCGGGGCCGCCCCGGGACCCCGGCCAGCCCGAACCGTCGCGGCGCAACTGGCCGGCCGCGGCGGCGCTCGCGGTCGCCGTGCTGCTGCTCGTCGCCGTGTCCGTCGCCGTGCTCGCGGCGCTGCGCGAGCGGGGTCCGGCCGACCAGCGGCGCGCCGCTCCCTCCGCCTCGGCGTCGGCGACCGCGTCGGCGGTCGCACCCGGATCGGTGCTCGGCGTGGTGTCCGCCCGGGACTTCGACCCGGACGGCAACGGCTCGGAGAACCCCGAACAGGTGCCCCAGGCCGTCGACGGCAGCGCCGGCACGGCCTGGCGGACCCTCAGCTACAGCCGGGCCGACCTCGGGGGTCTCAAGCCCGGGGTCGGGCTGCTCCTCGACCTCGGCGCAGTCGAGCAGGTAGGCGCGGTGCGTGCCGATCTCGTGGGCCGAGGCACCTCGATCGAGCTGAGGGCCGGGACCTCGCCGGGCACCCAGGCCGAGGACTTCATCACCGTGGCGAGCGCGCGCGGCGTGGGCGACCAGGTCATGCTGCGCGTCGATCCTCCGGTGCAGGCGCGCTACCTGTTGCTCTGGCTGACGGCGCTCCCCCGGGAGGGCACCGGGTACCGGGGTGGCGTCTCCGACGTCGCGGTCTTCCGCGGCTGAACCCCGCCCGGCGACGCCTGCCGCCCGGCGTCCGGGTGCGCCCGTACGCTGACCCGCGTGACCACCGACCCGCGCGACGACCGGGCGCTGCTCGCGGCCCACGTCGCCGGCGACGACCAGGCGTTCGGCGAGCTGGTCCGGCGGCACCAGGACCGGCTGTGGGCCGTGGCGCTGCGCACGCTCGGCAACCGGGACGATGCGGCGGACGCGGTCCAGAACGCCCTGCTGTCCGCTTTCCGGAACGCGGCGTCCTACCGAGGGGACGCCGCGGTCACGACCTGGCTGCACCGGGTGGTCGTCAACGCCTGCCTGGACCTGGTCCGTCGTCGCCAGGTGCGGGCCGCCGACACCCTCCCCGACGACGACCGGCTGCACCCGGCCACGCCCCGTGACGCCGTCGAGGAGCGCGAGACGGCTCTCGTGGTGCAGGAGGCGCTGCTCACCCTGCCGGCCGAGCAGCGGGCGGCGCTGGTCCTCGTCGACGTCCAGGGCTACTCGGTCGAGGACGCCGCCGGCGTGCTCGGCTGCGCCCCCGGCACGGTGAAGAGCCGCTGCTCGCGGGGCCGGGCCCGGCTGCTGCCCCTGCTTGCCCACCTGCGCGGCGGGAACCCCGAGCGCCTGGGCAGCGTCCCACCTGGGCAGACACGTCCCGCCACGACGACCCCGGACGGAGGTGACCACCGGTGACCCAGCATCACGACCCGGTGCACCCCGAGCCGGGTGACCTCGAGCCGATGCCCGCGCTGGCCGACGCCGATGACGCGTTCGTGCGGTCCCTGCTGGCCGACCTGCCCGACGTGACCATGCCGGCGGAGGTCGCCGCGCGCATCCACGGCGCGCTGGACGCCGAGGCCCAGCAGCTGCTGGGAACGCCGCTGGCGGCCGAAACGGCCGTCGGGACCGTGGTGCCGCTCGCCCCTCGGCGGGCGCGCCTGGCCCGGCTGGCCCGGATCCTGCCCGCGGCGGCGGCCCTGGTCCTGGTCGCCGGTGGCCTCGTCTTCGGCTGGCAGGCCCTGCGCGGCGTCGGGTCTGACTCTGCGACCGGGGGGGCGACGCGCGACGCGGCCGGCCCCGAGTCCGGCTACACGGCGCCGACCCGTACCGGCACGGCGTACACGAAGGCGGCGCTGCCGGACCAGGTCCGGGCCCTGCTGTCCGGCGCTGGCGGGGCTGCGTCGCCCGCGTCGGTCGGCAAGGACCTGGCCGGGGCCGGCGGCCTGCTGGACAGCCCGGACCGGCTCGCCTCCTGCCTGGCCGCGGTCGAGGAGGGCGGCCCGACCGTGCTCCCGCTGGCCGTCGACGCCGGCACGTTCGAGGGCCGGCCCGCGCTGGTCATCGTGCTCCCGTCCACCCAGCCGGGCGCCCGGGACGTCTTCGTCGTCGCGGCCGGCTGCTCGCAGGCGGACGCCCAGCTGCTGCACTTCGCCCGCGTCGTCGGCTGAGCCGGAATGCCCGGCGCCTAGGATCGGTTGAGGCAGCCAGGCGGTCCGTCGAGCGGGCCGCCGCCGACCACTGTAAGGACGAACGTGGACGACGTGCGTGACGTGATCATCATCGGGTCGGGCCCGGCCGGCTACACGGCCGCGGTCTACGCGGCTCGGGCGAACCTGCGTCCCCTGGTGTTCGAGGGCAGCGTCACCGCCGGCGGCGCCCTGATGAACACCACGGACGTCGAGAACTTCCCCGGCTTCCCCGACGGCGTCCTCGGCCCGGAGCTGATGGAGAACCTGCGCAAGCAGGCCGAGCGCTTCGGCGCCGAGCTGGTGACCGACGACGTGGTGTCAGTCGACCTGACCGGCGACGTCAAGCTGGTGACCGACGGGTCGGGCGGCCAGCACCGGGCCCACACGGTGATCCTGGCCACCGGCTCCGGCTACCGCGAGCTGGGTCTGGAGAACGAGAAGCGGCTGTCCGGCCACGGCGTCTCGTGGTGCGCGACCTGTGACGGCTTCTTCTTCCGCGACCAGGACATCGTCGTCGTGGGGGGCGGGGACACCGCGCTCGAGGAGGCCACCTTCCTCACCCGGTTCGCCCGGTCGGTCACCGTGATCCACCGCCGCGACGCCCTCCGTGCCTCGAAGGTCATGCAGGACCGTGCGTTCGCCAACGACAAGATCCGCTTCCGCTGGAACAGCCAGGTCGTCGAGGTGCACGGGGACGCGAAGGTCACCGGCGTCCGGGTGCGCGACACGCAGACCGACGAGGAGACCGACCTCGAGGTCACCGGCCTCTTCGTCGCGATCGGGCACGACCCGCGCAGCGAACTGGTCCTGAGCCAGGTCCGCGTCGACGAGAACGGCTACGTCGTGGTCGACCATCCGTCGACCCGCACCTCGCTGCCGGGCGTGTTCGCCTGCGGCGACCTGGTTGACCACCACTACCGCCAGGCGGTGACCGCGGCCGGCACCGGGTGCGCCGCCGCGCTCGACGCCGAGCGCTACCTCGCCGACCTCGCCGACCTCGCCGACCGCACGCCAGCGGCCGACCGGGCCCCGATCGCCGGCTGACGCCGGCCGCTCGCGCCCCCCACCCCGACAGGAGACCTTCGTGGGAGCCAACACCAAGCCCGTCACCGACGACTCGTTCGCGGCCGACGTCCTGCAGTCCGACCGGCCGGTCATCGTCGACTTCTGGGCCGAGTGGTGCGGTCCGTGCCGGGCGGTCGCTCCGGTCCTCGAGGAGATCGCCGCGGAGCACGCCGACGCGCTGCGCGTCGTCAAGCTGAACGTGGACGAGAACCCGCGGACGGCCGCGTCCTACGGCGTGACCTCGATCCCCACCCTCAACGTCTACGTCGGTGGTGAGCTGGTCAAGACCATCGTGGGCGCCAAGCCGAAGGCCGCGCTGCTCAAGGACCTGCAGCCCTTCCTGGGTGGCTGACACCCGCCGCAGGACCGTTACGATGCGGGTTCGCCAGGAGAGCCGGCCAGCCGTCGCCCGCCGGTCGTCACGGGAGGATCACCGCCGATGCCCCAGACCGTCTACCGCCGAGGGGACCACGGTCCCGCGGTAGCGGAGATCCAGGCCCGGCTGGCCCTGCTCGGCCTGCTCCCACCCGGCGGCACCGACTACGAGGGTGCGGTCTTCGACGACGCGGTCGACCGCGCGGTCCGCCAGTTCCAGCAGGCCCGTGGCGCGACGGTCGACGGTCTGGTGGGCGCGCAGACCTGGCGCCTCCTCGACGACGCCCGCTGGCGGCTGGGCGACCGGGTGCTCTGGTACGCGCCCAGCCACCTGCTGTCCGGCGACGACATCGCCGATCTCCAGCATCGGCTGTCCGACCTGGGCTTCGACGTCGGCCAGGTCGACGGGATCTTCGGGCGGCAGACCGAGTCCGCGGTGCGGGACTTCCAGCGCAACGTCGGCATCACGGTCGACGGCCTGTGCGGCCCGCTCACCTTCCGCGCGCTGGACCGGCTGGCCCGCACGGTGGTCGGCGGCGCGCCGGGTGCGCTGCGCGAGGCCGAGCGACTGCGGCACAGCGGTCCCGGGCTCGCCGGGAAGGTCGTCGTCGTCGATGCCGGGCACGGCGGGACGGACCGCGGGGTCAGCGCGCACGGGCTCACCGAGGCGGGCGTCGCGGAGGACCTCGCCGCCCGCGTCGAGGGTCGGCTGTCCGCCATCGGCGTGCGCGCCTACCTCACGCGGGGCCGGCTGGCCGACGACGAGCAGCCGCCGAGCGACACCGCCCGGGCGGAGGTCGCCAACCGGCTCGAAGCGGACCTCGTGGTGTCCCTGCACTGCGACGGCTCGACCACCCCTGCCGCGCACGGGGTGGCCACCTACTACTACGGCGCCGACCGGCTGGGCGCGTTCTCCAGCGCCGGCGAGCGCTTCGCCGACCTGCTGCAGCGCGAGCTGGCGGCTCGTACCGACCTGACCGACTGCGGCTTCCACCGCAAGACCTGGGACCTGCTTCGGCGGACCCGGATGCCGGCCGTTCGGATCGAGCTGGGCTACCTCACCCACCCCGGGGACGCCGCCCGGCTGGCCGACGCGGGGTTCCGCGACGTCGTCGCCGAGGCCGTGGTCGCCGCTGTGCAGCGGCTCTACCTGCCGCCGGAGGACGACACGCCGACCGGGACGATCCGGCTGCCCGACCTGGTGCGCTGACTGATCCGAGCCCCCGCCGGCACCGGACGGACCGTACCCAGCAGCCGGCCGAGAGCGCCCTCGACGTCGGCCCGCCACGACAGCGAGGTCCTCAGGTCCAGGCGCAGCCGGGGGGTCCGTGGGTGGGTGCGCACGGTCCGGAATCCCACCGCCTGCAGGAACCCCGTCGGCAGCACGCACGGTTCCCCCCCGGTCTGCGTCGTCCCGAACGCCTCGAGCCCGTGGACCCCGCGGCTGACCAGGTCAGCGGCGGCCGCCTGGACGAGCGCCCGGCCCAGGCCGCCGCCCCGGTGGTCCGGCCGCACCCGCAGGGCGGTCAGCAGCACCGCGTCGGAGCCCACGGGGGCGGTCGCAAACGCTGCGGCGCGCGGCACCAGCACCGGTGGCGCGTAGAGCACGTGGCCCACCGCCTCGTCGTCGACGTACAGGATCCGACCGCACGACCCCCACTCGAGCAAGGTGCCGGAGACCCAGGCGGTCTTCTCCCGTTCGGTCTGACCGGCCTCGGTCACCGCCCGGGCGCTCACCGGGTCGACCTCCCAGCGCACACAGCCGCGGCAGGGGTCGACCAGGTCGGGCACCGCGTCGGCGGTGACGGGGGCGAAGCGGCGGGCCATCGGGCTCACCCGGCGACCGCGTCTGGCCGCACCGCCTGCGGCAGGACCGCGTGCCGGTCGGTGGCCGACACCGGGGGGACATAGCCGCTCGCCCGGGGGGGACGGCGCGGCGCGAGCAGCTCGACGACGAACGCGGCGACCGCACCGACGGCGAGCCCGAGCAGCACCAGGCGCAGCCACTTCATCCGGCACCTCCGCGGGGGGTCGCGCCCGCACCACCGTCCGACGTGCGGCAGGCTGGTACCCAGTCTAGGCCGAGGCCGCGCCCGAACCGGCAGCCGAGAGAGGTGACCGTGCACAGCCCGCCACCCACGCACGGCTCCCGGCTCGACCCGTGGGTGTCGGCCTACGCCGCCCGCGCCGGGTCGATGACGGCCTCGGAGATCCGGGCGCTGTTCGCCGTCGCCTCCCGGCCCGAGGTGGTCTCGCTGGCCGGCGGCATGCCGTTCGTGTCCGCGCTGCCGCTGGACGCGGTGGCGGCCACGGTCGGCCGGCTGGTCGCCGAGCAGGGCGCCCGCGCCCTGCAGTACGGCTCCGGCCAGGGCGACGTCCGGCTGCGCGAGCAGATCGCCGGCGAGCTGATGCCGCTGGTCGGCGTCGCCACCCACCCGGACGACGTCGTGGTCACCGTCGGCTCGCAGCAGGCGCTGGACCTGGTCACCCGGGTGTTCTGCGATCCCGGCGACGTGGTGCTCGCGGAGGCGCCGTCCTACGTCGGGGCGCTGTCGGTGTTCGCCGCCTACCAGGTCGAGGTCGTCCACGTGCCGATGGACGACCAGGGCCTCGATCCGGCCGCACTACGGGAGGCGCTGGCCGGGCTCGCCGCGTCCGGGCGGCGGGCGAAGCTGCTGTACACGATCCCCTCGTTCCACAACCCGGCGGGCGTGACCCAGGGGTCGGCCCGTCGGTCCGAGGTGCTCGCCGCAGCCGAGGCGGCTGGGGTCCTGGTGCTGGAGGACGACCCCTACGGGCTGCTGGGCTTCGACGGTGCCGTGCCGCGGGCGCTGCGAGCCGACTCCGACGAGGGCGTCGTGTACCTGGGGTCGTTCTCCAAGACGTTCGCGCCCGGGTTGCGGGTGGGCTGGGCCGTCGCGCCGCACGGCATCCGCGAGAAGCTGGTGCTGGCCGCCGAGGCCTCGGTGCTGTGCCCCTCGGAGTTCGCCCAGGCGGTGGTCAGCGCCTACCTGGACGAGCAGCCGTGGTTCGACCAGGTGAAGGCGTTCCGGGAGGTCTATCGGGAGCGCCGCGACGCCCTGCTCGAGTCGATGGCCGCCCTGCTGCCCGCCGGCACCACGTGGACCCGGCCCGGCGGCGGGTTCTACTCCTGGGTGACCCTGCCCGGCGGGCTGGACGCCACGGCGATGCTGCCCCGCGCCGTGACCGCGCGGGTCGCCTACGTGCCCGGGACGGCGTTCTTCGCCGGCCCGGCGAAGGACCGCGGTCGGCCCTGTCTGCGCCTGTCGTACTGCTTCCCGGAGCCGGAGCGGATCAGGGAGGGCGTGCGTCGGCTGGCCGGGGTGGTCGAGGCCGAGCTGGACCTCACCTCGACGTTCGGACCGCAGTCCGCCGGACGTCCGCGCGGAGTCGTCGACGTCCCAGGACCGGAGACCGCATGAGCCCGCAGAACGCCTCGAGCCCGCGCGTGGTGGTCCTGGCCGGCGGGCTGTCGCACGAGCGGGAGGTCTCGGTGCGCTCCGGGCGCCGGGTGGCCGAGCTGCTGCGCGACACCGGCGTCGACGTCGAGGTCCGCGATGTCGACGCCGGCCTGCTCGCTGCCCTGACCGCCCAGCGTCCTTCCGTCGTCGTCCCGCTCCTGCACGGCGTCTCCGGGGAGGACGGCGCCGTCCAGGACGTACTCGAGCTGCTCGACCTGCCCTACGTCGGTTCCCGACCGGACGCCTGCCGCACCGCGTACGACAAGGCGGTCGCCAAGGCCACCGTCACCGCAGCCGGGCTGGACACCCCCGTCGCCGTCGCGCTGCCCCACACGACCTTCCGCGAGCTCGGGGCCGGCGTCGTCCTGGACGCGATCGTGGCCAAGCTCGGCCTGCCCGTGATGGTCAAGCCCACCCGGGGTGGTTCGTCGCTGGGCTGCTCCGTCGTCCGGGTCGCCGACGAGCTGCCGGGAGCCATGGTCGGCTGCTTCGCCTACGGCGACACCGCCCTGGTCGAGCGGTTCGTCGACGGCGTCGAGGTGGCCGTCTCGGTCGTCGACCTCGGCGACGGCCCGCAAGCGCTGCCGGCGGTCGAAATCGTCCCGGACGGCGGCGTCTACGACTACGCCGCCCGGTACACCGCCGGGGCCACGGAGTTCTTCGCCCCGGCCCGGCTGCCCGAGGACGTCGCCGCCCGGTGCGCGCGGACGGCCCTCGAGGCGCACCGGGTCCTCGGCCTGCGCGACCTCTCCCGCAGCGACCTGGTCGTCGACGGTCGCGGCCGGGTGTGGTTCCTCGAGGTCAACGTCGCGCCGGGGATGACCGAGACGTCGCTGTTCCCGCAAGCCGTCCAGGCGGCCGGGCTGGACGGCGGTGCCCTGTGGCGGACCCTGCTCGAGCGGGCGATCGCCCGCGGCTGACGCCGGAGGGTCGCGGGCCGGGCCGCTAGGCTCGCGGACGTGCACCCCGGCGCGCCGGGGGTCGGCCCGGCCCCTGCGGACCTCCCCGGCATCCCCCTGCTCGAGGATGACCTCGACGCCCCCGGGGTCATCCACCCGGCCGAGGTGATCGAGGCGATCGACATGCCCAGCCGAGTCGTCCTGTGCTTCTTCTCCGAGGTCCTCGACGCGATCTCCACCCGCCCCGACTGCCGCGAGCTCGATGTCCGCGTCTGGGCGCACGGCCGCCACCCGCTGTACGAGATCGAGCACCGCGGGCAGCGGCTGGCCGTGGCGCATCCGGGCGTGGGCGCCCCGCTGGCCGCCGGCATTCTCGAGGAGGTCGTCGGCCTGGGCGGCCGGGAGTTCGTGACCGTCGGCGGCGCCGGGGCCCTGGTCGGCGACCTCGACATGGGCCACCCGATCGTCGTCGACAGCGCGGTGCGCGACGAGGGCACGTCGCTGCACTACGCACCGCCGGGCCGGGTGATCACCACCGACCCGCAGTGCGTGGCCAGCGTCGCCGGCACGCTGGCTGCGGCGGGGGTCGAGTTCCGCACCGGGCGGGCCTGGACGACCGACGGGGTCTACCGGGAGACCCGCGCCCGGGTCGAGCGCCGGGTGGCCGAGGGGTGCATCGCCGTCGACATGGAGGCGTCGGCCCTGCTGGCCGTCGCGCAGTACCGGGGGGTCCGGCTGGCGCCGCTGCTGTACGCCGGCGACTCGCTGGCCGGGGAGATCTGGGACCACCGGCAGTGGTACGCGGCGACCAGCCTGCGCGCGGCCCTGTTCTGGCTCGCGGCCGATGCGGCCCTCGACCTGCCCCCGGCGGTCGCCGGGCCGTCCTGCGCGTAGGCGGTGCCGAACGCCTCCACGGCGTCCGCCCGGACGTCGATGAGCGCGACCTCGAGCACCACCGGTCAGCCCTCGCCGGCGCCGGGTCGGTCCGGGTCGAGCAGCCCGACGATGCGGTGCAGGTCCTCGGTCGACGCGAAGTCGATGGTGATCGCGCCGCGACGCCGACCCACGTCGATGCGCACCCGGGTCTCCAGGCGGTCGCTGAGCCGGTCCGAGAGGTCCACCAGCTCGGGGGCGATTGGAGGGCGCGTCCGATTTCTGGGCTTTCGTGGTGGTATGTCACCTTCGCCGAGGGCGACGATCTCCTCGACCGACCGCACAGACAGCCCCTCGGCGACGATCCGATGGGCCAGCCGCTCCTGCGCGTCGGCGTCCTCCAGGCCCAACAGCGCCCGAGCGTGGCCGGCGGAGAGCACGCCGGCCGCCACCCGGCGCTGCACCGAGGGCGGCAGTCGCAGCAGCCGGATGGTGTTGGTGATCTGCGGACGCGACCGGCCGATCCGGTGTGCCAGCTCGTCGTGGGTGCAGCCGAAGTCCTTGAGCAGCTGGTCGTAGGCCGCGGCCTCCTCCAGCGGGTTGAGCTGGCTGCGGTGCAGGTTCTCCAGTAGCGCGTCCCGCAGCAGCGCATCGTCGGCGGTGTCCCGGACGATCGCCGGCAGCACGTCCAGGCCCGCTGCCTGGCAGGCCCGCAGCCGGCGCTCACCCATGATCAGCTCGTACCGGTCGGCCCCGAGGGCACGGACGACGACCGGCTGCAGCAGGCCGATCTCCCGGACCGAGTGGACCAGCTCGGCCATCTCCTCCTCGTCGAACACCTGACGCGGCTGGCGGGGGTTCGGGCTGATCGACGAGACCGGCAGCTCGGCGTAGTGGGCGGCGACCCCTCGCAGGGGTGCTCGCTCACCCTCACGCACCGACTCGGAGGCCGGTCCAGTCCACGGTTCAGTCGACGGTTCAGTCGACGGCCCCGAGGGGATCAGTGCACCCAGGCCGCGGCC
>Ga0209797_10000958_pt1 | contig 14493 bp, 9 predicted proteins | sample DOMMetBare3Fresh_2_FD_187472 | JGI IMG/M metagenome (GOLD analysis project Ga0209797, IMG submission 187472) | Wetland sediment microbial communities from St. Louis River estuary, USA, under dissolved organic matter induced mercury methylation -... | ecosystem: Environmental > Aquatic >... | reverse complement strand
AATACACTTTCAGTATATGATATTGCCATGATCAAAGTGATCAAAGGGCCATTTGCCGGTGCAATAGGTAATGGTGGTGGCGGAACAATCGCTATTTATACAATTAAGGCTGATGATGCAGATGAGGAAGAAGACATAGATTAAGACTGAGGTTAAGGCTTAATCTCAATCTTAACCTCAACCTTTTCCTAATCTAACCCAAACATTCCCTTATTTAATTGCTGAAGAATTTGTGTTTTATGTTTTGCGGAGACAAGCAATGAAATATTATGCGGGCTGCCGCCGTAGGAAACCATCCGAACCGGAATATTTACAATCGAGCCAAATAGTTTTTTAATCATATCTCTTGTCTGCGATATCTCATTACCAACAACTGAAATGATCACCTGTTCTTTATCAACTTCAATTGTACCGAATGGTTCAAGCTCCTTCAGTATTTCTTTTAGCTGAGTAGTGTTATCAATCGTCAATGACACCGCAACTTCTGACGTAGTGATCATATCGATCGGTGTACGATACTTCTCAAACACTTCAAATATCTTTCTTAAAAAACCATAAGCAAGCAACATCCGGCTGCTCTTGATACGGATAGCAGTAATATTATCTTTTGCAGCCACCGCCTTCACTCCTACTGATTCTGCTATTTCAGAGATCGTTGTTCCTTTTGCTTCCGGTTGCATCGTGTTCAGCAACTTCACCGGTACTTTATAAGTTTGCGCTGGCCATATTGATGCAGGATGTAATATTTTGGCTCCGAAATATGCAAGCTCTGCCGCCTCTTCAAAGCTTAGTTGTTCAACAGGCACAGTTGTCTTAACGATTCGCGGGTCATTATTATGCATGCCATCTATATCAGTCCATATCTCACATACACTTGCATTAATGGCTGCGGCGATCAATGATGCTGTATAATCACTTCCTCCGCGTTTCAGGTTATCAACCTCACCCCTTGCATTGCGACAGATATAACCTTGTGTAACAAAGATCTTTTTTGATGCATGATGCTTTAGCAGTTGCGATAATTTTATTTTTATGCTGCCGATCTGTGGTTCATCATAACTATCGATGCTCATAAATTCCAATGCAGGCAATAATTCATGATCCACACCTGCTTCTTCCAGGTAAACGCAAAACAGTTTTGTTGAAAGTAATTCACCCTGAGCAAGAATGTCTTTACTCAATGCTTCACTAAAAGAGATTTTCAGAATGATATTCAGAAATTCAAAATGTTCGGCAACGATCGCTTTTGCTTTTTCTACTGATGCCGGTTTCTTTACAAGCTTTGAAATAAAATCATTGTATTGTGCTTCAAGTTTTGCGATCTCTTGTTTTGCAAATGTTCTTTCGCCTTTTGCGATATAATCGCCGATAGTTACCAACGCATTGGTTGTTCCGCTCAATGCACTTAATACAACGATCGTCGGTTCATCGCTTCTTGTTACAAGTTGCGCCACCTGGAACATCCGTTCTGGTTTGCCAACAGACGTTCCGCCGAACTTCATTACTTTCATAAATATGAACCCAATCCGCCTGAGTCGGAGCTTTTAGTTAAAAATTGAGTGTGCAAAGATATGTTGTGAAGGATTAACAATTGTTAGAAGAATAATTTGTTAGTCGGCTTTAGTGCTACTATTGGGCTTCTGTTGTGTCACTCACTTGTACTTCATCAATTCTACTCAGCTTTTTTCACCACATAGGATCATAGAACACATCAGGAACACATAGGTTATACCTATGTGCATCTATGTTCCTATATGTCTATGTGGTGAAATCAAAATTGAACACTAAACCTTTCCCCCAAAAATTTCAAGTCTTCAACAACAGGTTTTAATAAAGGAATTCCATTCTTCATTCTTTCAGTTTCCATTTCTCTTTCAGGATCGCCGGGTATTAAAACTCTTTCTTCACCAGCAACTGTTTTTGCACTGCGAAAACGTTTTATCCATTTATCCATGTGCATTTTAAATTCATCGGCCGGACGGAATGCATCAATCCTCATGGCCCCAAAAAAATGACCAATGCCTTTTCCCGGTTGTTCATCGGGCATTGGAACATAAGCAGGAAATGGCGGAACCCATGGACCATAGTTAGCGCCACTTAATACCGCGGAAAAAATATCTACAATTGCACCGAGTGCATATCCTTTATGACTTCCATGATCTCTGTCACCACCCAATGGTAACAATGCACCACCAGCTTTTAATTCATGCGGATCAGTTGATGGCTTTCCTTCTTTTGTTTGTATCCAACCAAGCGGAGCAACACCACCTTTGCGTTGTAAAATTTCCAACTTACCATTAGCAGCAGTTGTTGTTGCAAGGTCTGCAACAAAAGCCGGCTCTTCACCGGCAGGTATTACTACACAAATTGGATTGGTGCCTAATAATCTTTCGACAGAAAAAGTCGGCGATACCAACGGACTTGCATTTGTAAATGCAATGCCGATCATATCATGCTGTAAAGCCATCATTGCATGATAACCTGCAATACCAAAATGATTACTGTTTTGTACACCCACCCAACCTGTACCAACATTCTTTGCTTTATCAATTGCTTCCTGCATGGCATAAGGAGCAACCACCAAACCCAAACCACTGTCACCATCTACAACAGCAGTGGAAGGAGTTTCATGAATGATCTTTAATGCAGGAGTTGTATTTACTCTTTTTACTTCCCATAATCTTACATAGCCACTCAATCTTGCCACGCCATGCGAATCAATACCTCGCAGGTCAGCAGATAAAAGAACCTTTGCTGAAGTAGCAGCATGTTCCTCACTGCAACCAATTTTTTGAAGGATAGTTTTTGTAAAATCAAAAAGCTGCTGGTATGAAAATGTTTCTTGCGGCATGCGGCAAAGAAACGGGAAATTGGTGAATGGTCAATGCTGTACAGCGAACCCGCAACAGACCATGAATTTTAACAAGCAATTGCAATTGCTAAAACAAAGCTTGTCATATTTTTAATGCAATGAAAAAACTACTGCTTGGTTCAATTTTTATTCTCTCTGTTCTTTTAGCCTGTTCTCAACAGGATGTTTTGATCTTTAAGAAAAAAAACAAATCGATAGAAAAATTCTGGAAAGGCTCCGTTATTTCTTTCCAGGTAAATTCCAAACAATGGAGGAAAGGCGAGATCATTCGGATACATAACGATTCTTTTTATATACGGCCAAGTATGGTTATGTATAGTATATATGGGACAGATACTGTTTACTTTCCCATCCAGGGATATACCATTACCGATATTTATGCAATGCCCAACAAAGGAATACTTGTCAATTATAAAAACGGGAGCTATCAGATCCAAAGATCTGCCGGCCATGTGCATTTCTATTGGATAAAAAGCGGATTGATATTTCGTATTGGTGCTGCCGCCTATGCCGGGTTAAATATTACAAACGGAATAATTAATAATGACCTTTCCTTTAAAGAATACAAAGAGGAACTTGGCATTGCCGCAGCAGTATTTCTTGCCGGAGTTCTTTTGCATAAAGCTTATAAACCTGCTTTAAGAATTGGTAAAAAATATAAAGTAGAAAGGTTAGTATTGAGCAACAAGTCAACGGGCAAATGACCTTTATATCTGCTTTTTAATGAAACAAAACAATTGCGTAATAGATAGCCTTGTTTGTTTTAAGATTGCTTCTGCCTTACTTAACTTAAATGGCAAGTATTCTCAACATTACGGCCTCGCAATGACGATTACCCCGAATAGATGAATGAAATTTTGATCATACAGAGTCTCCGTCATTGCGAGGCCCCGACAACAAATGGCGGGGCCGAAGCAAACTAAAATCAACACCAGTGAAAGTTGCGGGTAACAATCTCGCTTCTAAATTGCTGAATAGAATTGTTGCAGTACAAGAGTGCGACGCAACGGAAGCCAAATAGTAGCACAATTGCTTAGTAAATAATCCTTTTAAACTATCAGATCCCTCCTTGTTACTATTGATTTCAGTTTGTATTTTGTATTCCCTTTCCCAAAAGGAAATATTATCGTTAATTCGCCGTTATTAAGAGCTTAACGTACTCAATTTCAAGTAGTGAAAACGTTTATACTAACAATACTTACCCTTTTATCTGCTTTATCAACTACAGCACAAGTTGGCAGAGAGCTATACCGCCCTGTTTTTCATTATTCCCCAAGTTATAATTGGATGAGTGACCCTAATGGTCTTGTTTACTACAACGGCAAGTATCACATGTTTTATCAATACAACCCGTTGGGAATACAAGCGGCTAATATGAGTTGGGGACATGCAGTAAGTAAGGATTTGCTTATTTGGGAAGAAAAACCTGTTGCCATCCCCGTTCAAAATGGTGTACAAGCTTATTCGGGCAGTGTAGTTATTGATTGGAAGAATACAAGTGGGTTTGGAATTAATGGTAAGCCGCCAATGATCGCTATCTATACCGGTGCAAGCAATGTGCAGGATCAGCGAATTGCTTTCAGTAATGATGAAGGTATTACATGGACAACATATGGTCAGAATCCTGTTATTAGTTCTAATAACAGACAATTCCGTGATCCAAAAGTAATCTGGCATGAGCCAACTCAAAAGTGGATAATGGTTGTCTCCACCGGTGATTACAAAAAGATCCATTTTTATAGCTCTCCGAATCTTAAGGATTGGACATTCCATCAGGCTATTGGATTGGTTGAAAACATGTCGGGGTATTGGGAATGTCCTGATCTTTTTAAACTTCCTGTAGATAATGATACTGCGAAAGCAAAATGGGTTTTGATGCATAGCGTAACACCCAATGCACAATATTTTGTTGGAGCTTATGACGGGCAAAATTTTAACTGGGAAAAAAAACAGCCCAACGGAATTCTAATCGATGATTTTGAAAACAGCAATTATGATGGTTGGTCAGTTACAGGTAATTCATTTGGATCTTCTCCCGCCGTGGGAAAAATCATTGTATCAGGTTATCGTGACAGCAAACTCACCAACTCTTTTTTGATCAGTAATGCTGCACAGGGCAAAATGGTTTCTTCAGAGTTTGCAATAGAAAAAAAATATATCAGCTTTCTTATCGGTGGGGGTTATTATCCTGGCAAAGCATATATAAAACTTGTTGTGAATGGCGAAGTTGTAAAAACAAGCACTGGTTTAAATGAAGATCTGTTGAAATGGAGAAACTGGGATGTTTCATCATTTGTTGGTCAAACAGGCCGGATTGAAATTGTAGATTCAGCAACTGGTCGTTGGGGACACATCAATGTTGACCATATCATTCAAACTGATGAAATGTATGATGATCCCAATTATGGCCAGGTAGATTATGGAAGAGATTTTTATGCAGCACAATCATTTTCGGATATGCCTGATGGACGAAGAGTTTGGATTGGATGGCTGAATAATTGGAATTATGCGGCACAAGCACCCACATCTCCGTGGAAAGGTGTGATGAGCATACCGAGAGAAGTGAAACTGGAAACATACAATGGACAATTAAAGCTGGTACAAAAGCCAATTGAAGAATTAGAAGCACTACGAAGTGAGGGATTGAACTTTAATAACAAACGCATTAGTCAGATTAATAACTCACTGCGCAATGTAATAGGCACTGCGTTGTCTACACCAACCTTTAAACAATTTGAACTGAAGGCTAAAGTGTCTGTTGCAAATAAGAATGGGTTTTCTTTAAAGTTCAAGAAGAGCGGATTGCAATACGCTGAATTTATTTTCGACTTTGCCAATAAGCAAATAATATTTGACCGGTCAAAAGTAGCAGCAACATTATCAATTGATGCAAACTTTAAAGACATACAGGTTGCGCCGTTGATTATTGAGAATGGCTTTGCAGATCTTCATCTTTTTGTTGATAACTGCAGCGCAGAATTATTTACTGCTGGCGGAAAAGTGGTGATGAGCAATCTTATATTTCCTGACAGCACAAGTAATAAAATTGAACTTGCTTCTTTTGATGATGATTTTTCTTTCGAACAGTTTGATATCTGGAGACTGGAGAAAAGAGCTTATGTACCTAATCCAATAGTACAGAATTATTCATTGTTCAAAGTCTATCCTAACCCGGTTGTGAATAACAATGGTATTACAATAAAAATAAAAGATGAGTTGGTGGGAAAGGTAACTTTCAGCTTATTTAATGCCAATGGAATGCTGATCACAGAATTTCAACCTACTTCTAATTCAATTATAATTCCACGAAACAGACTTGCAAGAAGCAAGGGATTGTTTTTTCTAAAAGGATCGGACGGACAGGTATCTCAAACGGAAAAGTTACTGGTCTTAAATAATTAAACCGTCGCCAACTGCATCTTCACAGGATCCCAATTAATGATCTTCTTTTGAAAATAACTATCATTGGCTGCAAGACATGGAGCCGCTGCACGGAAACCAACAATCGGATCTTCTATAACAGGCTTATTATTTCTTATTCCTTCAAAGAAATTAATGAAATGCTCGAGATGATCATTATTACCTGACGGCGCAGAGTATTGCACTGATTGTTTTTTTATACTTTTCTTATCATCATTTGTCCATTTTTCATTGTAGCGTTTCATCAATTCATCCTGCATGGCTTGCGGATAAGTGTTCAATGAATCCCAACCGCCAATGCCGGGAGCTTTTGGCATAATGCTGTAAGCAACACGAACACCATTACCTGTTTTTTCCATTACAGCTTCGCTGCCAATATAACGAACAGAGCCACGATCGCCACCACCACTGATAAAATTTACACGAAGCATTGCCTGAAAAGCCGGATGATTTTTTGTTTCAGGATAATCCATCATAGATACCATCACATCTGGCACATCACGACCATCTTTCCAATATGCCAATTGCCCGGTTGAAACAATTTTTTGCGGACCCATTGAACCTGTGATATAATGTATGCCGGTAAGCAGGTGAACAAACAGGTCACCTGACATACCAGTACCAAAATCTTTATAATTGCGCCACCAGAAAAATTTCTTTGCATCATATTTTGGCTTGCTATTCATTAATGAAACATACCGATCCCAATCAACTGTCTGCGGCGATTCATCTGTTGGAAAAGTATACTGCCATGCACCGATGGCACTTTGACGATCATAAGTAGCTTCAATGCAATTCAGTTTTCCTATTTCACCTGCCTGGAAAAGTTCCCTTGCTTTTGTAAAGCTGGCGCCGCTGATACCCTGGCTACCCACCTGCATTATCTTTCCTGATTTTTTCCATGCATTGATCACTTCCTGTCCCTGGCTGAGTTTATGCACCATTGGCTTTTCACAATACACATGTTTGCCTTTGCTTAATGCATCAATACAAATTCGTGAATGCCAGTTATCACTAGTAGCTACAATAACCGCATCAATATCTTTTTTCCCGAGAATCTCTCTGTAATCTCTTGTAGTAAACAGGTCTTTGCCATACTTCTCTTTCATCCTTTCAAGACGACCGCTGTAAAGATCACAGGCTGCTACCAGTTCAACACCCGGAACCTGTAATGCTGTTTCAAGATCATTATGCCCCATGATGCCTGTACCGATAACAGCAATACTTATTTTATCATTGGAAGAAATTTTCTTTTCCCATGGAATTATTCTTTTCTCATAATTTTCTTCTGCAAGAAGTTTTGAAATACTACCACTGCCAACTAACAAAGCAGTACTGCTGAGGTTTTGTAAGAATTTGCGGCGGGATGACATAGGAAGCAATTTTTAATATTTGAAGTATTCAAATCTACTTAATAAGAAGTTTAAAAGCTTGAGGGATCAAAATTATTTTCGAAGAGTCCCATTTATAGAAATATTTTTATTAAACAAATTCAACATATGATCTAACAAAACGGCAAACTCATATCTTGTAATCGGCCTCTGAGAATCAAAGTTATTTAGCTGAAGATCCAAATACCATTGATCCATTAATTTATCATCGGGAGGTGAATTTACTTTTATACCAGGGTAAAGCATGGAATATCCTCTTATAGTTAAAATAGCTTGATAAATGGTGGGATATCCGTCTGAATTACTTAACTGCTTAGTCGTTTGATTAAAATGGTTAAATCCGTTTGTAATATCCTTATGTCTTACTAAGCTATCCGGATAAAAGAACATCTTATTCGCCCAGCCTTCCGATTTACCAAATCCTTTTAATATTCCTGACACTCCCACTCTTTGTATCGCTTCCCAATGCGGATCTTCAGGTTTCACATCAACAAAGGGCATGAGATAACATTTTAATTTCAACAATTCTTCCTGCACTGATCTGACACTTATTTCTCTTGGTTTCTTATTTAATAAAATACTTTTTGCAGCCAACACTCCTGCTGCCTGCCCGGTTAATAAAACAACTGGTTGTAATCTTGTACTTCCATTTACAATATTGGTAACAGAAATTCCTTTCTCACAAACGATCAAGCCATCAATTTTTTCCGGAATTAAACAACCCAGTGGTATATTAAATGAAGGAATTTTTGGAAACCCTATCTCCGGCACTTTACCGGGGTACTGTGCATGATGATGATCAACGGGATAATCGCCAACTGCGATACCTGTCCGATATAACGTGTAATTGTAAGGATCTTTTAGATGATTGATATTTAATCTTACCATTCCCTTTACTCTTCTTCCTTCACGATTGTAGGGTATCAATGCCATGCCGCCATTCAATTCATCATCAGCAAGACCGATATTTTTCATTCCCAATGTTGTTTGCAAAAAATAAATGAAGCCGAGTGTTTGCTGTTTTGCCAACTCATAACTCTGAACTCTTAACTCAGGTCTCATTTCAACTGCGTTCAAGTAATAATCATTTCCATTCGCCGGCCAGTTAAGCATGTATTTATCATGTCTTGCTCCCGGCGATCGTGGCAGCTTTCCATAATCCAAAACTTTCTTTGTATTAAATTGGTATGGTTTGTCGTTGCATGGCGCATCAGCAGTGCTGCAGAAATATTTTGTTGAATCATAATTAACAGGTCTTGTAATAGTTTTATCTGCGCCTTCGCCAAAATCTTTTAATATTGCAGCCCAGGTAAGATCCTGTATAATATTGTTTTTTACTCTCGCTTCTTTTTCTCCACTTACTTTCGGATCATCCATTCCAAGATCATAAGCGGCACCTGCTTTTGCAAACACATCACCGAGTTCTGTTCCGTCAATGATAATTTTTGCTTTTACTCTTAATCCTGTTTCGCCATTTCCAAAATAAGCACCGATAATTTGATTTTTATTCTTAAGTATTTCTTCAAACTGATGATTAAAAAAAACTGTGAGGTTCGTATCCCGCTTCGCCCATGCTTTGAAAATACTATCACCGACATGCGGCTCAAAATTGGTATTGCTTACCCAACCTGTGTTTAATTTATTTTTTCCATAATGCTTGTAAAGAGCCAGACGAAATTCTTCCCACATACCACTTGCCAGTTGATCATTTCCATCTGTACAACTAACTCCTGCTGCAGTTAACATACCACCAAGCATATTAGTTTCTTCAACCAGCACCGTTTTTACACCCATCCTTGCGCATTGAATCGCTGCTGCAGTTCCACCTACTCCTCCACCAATAACCAGCACGTCGGTTGTAATTGATCTTCCTGTACGTTGACCAAAAAACAATTCAGGGAAAAACAAACAAAAAACAAAGAATATTTTCTTCATCATATCAAGTTACTGAAAACTATAAAATAATAATGCCCCCGGTTCCGGAGGCATTATATTAGAAAAGTTCGATTGCTGATTAAAACGGAAGATCATCAACCGGTTCAGTTATATCACTTGCAGAAGGAACAGCAGCAGCTGGCGCAGATGCAGAAGCAACTCCACCAGTTTCTCCTCTTCCACCGAGCAATTGAATGTCACGAACTCTTAAAGAAAGAGATGAACCAGGTGTGCCATCATTACGCTGGAATGAACGAGCCTCCGGTGTTCCTTCTACATAAACCTGTTTCCCTTTTGTAAGATAAGGTGAGATGGCTGTTTTGTCAGTCCAATAGGCGCAATCAACCCAGGTTGTTTTTTCCTGGTTGTTGCCTTGTGAATCACGATACTTTTCAGTATGTGCAACTGTAAAGTTGATCACATTCTTTCCATTAACTGTGTTAACCACGCAATCTTTGCCGAGGTTTCCGATAATCTGTAACTTGATCATAGTGCTCAAAATTTAAACGTACATAATTTATTAACGGGTGCAATTTAAGGTAATTCGGTCGCCGGAGTCAATACCACTTTAGTGGTAATTTTTTTATGTGCCGGACTTGGGGAAAAGTATTGGGTCTCGCCTAAGGCGAGATGCTTCAACAATTATATTCAGCTTTTATTACCTCATCCTCTTATCCTTCTCCTTTAGGAGAAGGACGGTACTTTTGTAAAGTAATCAACATTAAGTTCATCCGCATCAACTTTAATGCAATTCCAATCAAATAAAGAATGATCGATCTAAGTTCCCCTTTAGGGGACAGGGGTTATTCCTCTGTTCTCGCCGATGCCGCATCAATATTTCTTCCAAAGAAGATCGCATTCATAAAAAGTTTGCTGCCACCCAACCAGAATGCACGGAAGTTTGGATTGTCTGCAATATTTATTACTCTGCCACTGCCAACAGTATTTACTATTACAGCAGCAGAGTTTTTTATTGCATCCATATTTTGCTGGCTTACCCAACCACTTTGCAATGGTTTGCTGCCATAATAAAACGGAGTTGCAAATGGATTCTTGCTTTTTTCCATAAAAACTTTATTTGCTTTAAACAAGCTTATTGTTTTTTGATTATAACCATAAGCCAACGGATGTGTCATATCAGCATCAGCGCCGAAGATGGCGCCAAAAACTTGTTGCGCACCTTCCACCTCTACACGATCAGTATAAGTAAGTTTTTGTGTACTATCAGTTGCTGATCTCACTCTTTTGAATTTCACATCACTGATGCCATTCTGTGCAGCCCAGCTAACAGCTTCTTCAGTTAATATCAATATACCTCCACCTTGTACCCATGCTTTCAGTTTGTCCTTATTCAGTTCACCATAATTTCCCCCCACCATGATCAGTGTATTGTACTGGTCAAGATCAACACGATTAAAAACAGAAGATTCAAGATGCGTTGCCGGTATATTCATTCGTTGATCAAGCAAGTGCCAAACCTCGCCTGCATCAGTTGCATTAGTTCCGGGGCCAACGATCATCGCAATATTTGGTTTTGTAACATTCGCAAACCTGCTGCTGCCAAGATCGCTGCCTGAGTTCACATTACCTGTTGTTATTGCATACGCCTTTAAACGATACTTTTCTGCCAATGCATTTACTTTAACTGCTACCGTTTCTGCATCGTCCTTCTGCATTTTCACTGGTATCATTATTGTTCCATAATCAAATTTTTTATTGGCTCCACCAACCTGCATTTCAAAAGTGTTGGTCGCCACTTTTACTATAAGTCCCGAATTCAACATCTCATACACTGCTGCCGGGGCATATAGCTCGTCCCATTCAAGCAAATAAGCATAGGATGACCTTTTACCAACCACTTCTCCTTTGGGGAAATTTAATGATTCAACTTTTGCACCAAGTGTTGGATTAGTTGTTATTTCTTTTGATGGCAAACCAAATGCAAGTGGCATTGTCCATGCAGTGATGTCATAAAAAATACTGTCTTTGTATTCAAGTGTTTTATCAAAGATCCCACGGATCAAACTATGCTGTGGCTGATTGAGTGAAACTATAAATGATGAATTTTTTTCAAAATCTTTATCACTCCATCCATCGGGTAATTCATTTATTTCAATTTGATGGCGTTTGAGCATGGTTGCAAACTCAAATGTTTTTGCTTTATCATTTTTATCACCAAACACATAAGCTTTTACCGGGTAAGCTGCAGCACGGTTTGTTGATTGTTTGAAAAAATCTCTTTGGTAATCTAAAAATTCTTTGCGCAATGCTTTTGCACCTTCCAATGTTGACAGCGCCGTTACAAATTGATTTTTTATTGTAAATGGAAAACTTAATAAACCATTATTCGTTTGTTGCAAATGTCCTCTTGATGAAGCTTGCTCAAATAAAATTCCGATGCAGCCCTGCACATCAGGATATGTTGAACCTTTCCCATAATAAAAATCATCATAGTTCTCTTTGGTAAAATACATGGACCCAATGCGATCAAGAAATGCAGCATGAAATTTTCCAAGCTTTGCAGTAAGTTCCTGGTTCTTTTCTGGTGTTAATGGATTTACCCTTGATGGCACACCCGGTTGAAAAAAGAAAGTTGCATTACTTCCCTGCTCATGATGATCAGTAAGAATATTCGGTTTCCATTTATGAAACCAAGCTAAACGATTCTGACTTTCTACATGTACAGCCGGCAACCAGTCACGATTCAGATCGAACCAGTAATGATTGAAACGACCACCGGGCCATACTTCATTAAACTCTCTTGAGTTTGGATCACTTACTAAATTCTTACTCTTATGCTGATTGGCCCATGTAGAAAAACGTTGCAACCCATCAGGGTTAAATGAAGGATCAAATAATACAACAACATTATCAAGCAATTCATCAATTTGTTTTCCCTGTGCTGCTGCGAGATAATATGCAGTAAGCAAACTTGCATTAGCCCCGCTCGGTTCATTGCCATGAATGGAATGCCCGATCCAAACAACGATGGGCATGTTGTCAATATTTACAGAAGATGATTGCGAAGGATCAGTAAGCTTTACATGTTGCTGTCTTATTTCCTCAAGCCGCTGATGGTTTTTTGGTGATGTAATTATCAATAATACTTGCGGACGATTCTCATAAGTAAGACCCATCATTTCCAACTTTACTCTATCCGGTGCAGCAGCAGCTATTGCTTTCATATAATTTACTAAACGATCATGAGTGATATGCCACTCTCCTACTTCATGATAAATAATATCTTTTGGTTTGGGGATGGCGGGATTGCAAGTAACGCTGTCAGGAAGATAGTACTTGAGGTCTTGTGCAAGTAAGCAATTGGCAATAGACAATAGACAAAAAGCAAAGAGTATCTTTCTCATGAGTGATTAGTTTGAAATTATTCGGGAAGATAAGGACAAACTGGAAAATGAAGTAACTTAAGACTATGAAACCAACGATTGAATTAAAACCAATCTTTCACAAAAATCTGCACCAGATAGGCATCTTCTTCAAAAATGATCTGCAGTTAAATATCAGGATCCGAAAAGAAGCAAATGGAACCTGGAGCCAAACTAAGAAATGCTGGTATGTGCCGCTTAACAGGAATGCATTCGAAAAACTCAGGATCGCATTAAAAGAACATGCCATCCTGCAAACAACTGAGCTAAAAAAATATCTTGAACAAAAAAAGAAAAATACAATTGCGCCAGATCAAATGTTGGTAAAGACCAATGCTGTTAAAATCAGATCATCGCAGGTTGGTCCCGCCATTTCGCTTGTGAACAAGCATGTGCTGCCAGCAATGAATCAAATGCTGAAACTAAAAGCATTCAGCGTTTCTACCATTCGCACATATTTGAATGAGATGGCACAACTGCTGCAAGCAATAAAAGATATACCTGCTGATGAATTAAAACCTGAACATCTGAGACGATACCTGGTTTATTGTTATGAAAAACTTGGATTGAAGGAAAATACTTTGCATAGCCGCATTAATGCTATGAAGTTTTATTATGAACAAGTGCTTAAAAGGGAGAAGTTTTTTTGGGAAATACCGAGACCGAAGAAGCAATTAATATTACCCAAGGTGTTAAGCGAAGATGAACTGGCAAGGTTATTCAATTCACTGGATAATTTAAAACATAAAGCGATGTTATTTTCAGCTTACAGCGCCGGGTTAAGAGTAAGTGAGATTGCCGCACTTAAAATAAAACATATTGACAGCGGCCGGATGCAAATATTCATAGAGAATGCAAAAGGTAAAAAAGACAGGTATGTAAATCTCAGCCCGATTTTGCTAGACGTACTGAGAGCTTATATAAAAACATATAAACCTAAACCAAAAGAATATCTTTTTGAATCAGAACAAACCAATTCATTTTATCCTACACGAACGATTCAAAGAATTTTTCAAATAGCTAAGGAAAAAGCAAGGATACCAAAGACAGTAGGTATTCATTCATTAAGACACAGCTTTGCCACTCACCTGCTTGAGAAAGGAACCGATATAAAATATATAAAAGAATTGCTGGGACATTTCAGCATCAAAACAACAGAACGTTATCTGCATGTAAGTAAGAAGCAGTTGGTAAATATCATTAGCCCTTTAGATGATCTTTGGAGAACGGGAAAGATTGATTGGTGACTACGAAACCATTCTGCAATGAAGACGGCGAAGATAAAATTGAAAAATGTCATTGACGACACTACAATGAAGACGGCGAACGGCAAATATTTGAAAACCAATAGCCAACTTTTTGCAAATAGCCATTCAGTGTCGTAAATTTATGTGTTGCCTGCAACCCTTAAAGACACTTTCCGTTATTTAAGGTATTTTGACACAATAACTTTTTTATGAGAACAATATTACTTTTTGCTTTGACAACATTT